>Ga0208386_1000180_pt1 | contig 20241 bp, 13 predicted proteins | sample CryBogCBH16Oct07_FD_185510 | JGI IMG/M metagenome (GOLD analysis project Ga0208386, IMG submission 185510) | Freshwater microbial communities from Crystal Bog, Wisconsin, USA - CBH16Oct07 (SPAdes) | ecosystem: Environmental > Aquatic > Freshwater > Lake | place: Crystal Bog, Wisconsin, USA...
ACGCAAGAAAGAGTTACGCGAGGCGATTGACTTTGCTGTCATCAGCATCTTGTCTTTGATTATCTTTGGCTTAGTGGTTTGGGGTGGAATCTACTTTTATCTGCACTGTAATAAGTACGGGTGCAACTGATGAAAGAAGTTGTCGAGGGCTTCAAGAAATGGTTCAAAGTGGCGTGTTACGTCGCTTTTGCGTGGTGGTTTCTGGACTTTGTGAAGTCCTTGCCGGAACCCCTAGCGGCGCGAGTGATGGATGCCGCATTGTCAAAGTTGCCGTTTTAAAGGGTTGATATGAATGACTTACTCGGATTGCTTAAAAGTGTTGCACCTAGCTTGGCAACTGCCGTTGCTGGCCCTCTTGGTGGCGCTGCTGTTACCGCTATCGCTTCTAAACTTGGTGTTTCAGATAGCGTTGAGGCTGTTGCTACAGCAATTGCCGGTGACCCACAAGCGGCGCAGAAACTTGCCGATTTAAACGCTGACTTTGCCAAGGCTGAAATGGCCGCAGTGACAGCCCGTTGGGAGGCCGACATGAAGTCGGATTCGTTCTTGTCAAAGAACATCCGCCCAATGACATTGATTTTTATCTTGGTGTTCTATTCGGTATTTGCCATGATGAGCGCCTGGAATTTAAACGTAAATGAGTCCTACGTTAAGTTGTTGGGCGAATGGGGCCAGCTTGTCATGCTGGCATATTTTGGTGGGCGCACCGTTGAGAAAATCATGGAGAAAAAGAAATGAACCTTAAGAATGCCGTAACCATCATTGCGGCCATTTCCCTAATGGGGGTTGTGGCTTGCATGATTTATATGTTCTTACTTGCCATCTACGACCCAACAGTGGATGACAAAGTTGTCTTTGACATCATTGGCCCGGCCTTTCAAACCATCGTTGGTGGTTTTATTGGCTTAATTACCGGAATCCACATTGGAGATAAAGATGAATCTAAGTGAGCATTTCACCCTTGAAGAGTTGACCCATACGGATCACCGTGAATTTGACAATACCCCAAATGAATCAGAACTTGCAAACCTCAAACGCCTTGCAGCTTTTCTTGAAGACGTCAAGGTTGTACTTGGAGGTAAGCCCGTCATGGTCAACTCCGCCTTCCGATCTAAACAGGTCAACGATGCGGTTGGTTCCAAAGACACCTCTCAGCACCGTATTGGATGCGCCGCAGACCTGCGCATCCCGGGAATGACTCCCGATGAGGTTGTAAAAACCATCATTGCGAGTAAACTCGGGTACGACCAGATCATTCGTGAATTTGACCGGTGGACACATATTAGTGTGCCTAATACGCCCGACGCATCTCCCCGTCGTCAAGCTTTAATCATTGACAAATCTGGCACAAGGGCATTTACTTAAAAGGATTCGGCATGCCGCTGTCTAAACTCAAATTCAAGCCGGGTGTAAACAGGGAAATGACCACCCTGTCTAATGAACAGGGTTGGTTTGAGACTGACAAGGTTCGATTTCGTTACGGGTTTCCTGAAAAGCTGGGTGGTTGGAAAAGCGATACTGGGACGACTACCTCCATCTTAGCTCCCGCCTCGGGTTCATTCTGGGGCGTTTGCCGTTCTTTATGGAACTGGCTTAACCTGACGGGTTACAACCTGCTCGGGCTTGGTACTAATCTAAAGTACTACATCCAAAACGGTAACGGGGGATACTTCTATGATGTTACCCCTATCCGTTTAACCACATCTGCGGGCGCAGTAACGTTTACAGCGGCCTCCACATCCAAAAACATTACGGTGACCTGCACGGCCAACGGGGCAACCACCAATGACTTTGTAACCTTTAGCGGGGCAACGGGGCTTGGCGGGGCAATCACCAGCACCATCCTCAACGCAGAGTTTCAGATCGTCAGTATTATTGACGCCAACAACTTTGTCATTCAGTCGAGCGTTGCGGCCAACGCATCAGATACGGGTAACGGCGGATCATCCACTGTAGGCGCGTTCCAAATCAATACCGGGGCCGCAATCTACGGCTCAACCACTGGATGGGGCGCAGGTTCTTGGGGAGGCTTTAACCCTCCAAGCGCCAGTACGGCTTGGGGTCAGTCTCAAGGCTATGCTCAGTTGCGGCTATGGAGTCAATCCAACTTTGGTGAGAACTTGATCTTTTGCGCCCGTGGGGGCGCGATGAACTTTTGGGCTGTTAACCCAACCCCTTCTATATTTGATCGGGGCCAAGTCATTGTGGCTGGCGGGACAATTACCCAAAAGAACTATGCAACTGGTAGCGGCACAACCACGGTTTCTGTGGATGCAACTTGCCCATCTCAAGTCAATATTGTGATGGTGTCCGACTCCACTCGGTTCACGATTGCTTTGGGAGCCAATGACCCAACGGGCGTTATCTCCACTACGTCGATTGATCCTATGATGGTTCGCTGGTCGGATCAGGAATCGTACAGCACATGGCTTCCAGCCATTACCAACCAAGCTGGCTCATACCGTTTAAGCCAAGGCTCTCAGATCATCACTGGCATACAAACCCGGCAGGAAATCTTAGTCTTCACCGACTCCGCAGTGTATTCCATGCAATACATTGGGGCCCCTTATGTCTGGAGCTTCCAGCAAATGGGTTCCAGTATTTCTATTGTGAGCCAGAACGCAGTCGCCACATCCAACAACATCACGTACTGGATGGGGATTGATAAGTTCTATGTCTACTCTGGTAAGGTTGACACATTAATTTGTTCCCTGCGCCGGGACATCTTTGAAAACTTCAACACCGATCAGGCGGCTCAAGTCTTTGCCGGGATCAATGAGGGGTTCAATGAAATTTGGTGGTTCTATCCATCATCGGGCTCAAATTACCCAGATAAGTACGTGATCTACAACTACGTAGAGCAGACTTGGTACAACGGTAATTTGAGCCGTACAGCTTGGGTGGGCAACCATTTACGCCAGTACCCTATGGCTACAAACTACAGCACCACCAGCACCTCAGGCAAGCTGATCTACCATGAGAATGGAACAGATGATGGTAGCGTTAGCCCTCCGATTGCAATCAACTCGTTTATACAGTCTTCTGACTTTGACATTGGTGATGGCGATCATTTCGGATATGTCTGGAGGATCGTGCCTGATGTGACCTTTGATGGCTCGACGGGAGCGGCTCCGGTCGTCAACATGACCATGTTGCCCCGCCAGAACCCTGGCACAGGCTATGGCCGAACCGACAACCCAACGGTGATTAGTGGGAACAACTATTTAAACCAAAGAACCTACGAAGTTCAAAAGTTTACACAGTATGCCTACGTGCGTGTACGTGGCCGCCAGATGGCTCTGAAGATCAGTTCCAACACCCTTGGGACTCAGTGGCAGTTAGGCACTCCACGCCTTGACGTTAGACCTGATGGGCAACGTTAATGGCTACTAACAAATTCATATCTAGCATTGTCCCGACCATTGCGCCTCGGCTTCCAGCCGCGCCTGATGAGTACGACAAAAGGTTTATTGAGCAGTATTCAAACGTCCTAAGGATTTACTTCAATGGGATTGATACAACCTTTGGGGGCCTTTTAGGCCAATCCCGGCCGGGCAGTGCCGCACATGCTGGTGGCGCATACTTAACGTTTCCTTACGCATCAGTAAGTCGTACTACGAACCAAACCTTTACAGCCAATACGGCAACCCTAATCACATTTGACACCAGTCTTGATTTAAACGATTGCACATATTCTGCGGGGAATATCAAAGTCAATGACGCCGGTTTATACAATTTGCAGTTTAAATTGCAAATGGTTAACACGGACACAGCCATCCATACGGCATATGTTTGGATTCGTGTAAATGGAGTTGATTATGCTGGCAGTGGAAACAAAATTGACATTCCTGAGCATCATGGATCGACAGATGGATATGCGCTTGTTTCCGGAAACTTTTTTGTAAATTTGAATGTTGGCGACACTATCTCTTTATATGTTGCCGTTGATAGCAACCAACTGTACATAGAAGCTTATGCGGCCAACTCTCCAGGCTTTTTGATGCCTTCAATTCCATCAGCTCTGATGAGTTTGACGTTTGTGTCTTTAGTACCAACATGATAACATTGCTATTACCCGTTTAAAGGTGAAAAAATGAGCATCCACCTCGCAGCACAACACCTCATGAGTAAGGGCCGTGGGCCCGATGACACCCTTGTCCACATGTCAAAAGGTGAGCTACAAAGTCTTCAACAATTAGCTAAAGCGCATGGTGGAACCTTAACCACTAACCCAGAGACAGGCCTGCCCGAGGCAGGATTCCTGTCAAACCTACTTCCCACTATTATTGGTGGCGCTTTGGTTGCCTCTGGCGTTGGCGCACCGATGGCGGCTTTGATGGTCGGAGGCGGAGAAACTCTGGCAACTGGTAGCCTTGGCAAGGGGTTAATGGCAGGCTTAGGCGCTTATGGTGGCGCAGGCTTGACAGAAGGTTTAATGGGCACGGGCGCATCAGCAATTGGAGCCAATGCTTACACCGCAGAAGAAGCGGCAAAAATGGCCCCTGAAGCGGCTCAGAATACTGTCAATAATGCCATCAGCAATGCCTCTCCTATGGATAAGCTCACTGCTGGCGCAAAACAATTTGCATCCAACCCAATGGACACGATGACTGCCCTTGGGAATGGTAGCACCATGAAGGGCGCTGGCATGGTTGCCGCCGCCACTCTACCGGCCATGCTGGGCTCTGCCCCAGCTCCAACGACCAAAACTTATCCCGTGGCTAATGCTTTGCAATACAACGCAAACCCACAAGCTATTTCACCAAACGCAGGCGTTCCCGCATACGGTCATCAAGGGCAAAACTTTGGCGCTGAGCAGACTTACTTCAAGCCAAGCTACACAGACACGGGCGTACCGTTTAAACCAGTAGGCATGGCGGGCGGCGGTCAGATTGACTTACATGGAACCATTGACATGGGTCAGGGTCAAGGTCAGTTCGGCGGCGGCTACACACCTATGGGTGGTGGGTTTGGAGGACAAAATCCCGGTTTTGGCGGTGGCAATACCGCTCAAATTCCACAAGCCCCAACGGGCGGGATTAGTGACGCATACAACCAAGGCTTTGGCAACATGAGTGCCAACGGTGGCCGTGGTGGCTATGGCGGTATGGGAAACAACTTCTTTAATGGTGGGCAAAATCCTCCGCCGCCAGATCAAGTTGAACAAAATAATAGCCTGATAGTTTTTGGGACAGATGATCAGGGTAATGCAATTACTGACCCAAAAGCCTTCCAGCAGTATCTGCATCTGAAACAGGCGTCATCATTCAACAACCCTGTACAGGGTGGTTCTGACGCTTTAAACAATGCCTCCTATCCAGGCCCATCTTCTGATGTGTTACCGCAATACGCAACCCGTGATGATAATCAGCTTTATGCGGATGGCGGTTCAATAGATAAATCTGTCAGAACTCCATTTGCCTATGATGCCCCGCATCAGATGGTAAATCAGACGTTCGCGCAATGGTTGTCGGCTCATCCGCAAACTCAAAACCAACCAGCCCTGTCTGGTCCTAATTTAGTTGGTCCTCCAGCGCCTGCCAGCGCTGTTGTATCTCCTGCCCAACCAGCAACACAGCCAGCTTTATCTGGCCCTAATTTAGTTGGACCCACTGCGGCCAGCACTGATTCGAGCCAGAGTTCACCCGCATCGACAGGGCCAATCTCCTCTGTAAACACAGCGACTGGTCAGTTTGCGCCCACAACGCAGACCGCATCGCCAGCTCAATCGACCACATCAGATATGGTTGGTCCAGCCTTTGCGGATTACTCCACTCAAACCAATCCTTTCTCTGTTGAGAAAGATTACGGGATCAAGCCGGTCACTCAGCTTACTCAGCCAAAAACTGTAGTTGCTCAGACCAATCCTTATGATCCCGGTTTTGACATCAATGAAGCCCCTTGGGCAAACAGTGGCGGAGCCGCCTCCGGTGGTTTATTCCATCACGGGATGATTGATCATTCTGCGCACAGCTCATTAGGTGGTTACTCTGATGGCGGGCGTTTACTGAAAGGCCCCGGTGACGGTGTGTCTGACTCAATCCCCGCAGTGATTGGTGGCAAACAACCAGCCCGATTGGCAGATGGTGAGTTTGTAGTCCCCGCAAGGATTGTGTCTGAATTAGGCAATGGATCAACTGAAGCGGGCGCTCGCAAGCTTTATGCAATGATGGACCGCATTCAAAAGGCTCGTAGTAAAACTGTCGGCAAAGGTAAGGTGGCAACAAACTCCCGTGCTGACAAGCACTTGCCAGCATGACACTAAGTTACGCATCAGAGGACCCCGGCTCATTCTTTGAAGAGATTAAGCCAATCCTGCACGAACACTACGAAGAGTTGTGCGTGACAAAGGATTTCCCTTTGATGCCTGACTTTGTCAATTACGGCAAGCTGGAGATGGCAGGGATGCTTAAATGCATCACCGTGCGTAAAGATGGCGCATTGATAGGCTACATCATCTTTATCGTTCAGCCTCATTTGCATTACATGACATGCAAGACCGCCTTTGAAGATATTTATTACTTAAAGAAAGAGCATCGCGTTGGCAGGACTGGGATCAGGATGTTCCAGTTTGCTGAGGAGGCTTTAAAAAAAGATGGCGTGAATCGTGTGATCATGCACACAAAGGTTCACATGGACAATTCCCGTTTGTTTGAGTATCTTGATTACAAGATGACTGACAAACTGTACACAAAGATTTTGGGTTAGGAGCCGGTATGAGCTACTCTCGTCGTCAACTTTATGCCATGGGTGAGACCCTTGGTGAGTCGGTCACCCGCCGTAAAGCGACCGGTGGGTTTATTTATGGTGGCGGTGGCGGTAGCCAACAGACTACAGTCTCCAGCACTGAGCTTCCATCTTGGGCTCAGCCTTATGCTCAAACCGCTTTGCAAAATGCAAGCGCTTTAACCAGCCAACAATACCAGCCCTATCAGGGCAACCGGATTGCTGGCTTTAGCCCTTTGCAACAGTACTCCCAAGATCAAGCCACTCAGATGCAACCTGCTCAGCAGTTGCAAAATGCAACCCAGCTTGCCAATCAGGCTGGTTTGGTGGGGATGAACACGGCCTACGGCGGTCAACAGTTTGGCAATACCTTCCAAGCTCCCGGCCAGTACAACCCAGGTCAGTTTTCTTACTTGCAGACCCAAGCGCCCGATCTGCAAAACTACCAAATGCAGGCTCCTCAGAATGTGTCATCTCAGAGCCTGAATACGCCAATGATGCAGGGGCAGACGACCAACTACAACCCCAACCTGCAAAACTTCCAAATGCAGGGGCCACAGCAGGTTTCATCTCAGAATGTAAACGCAGGCAATATTCAGGCGGCTCAGTCCAACTTTAATCCAAACCTGCAAAGCTATCAGATGCAGGCTCCTCAGGCCGTGCAGGCTCAGAACGTTCAAGGACCCGTCCTGAACAATCTGTCCATGCAGGCCGCTAACAACATCCAAGGGCAACAGATCAATGCCCCGATGATGAGCGCGGCTCAGACTGCCTTTAACCCCAATCTGCAAAACTACCAGATGGGTCAAGGCCCTCAGGTCAATGCGCCAAGCCTGCAAAACTATCAAATGCAAGGCCCTCAGAATGTGAGTGCTAGGGATGTAAACGCACCCAATATCCAAGCTTTGAGCATGCAAGCTGCGGGCAATGTAAACAGTCAGGGCGTCACATCCCAGGACATCAACGCCGCCCAAACCAATTACAACCCTAATCTGCAAAGCTATCAGATGCAGGGGCCTCAGAATGTATCAAGTCAAAACTTTGATACAAATGCCGCCCAACAGTACATGAATCCGTACTTACAGCAGGCACTGAATCCACAGATTGAAGAGGCAAAGCGCCAATCAGCTATCCAGCAAACTCAACTGGCCGGGCAGGCTGTGGGCGCAGGCGCATTCGGTGGCTCTCGGTTTGCCCTACAACAAGCTGAAGCTAACCGTAATCTTGGAACCAATCTGGCTAATATTACCGGGCAAGGTTATAACCAAGCTTACAACCAAGCTCAACAGGCATTCCAAGCGGATCAGGCTCGTCAGCTTCAAGCTCAACAAGCCAACCAGCAAGCTGGCTTGACTACAGGCCAACAAAACCTGCAAGCCAATTTGGCTACCCAACAATTGGGAACCCAAACGGGCGCTCAGATGGCTTTGGCTAACCTGAACAACCAGCAACAAGCGGCTGTTCAAAGCGAAGCCAACCGCTTACAGGCGCAGGGAATGACATCCCAGCAAGCGCTCCAAGCCGCATTGGCAAACCAACAGACTCAACAGCAAGCTAACTTACAGAACCTTAGCGCTGGCTTACAAGCTCAAGGCTTGCAGGCTCAGACAGGGATGCAAGCTCAGCAGGCTAATCAGCAAGCTGGTTTACAGGCCGCTTTGGCAAATCAACAGGCCGGAATGACTGCCGGTCAGCAAAACTTACAAGCCAATCTTGCGACCCAACAGTTGGGCGCTCAGACTGGTTTACAGGCACAGCTTGCTAACCAGCAAGCAGGTTTGACCGCCGGTCAACAAAACCTTCAGGCTAACCTTGCAACACAACAACTCGGAACTCAAACCGGGTTGCAGGCTGCTTTGGCTAATTTAAACAACCAACAGCAAGCCAACGTTCAGAATCAGGCTACACAGTTCCAAGCCCAAGGCATGACCGCCCAACAGGCTATGCAAGCGGCTTTGGCAAACCAGCAAAACCAACAGCAGGCCAATCTGCAAAACCTCAGCGCAGGTCTTCAGACTCAAGGCCTTCAGGCGCAGACTGGATTGCAGGCACAGCAAGCAAACCAACAGGCCAACTTGCAGGCGGGCTTGGCAAATCAGCAGGCAGGCTTAACGACCGGCCAGCAGAATTTAAACGCCAACTTGGCAACACAACAGCTTGGAGCGCAGACTGGCTTACAACAATCATTAGCCAATTTAAATGCTCAACAGCAGGCGAATGTCCAAAATGTCGCCAACCAATTGCAAGCTTCAGGGATGAACTCTCAGCAAGCGTTGCAGGCCGCTCTTGCCAATCAACAGGCAGGATTGACCACGGGTCAACAGAACCTGTCGGCCAACTTACAGACACAACAGCTTGGCACTCAAACAGGCCTTCAGACTGCTCTTGCCAATTTAAACAGTCAGCAACAAGCTGCGGTTCAAAACCAGGCGGCCCAGCTTCAGACTCAGGGCATGTCTGCTCAGCAGGCTTTGCAGGCCGCGCTGGCAAACCAACAAGCTGGCCTTACAACGGGTCAGCAAAACCTTGCCGCGAACTTGCAGACTCAGCAACTGGGCGCGGGTCAGAACCTGCAATCTCAATTGGCAAACCAACAGCAGTACTTGGCCGCTCAGCAAGCTCAACAGCAAGCCAACCAGTTTGGTTATGGTCAGGGCATGACAGCCGCTCAAACAGCGGCTCAGTATGGCTTGGGTGCAAACCAGTTAAACGCTCAGCAACAACAGTTCGGTGCAAGCCTTGGGCTGCAAGGCGCTGGATTGGGTTTAAACGCTGCCAACACATTGGGCAACTTGGGTCAAACCCAGTACAGTCAGAACATGGGCATCAACCAGTTGCAAAACCAGTATGGTGCTCAGCAACAGGCCCAGCAACAACAGGGTCTGTCTCAGGCCTATCAGGATTTCCTGAACCAGCAAAACTTTGGCTACAACCAGTTGGGCTACATGTCCAACCTGATCCGTGGCTTACCGCTGGGCACAACCTCCAACCAACAGGTCTACCCCGGCACAGCCAACACATTAGGCTCTATTGCTGGATTGGGACTTGGCGCGGCTGGATTGGCAAATGCCTACACCAAACTTCAAGCCAAAGGCGGTTTAACCGAATCCTACGCAGAAGGCGGGGATGTTCAATCCTTCGGAAACATCGAAAGCATTGTGCATACATTGAGCGATCAACAGCTTGCACAAGCTCAAAGGGATGCCCAATCCCGCAATGACAATGAAACATTGCAAGCCATCATGGTTGAGCAAGGTATTCGTGCATCTGAGCGCAATGGCTTGGCTGGAGCCTTCAATCAGCAAACTCAAGGACAGCCTGTCCATGCCGCTAAGGGTGGCATCATGGGTTTTGCTTTAGGCGGTGAGCCAACCGCTGAGGAGATTGAAGCCGCAAAAAAGCCTTTCGTGGGGTATCCAAAGGCCGCTCGCTCGCCAGAGGCTAATAAAGCCGCTGTAGAGGCCTCTGAAAAGAGGAGCATCAGTGATGCCCTGATCCCTAAAGAGTACGCAGTGGACAAGCCAAAGCCAGAGCAGGTAAAGGCTGATCAGGCCAGAATCATGTCTGATTACATGATTCAAAATAAACCTGAGGCTAAGGAGGAGGCTTCACCAGCATCCATCTCTGCGGCTTTAAACAAGCCCTCTGCGCCTGCGATCTCAACGTCAGCCGCCTTTAAGCCTGACAATTCTTTCCAAGATAACTACCATAGTTTCTTGGATGAATACAGCAAGCTGAATGAGCCACAACAAAAAGCCATGGATGAGTTGGTTGCCTCTCACAAAAAGCGGATTGACGACATGCAGGCTCGTGGTTTAAACGATGCATTGACTCAATTTGGATTCCAGTTAGCCGCCGCCGCATCTAAGCCCGGTAAGAGTTTCCTTGGAGCCGCAGGTGAGGCCGCACCATCTATCACTGAAGCCCTGAATAAGAGTCAGAAATCTGTCAGTGATGAGCAGGACCTGCTGGAGAAAATCCAAATGGATCAGGCTCGGTTTAACTTGGCAATGAAGAAGGGTGACATGCAGTCCGCACTGGGAGCCGCTCAAGGCGTCAGCGCAGACCGCAAGGCTCAGCAACAGCTTGAATTGCAAAGACAACAGCTTGGCATCACCGCACAGCATTACGCTAAACCCAGCACCGCCACAGAGTTTGTTTACGACAAAATGCGTAGCGATCCAACAAACAAAGGCATGTCGGATACCAAAGTTATGGAGATGGCATTACGCGCAACCACCGGTTATGACAAGGCATCCCTTGGCTTGGCTGGCAAAGCTAACGCCGCAGTTGCCAAGGTCATGGAAAAATACGCCATGTTTGATGCAATGCCTAAATCGGAATATCGTGACTCCATGCTTGCCGCGCGTGATCGTGAGATTGCTCAGTTGCAGGGTGAAAATCAAGCTACCCCGGGTGGTCAAGGTGGGAATACCGTATTAAGATTCGACTCAAAAGGCAACCTCATTTCGGGATGATCACATGGCTGTTCAAGCTCAACTCGCCGATGGTCGAATCCTTGAATTTCCGGATGGAACTGATCCATCCGTAGTTCAAGCAACTGTCAAAAGAATGCTTTCATCCTCAGTGGGGATGGATGTTTCTCAAATGTCTACCGAGGAACTGGAGAATGCTCCATCTGCCCCAACAACATTGGGTGACATTGGTAGATCATTGGGCGCTGGAGTTGTCGGAGGCGCTAAGACAGTCGCTGATGTCTTTGGCGCTGGCAATGATGTCTCCAATTACTTGGGCAAGAAAGCCCAAGAGATACAAGCCAACATCACTCCAGAGCGTAAAGCTGAGATGGCCCGCCGTCAGGAGCTGGAGAAACGGGCCTCTGAGTCCGGTGACCTATGGCAAGAGGCTAAGGCTTACCTTGGTGGTATTGCTGAGGCTCCCATTCAATCCGTTGCTCAAGCTGTAGGTACATCTGCGCCAACTCTTGTGGCCGGGTTGGCTTCGGTATTTGCAGCGCCCGAAAGCGCTCTTGGGATTGGTGTTGCCCGCATGGGGCAGATTGCTTTGGGCGCGGCTCAGGGCGTTGGTGAATATAAGGGAGATGTGCATGACTCAGTCAAACAAGCTTACATGGATGAGGGATACGATGCTTCAGAGGCTGAAAAGCTTGCAGTTAGGGCTCAGCAGTATTCCATGGACAAAGCCATGGAAATCGGTGGAGCAGGTCTCCTTGGTGCTTTGGATGCGTTTACAGGGGTTGAAAGCAGCGTTCGCAAAGCTGTTGAAAAAGCCGGAAAAGGAAAGCTGACCAAAGAAGCCATTGAGGCTGGCATTAAGGAATTGCCTGAAGAGGCGGTTACGGCTCCCTCATTGGGTATGGCTGCTCTTAAATCTGCGGCGGGCGAAGCTCCCCTTGAGGGTTTACAGGGCGGGTTTGGTCAGTATGCGCAGAACCTCGCCCTACAACGTGAAGGCCTACAAGAGGGCTATGAAACACAGGGTGTGCTTGGGGCGGCTTTACGTGATGCCGCCGTAGGTGCTTTGACGGGCGGTGCGTTTACACCGGTCAAGCTGTCTGAGATGAGGAGTGACTACAACCTTGATCAGACATTGCGCCAAGCCAAGCAGGACCAAGAGTTTGAGCAAGAACGGCAAGCCGCCATTGAGCGATCAGCCGGTCTGCCACCCCAACCTGAGGTATATGAATTACCTGAGGGTTATCGCGTCACGGCACAAGATGTAGGCGTCACAGAGGAACCCGCAGAGCATCACATCATGGAAGAGGGCTCTGATGTGCCCTTGACCACAGTGCCAACCTTAGAAGAGGTTCAGCCAAAGATCGACCGGTTAACTGAGATTCGCAAGGCCGAGGCCCAGAAAACACTTGATCAGATTGACAAGATCAACGAAGGCATCAAGAAACAAACCGAGCAACTGGAGACATTGGAGGCCACAGGCCAAGCCAACACTCCACAGTATGAAGCCCTGAAACAACAGACTCAAATGGCTCAGGATACCGCAAGCCAGCAGGTTGCTGAGCTGATGGATAAAAATGAAACCCTGACAAAGAACTTGGTTCATGTCCCCGGTGCACCTCAGCAAAAGGTCCAGCAACAGTTTGTCCTGTCCAAGGATGGTCAGAACCTCGGAGCCTTTAACAGCCTCCAAGAGGCTGAGCATACGGTTAAGCGGTTTGTAAGCCCTGAAGCTTTTAAAGAGTTTGAGGAAACCAAAGAGCCCGTAAAGCCAACCATCGAGCCCGATCAGATTGAAACCCTGAAGTCCACCCTTGAGCCATTGATGGCAAAGTTTGGCCTAAAGGATGTTGGTTTAAACATTGTTGATAACCTTAAGCACGGAGCTGAGGGTAGCTACACCAACAAGCTGGTGAGCGTTGCCTTGGATAATCCAAATCCAATTCAGACCCTGCGTCATGAATCTATCCACGCCCTGAAGGACTTGGGTTTCTTCACGCCACAGCAATGGTCAGTTCTTGAGAACATGGCTAAAAAGAAATGGATTGCTGAACATCTTGAGGGCAACCGCACTGAGATTGACGGTGAGAACATGACCCGGCTTGAGGGTTATAAAAAAATGGGTTTAAACGATCAGCAAATCGCCGAAGAGGCTATCGCTGATGCTTTTGCTCATTTTGATAAGACCAAACCACCTCCAGGAATGCTTGCGGCTTTACACAACAAGCTGATCAAGTTCTTTGAGGCATTGAAGAATGGGTTTACGGGCGCTGGATTCCAAACCGCAGAACATGTATTTGGCAAGATTGAACGTGGTGAATTAAAAGGAGCTGAAAATGAAAGACCTACAGGAGCTGTCGCAGGACCCGGCCCAACAGGCGGGGAAAGAAAGTTCTCTCTTGGAGAGGGAGACCGAGGAACACGGGCAGAGGCAAGAAGCATTGCGCCGCTTGAAGGTGCGCCAACTGTCCAAGGCGCGGCAGGACCGGATGCAAACCTCGTAAGCGTTGCTGAAAAATACGCAAAAGACAACGGCATAAAGCTTAACCGTCAGGCCAAGTACGCCCAAGTTAATGAGGTGTTTGGTAAACGTTTAGCGCAAGCCTATGAGGAGATGCCCCACGCTCCTAACGATCCAAAGGTCAAAGAGGCCTATGAGGATTTAATCCACCAAACGCGCAAGCAATATGACGCGCTGGTTGATGCTGGGTATAAGTTTAATTTCTTTGATAGCGAAACCGATCCATACCAAGGCAACCCTTGGAACGCTATGCGCGATTTGCGCAAAAACAAAACCATGTCTGTCTATGGGACATATGATGGCTTTGGAACCGAAGGCGTTACGGATGCGGATGTTAAAGATAACCCTCTATTGCAAAACACTGGTCTTAAGTGGAAAGATCAAAAAGGTGTTGAGCATGATGTCACCGGCAATGATTTATTCCGGGCGGTACATGATGCCTTTGGTCATGGCATAGAAGGCGGTGGGTTCCGTCACCACGGAGAAGAGAATGCTTGGCAGGCTCACTCCCGTTTATACACAGGTCCTGCGCTGGCAGCTTTGACCAGTGAGACTCGCGGGCAAAACAGTTGGCTGAACTTTGGCCCATACGGCGAAAAGAACAAAAACGCCAAGGTTGAGGAAACGGTATTCGCTCCACAAAAAACAGGGCTTATGCCTGAGTGGGCATGGAAAGAGAACACCGTTTTAAGTGAGCCTGATTTTATTCGCGAGCCAAACATTAAGGGTGTTACGCTGGGCAAAAAACAGCCTAATGCATCCACATTTATTGGCGTTCACCATGGCAATGCCAAGGTAGATGTTTTGAGTGGAAAGAAATACGGCACAGGTATTCGGGGTGCTGAGCGCCGAAGACTTGATGATGCTTTTGATGATCGCATCAAGAATCGGGTTTATTTCTACATCCCCAAAGAAAACGGGGAAATGCCATCTCCAGAGGCTGGACTTGGCGGTCATGTTTATAAACAAAAGTTTGACAACATTTTGGCTCCCGGCTCAGAAATGAGCAAACTGTTTTCTAAAGCTCAGGGTGACTCCAATAACTTTGAGTCAGAGGTTATTGACGCTGGTTACGATGGATACGCAGTGCCCTCAATGGGCATGATGGTTATCTTGAATCATGATGCACCAGTCCATCATTTGGGCACTCGTGCAGAGCTGGCAGAGCAGGGGATTAAGTACAGCCTGAAGAAATCGGAAAAAGAGTACAAAAGCAACGCGCTTAACATCCTTGATGGCGTTACCCCCAAGCCTGATCTTGGCAAAAAGGTCACGGTTGATGCGATTGGCAAGTACTTTGATGGCCTTTATCCTGAGCCTTTGGATTTTAATAACCCCGAGCATTTTGCTGAGGCTGTAATCAAGGCCAAGGAAGAGATCAAGCACCAACTTGCCAAGGAAAACTCTGGCCTGGATTGGTACGATGAGGACATCTCACGTGCGTTTAAAACCACGGCGAAGGTCCTGCCTGAGCTGAAAAAGCCTAACAAGCGGGTTCTGTTTACCATCATCGCAGGCATCATGTCTCCCGAGACCACCGCACGCGACAACTGGGTCATTGCTGCACGTGCGTTTAAACATTACATTGATACCGGTGTGATTCCTGGCAACAACCCAGCCACCGGTGGTTTGTGGCAGGGCGGCTTAACGTCGGCAAACAAGCGCACTCAACTGAATCTCTTGAACAACATGGTCAAGGACTTGGGTGAGAAGGGTGCGCTTAACTGGTTGACAATGGATCACACTGTCCGTGAAATCAATGATTTCCGATCAAAGTACGGGAACGTGAAAAGCGGTATTGGTGGGAAGCTTAACGACATGGTTCCGGCCCTTTATGTGTTTGGTCCAAAGGTCGGCCCATTTGTTTCCAACCTGAACGGCATTTATGATGTGACGGTCGACAAGTGGATGATCCGCACATTTAACCGTTATTTCGGCACAATGATGGGCCCTGACGGTAAAATTTTGAATGCCCCGACAGAGCCACAGCGCCGCGCTGTCAAAACATTGATCAATGAGGTATCTCAAGATGCAAACATCAAGCCCTACCAAGCACAGTCCCTCCTCTGGTTCTTCGAGCAAAGCCTCTTCCGAGAGCTTGGAACGGCAACCCCATCCTACGCATTCAGTGATGGAGCAACCCGGTTCCTTGAGCAATACACACAAGGAGGAGCTGGAGGCCGTAAGGAGGGTGCAAGAGGTGTTGCGCCGTCAACTGGGACCGAGAAGCTAAGCCTCAAGCGCGTCAGTTTCCCAACCGCCCGTGAAGCCCGTGCCGCCGCTAAGGAGGCCGGTATCCCTGATGACGCAGGATTCCATAAGTTCATCCGAGCAACTCAGTTTGTAGATAAGGATGGAAAGCCTAAGGTCATGTATCACGGCACAGCCGGGGATATATTTGAATTCATTCCTGCGGGGCAATCTAACGCCATCTTTGTGACTGACAGCGCAGAGGAGGCTGAAGGCTTTGCCAGCGAGGCTGAGGATCGACTCCGCAGAAAGATATACCAGGCCTTGGATAAGAATGAAAAAGTTGAGCTGTTTAAACGGGTTGCTGATCAAGCAGCCGCAGATGGTGAAATCACTCAAGCCTTAGCCAATGGCATTGTGTCCCGTGTCAAAAAGAAAGTGCCGGAATATGGTGATTTCTTTGGTGACATTGAGCAACGGATGTACGACGAACTGATCGGGCTGTCCCCAGCCAGAGCCAGCGTTATGCCCGTCTGGGTCAGCGGTGTAAACATCTTTGACTACGAAAACCCTTATCACGTTGAAGGCGTCATGGAGCGCCTGAAGGATAATGTTAAGTTTGAGCAACGCGCCAAGGAATCAGAGTTCACCGAGGATAGCCCAAGGGCCTACCCGGATCATTGGCTGGCCGGTACAAAGGGGCGGATTGTCCGTGGCGTATGGCAAGCGATTGAAGACAAGCGGGTACAGCAGGCCATCCGTGATTCAGGCTTTGACGGCTTCTCAGTCAAAGAGATCAACGGCGGGCGGAAGAATTTTGCTGTCTATAAACCTAATCAGATTAAGTCCGTCACCGGAAACGTTGGTGAATACAGCACAAACAATAAGGACATCCGCTACAGCCTGCCCAATATTTCCGCTGGCGCTGAGGATCGTATAAACGCTACAACCACTGTGCGTGAGGAAAAGGGTTTCCTCTCTCGCATGTTTGACGCCATCCAACCTGAAAAATACAGCTCATACCGCCAAGCTTTCCTGAACCGGTACAACCAGTTGTCCGAGGCCGATAAAGCCGCCGCACAGAGAATGGGCGGCATCAACCTAATGGCTCAAGATAGCGCTGAACACGCCGCCTTGATGTCTGATATGCATGCTGGAGTTACAGCCTCTGCATTCGGTGTGGGTGGACGTAAGGGTGGTGTCCCGGTCATTAGGAATGGACTGACAACGATTGACAACAGCAAGAAGGGTTTACTTGAAATCCTGATGCCTTTGGGTAAGTACAATGATCCCAAGGTCTATCAATATTTCCAGTTCTATTCTGCGGTTAAGAGGGGTGTCCGCCTGTACTCAGAGGGCCGTGAGCGTTTGATCGAGCCCGGCGACTTGGTATTTGCCAAAGAGTTGGGACAGAAGTTCCCCGAGTTTGAGCAAATCCGTAAGGACTGGGTAGAGTACAACAATAACCTGATCGCCTATCAAAAGGCCGCAGGTGTTCTGTCTGATCGCGATGCGATTGAATACGCCAAGCATTACGACTACATCCCATTCTTCCGTCAGCTTGACGGGGAAAAGACCATGGGTCCTAGTATCTATCAATCCATCTCGGGCGTTAAGAAGCCCAAGGCATTGAAGGGTGGTGAGGCTCCATTGGCTGATTTCCTTGAGACCGTGGTGCGTAACAGCCAGTCAGCAATTGCCGCCGGTATGAAAAACATTGCGGCTCAAAGAGCCCGTGATGTGGGTAAACAGGCGAATATTGTCCATGACATCACCCCCGGATCAAAGGTCAGTGACTTTGAAAAGATCAAGGTACTTGAGAACGGTATCCTGAAAGAATACCAATCCAGCGACCGATTGTTTATTGATGCGGTTAAGAGTTTACACATGCCTGAAATCCCGTTCATGGGATTGCTGTCATCTCCATCCAATTTCCTGCGTGAGGCTGTGACCCGCGATCCTGGGTTCATCCTTGCTAACTTGATGCGTGACTCATTGTCAGCCTACGCAACCAGCGGTCAAAACATGACCCCTGTTATTGATACCGTTAAGAATTTCGGTAAGGCATTCGCCCGTAAGTCCCCAGGCTTTGAGGCCATGATGAATTACGGGATCATTGGGGGATATGAGTTCAGTGAGAACGTTGAGCAATCGGGCAGGACGGTAGCTAAAGAGATTTCCAAGCGGGCTGGCAATAAAGCACCCATCGGTTTACGCACGTTTAAATCGCTATGGGATGGATTGGAACATGCCACGACCGCATCGGACGCCGCCACCCGGATTGCTATCTACGACCGTGTCATGCAAGAAACCGGGAATGAGGCAGAAGCCATCCGGGCCGCATGGGAGATCATGAACTTCAACCGCAAGGGTAACTCTCCCTTGGTTAGGGTATTGACCGCCGCAGTGCCATTCTTAAACGCAAGGGTTCAGGGCTTAGATTTATTCTACCGATCCGCCACAGGAAAGATGAACACTCAGGATGCCAAGCTGATCCAAAAGCGTTTCATCGCCCGCGCAAGCATGATGATGGCCCTGTCAGTTATGTATGCATTAGCGGTATCAGGTGATCCTGATTATGAAAACCAAGAGGACGAAACCAAGGATAACTATTGGATTCTCCCAAGCCTTGGACTGAAGATTCCAATCCCGTTTGAAGTGGGAACATTGTTTAAAACAATCCCTGAGAGGATCGTTAGAGCAACATTCGGAAACGACACGGGCCAGGATTTAAAGGATGCTTTATGGAGAGCAACCCTTACGACTCTCCCAATCAATCCGGTTGGGTATGTTCCTCAGGTGTTTAAACCCATGGTTGAGGTCATGACCAACTACAACATGTTCACTGGCCGGGAGATCATTGGTCAGGGCATGAAGGACATCGCGCCCGAGTATCAGGTGGGCCCCGGCACATCTAATTTCTCTGTTTTCGTAGGAAAGACATTAGGCCTATCCCCGATGAAGGTGGACCACTTAATCAAGGGGTACTCAGGGACAATGGGTATGTATGCGATTGACCTGATGGATTCCATCATGGACATGAACTCGGACAGCCCAAAGCCTAACAAACGCTTTGAGCAAATGCCGGTGATCAAAAGGTTCGCACTGGACCCCGAGGCCCGGGGGTCGGTGACGGCTTACTACAAACTCAAAAACGACGTAGACACCGCAGTCAGAACCTCAAATCTATTAGAAAAGAGCATGGAGCCTGATGAGTTTGCCAAATACATGCAAGAAAACATGGGAGTGCTGGCATTCAAGGACTACGTGGGTGACCTTGAGAAAAGCATGAAACAGTTCCGGGACATGAGAAAGATGGTCATGTCATCCCCCATGCCCGGAAAAGAAAAGCAAGAAGCCTTAACAGCAATCGGTAAGGGTGAGCAAAACTTAACCGCCAACATTCAGACGGTCAAGAAAATCATTGCCGACATATAAGGAGGTCGTTATCAAAGAGCCACCCTATAGTGGCTCGATGAGCATCCTCCCACATGTTTAAACGCTCCAGCTTGTTCAGTTTGCTGCCCTGATCAAGCTCATAGTGGCAGGTAAAACAGAGGGCGGCTATGCGGTAGTCATGAGCTTTAATACTCCTCCCCTTTCCATCGCGGAGCTGATTGCTGTGAGCGGCAACGACCGTTCCATTCTGAGCGCCGCAATGCATGCAGGGAGCCTCCCGCACGGCCTCCAGTAAATGCTTATTTCTGTAGGTCATTGATCATCTGCCTAATCATATAAGCCACCTCATTGGCGGTGAAGGGTATACCACCCAACCTCTTTAATTTGGCCTCTAATTCAAGCAGTGCCGCCTTGTATCCTTCATGCCATCTCAGGCCCTGTGTGTTTTCTTCAATCATTTCTTTTTCCTAATAATTAACCGATTAGCGGTCCGGGATGTGTATTGCTCTGTGCCAAACATGTCGGCCTCAATTGCCAGCTCAAAGAGCCGTGGAGGGGGTCGATCACCGGCAAACCAAGAGCGGACAGTCCTTTGATCCACCCCGATAAACCTTGCAATTTCACGCTGGCTTACACCCTTAGATTCAAAGTAAGCCCTGATTTCATCTGTTGTCATGTGTTTCCTCTTGCTCGGATTGCTGCGGCACATTCTTTGCCAAACATGTGCTCTGCCACGTTTGATGATTGAGACTCACACAATTTTGCACACGCCTCACGCTCTTCTGCCACTGCTCGGCGAGCAATGTCTACCGCATGGACTGCAAACTCTTCGCGCTCTTTCGCTATTGCCAGCTCTGTATAACGCTCCAGCCACAGCAAGTCTTTCTCCTGAGCAATTTCAATTAACGCACCAGCTTTTCGTCCTATCTGTAAGATTTCTTCTCGTGTCATGCTTGTCCCCTTGCTCGT
>Ga0208386_1000185_pt1 | contig 20153 bp, 20 predicted proteins | sample CryBogCBH16Oct07_FD_185510 | JGI IMG/M metagenome (GOLD analysis project Ga0208386, IMG submission 185510) | Freshwater microbial communities from Crystal Bog, Wisconsin, USA - CBH16Oct07 (SPAdes) | ecosystem: Environmental > Aquatic > Freshwater > Lake | place: Crystal Bog, Wisconsin, USA...
ACTGAGGCTGGTGCGAACCTCAAATGTAATACATGCGGACACTCTGAGCCGTTCAAACCCAGCACAAAGGAGGATGCCCTGGTACTTGAAACAAACTTCCGTTCAGGCTCATCTGCTGGCGGTGCCGCATCCGGTATCACCGTTAACGCCTATACGCGTCAAGACCCGACACTTCCCCATGTCAAGACAATTCTCTGCCGTAATACAACCTGCCCGTCCGTTGCGAATTCTGACCTCCGCGATGTTATTTACATCAAGACTGACCCTACAAACCTGAAGTTTCAGTATATCTGTAATGTATGCGAAAGCCAGTGGACTAATTAGTATTAACTATTAGGAATGTCCTACGGAGCTAATTTTTTTGAGGTTTCTATACCTCATATGAGTACCCCGGTCTCATGGTTTCGGTCCAAACCACGTATTGCACGTGCTAAAATTGTTCCAATAAATAGTACATTAAATCGTCCAAGCACCCCTTTAAGAAATGATAGTGTAGTAACCGAAATTATTCGCGCTGCTAAAATGCCTCCAAATGTTCGTGCAAATGCGATGCGGCGTGCTACAGAACGAATGTATGGAGAACTACAACCAACAAAGACCCGTCGTCGCGCAAGGAAGTCTAAAGTGAATACTAGAAGACGAAGGTAATGGCTTCCGCTAAGCCTGTCGGCGAACTAAAGAAGATCGTCTCGCTGATTGACCGCTCCGATTTTGATGAGTTTGTTTATCCACCTAACGCATCAAAAACTAAATTTCGTCCTGACAATAAGCCCTATCATAATTTTACACAAGAAGTCGCTACCTGGACGTTTCAAGGCTCGCCAAACTGGGGACAACGTATTACCTTTGCAGTTCCTTGGACCTGGCAGTGCGATTTTATCAACTGGATTGCCCTACGTCTACGCCCGCTACCCTGGCTACCTGGAGATACTGCACAACGTATTGGACCAAATATCCAAAATCTTGTACCTACCGACGAAGCGAACTTTTTCATTTGGGCGCAAAGTCTCGGTACTATCGCAATCGAACGCGCCGAAATGGAAGTCGACGGTGTCATTATAGAAACCTTTAGCGGCGATTGGATAAATACCTGGAACAAAATGAATCATAGTGTCACCACCGGTGTTGCGTACGACGACGGTATCTATAATTCTTATACAACCCCTGGGCTCAATAATATATTACCATCCGAAGACGGCTATATATACTGTTATTTACCGTTTTGGTTTGCGAAACACGTCAATACCGCTTTTCCTCTTCTTTCTTCACGCGGTCCTGATACAGTTCGCTTTCACATTACTCTTCGTCCATTCAGTCAAGTGATTCGTAAAATTAGTGCCCCGCTTACGTGTAACGAAACCCCGCTCGGTACAACCGTCCAGGTTCGCGATTATACATATCCATTCCGTAAATTTGAAAATCTTCCTGTCGGTTATGCTATACCTGGATTTCAAACAGCGGATTTAGTCTGTGGTATTTCGCATATTGACGGAGAGCTGCGGGAGGCGTATATACACGATACCCACGAACTGATGATGGAGCAAGTCGTCGAAACGCAGTTTTCAGAGCCCATTAAATATGTCACTAATACACCCGTAGGACACACAATTAAGGTCCAATTACCGATTACAACGGCAAATGGACCGATTCGACAACTTATCTTCTTTCTACGTCGCAAGCCTGCTATTACAGAGTTTAACGATTGGAATAATTACTCGGCGGTCTTAGAAAATGAGTATAATTCTATATGGAATCCTTACCGCCCCCTTCTGGTCCACGCGCAACTGATGGTTGGCACGGCAGTATGGGCGGACCAACCCGAGCGGTGGTGGCGGGCAACCGGTAATATAGTACTACCCGGCGGTGTTCGCGGTTACGGCAATTACATTTATGCCTATAATTTCGCCGAAAAACCGATTGAATTTGACCCCAGCGGCACCCTTAATCCCGACCGCGTTGATATGAAGTTGAATTTAGTTGTTGCTCCACCTGGAGGCTCGGCGGATGCCGAATGGACGGTCACTCTATTTGTAGTAGGCACCAACTGGATACGATTCGAAAAAGGACTTTCCAACTTACTTTTTATGGACTGAATCGATTTAAAGATTTGGGTCGTGTTATTTCTTGGAGCCCTTTTAGCATAGTGGTATTGCGTTCGCCTTGTATTGTCACGACATAGTCGTTCCAACAATGTAAGCGAAAGGTCTGCGGTTCGATTCCGCAAGGGGGCAAATTCTATTTTTCAGATATCATACCATCGTATGGTTTGATACTTGAATATGGTTGGCTAAGCGAGTCTTTGTAAAACCGCCGCACTTGTTTGGAATGAATCTGTATAATCGGTTGATCGATTCTCTATATCACTCTTCGACGGTCGTTGGACTGCTAAAAACGGCACAGTCGTCCAAAGTCGCATATGTTTTTTATACCAAACATCAATAATCTCCGTTTCGTGAATACGTTTAGGGTCATTTGGTATATGATGTAAAATTGTATTATATGTAGCCTTGTGTATCAAACAAAAATGGCTTGTATGACCTTTTGCTTGGAAAAGGAGCGGATTTTTTGAAATACGTTTAGGATCTTCTATCCATGTGAGTCCACCCATAAAAATATCCCACCGATGCCGATGTTTCCAAAGATACGGTAATAGTGTTTGAAATCTATAGTGTGCGTCCGGCGTTAACATACAGTCATCCTCTATAATTAGAACCCACGGATAGTTACGCGTTTTGGCTATCTCTACTGCTTTTCTATGTGACAGCGTACATCCTTTCCAACCGGGTGAATATTTGACCGCTGATACCCGCTCGATAGATGGGGTCCAATGTGCGAATTCCTGCTGTATCTGATGCCATCTATCCGTACGATCGTCTAAGTTAAGTACCAATATCGGTGGGGCTGGCGGAGTTCTGAAATATGTATATATGAAAAATATAAGACTTGCTATATGAATGAGTATAAGTATATAAATGGACCACGACATACGCTGCTTCGGCATACGTCCTATATTATATTCATAATTCAATAAAGAGTTATTATGACCGATGTTGTCGAGACGAAAGTCGATAGTAAAGCAAAACAAATATTACGACAAATTCGTGACGGATTGGTCGCAGTGATTATTGCCTTAACGCGTGTTGTATTCTTCTGGTTGCCCGGTGGAGATATTGCACACGGACAAGCATTGATGGCACTTCATCCTATGATTATTGGCTCGGTCATTTCTCTCTTTTTTATATTGCCACCACATCATCCTGGACGATTGGTTATCTTAGCTGTTTCTTTAGTAGTTATGACATCACAATGGCTTTTTGGTTGTGTTATTACGCGGGCAGAGCAAAAACTCACCGGTAATACTGAAACGATCGTTGACCCATTTTTAGGACTAGCAAATATCGCAGTCAATCGTGATACACGACAGGCGGCGACTCTTGCTGTAGGCACTGCTATAGCAGTGGTCATGGTTCTTGTAGTAGCGTGTGATACGTTTCTACGGTCTAAATAAACCGCGAGCAATGGATATATAATGTCAAACGGACACGAGGAGATTACGGAGTTTGTGGTTGAATTATTGAAAAAGCCACCGGGACCGTCACACAGCGTTCAGTTTGAAATTGATACCGATGGGGACGTCCAGGCTTTGTTTGAAGTCCTGCTGCTTACAATGACTGCGATACTCAAGACATGGTATCCGCCGCCTATTACAATTGCGCTGATTTCCGAAGAGGATGTTGTACGTATTACTGCGTATTTTGCATCGTTCGGTGTAGACTTCAAGTTCTCTATTGAGGATATACCTGCTGTACTTCATATTAACAATAAGGAGTACATTCATAAATCGCGCCTTGAAGATATGCGATTTCGGGTCGCCGCTGCCGGCAAACTTTATACCGTTCGCTTTTCCAATCTTGCCAGTAAATAATGGATACAGAGAACCATCACAAGTACAATGGCAATCTTAATAAATACATTCGATGCTCTATTCACAAATGCTAGGCATATTACGATACCTAGTATTGCTGAAATAAGAAAGATTTGGCTTGTTTTGGCTGGGTCTGTCATAACAGACTCCGTCCAAGGAGGCTCAAATCCTTCTGTTGGTAAACGCTGAGGTTTATTATCATAATACGAATCTGTTGTCGCTTGGTTTCCTGTCTGTAATAGATTCTTTATAACATTTCCTGGATGCGAAGGATCTGATGGAGCGATTCCCTGACCGATAGGTAATCTCGGATCGACGTGATACGTTAAATCCGCAGATGCTGCTGTTGCCATTCCTTACTTATGTCTACGACTTAGTTTCCTACGGTTGCGGCGGCGAGTCGCCCGTTTGCGACGACCTCCACTTAACGGCGCAGGCATCATTGCGCTATAATGTTCACTACTTAATGGCACCGATACATACGGTGAAAAACTCGCACCCGTATTATCGTTCGGTCGTTGTTGATAGAAAACATCGGGATTCCCTGCCACCTTTGTCGCCTCCGCCATTTCGGCATACTGAGTTGCGGGAAATGGTGTTGACGCCCACGATCCTGTCGACTGCGGACCAGTATAGAGTCCTCCATTTGCAAGCGGCGGCGGAGCCTGCGTATTTGCCGACCACGCTAACGCGCCCGGATAATTCGCCCACGACCCCCACGTTGTTGTTGGTAATACACTTGTCAAAGAACTTTCCTGACCCGGTAAAGGTTTACCTGTCATAGCATCGACCCCAACAATATTTGTAGCGCCTCCCCAATAACGGGGGGCGCGCTTAGGTAGACGACGATTCCGTTTTGACGGCATATCTTACATTGGGGAGCGTTTATTATTTCAGAAAAATATATGAACGACAGGAGATAGATGTCGACTAAATCAGAGCGTGTTCGTACAATGATTCTTGATATTGAGGATGCTATGAAAACGAAGACGCCATCACAGATTGGCGCTGAATTTGCCGATTACCAAAAGGAGTTTCCTAGTATTTTTGCGATGCTTTTGAAAAAAGATTACCGTCGGGATATACTGGCAATGATGGTCGACCAGTTAGATAAGATGGAACGTGGAGATATTTCTCAACATAACGCGTCGGTCAACGTAGGAACAATTCTGGTAGATCGTATTGTTAAGCCACAGCTCGGAGATAAGGCTAAGAAGACATCGTCATAGACAATTTTGTAGTTTTAAGTCGCATAAATGGATTTACGACTGGGGTAGGTGTAGTAATAGAAGTATCTCCTCCGCGAAAGTTATCGAAGACAAGGTGACTTGCGATTGTACTTTTATTCGTCCAATTCGTATATGAATAGGAAATATTGTGGGACTGAGGATTCAGAATATTCAACAAATCTTGCGTCTCCTTCAAAACATTCTTGTCCATATCAGTTACCCATGTCATTGTAATCTCTTCATTGTGCTTTTGGCACCATTCAATGGAACGATTTACATTCTCACGCACTAAACTCTGAATCACTTTCGGATCGGTCATTTTGATAAGGTCTAATGTCTGCCGAATGACAATAATCTCCATTTGTTCGATATCAGCTTGAAGTTGACGGATAAGATCCATTGTCGGCTTCCAGGATTCACATTCGACAGGTTGGGCAAGAATAGGAAAGAGAAACTGCTGTTTTGCTTGATAAGCCTCGAGCAACTCAATGATATCTGACGAGGATGCTAAGTATCCTTTTCCGATAAAGTAGCGCTCGGCATTGCCTGAACGCGAAGTATGAGGCTTTGTGATACTCCACGTACGAAAGGCGCGACTCAGGAGCCATATCAGATCTAAGGTTGGTTGTTCGGTCGTATCAAAACACTTGATAATCATACACCCACCCTTTCCTAGGACTTTGAGACCAATAATTGCCTCCGCTAAGAGAAGTGGAAAGATGGAGTCTTCCTGGGCGTTATAGTCGCCACTAAAGTCAAAACCGCCATCGGCAGTATAGATATGGACGCCATCAGGATTACGAATCAGAGTCCACTTTACAAAGTGGTCCTGATTCACCTTGTTAAGAATGTTGCCTGTACCATCCTCACCATCTTGAATTGTTATCTGCGGCCAATATGCTAGAAACTTTGCCGCCTTACGCCATCCAGGTACATTCTTCGCCTCCGATCGTAGCGTAATCGCCATTGACCCAACGTATCCCCAATCCTCTAATCTAACCATATTCCGTTCTGCCATTACCAAGCACGCCTCAATAAATCCGCCAGGTCCCTCTGCCGCGTGAGCGGTTCGTAATCCAATACCTACATTCCTTTTTACAAGCGGTGCCAGTTCATTCGTAAGGTCAAGGCGTTTCCAAAGTTCAATCATCTTGAAATAAGATCGCGAAAGTGGCTGTCGAGTGGCGACTGAACGGGACGACCGGCGATTCCAAGAAAGAAAGATATACTCGTACGGATTCGTGACTTTCTTATAATCATCCCACTTACCCTCTTGGTAGAATAGGTTAATCTCATTCTTAGCTTGTTGAAGTGCGCGATTTTCTAGCGCACATACATATACCTGTTTCGCAGGCTGTAAATCCGTGTTAGGTCTTAGCGGGATAGATATAGGTCCACCGGACCCACATACCTCTAGCACCTTATACTCCATTTTATTACTTCCGTGCTTTATTAAGTGTTTCAAAATAAAGGGATGTCATTTTTTGCGAAAACCCTCCACGGATATGTTTATACGCATTCGGCTCCTTCGGAGACCACCAACGTATAGCATCTTTTTCAAGTACATCGGGTGGTAGTAAATGTCGCCAGTCCTTATTGTCAACCAGTTCTTTCGTGCGTTTCTGGGCTTCTAACATAGTAGCAGGAGTGATAGTGGCGTGCCAGAACTGATACATAAATTTCGCATTTGGTACACCTGAATCAGTCCAATCTTGTATATACGCATTTTCTAGCGGTATAAGATTTATGAGCTCACTCGGCATAATCTTCGCCTCCTCTTTCGTTTCACGTAAGATACCGCGACGCATAGCTAGAAGAATCTGTTTATACGTCATTTTGACTCCTTTGCGGGGTGCTCCTAGCTCATCCCATTCAAACTGTCCCTTTGGCGGCTCCCATCGGTGATCTGACATTCCCCACTCGTGAACGATAACAATTTGACTCGGATTTTCGGCATTATGAATGAAGACAATGTTACGTAAAAAAACAGGCGCGCCGTCCATCATTACGTAGGCGTAGCGCTTTCCCTTTGGAAACACTCTGTAGCCAACTTCCATCTATTGAGTCACCGGATTATTCGTAAATCAGAATGTCATCACCCTCCGCCTCCTCTTCGTTAATCGTATCCATTGCCACCGCAGCGTGCTGCTGTGTCGTAGGAAGGCTGACAGGAATGCGGAGATTTGTTGTCGAGCATTCGCCATTATCATCGGCGCCGTACAGCGCGTCGTGAATCTCATCCGTCGTATACGGCGCCAAACTATCGTAGTCAACAGGGTTCTGCTCGGGGGTATCTTCGGCGAATTTGACGGCGGTCTCCTCGTCAAAGAGTAGTTCAGAGAAGGCTGTACCCGCCTTAATCGGAGCACCCAACATCACCTTTGAGCTCACGCCTAGCACAGGATCCCGCTCTCCAAAGATGGCGGCACGGAGCGCAATATCCTCCGTCTGCTCGAACGACATCTTTGCCAGCGGTCCAATATCGTTCTTATTAATGCCGTAGCGGTCAATACTCATTGTACGCCCCTTGTGGCACATCTTATCGAGCAATATACATACGTGGCGGTAGTTCACTGAGCTGCCCGATTCGGCAAACAGCGTTGTAATTTCCTTATAAAGGGTCGCACGGGTTGCCTCAATACCCAAGTTCGCAAACATATCGTGGACGTTCGAGCTGACAATTCGAGTAGGGTCAACATCGGGGTGGGTTAGAACGTCAAGGAAGTTGCTACCGTCGCTAATGAGAACATACTGCTCTGCCGGCACATACTTACCATCCTTCAGCTCTACCGCATCCGCAATCTTTTGGTAATTGACCGAACGGAGACCAGGAATACCACGCACAGCGGTGCACGAAAGCACCTTGTTCTGAAGCGACTTAAGCGTATTCAAATCGTCACTCGCATTGTCGCTCTTTGTCAGACGAATACGGAAGACAAGCTGGGTAGCATTGTAATCCGTATAAATACTCGTGATATCACTGCTGAATTTCGTCTTAAGAATCAGCGCAATATCGTCCATTGTAATGTTCTTATTAAACATTTGTTCGCGATCCAGCTCAAACCGTAGAATCCAGGGCGACTTAGGCTCAGGGGTTGCCGGCGTTTGCTCCTCCGTCACCGGCGTAGAGCTGAGCGGATCCTGGACGACACCTTCCTGTGCGGCCGGAGTAGATGTCGCCTTCTCGTACGCCGCCATATACGCTAGCCAATCCGCATCCTCGGCAATCAGCGTCTCATTGTCACGGGGATCGTAATAGATACGCGCAACCGTTACAATATCCTGAAGGAGTGTAAACTCTAGCTCTTTCGAGACACGGCGCGCCTCCTCCTTCTTATCACGAATATCACGGCGCAGGGGAATATTCAACTCAATTGCCTTCGGATTGCGCGTCGCCTTCAGCAACTCCTTCAAACGTGGCACACCTCGCGTCATATTTGACTTTGCTGCTACACCTGCTAAATGGAACGTATCTTTTTGGCACAGTTGATTGAGTACTGTAAAGTTGCGAGTTGTTTCAACCGTTACATCATAAACCTTGCCACCCTTAGGAGATACTTGGGTGATAGATTTTACCTTATCCATAACAACATCATTAAACGTCTTATACTTACAAACTGTGTGGTCAGTTTCAAGAATTTTATCAAGACGCTCCTGTTTTGCGGTTAGCGTGAGTGAGATCGTCTTGGCAAAGACAGATGCATACATTTGCGGAATGCGTAGCTGATATTGCTGCGACACCGACTTGAACTTGCCGATATTTGGCATATACGATGACATAGTTGTAAAGATTCCATAGCGGGCGAGTAATGTACCAAGACGAGTAATAAGTGCCTGAGAGACCGAGGAACACGCAATGCTTCCATCTAGTGCGACCGATCCATCACCGCTAAAGTATCCATCCAGTAGTGCGACAACAAACTCGTTAGGTGCCTGGAAGACCCATTCGGGTAGAGTCTTCTCATAACTAATATGTCCGAACGCCTTTTGCATGACTTCCGTAAGAAGTGTAGAATGAATAATAAGACTTGTCGTATGTCCCTTAATTCCCGTATTCTCAATTACTTTGTCTACCGAAGTCGTATGATGTCCAATACACCATCCTTCCATGAGTTTACGGCAAGGTGTTAGAAACTTATCGTCATTATTTGTAATCTGAATCTGCGTTCCGCTTGTAGATCCTTCTGATAAATAAGCACCAACAAAGAAGCCAAATTCTTTAGTAAGCGGAATGCTATCAGGAATATGTGATGAGCATGAGCGAGTGGATTTAGGATATACATATCCTGGCATAAATGTATCAGCCCGTGTATTATGTCCATTCGCAAACGCATCACGGAATGAATCGCTACGGCTGTAAGGAACCGTAAAGTCTTTGCCATTTGCGTCTGAAAACCAGTGACGCTGACCGGCTTCGTCCGCTTTATTCATTGCATTTAGCGCTTTCTTTGCCTCCGTTCCAAACAGATACATCTTCGCTGAGAGTAATGTATGAAGATCAAGAGTTTGTACAAGACCTAGTTGATGAATCGCCATAGTATTCGCAATAGGCAATACATCGCCTACCTTTAGCTCAGAACCATTCATATCTACAATCTTTCCATCACGAAGAGTTAGGAATGACTTACCCTTCGTTGCTTTGACTGTACGACCGCTCTCCGTTGTCACCTCAAGAATTGTATCTGTTCCGTCCTCATTGACTACAGGATGCTTCGTAATTGCTTCTAGCTTCGTCCAAACCATCTTACCATTCTCATCGCAAGAAACAGCCGACCAATCGTGCCCGTCATCAAGAGCAACATAGAGCTGGTCATTTGGCAGATGTTGAATCCTGTCCTCCTTACAAGACGCAATGTAGTTGTCAATGAACTCGCCAATCTTGGGGGTTTGGATTTTTCCGTCTTTCGCAATAATGATTTCTGTATCCCAGTCGACAGAGTTTAGCGTCATCTGTGTAGCGGGCTCGCCGATAGACTGTGCGGCAATGACACCTACAGGCTGTCCTGGCTCTACCCACGATTTCCAGTGCCTGAGAACAACCTCCTCCGCAAGCGCGTCGAGCGCCGGCTGTGTGTAGCCGATCGACGCCAAACGAGACGGCGCAAGGTGATAACGCACCAGTGCCGCCCAAATCTTATTGTTTGCGTGCGTCTTTGCCAGAATCTTTGTCTGGGCTTCCAACACTGCCGTAGCTGTGACTGGGTTTGCCGTATTTGCTGGGTCTAGGTTGAACTGCGCCTTAATAGCGTAAATAAGGCGCTCCAAATGGACGGGAGATCGTACGTTCTTCTGAGGCTTTGACCCAAATACCTTCTCCACAATAATACGACGGTCCTCAATCATTGCGTCCTGGTACGCCTTTTCTGTGGGAGCGCCTGGCGCGGCGGCGTAAGCAATAATATCAGCATCGCTCATTGTGGAAAGGGGAAGCGGCTGATTCTCCAGCTTTGTCGCATTAATGCCGTCCTCGCCATAGGATACCTGTAGCAGATTGCCGTTGGTATCACGGACCGACCCGTCGTGCTGGGTAATCAGGTCCTCTAGAGCGACACGGATTTGGCGCTGCATATAACCCGTATCGGCAGTCTTAACAGCAGTATCAATAAGACCCTCACGACCTGACATCGCGTGGAAGAAGAACTCATCAGGCTGGAGTCCCTTGATATACGAGCTGGTAATGAAGCCGCGTGCCTGTGCACTATCATCAAAGCGCTTAAAATGCGGCAGCGTACGGTGCTGGAAACCGTTCGGCACGCGCTTACCTTCAATCGCCTGCTGTCCCAGTGTAGCAATCATCTGTGAGACGTTTACATCTGAGCCCTTCGAACCTGCCTTTACCATGTTTGTCATGCGATTCGTATCAGCAAGAGACTTGAGACCAATCTTACCTGCCTCGCCTACAGCCTTATTAAGCGTACCCATAACCTTATTTTCAAACTCCTCCTGATTGCTGCGACCCGACGAATTCTCAAACAAGCCAGTATGTAGCTGGAGAATCTGCTCCTCAATCGTCTTTGTAAGCTTGTTGAGCGCAATGCCGATTTCGTCAATCGTTGCCTGATCGGCAATCAAATCGGAGATACCGACTGAGAAGCCGCTATTCATTAGGAAATTCGCAATCATTGCCTGAAGACTGTCGAGGAAATCGACCGTAATATCCGGTCCGTAATCGTTGTAAATAATATGAATGAGCTGCTTGGAGAACACCGACTTATCCAATATACCCTGTTCGATAACACCATTGAGAATCTTGACAAGATTCGGTGACTGTGGGTTCTTCTTATCTTCATCACTGTAGCTGCTATTTGGCATCTGAAGGCTCACTGGTGGTAGCAGCGCTGACAGTAGCTGCTGTCCCGACCACATCGGCTGCGGTGTCAGGGTAACCGGTGCCGGTAGCTTACCCTCCCAACGCTTGGCGTGGACCAGTAGGTTCATTGCCTCCTTCTTTGTGAAAAGCACGTTAGAGCGCGTGAAACGATTCGCACCTACAAGCGTATCTTGTACGACGGATACAATCGGTACCGACTCACGGGGGCTCACGATTTGGAGCGGCACCGCCGCAATTTCTCTTAATTCTGTTGCTGTCTCCACCGACTGGGGCGCGTGGAGGTTCATTTCATCACCATCGAACATATGGGATTTGTACCGTGATTTTCACCACGGAGTAGACTTTATCTTAAGCCTTGCTGGCGCTTGCCAGTTTGACCGACCACCGTCAAGTCGTTGCTCCTTCCCCACGGTATGTTGATACCAGAGGGGCTTGGGTCAGGATTGCCCATTACTTGCTTATATTTTGTTGAATATAGAACTCGTATCTCAAGATGTTGTCACCGTATCCATTCGGACTTTATCCGTGGCCGGTAGCGACTTTCGTCGGTACCTTGGTAATCTTGAGCTTTAGGGGTTTCCCTGAATTTGGTGGTCTTGCGTCCCATACCCCTCTCAGGTTAGGACACTAGGCGGTTATATCATTGATTTACAGGATGAAATTGACTGTAAACCATATGGGTGCTGTTACACTGTTTTTCCTAAGATGTTTTAGCACCAACATCAGAGGCAGCCGCCTGTTGCGGACTTCGATAGTCGTCTTGTACCAATATATTAGTACGAGTCTCCATTAATTTTTCTTTTATAGCAAGAGCAGTTTTATAGGCATCATCTTGTTTGATTTTTTTACCACCGAAACAGATACGACTTGTTCCGTCAGTTGTTTTTATATGAAGGGCTACGAGGTTATTGAAGTTTGCTATACGAATTCGTTCTATTAATTTGTCACGGAATTGTTCGATCTTTTCTACATATTTGCGATAGGGGTCGTCTGCGACTTCCTCAAATACTTCGATACCGTGCTCGGCAAAGATTGTTGCGAATTCCTGTGCTTCTCTAAGAGCATTTTCATATGTGCTATCACCTGTTTGTCCGAAAGTGAATCTTACAGGATTTTCTTCAATTTGGTCTAGATAAACATATACAAGTTTTGGAGCACCGTTTGCATTTACGGGACATAGACGAACTTTTGTTGTCGTCGGCAGATAATGTTCTGCTATAGTTGTCTGTTCCCTATGCTTACAGCGCGAATGACGCATTACATTGTAGCCATCTGGCACAACAGAATGTTTTACAGAAATCCAATAGGCTTCACGTTCATCCAATCGTTCCTCTTGAATACCTGTTTCCAAACAGGTAAGTTCAAAGTCATCGGCTCCCAATTCTTGTATCGTAGTAGCGAGAGGCGTTTTTGAACCGCGAAGTGCTGAACTTACGTGATCCGACCATCGCCCTACGACACCGTACTTGTATTGTTTATTGTCTTTTGTTTTCGTATCTTGTGTTTGCCCAACATATATTTTGTTTGTTGTTTTACTTTTTGCCTGATAAATGCTGCCGGAAGCCATTTGTTTTTCTAATTTATAATGGAGACTTTTCTTTAGACGATTCACTTTTGTTAATCCGCGTTATAGGGCGCCGTCACAAATACATTCAAACGGAACGTATTGTACGGCAAGATTTTGGCAATATGTGCCATCATCGACATTCTGTGTAGCGATGGCTGTCTGTTGAATAAGACTACATCGCCGTCCATCAAATGCCGATTCACTACATCGCCCTCAAACAGCTCGAGTGACTTAGCGTTGACGTGCTTGAGTGAAATAGTACGCCCGTCGTTGCGCTGAATTGTTTTCGCACCAGGATACACATCCGGTCCATTCTGAATCAGCTTATACAGCTTGCCAATATTGAACTGAGTAACCTTCTCAGGAAACGTAAGATTCGTTGCAATCTTGAGAGGAATTCCGAGCTCCTTGACGGAGATATTTGGGTCCGGTGTAATGACCGAACGCGCCGAATACTCCACACGCTTTCCCTGGAGATTTGAACGAATACGACCCTCCTTCGATCCCAGACGCTGCTGAAGTGACTTGAGAAGTCGTCCTGAGCGCTGGGCGGCAGGGCTGATGCCTGGAATATTGTTATCTACCAGCGTTGCTACGTGATACTGTAGCAAATTCGTCCACTCATCAATCGCACGCTTTTTCGGCTCATCTGTAATCTTTTTCTTCAGCATATTGTTCGCCTTAATGATATCAATTAGCTTACTTGTCAGGTCGTCTTCTGCGCGCTGATTGTTATCCTGCGTGACCGAAGGGCGCACTTGAGGCGGAGGAATCGGTAGAATCGTACATACCATCCAATCCGGTCGGCACCAGTGGCGGCTAAAGCCCATAAACTCAACGTCTTCGTCGGTCACACGGCGTAGTAGACGATGAACGTACTCAGGCTCAAGAAGCATTGAAAGATTCATAACACCATCACTGTCGACTGTAGCACCCTCAGGTGCCTGGACGCCTTCCGGGAGCTGTAGATTCCTCCAGTCCGCATAAATCTTATGGACCGGCTCCTCACGGTACTTATTGGGCTGGCGAGAACCGCAACCGTCCTCGATATCCTCACCACAACGCGTTGTTCCCTGTGCGGCATCCAGTACAACTTTCCATCGGGACTCGCCCTTCAGTTTGAGAAAGTGCTGGTGGCGCTGTTTATCAATAAGAAGTTTACCACACTTGAAACACACACACCGTAGAACTTTCATTAGAAGCTTGAAGAACTGGGTGTAGTATACAGGACGGGCAAGGACAAAATGACCGAAATGACCGGGGCAACTATGATTGTTCTGACCGCACGAGCGGCAAACCTTACCGTTCTCCAGTACACCCATACGCGGGTCAAAGAGACCGTTGAGTTTACCTTCTGCTGTCGAAGGATTCGTAATTTCGCATACGGAACGTCGTAGGATTTCTTCGGGGCTGAAGACCCCAAACTGAATCCCTACGATGGACTCAGTCTCCGATGAATGTGATAAAACCGGCATCTCTTCTTTTTTGTATGAGTTTCTTTTAAACGGGCGAAGACGCGTCAAATTTTATAAGTTTTTGCGCATTTTTAGAATAAAATTTTTAAATATAATAACTAAGGTAAATGAACGATTTATCTGGTGCGGTTATAGTTGATATATGTAGTGCCGATCCACCACCCCCACCAGAAGAAGAACATCCTGATTATGTTCCTACAGGTCCTACCGGTTTGACAGGTCCTATTGTTGCGAATGTGACCTCAAAGGCAGTTACTGTGCAAATGCCTAGCAATTTTGATATTGCGGTTGCAAATTTAAAAAAGTGTGTGAAGGACATGACAACATTTGTAATTCAAGCGTCAAATATAACGCTAGACGAAAAGACCGCACTAAGTATTGAAGATAAAGCTTTTAAAATATCATCAAATATGATGATGAAACTTCCAGGAAAAACCAAACAACTCACACTCGGGAAAGTACCAGAAGAAATAATAAATGCTATAAAGCACTATGCAGAAAATACTATAGAACAACTAAAAAAAGAACGGTCTAAAAGTCCTACAGGTCCTACGGGACCCACAGGTGCTACGGGACCCACAGGTGCTACAGGTGCTACAGGTGCAAACAAGAATGTAGTAAAATATAGTAAATTGCGCGAACGAATGGATCGTGGTCCAATTAATTTTTCGCGTAATGATGATGACCACAATTCTTTGAATAGTATTGACGATGACCATAATTCCTGCGACTCAGTACCACTTGAAAGAAATTATGATATGCCAACAGCACATAAATTAGATCCAGGTACAAAAGATATTAGTGGAAGCATTATACCAGGTCAGGCAACAATTGCCTATGTTAAAAAATTCATGAATGAAGATTATTCGGACGCAGGATTTAATATGTCAACATCTATGGATATTTTAGCAGTTTATCTAAAAGCACAGAAAATTTTGTATACCGAAGCAAAAGTATATTGCGAACAACAATTAAATATGTTAATGTTGCCTGCGATTTGTATATCGGCTATATGTACTTTACTCAGTCTTGCGCTTCAAAACGAAACTGCTGGTCCGTATATTATTAGCGGTTTAACCGCCGTTAATTCATTTATTTTAGCTCTCATTTCGTATCTAAAACTAGATGCGAAAGCAGAAGCTCATAAAACAAGTGCCTATCATTATAGCAAATTATTAACTATTTGCGAGTTTCAATCAGGTAAAATTGTATTTTTTAAACTTGATAACAAATCATATTACGAGAATTTATATAAGGAAATGTTTAATCTTGTTACAGACATACAAAAGAAAATAGAAGAAATTCAAGATACTAACAAATTTATGTTACCACAGTATATTCGTTATAATTTTCGTAAACTCAACGAACAGAATCTTTTTTCCGACGTGAAAAATCTTCAACTAAAAGAGCTTGAGCTACTCAATGATTTAAAAATTAGTTTACGAAAATTTCACGAAAAACAATATCCATTTTTAACAGATGATAGACGAACCCTTGATATTGGATTGCTCGCGCGCACACCAGATATAGATGAACGAAAAATGAATTATTTTGAATCGTCTATGGATAAAGAACAAAAGATGAAAGACATTATTCAACATAGAAAACAATATTTAACGCTTGAACGACAATTTGATAAAGAAATCAATATATATATTGAAAAAGCAAGACACGGACGGTATAGGTATTGTGCTTGTAATTGGCTTAAGTCCTAGAGCGCCGCTGTTTGCGTGTTTTTGATGCCTTAAAAACAACTGTTGTTATGTATATATATTTGATTATACATAATTTCCTGTAACAGGTGTGGTTTAAATATTGGACTTGTAATAACAGTAAAGATGCCTGTGACTCCTGACAATGATATGAAACAGCGGTTGGAAAACGGCGTTTTTACAGAGACTGCGTGCTCTGCCGACGTCCATAGTAACTACCCGCTACGTCGCGTATTTTGGGCGGGGCGAACGAACTTTCAGGAGGTGGTGATTGCCGAATCACCGACGTACGGTCGGGTACTGTTTTTGGATGGTGAACTTCAATCGTCGTCATCCGATGAGGCGATTTATCACGAGCACCTAGTCCACCCTATAATGGCGGCGCTCGCTGAAACTCCTAACAAGCGGGTACTAGTGGTTGGTGGCGGCGAGGGAGCAACGGTGCGCGAGGTATTACGTTGGGATGCTTCGGCTGTGGCGTCCGTGGATTGGGTGGATATTGATGGGGACCTGGTAGAGCTGTGCCGGCAGCATCTTGGTTGGGCGGTGAACTCTGTTTATGAGGATCCGCGGCTGATGTTTTGCCCTGATGATATTAATTCGTACTTGGACCGCACGCCTGGACTGTATGATGTAATTATATTGGACCTGCCAGATCCTGACGTAGAGACACTTGATGATGTAAGTTCAACCAGCGATGCGCTTTACGGCTCGCGATTCCGTGAGCGTATTATGTTGCATTTGGCGGTTGGTGGTGCCGTAGTAACCCATTGTGGTCCGATTCGCCCTGGCGCCGACACGGTTGCTTGCAGCGAGGGAATGGTATGGATGCGCGAACAGTTATTTTTCGGTATGGACGTGTTTCCGTATCATGTATGTATTCCGTCGTTCCAGGGTGAGTGGGGTTTTACGATGACTGTTCCGCCGGCGGCAGGTGCTGCCGAGTTTCCTGCCGGATTGCGTGTAATGGACCGCATGGTGGAGGGATTGGCATTTACTTGGCCGAAATACTGGACGAATCTATAGATTTGAGGTCTAAACATTTAATGAAAATATAGTTGTTAGACAATGAAGGTAGCCCTGGCATTTTGGGGGTTGACCCGTAGTTTACAGTACACAATGCCAAGCATCCAGGCACGTATCTTGGATGTACTTAAGAAACATGGTATTGATTATACCATTTTTCTTCACACATACTACGTCAATACTATTTATACAAATAATCGTGCACGCGAATATGGTATACAGTTAAATAATGAAGAGTATAAACTATTAGGAGCGAACTACGTTCAACGCGAGAGTCAAGACGAATTGAAAAACACTCTTAATCTTACAGCGTATCGTACTTATCCAGACCCGTGGGAAACTCAGTATCAAATGGTAGATAATTTTATTCTAGCAATGTATTCCAAAAAACAACTCGGTTTGATGGTTGAAGCCGCGGTTAAAGGCGGCGAAGCGTTTGATTATGTTCTATTTCTACGACCTGATTGTGAATATGTGACCGATTTTGATGTCAGGTGGTTTTCACGCGCCAATGATACAACTATATGCGTCCCTGATTTTCACTGTTTTCATTTTAAATTCAACGACCGGTTTGCGCTAGCAAAACCGTCGGTTGCGCTTCGCTACAGCAAAATATTTGATATTATGTTAGATTACAGCCGTAAAATGCCGCTACATTCAGAAAGTACGAATTATTATTACGCAGCCGAGGTTCTTAAATTAAAGATTGAGTATATTCCGTTTCATTTTAATCGTGTTCGTGCAAACGGAGTCTTTCGTAAGGATATTGATTGAAAAATTTTTTTGGTTTTTGGTTTTTGGGTTTGGGGTTTTTGTTTTTGGGATTGGGGTTTGGGGTTTATTGGTTTAATTACTCAATAAGTATATCAGGCATCGGCATATTCGGCTGTGAGTCCGGTACAATATCCACCCATTGTGGGGCGCTGTCCGCGTCATAATCCACATCGGCGCGGAACTGAAGGATGCTGCCCTGGTTAGCGTAGTCGAACCAGTTACCGGTATATACCGACCACAACTCCTCACCCGTTGTGATGCCGCCGTCAAGGAGTAGATTCTTGATACGAATCTGATACTCGTCGCAGGAAAAGAGTGTAGCAATACTTGTCACAATATTTGCGGTATCAGGCTGAGCGAACCACTCGTCATCAATAGCAACAATAATCTGGCGATTGTGAGGAAACCAGAAGACATCAAGAATATCATTATTCCACGTCTCAATCTGGGCGAGCTGAATAACATTTTCATCATCGAAATCCTCAGGCGCCGGTGCAGGAATAGGAACACTGTAAAAGTCCATTTGGAAGAAGGGAGAGGAGGATAAGAAAAGAAGTATGAGTAGATAGGGGCAAGATGTTGATTAGGGGATAGAATGGCTTCAATTTTTTTCCGCCGATGTAAAAAATTGAGTTAACTGTAATGGGTCTGTGTCTTGACATCCACCTTATTATGCCTGTCTTTACAACCTTTTATTCTATCCCCATTCCTGAGCCAACGCTAGGTGACTGCCAGCAGCTGGCGCAGTTCTCTACACCCGAGGGCTTGTTCGACGTATCATGGATGCCTAAGACCGAACAGGTTGTTATTCAGCACGGTGATAACTGGTACATTCAGCCAAATGCGCGCATTTCTGAATCACTCTCTACACTTATCGGTTGCCAAACGTACGACCTACACGCCGGCGGGCTCTTCCTATTTGACCGTGATTACCGCAATGGTAAGGCAGCTGATGAGGCTATGGAGCAGGGACTCCTAGAGTGCGAATGGTCCGATTACGCCCACGATAAGATGGTGTTTCAGGCAACCATTGAGGTTGATGGTCTAGAGTACGATACGTGGGACTTTGTTGAATAAAATAAATAAGAAAAGTAGATGGGAAACATATTTAGTTTTTTACCGTCTGTATCGCGAAATACTATGTGTTGCGTAGATGTTCGTAGTAGAAAGGCGTGTTGGGAACACGAGATGACGGTCCAAGAGCGTTATGCTGGACCTTATCATCATGTTCCTGAGCCATCTCGTATAAAAACAATAGACACAGATGACCGACCCGCAAATGAGGTAGAATTTGGCGCAACGGTCGATGTCTACGCGCCCGTTGATACAGATAGAATGTTAGCCGAAGCACATTTTGACAAGATTATGAGAGAAAATGGTATACAAATGAACTAATCCTCTTTTGCCTCATTTGTTTCCGTGGGCGTATCCGTCTTTTCTGCTGACTCTACAAACTCAGTCTTCTCTTCATCGTAATTCTCATTATTCCGATTCAGATATCGAACAACCTCCTCTAGAACATTCTGTAGATTCTCTACCTCTGCCCTGAGCTGTTTAATTTCCGTGTCCTTGTTGTCCTGCGTAAAGAAGTTGTAGAAGATGAATCGAATAATATTTAGAAGAACGCTGAAAGTTGAGAACATTACATAATACTGGATGAAATGTTCGATAGAATTAGCAGTCGAGTAGTCTAGGAGCTGTAGTGACGGCATAATGGGGAAAGTGACGACAGAGTTATAGGTGGTTTGGCGCTCAATTTTTTTGATTTTTTTAAAAATTGACTCGGTTTTTGTTGTTATTTTGTGATACAAAACAACAATAATAATGGCATCTATTCAGCGACTTTCTAACTCATTACTTCGTATCACCGGTGCTAACTTTGGAATGCTAAAGTATATACGTATTATTCCTACTAGCTCCATTATGTATATTAACGTGCTTGACCGGTGCCTAGATATCCATTATAAGCATAAGAAGTCCTTTGATACCCTACAATTTCCAACAGATAGCGCGCGGGATGCGGCGATTGCTGTTGTTGAATCGTCGTTCGGTGTGTCTAACCAGCATCCTATTGTTAAGGACTATCCGTTTGAGGATTAAACACGGCGGGTCTT
>Ga0208386_1000190_pt1 | contig 19943 bp, 24 predicted proteins | sample CryBogCBH16Oct07_FD_185510 | JGI IMG/M metagenome (GOLD analysis project Ga0208386, IMG submission 185510) | Freshwater microbial communities from Crystal Bog, Wisconsin, USA - CBH16Oct07 (SPAdes) | ecosystem: Environmental > Aquatic > Freshwater > Lake | place: Crystal Bog, Wisconsin, USA...
CTCAAAATTCACAACTCGGACATTTGGGATAGGATTTTGATATGGGACGCCCACCTAAGCCAGCCGAAATCAAACGCGCCACAGGCCGCGCACCCGGACGCGACTCCGGTGGACGCCCGCTGCCCGAGTTGGCAGTAGTCCAAACCTTGCCAATGGCAGACCAGACACCCGAGCCACCAGCGATGCTGGGACCCGACGGTCTGCAACTCTGGAACCGAGTCTGGGATGCCGCAATCACTTGGCTATCCCCACAATCGGATCGCGACGCCATCGAGAACGCCGCCAAGCTCGCCGACGTTGTCGCAGCGGCGCGGACGAAATACATGGCCACCCTCGAGGCGGTCGACGCCCGAGCTTATGTCTCGGTCAATAAGGCCTTCACGGATTCCCTCGCTTCACTTGGGTTCGACCCAGTCAGCCGCTCCAAGCTCGGCGTTGCCGAAGTCAAGCGCGTCTCTGCCATAGATCAACTATTGGCGAAACGAGAGAAGCGAAGCTAATGGCAAAAACCAAGGGGACGCAAGGTTGGCCGCCGCGCTACATCTCGCCGCTCTCACCCGCGGAATTCAAGAGGAGTCGCGGCGACAACGTTATAGATTTTTCAGAAGCTCTCTGCTCGATTACGAAAGACTCGGTCGCTGGCGCCGCTGGCGAACCGCTGATATTTCGTGAATGGCAAAAGAATCTGACCAAGGGTTTATTCGCAGAGAAATCTGACGGAACCTTAAAACACAAAACGGCACTCATTGGATTGCCGCGAAAGAATGGAAAGTCCGCTTGGCTTTCCGCACTGGCATTGGAGCACCTCGTTCTAGGTCCCAACGGTGGCGAAACGTATTCGTGCGCTGCCGAAAAAGAACAAGCCAAAATCGTCTTCGGCACAGCGAAGCGAATGGTGGAAATGCAGCCCGAATTATCAGAGATTCTCGACGTATATCGAGACGCTATCTACAATCCAAAGACCGGTTCGGTCTATCGGGCTCTATCCGCAGAAGCGTTCACTAAGGAAGGTTTATCGCCGACCTTCGTGGCCTTCGATGAATTACACGCACAACCTAATCGCGAGCTGTTCGATGTTATGTCCTTGGCGATGGGTGCTCGGCGTGAACCATTATTGGTGGCTATCACCACCGCTGGGGTCAAGGTCGACCCGACAGGCAAGGATTCGCTCTGTTATCAACTTTATGAATACGGCAAGCGAGTAGCCAGCGGAGAAATCAAGGATCCAAGTTTTTATTTTGCTTGGTGGGAAGCGAATCCAGATGCAGACTTCAGGACGGCCGAGGCGTGGGCTTCTGCTAATCCCGGTTTTGATGACATTGTGTCTGCTGATGATTTTGCGTCGGCAATACTTAGAACACCAGAAGCAGAGTTTAAGACCAAACGACTAAACGTCTGGACCTCAACATCCGACGCTTGGCTTCCCCACGGATCATGGGACGCGTGCTACCGCGAGGGAGACCTCGAAGAAGGCACCAAGGTTGTCCTCGGATTCGACGGCTCGTTCAACGGTGACTGCACTGTCATCGTGGCAGTAACGTGCGAAGAAGTTCCCCACATCGTTCCGCTGAACGTCTGGGAGAAGCCCGATGAAGCTGGCGCCGATTGGCAAGTTCCGGTTCTGGAAGTCGAAGACGCCATCAGAGACGCTTGCAAGCGATTTGAGGTCGTTGAGATAGCTTGTGACCCTTATCGTTGGGCAAGAACATTTCAGGTCTTAGAAGACGAAGGATTGCCAGTGGTGACCTTCCCACAGACGGCCTCGAGAATGACACCAGCAACGACACGCTTCTATGAGGCAGTCGTGAATCACCAACTTTCCCACAACGGCGACCCTAAACTTGCCCGACACATAGGCAACGCCACACTCCGCGTCGACCAACGCGGCTCACGACTCTCCAAGGAAAAGCGCGGATCTACTCGGCGCATCGACTTGGCAGTGTCATCGGTCATGGCCTTGGAACGCGCCGTCTGGTGGCACGCACAAGGCGACTATTTACCCGCCGCATTTAATCTCTGGAATCTGGAAGGAAACGGAAATGAAGCTCAATTTGGACTTAATTACGACCGCCCTTGAAATCGCGGCCATCGGTCTCATCGTTTCCGGAATTGCAGTTCTCCTTGGAACCGGAGCTGGCTTGATTTCAGCTGGCGTCGGCCTTCTCGCTCTCTCCTATCTAGCATCGGCAGGTAACGCATGAGTCTTCTCCGTCGTGGAATTGTTGGACGTTACCCACAATTCAACAACTATGTCGCTCCGCTCTCTCAGCTCTACGGTCAGACCAACATCACATCGTCTGCCGGCGAGCGCATCGACGAATGGTCAGCGCTAGGAATCTCCGCCGTCCTCGGTTGCGTCTCATTATTGGCTGACACCGTTGCATCGTTGCCACTTCGCGCATATCGCATCAAAAACGGCAAGCGCGTTTCTGTCGACCTTCCCGACATCTTGATGAACCCTGATCCAGAGTCGAATTGCTACGAGCTCATTCACCAGATCATGACTTCCATGACTCTCCACGGCAACGCGTACATCCACATCGACCGCGACCGTGCCGGCAACTCCATCGGCTTGGTTCCGTTGCACCCTTACCAGATGCAGGTTCTTCCTACTGGTGACCAGATTGGCCGTAAGTATCTCCACCTCGGCAACGACATCGACTCACAAGATTTGCTTCACCTTCGTTGGTTGACCCCACCACAATCCTTGGTCGGCGTTTCACCGATGATTCAGAACCGTAACCTCATCGGTATCGCGATGGCTATGGATCGCCACATCGCTCAATTCTACGGCGAAGGCGCAACACCATCATCGGTCATCGAAACCGACCAGAAGTTGACTCGTGAACAAGCCGCGACAATCCGCGACACCTTCATGCAGACCCACCGCCGTCACCGCTTACCTGCCGTCTTATCTGACGGATTGAAGTGGAAGCCAATTACATCCTCGGCCGCTGATCAGCAGATGATTGAAACCCGCGAGCAGTTGATTCGCGATATTGCCCGCGTCTTCCGTATTCCTAGCCACTTGATTATGGCTTCTGGCGATAACCAGACCTATGCAAACGTCGAACAGCAATCGTTGAATTTCTTGACTCACACAATTATGCCGTGGCTTCGTCGCTTGGAAGTTGGCTTGTCTCGACTATTCCCAGAGGGAACCGACGTCGTATTTGACACTTCACACCTTCTCCGCAGCGATGCGCTCTCACGCGCCAAGGTCAACGCGCTTCATATCGCGATGGGAGCTAAGACTCCAAACGAGGTTCGCGTTCAAGAAGGATACGAAGAATACGAAGGCGGCGACGTCTTCAATCAGGGACTTGCTGGCAACATCACCGCGGGCGGCGAAATGCCAAACCTCGGAGTCGATGGCAGCGAGCAGATGCCAATCATGGGAGTGGTTGAATAAATGGCTGAAACATTCCGCGCACCGAAGTCAGTCCAGAGCGAAGTCACCGAGAATCGTGGCTTGGCGGCTGCCGAGAAAATTCAGTCAGCACTGTCTCTCGAAGACGTCATCGAGATTCGTCAATCTTGGCAAGGGGAAAACGGTCGCGAATGGGCGAACCGAATTTCGGCAAGCGTGGAAGAACGCGCTGCTCAACTCACGAAAGGCTCAACAACTATGAGTGAAATCCGGGATGGAATTTACGGAGCAGATGCTTACGGAGTACCCCACAGCATTCTCGCCGCTGACGCGTCAATAGATGCAGCGCAGGATTTACTACAACAGATTATGAATGACGACCCAGTAGCGGCTCAGGCCTTCCACCTTCTCGTGGCAGCCGACCTCGCTCTGGATCCAGTCATTAAAGCCATGGGATTGTCTGACCTAGATGAAGATGAAGCAGACGGCGAAGAAAACTCAGCCGCCATCTTGGATCAAGAAACGACAGACGACCCAGCTACAAAGATGCTTCCACGCTCTGCCACCGGCGCTGCTGGACTTCCCCTCGCCCCACGCGACACCACATGGGACGCATCAGAAGCCGACAAGCGCGTTCAAGAATATGCGGGCGGCAAGGATGACATGGATTGGGCAAAGTACGGCAAGGCATTCTTCTATGTCGACGAATCCGACAAGGAAAAGCTCGGCTCCTACAAGCTCCAATTCGCTGACGTTATCGACGGAGAATTAAAGGCAGTCCCCAAGGGAATCTTCGCTGTCGCTGGCGTTCTCAACGGCGCTCGCGGTGGAGTCGACATTCCAGAGGCCGACCAAGATGCCATCAAGTCCAAGGTTGAGGATTACTACTCAGCTATGGCGAAAGAATTTGACGATGAAGACATCAAGGCGCCATTCGAGGGTCGCGCAGCCGCGGCTCGCATCGGAGAAGGCACTTACGTCTCATGGCCAACAAGCAAGGGACGCGCTCGCGGCAAAGTCGAGAAAGTTATGACTCGCGGCACGGCAACATCATCCGATGGCTACTCCATCGAGGGGACAGCTGACAACCCTGCATTCCACGTCCGCGTTTATCGCGAGCAAGGAAACGGCTGGGTGGCCAGTGATCAGGTCAACGTTCATCGTGCGAATTACTTGACCATCATCAAGCCACTTCAATCCCCAAGGAGCGCCGACATTTCTATGGTCGAAGAACGCAAGGCCGCAATCCGTACCGCTGAACGCATTACCATGACAACCGAGCTTCGTGCCGTTGGTCAGGATGATGAGAATTTTAAGATTGCTGGCTATGCCGCAACTTTCAACTCAGAGGCAACCGGACTTAACTTCCGCGAAATGATTGCACCCGGCGCATTCACCCGCACCCTGCAATCTGACAATCCTGTCTTCCTTCTCATCAACCACGACACCGAGTCGCTTCCATTGGCATCAACCCAATCGGGAACCCTTCGCCTGTCAGAAGACAGCACCGGACTTCGCATGGAAGCCGACCTCGACATGAAAAACCCACGCGCTCAAGAATTGGCATCAGCCATCGAGCGTGGAGATGTCAACAAGATGTCATTCGCCTTCTCGGTTGCCGATGGCGGCCAGACAAAAGAAGACGGATTGCGTACCCTGACGGATCTCGATTTGTTCGAGGTTTCAGCCGTCACATGGCCAGCGTATGACTCGACGACCCTGTCACCACGCAGCGCCGATGCAGCACTGGACGCCGAGGATCTTGAAATCCGCAAGCGCCAGCTCGCAGCAAAGTTCAACCAGTATTCCTTACGCCACAAGCGATAAGGCATAACCCTCGGCGCATCAGCCCCGACGGTCCTTCACCCACATCCTAGAGAAAGGGACTCAATGTCTCTATCAGATAAGCTCAAGGAGCAGCGTGATGCAGCAGTAGCAGAGGCAGACACACTCCTCGCGGCTGATGCAGCAACTCCAGAAATCTTGGACGCTGTTGCTGAAAAGCACTCAGAAATCGAATCTCTTGATGAGCGCATCGCAACTGTAGAAGCTACAGAAAAGCGTGCCGCTGCAATCAAGGAATCTCGCACAGAAAACAACGTCAAGGTCTTCGGCGGCGCAACAGTAACTCGCGAAGCTATGACCTACGACAAGGACGGCCGCAATTCATTCGTTCGCGATATGATTGGCGCACAGCTCCGCAACGACTCCTCATCATGGGAGCGCTTGAACCGTCACGCAGCAGAAGTCGCAGTTGAATCTCGCGACATCGGCTTGACCAACGGTACCGGTGGAGACTTCGTACCACCTCTCTACCTCATCAACGAATACGCAGAGTTCGCTCGTGCTGCTCGTGTAACCGCTGACTTGACAACCAACATGGCTCTGCCAGCTGGTACAGACAGCATCAACATCCCAGCAATTACTCTCGGTTCTAAGACTGCATTCCAGAACCCAGACAACTCTGCAACAACAATCCGCGACATGGTTACCTCAACAGTAACCGCACCAGTCCGCACCATCTCAGGTTACGAGAACGTCTCGATTCAGCTTGTCGAGCAGTCTCCACTTGCAGGCGGCTTGGATCGCATGGTCTTCGGTGACCTTATGGCAGATTACGCGTTGCAACTCAACGCTGCTGTCGTTGGTACCGGCGACGGAACGTCAGGCACACTCAAGGGCTTCATCACCCTTGGAACCGACACCACAAACGGAATCCCAACCACATGGACCGAGACAACACCATCAGCTGTTGGTGGACTCAAGGCCATGGCCGCTGGTATCAGCCAAGTTGTAACTAACCGTTACAAGGACGTTGAGGCCATCGTTATGCACCCATCGACTTGGTACTGGTTGTCAGCTCAGGTTGATGGACAGTCTCGTCCGCTTATTGTTCCTACCGCTGCTGGCCCATTCAACGCCAACGGTGTGAACAAGGCTCCGGGCGCATCAAAGGGTCTCGTTGGAACAATCCACGGTGTACCTGTCTACGTCGATGCAACCATCACAAAGACCTACGGCTCATCAACAAACCAGAGCCCAATCTTGATCGGTAAGTTCTCAGATTCTTACTTGTTCGAGTCAGGCGTCAAGACCCGCGTACTTCCAGACGTATTGTCAGCAAACTTGACAGTTCGTTTCCAAGTCTACGGTTATGTCGCTCTTGCACACCGTTTCGCGAAGGCTGTCACAGCCGTCACCGGAACCGGTGCTGTTGCACCTTCTGGCTACTAATAGCTAGAGTCGTGGCGCTGGCTCTGCCTTCGGGTAGAGTCGGCGCACCGACACACTTACTGGGGGAAATATGAAATCCATTTTTTTAGAAGGCTTGAAATCAGCCCGAGAAATTGTTCAGAACGATGGCATTTCCAAGCTCGATGATCTTATTTCCGAGCTAGAAGGCCAATACCGCGAAACCGCAGCGGTCACACCAATGGCGGAAACCCGATGAAGTCCAAGGACAAAGTCTGCATCGGAATGATTAACGATGGCAAAATCAACGCACAACTTGTCATCGACTTAATCCATATCGCACGCCAGCGCCCCGAGCGTTTTGACGCATTCGTCCAAGTCTCGAATTCAGGACTTATCGCCCGCTCTCGCAACATCCTCGTCAAGAATTACCTCGCGCAGACTGACGCGCCGTGGCTTCTCATGATGGACGCAGATGAGCGCCTCACGGTTCCCAACTTTGACAAGTTGATTGACACCGCTCACGACAAGGAGCGTCCAGTTGTCTCAGCTCTTGTCTTCGCCGCATTCTTCAATGACGATGACCATCTTCGTCCGGTACCGACCATCTACAACGAAATCGAAGGTCGTGGATTGGTCCCGCTTGACGATTATCCCGAGGATTCAGTCATCAAAATTGACGCATCGGGTACTGGTTGCCTACTGATTCACCGAAGCGTGTTGCTGAAATTGCAAGAAGAAACGACAGCCCATCAAGGCAAGGATTGGGCATGGTTCGTCGATGGAGCTATCAACGGTCAATGGTTCGGCGAGGATTTACTATTCTCCAAACGCCTTGCATCGTTAGGAATTCCACTGCACTGCAACACTGGCGCAATCTTGGCCCACAAAAAAGATTTTTGGCTCGATAACCGCCACCACTTACCATTTCGCGAACAGGCGCTCAACCCCGAGAAGTAAAGGATTAGATCAGCGTTCCCCCCTGACGTTGATCTAATCCCCCAACAATTAAGGAGAAACCGTGACGACACAGTATCCCAACGGAATTGACACATTCGTCAACCCACAGGCAACGGATACTCTCGATTCGTCTACCGTTCCCCACGCAACGGAGCACGCTAATGCGAATGACTCGATCCATGCGATTGAAACGGAACTCGGAACGAATCCGAAAGGTTCCAAGGCATCGGTTAGAGCACGTCTTGACGCTGTTGACAGCACAATATCTACGATTTCCCTCACGACTGGGCCGACTGGTCCAACAGGCCCCACAGGTGCAGCTTCAACAGTCACCGGACCCACAGGACCAACAGGACCCACAGGCGCCGCTTCAACCGTAACTGGACCGACTGGCGCAACTGGCGCGACTGGACCAACAGGCCCGACTGGTGCCACTGGCGCAGCTTCTACAGTGACAGGGCCTACCGGAGCCACTGGCCCCGCTGGTGCTGTTGGTGCGACTGGACCCACTGGTCCTGCTGGCGCTAACGGTGCGGCTGGTTCGACTGGCCCAACTGGTCCGACTGGCGCAACTGGTCCGACTGGTCCGATTGGCGATAAGTATCAAACCTCATCGACAACATCGGTCACACTTCCAGTCAGCGGATCACAGACCATCACCATCGCCACTGGCCTTCAATACTCCGTGCAACAGTCCGTTATCGTTGCCAATACGACATCGGCATATTTCATCGGTGACGTTGTCAGCTATAACTCGGCAACTGGCGCACTTGTTCTGACTGTCACTAAGACCGTCGGCACTGGCACATTCACATCATGGACAGTTAACCTCGATGGTGCTGTCGGTGCTATCGGTGCCACTGGCCCCACCGGACCAACGGGCGCAGCTTCAACTGTTACCGGACCAACTGGCCCAGCGGGTGCGATTGGTGCAACGGGACCGACTGGCCCAGCGGGTGCAGCTTCAACTGTCACTGGACCGACGGGTGCGACTGGACCGACGGGTGCGACTGGACCGACGGGTGCGACTGGTGCGGCTTCGACTGTCACTGGCCCGACGGGTCCGACGGGTGCGACGGGTTCAGCTTCAACGGTGACTGGTCCTACGGGACCGACGGGACCAACGGGCGCAGCTTCAACGGTTACTGGACCAACGGGACCAACTGGCGCTGGATATTCTGGCGTCGCTTCTCTCACTTCGGTCACGATTGCAACTGGATCTCAGACCTTCACGCTTGCTGGCTCATATCAAGGCGCTTATATCGTCGGTCAGCGAATCCGCGCCATTTATCCAGTATCGCCAACGAATTACATGGAAGGCGTCATCACTTCCATCAACACAACGACCTTGGTTCTCAATGTCGACACCATCGGCGGGTCGGGAACGCTGGCAATCTGGAATTTCGCCGTCGCTGGTCTAGTTGGTGCCACTGGTCCGACTGGTCCAACAGGCGCGGCTTCAACGGTTACTGGTCCAACTGGTGCCACTGGCCCCACTGGTGCCACAGGCGCAACAGGCGCAGCTTCAACTGTCACCGGACCGACTGGTCCAACTGGTGCCACTGGTCCTGCTGGATCTAATGGCTCAGCTGGCGCGACCGGACCGACTGGACCAACTGGCGCATCAGGAAGCTCTGGATCAGCTGGCGCGACAGGCCCAACAGGGGCAACAGGTCCGACAGGGCCTAGCGATTTCACTATGGTTATTATGGGTGCTTACTAAACAGAAAGGTCGTAGTAACTAATGGCTACAACTTCCAAGGTCCTCTTTCGCGGAGCGGCAACCACCACCACATCCACCACTCTCTACACGGTTCCTAGCGCGACAACAACAGTCGTGACTGAAATTATGGTGGCAAATACTTCAGGAACATCTGGAACATTTACTATCAACTTAGATGGAACTGCTATCGCCGCCAATATCACTATTGGCGCAAGCGATACAACAGTTATTCCTATGAAACAGGTTCTTGCTGCAACTAAAACAATTACAGGCGGAGCATCTGCTACGACAATCAACTTCTCCATTTCTGGAGTGGAGATTGCCTAATGCCAAATATCTTTAAGATGTCTAATGCTGGTGGCATGGATTCTGCCGCTATCAACCGCTATTCTGATTTTTTAGCTGGCAACGCAGCAGCAGTTACACCCACTCTAGTTGATTATCTTGTTGTTGCTGGTGGTGGAGCTGGTGGATACGGATTCGCTGGTGGTGGCGGTGGTGCTGGTGGACTTAAAACTGCAACGAGTTTTTCTATTGGTTCATCATTTACCGTTACGGTTGGAGCTGGCGGTACTGCTGCAACCTCATCATGGACTAACGGCAATAACTCTGTTTTTTCATCCATTACTGCTCACGGTGGCGGATATGGCGGTGGTAGCACTTCCGTTTCTCCAAACTCTGGTGGTTCTGGCGGTGGTGGTTACTATCCTGCTGGAACTACATCTGGCGCTAGTGGAACTTCTGGTGAAGGAAATGCTGGCGGTATAGGCTATAACAAATCTATTGGTGCTGGCGGTGGTGGCGGTGGCGGTGCTGGCAGCGTTGGCGGAGATTCAACTTCTTACGAACCGGGCGCATCTGGTGTTGGTGGATCAGGTGTTGCAAGTTCTATTTCTGGTTCATCTGTTACTTATGCAGGTGGCGGTGGCGGTGGAGCTTTTGGATCAGGTAGTTCTGGTGATACGCCTGGAAGTGGTGGCACAGGTGGCGGCGGCGCAGGTGGCGACACCACAACAGGAGCAAGCGGCATAGGAATTTCTGGTACTACTAATACAGGCGGCGGCGGTGGCGGTGGAAGCAACCCTAATGGAAGTTCAAACCCTGCCCTTGGTGGTTCGGGTGGTTCAGGAGTTGTAATCATTCGCTATCCAGCATCAAACCTAGATTTAACTTCAATTTCTGGTGGCTTAACTTATACAAAGACAATTTCTGGCAGTTACAAGATTTACACATTTACCGCAGGAACAGGAACGGTAACGGTCTAATGGCACATTACGCGTTTTTGAATTCTAACAATATCGTGACTGAAGTTATCCCCGGCAAAGATGAAACCGAAATTATTGACGGTGTAACTCCGCAACAATGGTACGAAAATTATCGCGGACAAAAGTGCATCCAAACGAGCTACAACACTCGCGGCGGCAAGCATTACGGCGCAGACGGCCAACCAGATAACGGCGTGGCCTTAAACAAGAACTATGCCGGCATCGGTTACACATGGGACGGCACCGGATTCCACGCGCCTCAGCCATTCCCATCATGGAAGCTCAACGCGGACTCGTATCTCTGGGAAGCGCCAACACCAATGCCAACAGACGGCAAGCTCTACCAATGGGTCGAGGCTGACCTCAACTGGCAGCTAATCCCAGACGCACCAACAGCGTAATCGCCATCAGGGGGCATCGTTGAAAATCGCCGTCTATACCATCGCTCTGAACGAAGCCCAATTCGTCGAGCGTTGGTATCAGTCGGCGCGTGAAGCGGACCATCTCTACATCCTCGACACAGGATCCACAGATGACACCGTGGAGATTGCCAAGAAACTCGGCATCCACACAAGCACCATTACCGTCAAGCCGTGGCGATTCGACCACGCACGACAGGCATCACTCGACGCCTTGCCCAATGACATCGACTACGCCATCGCCTTAGACATGGACGAAGTCCTGCAACCGGGCTGGCGCCAAGCCCTCGAATCGGTCCCAGAAGGCACCACACGGCCTCGATATTCCTACACATGGTCATGGTTGCCCGACGGCTCGCCAGACCTCGTCTACGGCGGAGACAAGATTCACGCCCGCCACGGATACCAATGGCGACATCCAGTCCACGAAGTGCTGACGCCACTGGGTGAGGAAAAACAAGAGTGGATTAAGCTCGAGATTCACCACCACCCGGACACGACCAAGTCACGCGGTCAATACTTTCCACTTCTCAAGTTGGCTATCGAAGAAGACCCCGACGATGACCGGAATGCGTTCTATTACGCCCGCGAGTTGTATTTCCACTCTATGAACGATGAAGCCATCAAGGAATTTCGTCGACATCTTGCACTGCCTCGAGCAGTCTGGGAGCCAGAGCGTGCAGCTTCAATGCGCTACTTGGCCAAGCTCGAACCACACAATCGCGAGCGCTGGCTACTTCGGGCGATTGCAGAAGCTCCCGAGCAACGCGAAGCTCGATGCGAATTGGCGGAGTATTACTACACCCAGAAGCTATGGCCTCAATCCTATGCGGCGGCTCTTTCCGCTCTTGCGATTACCGATAAATCGTTGTCCTATCTCTGCGAGTCCGATGCGTGGAGTTGGTTGCCTCATGATCAAGTCGCAATCGCCGCGTACAACATGGGACTTCATCGGGTGGCGTTAGAGCACGGACGCCTTGCTGTCCAATTTGCCCCATATAATGAACGACTGGGGGAGAACCTGATCCATTACGAAGGAGCCGCCCAATGAGCGCAAGCAGCATGAAATCCCATGTCGGCAAAGCTCCCAGCATGACCGAACGCCAATCAACTGCGTCGGGAACGGTTCACTTTACCTATAACTCGTCAGGCGTTGGATATAACCAACACGGATTTTCCTATAATTATTCGGCCTATCGCGGCAACATGAATTCTCACGTCTCCAATGCACCTTCTATGAAAGGCAGATAATGGCCGAAACTTTTGACATCGGAAGTCAGGTTCCGCTCGGAGTCACAATTACCGACTCCAACGGTAACAACGCCAACGCCACAACTGTCGTTGCCACGATTACCTTGCCAGATGGCACCACTGTCACTCCTAGCGTTACCAACTCGGCTACCGGACTTTATGACACGGTCTACACGCCATCTCAGACTGGCCGTCACCTCGTTGCATGGTTGGCGACAGGATCTAACGCGTCCTCGTACTACGACGAATTTACTGTCCGCGATTACACCCAGCTCTCCATCATTTCTCTCGATGAAGCCAAGGACCACCTCAACATCGCGCTGACGACCACCAACAGCGACAACGAGCTTCGTCGCATGATTGACGCGGCAACTTCTCTGGCTCAGAGTTACACCGGCAACATTCTTGGTCGCGTGACTTATACAAACGAAATTTATGACGGAAATGTCGACAATATCCGTCTGCATCATCCTCGCGCTATGTCCATCACTTCGGTCTACGAGAACGGCGTCTTGCTGACTTCGGCTGATTACTCGCTGGAATACACTGGCCAACGTCTCTGGCGCATAACTACTGGTTCGCTCAATGAGCCTAACTATTACGGAATCTGGGCGCCGGGATCTCAGAACATCACCATCAGCTATGTCTCGGGCTTCGTCAATCCTGACCCAGCCGCTAAGCAAGGCGTCCTCGAAATCGTTCGTCACCTCTGGCAGACACAGCGCGGATCCATGAACGTGATTAGCCGCAATCAGAACGGCGATGACTTCTACTCTGGCGCGACTTACTCACTGCCTCGTCGTGCGATGGAATTGCTAGATCCAATCTCGTTGCCGGGTATCCTCTAAATGGCAGCGACAGCATTACCGAATTTCATCAACAACGTGATTACAGCGTTGCAGAATTCCTCAGCCTTAACTGGCGTTCAGATTTATGACGGCCCTACCGTCTCCATCGACTCCTACCCATCCAACTGGATTGCGATTGGGCATGATGGCAACGAGGACGGCGATGTCTCCGTGGGAACCTTCCGCAATAACTGGGAACTGGTCGGTAATTACAAGCGTTGGGAAGAAGGCGAGCTAAATTGCACGCTGGTTGCCCAATCAGGCGACAACACCAACCTTCCCGCCATTCGGACCACTGCTTATTCCATGCTCTCGGCAGTTGACACCATCATGCGTTCAGACCCTAGCGTCGGCGGTTCGGTGTTGTATTCTGGACTGGAATCACATGAGCCTCGCTATATGCAGACCAACGCTGGTGCGGCTTGTATCATCATTTTCACTATTGCTTACCGTGCGAGAACATAAGGAGAAATCATGGCAAAAATCAAAAACATCTCAGCTCTTGGTGATGTCGTAATCCCAGCGCTCGGATTAACAGTCAAGGCTGGTGCAACCGTGGACGTCTCCGACGAAGCCGCTGCATCACTGCTTGAGCAGACACAGAATTGGACGGCCGCTGATCAGGCAGCTGCTTCGATAACCCCATCAACCCCAGCACCGGACGCTCCGGCTGCCCCAGCTAACAACTAGGAGAAAACATGGCAATCGGCTCCGGTATTGCTTCCCAACTCGGAATCGCAGTTGAGACGACATATAACACCGCCGTCACGGTGGCTCGTTTCTACGAATTCACCTCAGAAGCTATCAACTACAACAAGAAAACAGTCGAGGGCTTAGGTCTTCGCGCTGGTGGCTTGCTTCCACGCTCTCAGCGTCGTGTTGTCACAACATTCGATGCAACTGGCGACATCATGCTCGACCTGCCTACAAACGGCCTCGGTCTGCTCTTGTCTGCCGCAACAGGTTCCATTCCATCACCAACCACACTCACCACTGGCGTCTACTCTTACGCCTTTACTCTTGGCGATGTCTATTCCAAGTCTCTGACCGTTCAAGTTGGCGTTCCAGAATACACAGGCACCGTGGTCCCTAAGACCATGACCGGAACCAAGATCTCCTCATGGGAGTTGTCGGTTGCCGCTGGTGGCTTAGCTACAGGCAAGTTCACTGTTGACGCAGCTGGATTCACCACAACACAATCCTTGGCGACTGCTTCGTACTCAGCCAACGGTTCAATCTTCCACTTCGCCGAAGGCGCTCTGACCGTTGACGGCACTTCTGTCGCTAACGTGAAGGACTTCACTCTGACCGTGGATAACGTCCTCAAGGTCGACCGTTACAACCTCGGCGGCTCAGGCGCTAAGGCAGAACAGGTTATCAACGGATTCCGCAAGATCACCGGAAAGCTCACCGCTGAATTCACCGACTTGACCTTGTTCAACAAGTACCTCAACGATTCTGTCACCGCTCTCAACTTGACCTTCACTGGCGCCACAATCGCTGGAAGCTACAAGCAGAGCCTCAGCATCACCGTGTCAGCCGTCAAGTTCGATGCTGATACACCTAAGGTTCCCGGTCCCGGCGTTGTTGACTTGGCGATGACTTTCACCGCTTACGACAACGGCACAGACGCACCTCTTACCATCACCTACCAGACAAGCGATTCCGCTCTCTAATATGGCCGATGACGATTTCACGGTCGATGTAGCCGAATTTAAGGCCTTCTACAAGGCTCTTGGCAACATCGACCCTGAAATCAAAAAACAGCTTCGCAAGCGTCTCATGGATGCAGCCAAGCCAATCGTTGAAGAAGTCAAACAGGCTGAAATCAACATCCCCGCAAGTCGGGAAGCACAAACAGGTCGCAAAAAGCGTGGGGAAACGATGGGGCTTCGAGCAGCTCTCGCAAACGCGACCAAGGCAGATCTCAAGGGAACAGGTCGTGGAGCAGCGGTTCACATCCGAGTTTCTACGACCAAGTTCATGTCTGCCAGCGGACGGCCTCGGACCATTCCTTACTACATGGAAGGCCGTCGCAAACGCCCATGGCGCCACCCAGTATTCGGCAATCGTGAGGTATGGGTCGCACAAAAGCCACACCCATTTCTCGCGCCGACCGTTAGCAAGCACCGTGAAGACTTCCAAAAGCAGGTAACATCTGCCGTGCTAGATGCACTCAGCGAAGTCACGAACATGAAATAAGGGGAAATCATGCCAATCATCATCAAAGGCGAATCGTACAATTTGCCAACAGAGAACGACACTCCCGGCCCAACTGGTCGGGAAATTATTGCTATTGAGGACGCCTTCGGGCTTGACGGATTGACGCTTCTGGGCGTTCTCTCCGACGACAAGCTCCACAGTAATCCTGCTTATTCCAAGCTCAAAGCTCTTTACGCTCTGGCATGGATTTGCATGACGCGTGCGGGCAAAATCGTCAGCATCGACGATGTCCTGAACAATTACGCCATCAACGACATCTCTGTCGAGGGTGACTCTGATCCAAAAAAATCGCCAACCGCCGAAAACTAATTCGAGGCGGGACCCGGCAACATATTAGAAAGCACCTTGCGCTTCTCTGTCACTTTTATCCCGGCATCACTCCATTGAATGTCTGGGACATAGAGCTTGAGATTCTCAATAGTCTTATTGCAGCAGCACAGTCCAACGATTAGGAGATAACATGGCGAACGATACCTCGTTAACGTACTCGCTCTATGGCCGCGACGTTTCAGCATCGAAGGCGCTCCAAAATGTCGGCAAAGCTGCGGATGAAACAGGGGGCCATTTTTCTAAAATTAAGGACATCGCCGCTGGCGTATTCTCTGCCAACTTAATGCAGAATGCCGCATCGGATGTCCTCAGCTTCGCCAAGTCTTCCATCAACGCATTTCAAGATGTCGGAACCGAAGTCAAGAATCTCCAACGTTACACAGGCGGTTCTGCCGAGGATATGTCCAAACTGCGTTTCGCGGCGGAAGAAGCTGGCGTCTCATCCGATACCTTGGCAACAGCTCTGGGCAAGATGGCGAAAGCCGCTGCCACAACCGCTGGCGAGAAGAAATTCGAGGCCATTGGTGTCAGCGTTAAGGACGTTAACGGTAATTTCAAGTCAGCGAGCGCCATCTTCTCCGAAGTCGCGGGCAAGATTGCGGCGATGCCAAACGGTATTGCCAAGACGAACGACATCCTGCAAATCTTTGGCAAGTCAGGAATGCAACTCGCTCCGCTCTTGAATCAAGGATCAGCGGGAATCGCCAAGTTCTCGGCAGAAGCTCAGAAGATGGGCTTGGTCCTCAGCCAAGACAACCTCGATGCCGTACAAAAGAACATCATGGCTCAGCGTGAATTTCACGCCTCAGTTCAAGGCCTTCAAGTTCAGCTCGGTCAATATCTTTATCCTGCCATCACCGCCATCACCAAGGGATTCTCCGAAGTTGTGCCGGTACTCATGGAAGTTCTCAAGCCAGCATTCAAGTTGCTTGGCGAAGCCATCAGCCCAGTCATCGGATTTATCAGCGACTTGGTCAAATACATCACCAACCTCGGTGACCATTTTGAGTCCACCGGTGGCAAAGCATCAGCGTTCGGATCTATTGGCAAATCCATTGGCACGGTCTTCAACGACGTTAAAACCTTATTTCAGCTACTTCTGCCAGTTCTCAAGGATGTCTTCGCCTTCGTCATGAATTATCTGGCGCCAGTGTTCGCGGTAGTCCTCGAAGGCGCATTCAAGGCTGTAGCAATCGCCGCAAACGTGGTCGTGGATGTCATCAAGGGCATCATCTATCTGGTCAAGGCTGAAATCAACGGAGTCATTGACGTCATCAACTTCGCCATTGACGCTCTCGACAAGATTCATATCAAGTTGCCGAAATTCCTCGGTGGTTTCGAGTTCGGCGTCAATATCCCGAAGATTCCTAAGCTGGCCGATGGCGGAATCGTCAACTCTCCCACGATTGCCATGATTGGCGAAGCTGGTCCCGAGGCTGTCGTTCCGCTCTCTAAGGCTGGCGCTGGCATTGGTCAGGGAATGAATGTCACGATTAACGTCCAAGGCTCAGTCATCGCTCAGAAGGACTTGGTCGCTCAAGTTCGCAACGAAATGGCTCAACTTCTGCGCCGTAAGGGTGCGCCCATCGCTGCGCTAGGATTGTAGGCATGGCAGCATTCGACGGCACAAACGCACCGGCGCTCGCTATCCAATTTTACATCAACGGATCATGGGTGACGGTTAACTCCAACGATATGCGCCAGCTCCAAATCAAACGCGGTCGCTCTCGTGCGGATCAAAAGAATGACCCGGGCTCTGCCACGGTTATCCTCGACAACCTCTCTGGCTATTATGACCCCGAATACACTGGCTCAGGCTCTCCCTATGTCATATCGGGCGTCAATCAGCTTCAGGCGGGCTTGCAGATGCAAGTTGTAGCTACATGGTCATCGACGAATTACACGCTGTTCGTGGGCTATTTAGAGACGAATACGGTGGACCAAGGATTCTCGCCAACAGCCACAATGGTCTTCACAGACGGAATTGCACTCTTGTCCAAGATGTATGCCGCCGCCCAATCGCCAGCCGCGTACAGTGGCGAAACCACCAGCACTCGCGTTGGGCGGATGCTGACTTATGCCAACTGGACTGGCTCAACCAATCTCTCTGGATCCGTACAAATGCAAGCCACGACTCAGTCGGGAACCTTGCAATCCATCATCGAGCAGTGCGTGGCGTGCGAGGCTGGTCGCTTCTATATCAGCCGCGACGGTGTAGCTACATTTCTGCCATTGTCCGACAAGTTCAGCCGTCCGACTCGGCTTTTGCTCTCGGATTCTCGCGCCACCAATACTGTCGAATATGACACACTCGAAACGACGCCGGGAACCTACCAAGTCATCAACGAAGCCATCATCCAGCGAGACGGTGCAACACAACGCCGATTCCGCCATCTTCCATCCACCACCGCATTCGGCCTTAAGACGGTCACCATCAACGCACCCATTCTCAACGACAGCGATGCTGACCAACTTGCTAAATATCTGGCGTACAAAGACCACAATCCTCAGCCGCTTGTCCAGTCGGTGCAATTCGAGGCGTTGGCTCTTGGCACTCTGTATCCTGACTTTCTTTCATTGGAAATCGGCGACCAAGTCACCGTCGAGCGCACCACCGTTGACGGTCGCACACTCGAGCTCTACACCGTTGTCGAAGGTTATGATTACGACATCAGCCCAACAAGCTGGCGCACGAATCTCATGACCTCACCGATGAATCCATATTCAATTACGATTTAAGGGGTAAGGAATGCCACTAGCACCGCAAATCACCAACACGCCAATTCCTGCTTCGACTTGGTACGTTTCCTCAGATTTCCAGACCGACGCTGGCGGCATCGCTACGGTTCAGACCACGACGACATTCTTCGCTTCATCCGCACCTAACGCCACCGCTATTGGTGACATCTGGTTCGATACAAGCAACGGAAACAAGCAATATCGTTGGGATGGCTCTAGTTGGGTCGTAGTTCAAGATACGTCAATCGCTACAGCCGCCTCGGATGCTTCAACAGCTCTCTCAACTGCTACAGCCGCACAAGCATCAGCCAACGGCAAGAATAAAATCACCTATTCGACTTCTGGTCCTTCTGGTTCTGGCACAAATACCGGAGACATCTGGTGGCAATACTCTGGCGGCAACATCATCGGTCAGTGGGCGTGGAATGGCTCATCATGGGCGTCTGCACCTATCACCAACGCCGTCATCGCCAACCTAGACGCTGGAAAGATTACAACTGGAACCCTCAGCTCAATCACCATTTATTCTGGATCATCGGGCCAATTTCAAGTCAGCTCTAGTGGCTCCATGACTGCAACCTCGGGAACCATTGGCGGCTGGACAATTAGCAGCTCCCACATTTCCGATTCTGGTGGAAGTAGCACAATCCTCTCGCCAGCTACCAGCTCGACTTCATATTGCTTGACATCATCGGCGGCCGTTTCTGCTTCGGCTGGAATCTTCGGCAACGCCGTGCCATCGGGTGCGACTTATTCGCTCCAAACTGGTGGAAGCGCTGGAATTACCGGAGACCTTCACGCCTTGGGTTATATCTACAATCCCGGACGAGCAACAACTTCATCAGCCGCTAATGTCTACATGAACAGCAGCACTGGGCTAATAGCGCTTGTGACGTCTTCTCTGCGTTACAAAACCGAAGTCAATCCAATAACAATCCCGAATGATTCAATTTTAGCTCTATCTCCAAAAACGTTTTACGACAAAGGCGATGTCGAGCGGAATAATAATTCGACAACTGGACTTCCACGCATTCTAGGTATTATCGCCGAAGAAGTGGCACAGATTCCAGTGCTAAAAGATTTACTTGTCAACTATGATGATCAACAGCGACCAGATTCGATTAACTATGACAGAATCGCAATCGCCATGATTCCGCTCTTGCAAGACTTGGCGAAGCGTGTTGCAGCATTGGAAGCTAAGTAATGGCAGAAGTTAGCAGCGACGAAATTATTGCAAGTCTCAGACAACTCATAGGCGAATTGGTTCAAGAAAACATCACATTAAAGTTATTACTTGGTAAAATAGAGGCAGGGGATAAACCTCAACAGTAAGGAACAATTAAATAACACTTAACGACTGGTCAGATTTGGCGAACGTACTTTATGGGTTCACGTTCTCAATAGGAGCAATCGGGGGCGTTATCTGGTGGATTTTTCATCGGGTAATTGCACAAATTATCAAGGCCGAAACTAAAGGCAACAGGGGCATTCGTCGAAAGCGAGGCTCTGATGTTTAAGAAGAAATTCATCCACCCTAAGACTGGCGACAGTATCACATTCAGCGAGCAAATCTCGTGGATGGTCCAGAACCTCATCCGTACTTGGTACTTCGTCGTTCTCTGG
>Ga0208386_1000191_pt1 | contig 19394 bp, 15 predicted proteins | sample CryBogCBH16Oct07_FD_185510 | JGI IMG/M metagenome (GOLD analysis project Ga0208386, IMG submission 185510) | Freshwater microbial communities from Crystal Bog, Wisconsin, USA - CBH16Oct07 (SPAdes) | ecosystem: Environmental > Aquatic > Freshwater > Lake | place: Crystal Bog, Wisconsin, USA...
CCGAGAACACCGCTATCGCCAGCATCTTCGTTCCCTCGACGACCTACTACCTCAGCCTCCACTCCGCCACGCCTGGGCAGACGGGCGCAAGCGAAATCACGGGCGGCTCATACGCTCGTCAGTCGATTACGTTCGGCGCTGCGTCGGGTGGCTCAGAAGCCTCGACCAACTCGCAGACTTTCACCAACCTGCCAGCCGAGTCAGGTGGCATCTCCTACTTCGGTCTCTGGTCGGCCTCAAGCGGCGGAACCTACATCGGCGGAGGCTCAACCTCTGGCCTGACGGGCTCGCTTCCTGCTGGTATCTCTGTGAACTTCGCCACGGGCGCTGTCACCGTCGCCATCTCCTAATGCCCAATGAGCAGACTTTCACCGCTACGGCTCACGCCACTTATACGCTCCCTGAAGAGGAACCCAAAGAGGACTAATGGACGCACTCAAGAACTTCGCCTACTCGCTGGTGGCTACGCCGCCGTCTCCTGCCACCACAGGAACCTCGCTGACAGTCACGAGTGGACAGGGTGCGCTGTTCCCTGCGGCTCCGTTCGACGCAACCATCTGGCCCTCTGGCGTACAACCCCTTTCGACTAACGCCGAAATCGTCCGAGTGACGGCTGTTGCTACTGACACCCTCACCATCACTCGTGCGCAGTACGGCACGACCGCTCAGAGCATTACGGCTGGCTATCAAATCGCCCAGACCATTGACGCAAACCTGCTCGGACAGTTGGCTCCCCTCTCGGGTGCTACGTTCACGGGCGAAGTCGCTGGGCCTGACTTCAACGCCTCTGGGCTGACGGGAGCCACGGCTGGCAGTCGCTTCGTAGGCGCAACCTCATCGGGCGCACCGACCTCGGGAACGTTCGTCAAGGGCGACTTCATCGTGGATCAGTACGGCAAGATGTGGGTCTGCACGGCAAGCGGCACACCTGGCTCGTGGCAGTCAGTCGGCAACGGCACAGTCGGCACGACGGGCGCAGTCACCGCCACGGGCTCGACCCAATACAGTTCTGCGGCGCTCCCCAATAACTACAACATCGTCTCGGGCGCAACCGCCACCACGAACGGCGGCGCTGGCACGGCGGTCATCCTGCCGTTCATCTCCTACGCAGGTCAGTGCATCTGGATAGACAACACGGACTCGACCCACTGGCTCAAAATCTACCCAAGCACGGGACAGAGCATCGACAGCGCAGGCGCGAACAACCCCGTCTGGATTGCACCCTCGGCTTACTGGCTGGGCATCGTCGAGACCACGGGCGCATCGGGCAACTGGGCATCTGCTGTTCCCTCGCTGAACACTGACTCGAGCGGTATTATTTCTGTTAGCTATGTAAATGGTCAGATTACTTTTGGTATAACAGGAGTAATCCCAATAGCAAATGGCGGCACTGGTGCTACAACTGCTATCTCTGGTTTTAATGCTCTGGCTGCCACTGGTGGTACTGTTGGCGGTAACCTTGTGGTTGCTTCTGGCCTTACTGTTAGTGGTGCAACTACTGTAAACGGCATACTCACTGGTAGTGGTGGGATCACAACGCCGGTTGGCGTTACTGCGAGCGTTTTAACGCTATCAGGAGGGCTTAATATCTATGGTGGTACTACTACAAGTGGTTATATTCTTACTGCTACAAGTCCTACAGATGCTTCATTCAAACCTGCTCCTGTCATTAGTGGATCATACTTACCAATTAGTGGTGGCACTATAAGCGGCAACCTTACGGTTGCTTCTGGCCTTACTGTTAGTGGTGCTTTAACCGTTGGTAGTGAAGTAGACACTGGTGCAATGACAGTTGGCGGCAATCTCACTGTCACTGGAACAACCACTCTTTACAACACACTTAGTGCAAATAGCGGTATCAACCTTGCTCAAGCAACAAATGTGAATTTCTCCACAGGTGGTGGATTCCAACTTACTGTAAGCGGATCAAATCCAGGAACAATTATTATTCCTGGCCCTGGTCTTGGTTCAACCGATACTCTTGCAACTCTAAATGGTACTCAAACGCTTAGTAATAAAACACTTGCCACTACTACGGTATCGGGTAATCTTGTTGTAGCTAGTGGTCTTACAGTTAGCGGTACTGTAACTGCCACTGGCATCCAGATTACTGAGTCTCAAGTAACCAATTTAACAACTGATCTTTCTAACAGAGCTCTTACAACAACAATAGTAACTGGTACAGTTGGTCAAATTACTGGCGGAGGTACTCTTGCTTCTAACCAAACATTTGGTCTTGCTACCGCAGGTACAGCTGGTACGTACGGTACGTCTAGCGGTATCCCAATTATCACTACTGACGCGTATGGACGAGTTACCAACGTAACTGTTACCGGTGTTGCAAGCACGGGCGGTGGATCTTATCTACCCATTTCTGGTGGAACTATTAGTGGTAACCTTGTGGTCGCAAACGGGTTTACTGTTTCTGGTACGACCACTCTTAACAACACACTCGCTGCCAACAGCGGCATCACCCTTGGTCAAGCAACAAATATAAATTTCCTAACTGGTGGTGGATTCCAACTTACTGTAAGCGGATCAAGCCCAGGGTTTTTAATACTTCCAGGTCCCGGGACTGGTGCTACTGACACCGTTGCAACCCTTAATGGCACTCAAACACTTACTAACAAAACGTTAGCTACCACTACAGTATCAGGCAACCTCACAGTAGCGAGTGGCCTTACCGTTACTGGCACTACAACTCACATCGGTAATGCTACATTCAGCGGTAATGTTAACATAAGCGGAACACTTACAGTCAGCGGTGCAGCTACCCTCAATGGTACTGCTATCCCATTGTCACAAACTTTGCTTTACGCAGGTGGGCCACTCGGTACACCTTCCAGCGCAACGTTAACTAATGCAACTGGTCTTCCAGTCGCTGGTCTTAACCCTGGTGCTACAGGTTCTGTGCTTATTTCAAACGCTAGCGGACCAGGTGCCACGTCTCAAGCTGCATGGACTTCTGCTACATCAGCTGGAGCTATATTGTATGGCAGCCAAACAAATCCTTCCTTGCCTGTATGGAGTCCAGGCATTGCATTATCGGTTACCGGTGCTATTCTCTATGCACTTAATGGTGCACCAACGTGGAATTCTGTTGGTGCGACTGGTAACGTATTGCAACTTGTTGGGATTAGCAATAACGCTGGTACACCAACTTGGGTACCGATTGGTACAGCTAATAACAAATACCTTGCTGCAAACTTATCATTAGCTGCGGCTACAGCAACTGGTGTGGTTTCTATTACTGGTACCAGCACTGGTTCATATCAAATTACAGGCCAAGCTTTGGTTGCTTATACTTCTGCTGCTTCTACAGTAGATATTTGGTTTGGTACAACATCAGGTTCAGTAACTGGTGGCGTTGCTTCATCAAGCACCAACGTCAACTCAACAACTACTTATGCCAGCGTATCTTTTTCAACTATTCAAACTATCACTAGTGGTACAATTTACTGGTTAAATGCTTATGCAACCGGTGCCTGCACCTTGCGCTATCTAAGTGTTTCAGAAAGCATTATTAATGCAACTGGCTTAACAACGTATCGTATATCATAAAAGTATGAAGCTTTCATTGCATATGATTGTGCGTAACTCTGGTGAGAAACTTGAACGTACTTTAGAATCTGTAAAATCTTTTGTTGACGAGATTGTCATTGTTGACACTGGTAGCACTGATAATACAAAAGAAATTGCTAAACGTTACGGCGCAAAGATCTATGATTTTGAATGGATCAATGATTTTAGTGCAGCCAGAAATTATGCATTAGAAAAAACCACGGGTGATTGGGTCACTTGGTTTGATGCGGGTGATGTTTTATCCCCCAGTGCCATTAAAAGCTTTGAAGATACAAAACAAGAACTTATTGATAATCCTGATACAGAAATCAATTACATTTTAGGTTTTTTAAACCGTAACTACGATGAGCATGGCAACATATATACGCGTCATATTACGCCAAGAATAGTTAAAAAAACACCAACAACACGTTGGCTTGAGCCTATTCACGAAGCACTAGTTATTCAAAACCCTGTGCACAAATATGTAATGGAAATGGCAGTAGACGATCCGGATGGACAATTGTCTGTAGCTAGTCAAAGGAACCTTGACATCATAGATGACTTGATAAATAAAACTGATTCTCCCCGTTATCATTATTTGCGCGTTCGAGAGCTTGAATTTCTTGGTCGTTATGAAGAAGCAGTGCTAGATTCTGATATTGTTCACAAATCGCCATTGGATAATGGTTCTATTTATGATTACTACTTAGTAATTGCTCGTTGTTTTAACAATCTTGGTTACTACGACGAATCAAGAAATACGTTGTTAGCAGCTGCTATGACAGCACCAGAGATGCCAGATGCTTTTGTTATGTTGGGAGATATTGAATACTCTCAAGGCAAATATGATCGAGCCATACCATATTACCGTGCAGCTTTAAGACCACAAAATGCACAATTATCATGGGTAATGATAATGCCGTACTATACTTATGAACCATTAAAAAAACTTGGTGAGTGTTATCGTGAACTTAAAGATTACGATAGATCCAATGAGTTCTACAACCTTGCGCTCGAGGTAGCACCAGAACCATACGCATCTGAGATCCGTGAGGCAATGCAATGAAAACTCTTGCTCTTCACATGATTGTTCGAAACAACGAAAAAGAACTTGCTTCTACGCTTGAATGCGTAGTTGGTCTTTTTGATCAAATTATTATTGTAGACACTGGTTCTACAGACAAAACTATTGAAGTAGCTAAGTTTTATGGTGCTGAAGTATACGAATTCCCATGGGTAGATGACTTTGCGGCGGCTCGAAATGTGGGCTTGTCTAAAGTTATTTGCGATTGGGCAATGTGGCTTGATACTGGTGACATAATTAAACCAGAATCGTTGGTAAAGTTTATTGGCATGAAGCAGTCAGATGCATTTCAGACTGATGATTACGATCTTATTTGGGTGCCCCTAAACCGTCAGATTGATGAGCAAGGCAACCCACTGCTTACTCTTCTGGTTCCTAGGGTAGCACGAATGGCATCAAACCCACAATGGGAAAGACCAGTACACGAAACGCTTGTTGTAAAAGACTCAAGAAACACTGTATTTGATCTGGCTTCGATAGACGACCCATTCACAGACGTTCATGGTGGTTCAGAGCGCAACCTTCGTATCCTTGACAAGATGATTAAAAATGGTGATAATTCCCCAAGAACTAAATTTTATCGAGGTCAAGAGTTGTTTATGCTCAAAAGGTATAAAGAAGCAGCCGAACAATGGACTGAATACCTTGTTACCAAGAACAACACTTGGGAAGATTACCAAGCCTACATGGGCATAGGATTCTGTTATCACGAATCTGGCGACAAACTAACAGCAGTTGGTGCATGGTTAAAAGCTATTGGGTGTGATCCAACCCAACCGGATGCTTGGTTGTACATTGCAAACGTTTATAAAGAAATAGGCCAGGATGGCAAAGCAAGTATATTTATGCAAGCTTGTGTTGGCATGAAACAAACGCAGGATGGCCGACCACGCAATCAGACAATGTATATTGGCCTGTAAATTACCTAAGATATTATGAAGACTATTACAGTTAGCAATGGAGATATCCAATTAAACAACGGTAAGATTCAGTTTTCTTACGGCTCTGACAAACTAGTACAAGATATCCAGCGTTGGTTCACTGAGCCAATAGGTACTGGTTTCACTACCCCTGGTTTCGGTAGTCTGCTCCCGGGCATGATCGGAACCAATGAAACTGGTACCACCGTATCGATAGTAACCAATGAGATCTATAGACTTCTGCAGTTGTATCAGGGTCAACAAGTAATTTATTTGCAAAAGGCACAGAGTACTGGCCAGCTGTCTTACTGGAACAAAAACGAAATCATCCAGAGCATACAGTCTGTAAACGTTTCTTTGCAAAATACGACTGTATTAGCCAATATTTCTCTATTGACTTTGTCTAATAACATACTTAATATAAACTTGTCTATTAATAATAACGGAGTAAACGTAACCAATGGCTGATACAACAGGAGTTCTCGCACGCCTACAGGCTTCCCTGTCTGTCTACGACCCTACCTGGGATGTCAGCGTAGGTAGTGCCACATACAAGATCCTTGAATCAGTTGCCCAAGAAATCGCAGCTGCTAACAACAATTCAGTTCTGCAAACGTATAGCTATGACATCAATACAAAAGCTGGATCTGAGCTCGATGCTTTTGTAAACCTATTTGGTGTTTATAGGCAAATTGGTAAGAGATCTACAGGTATTGTAACGTTTAGCATTGGGTCACCTGCTACTGCAGTGGTAAATATCCCACAAGGCACACAAGTAGCTGTGCCAGTCGGGAATTCCTACACCACATCTATCTACTTCAGCACGATTACACCAGCAATTATTGCTATAGGTGCTACATCTGTAGACGTGCCAGTAACAGCAACCATTGCAGGCATTATTGGTAATGTACCAGCAAGCTCTGTAACTTCAAAAGTTAGCACACTTATCAGTGTTACTTCGGTTAACAACGCAAACCCAATGGCCGGTGGTAAAGACCCAGAAAGTGATGCTGCGCTTAGGATTCGATGGAAGAATACCGCGTTCAGCAACACAACTGGTACACAGGGTAAATATAACCTTACAGCTCAGCAGAATCCCAATGTGAACCTTGTTAACACAGTGGGTACGCAAGCCTTCTATGCTGAACAACTGCAATCTATTGCATCAGTCAGTGGTACAGGGCCAGCAACTTTTTGTTTGGTTGCATACAGCGGTATGACAGTTACCACAGCAACTGGTAATGTAACATATAGTGGCTCACCAACCGTGGTTACCTATACTGGCTTTGCATCAAACGCTGCCAGTACATCAGTAGCATCTGGTATCCAGGCAATGATCAGTGGTATTGCTCCAGGGTATGGTGTCACTGTATCTTCAACGAATGCAACGGCAACAATTACAGGTGGGTTTGGGCTGTCGTTTAGCACTGGAAGCCCATACAAGCTTATCCTTGGCAGCGGTAACACTATCCCAGGTGGAAGCGTTACAACCAGTGGTGTTACTACAATTAGTGGTACTGCATTCTATACATACATTCAGAGTGCTAATCCTGACATTGGTGTTTCCGGAACCATGTCATACAATGGTGCTTTTAATGGCACATTGTACCCAGAAGGTAATGAACTCGTGGGGGTGAACGTTAACTCGTTCAACCAATCTACGTTTGCAAATGTTACTGACTATGTTTATCCAAATGTACCAACAGCACCATTAGTCATCACAATCGCTAATGGCAGCAACAACCCACAGATGTTTGTTGGCAATACTATTAGCCTTATTTCAGAATATATTCCAGCTGCTAGCAGAGCTATCTCTACTGCGAGCGGTAACTACGTAGATATATTTATCAACGGAACATCAGCATCTACTGCGTATGAACAAGCAGTGTTCAACCCTACTTTCACTCTTTCTTCTGGCAATGCTAACTCTATCTTGAACACTGTTAACTACGTTCTAGCTAGTGGTGCTGTAGCAGCAACCGTAACTGGTACGACTGGTGATATTTATGTCCCACTCGATGTGCAACCATTGATTAACTTTCCATCGCAACTTAATCTGTCAACTAGCGGTGTTGCTGATACATTTTTCTTGTACAACAACCTAACTGGTAGTGGTTACGTTTATCCCATTGCTTTGAACAAGTACTCAATGGTGACTTTTACTGGTACAGCGACCAGTGGCACAAGCTTTGTAACGGTGAACAACGCAAGCGGCTACCTATACCCAGGCATTGCTCTGGCAAGCGGTACAGTAACATCAGGTACTCAATACTTTATTAGTAGCGTTGTGGGCAGTGGTATTTACTTAAACCAGAATGCTTCTGCTGGCGGCACAGTTACGCTAAGCGGTAAAACTGTTGCTTACCCAGTGTATGACACTACTGATAACAAGAACAGCATCCTTCAGACAACTGGTATTGCCCTCGATAGCACAACTCCACTTAATGGTTGGCCAGCTCTGCCATCTACTACTTCATTGGTTACTTATAACCACAGTTATAACAGTGATGTACAAACCGTAGAAAACTTAGTTCAACAGAGTAGACCATTCGGTGCAAATACTTTGGTTCATCAAGCTACATTTATCCCACTGGTTATCAATGTAAACATTGTTTTTGGTAACAACTATAGCCAAGCAACAGTGCAATCAAATATCTATAGCCAGTTGAGCACGTTCTTTGGTAACTATGCCTATCTTGGTACAATTTCGTTTAACACATTGGCAGGTCAAATCCTATCTGTGCCAGGTGTTGCTAACGTAAAAATCACTAGCATTAACACCACGTCTGTTGATGGTACAACAACCAACACGTTCACAAACGACTTTATCCTTGCTAGTAACCAACTGCCATCGTTGAGATCAGTGATTTACACGGTTAAGGGAGCCAGTACTTTCTAATGGCTGGTAACAGTTTCCCCGTACAGCTTCACCCTACCTTCTTCCAGAAGGTACGCAACTTCCCAGTTGATGTCTATAACTTCAATGACACTGACAACATCACAACATTGATGAAGATCCTTCTGGGTAACAGCGGTACTGGACAACTAAGAAACCTTCAGCTTGCAGCTAAGATCACACAGCAGACTATCGAGTTCAGCAACCTTGACAACATCATGGGGCAAATTCTTAATGTAAGAAGAATCTCTCCTGAAATCTATAGCTTTGCGACCAACCCGTTCATTGATCAGTTGACAACAACGCAGTGGCAAGAGATCATTACAAAAGATGGTAGCTACAGAGAAAGACTCCTCGGTGCTGCCGAAGCATTCCAGAACGGTTGTAACCTCTGGGGCATCCTTATACTCTGTGAAGCTCTAACGCAAATAAAGTTTTATGCGGTTGAAAGCTGGAGAACACCAGGTTATGGTAGGTCTAGCATTAATCAGGGGGAAGAAGTAGTGCTTATACCTTTGATTGATAACTCATTCTTTACATGGGATCAAAGCAAGAAGACAACCATTCTTCAGGTTATACAAAAGCTAATGCCTACCAACTTTAAAATAAGCTTCGGTAGCCCAATAAAAACCTTCACTCAAACATCTGGTAGCTACATAACTGCTAGCGGATACTCTGAGTTTTTTTATCTTCAACCAAATGTAAGCACTACAACAGTTAATCCACCAGCAAATATTCAACCAGGTGCTAGTACTAGGTACTGGATTAAAAGCAACGTAAGCAATCTTGCTCCAAACTTTGCCCACTTGGTCACGCAAGAAATTTCTATTGACTTGACTGGTAGTGTAATCTCAGTCAGCGGTACTGATTCGACTGGTAACCCATCAAACAGTGTTGCTACTCCTTCTATGAGTATAACCTCAACAATCTATGGTGCACAATAATGGCTGTTCAACCCGGCAATACAGACCCATTAAAGACTTATGTAACTAATGGTTCACCACCCCCATTGACTACTGCTGGTCTTGTATACAACAAGATCTATGCTCACATTGGTGTTGTTGATACCCTTACAAACACCAATACCACTGGTTATACTGACCCAAACTTTAATGCATTAAGAGCATCTACCAATGGTCAGATCTCTTTTAATCAGCTGGCCAACAGTGAGTGGATTTCAGGAACTGATTTTGGTGGATCAACAAGCAAGCCAGTGATACTTACTTATAATCTTGTAAATACTATCTACTACAACAACATTAGCTTGCAAGTTCTTAATGTCCCTTGTTTCGTAGAGCTGCTTGATAACAACTTGAACTCATTGCCAGGCGCTTCTACATTTATTGTCGCTGGTGGTAATGATATCTTTACTACGACTGACTGGGTGCCTCTAAACTACAATGCTCCATCCACTCACACTGGTTCATTCACTTACCCATTGACTGGTGTTACTAGCATTAACGTGCGCATCACAAGAAATCAACAAGTGCAACAGTCCAACCCAGTTTATGGTTTGGCCAATGTTGCTTACTCTGTTGGTGTACAAGACTTTAGAGTTAAATTAAACGTTCAAAGCATCACAGACATCCCATCGTCTGTGGTCAGCGGCACCACAAATATTGTCACTCAGAACCGATGGGGTTTTGTAGAAAATTATTCGTATGCTAAGAACGCTGTATCGAATATTTTTATAAACGATTCAACATATTGGAAGAGCGCACCACAACCAACTGGCGACTCAATCGTTTACTTCTATGCCAAGGTAAGTGATCCAACACCTATAACGATCAATAGATTCTATATTGATCCTATCTACAGTGGCTGTAGGTTTAATGCATACTACACTACGCAAACCATTAACCCTGCATTGATTACTGGAACCAGTAGTGATTTTGAAACAGGACTTGGTGGATGGTCTTCCGCTAATTCTTATTGGACAGCTTCACAAGATTCTACGTATTCTTATTCTGGTACATACTCTTTGAAAGCTACGCGTGTTAGTGCAACTAATGCTGCTGCTGTTGGATATGTGTTTAATGCACCAATTGCTCTTGCGCAATACACATTTAGTTTTTATGTTCTTGGTGATGCTACAAGCATAGGTAAATCTTATAGAGTTGCATTTAAAGATCAAGGGTATGCCACGTTTGCTGGGCAAAATTTTGTTGTAACCGGTTCATGGCAGCAAGTGACTCTTACTGCCACTATCCCAACAAATGTTACTAAAATAAACATCTATATCAATGATGACCCACAAAGCCCATCATTTACTAATGGTGCATCAATTTGGATTGATAATGTTACTTTAAATACAGGCAGCTCAGTGGGACAAATTGACCCAGGAACTTTTACATGGACACCAATCCAAAAAGACTTTACTTTGCGCAAGGGTATCTATGAGATCCCAGACATCAACTGCACGTATTTGAAGTTTGAGTTTACAAGTCTTATCCCTGAGGTATATGATTTGCCGTTCGACTCCATTCAACGAACAGCAAATGTATTCCCACTAGACGTTGAAGAGTTCTACCAGAACATTGAGAACGGTATCATTGATGCTAACTCAGTTAAGTATTCTACACTGAGTAGCAACCTATCTACTAAGCCTCAGAACAATAACAACATATCCGCTTCTACAGTCTTTGGTGTATCTTCAACAACAGTTAATAACTGGCCAAGCCTTAGTGCTCTAAACCAATCACAGATACCTGGTGTATCGCAGAGTCTTAACACTGCGTCTCAGATCATCGACCCCAGTAAAAGCTACAAGCTTATTGATCAAAATGGTAACTATAACAACTCTACGTATACGCAGATCCTGCAAAGAAGATTCCCTTACGTAGGAACGCACAATTACAATCAGATCACGATACAACAGACTTGGCACCAAGCATACTTCACAGGGATTCGGTACCTGTCGTTCTTTAACGAATCAACTTATGATGAATTCAGTGGTACACCTACAAACTTGATTGCAAAGAATGGTACAACCAGTGGTTTTATATCACAGAACGCTAACTACGTGGGTCTTAACCCTGATGACATTGCAGTAACTCCGTGGTTCTCAAGTATTGATTCTTTCAAGAGCTTTAACATTGCTGGTTTGACAACTGATTGGAAGAGCTTCCTTACACAGGGCAACGTAATCAAGTACGACAATACTTTCTTGAACAACCTTTCAGCCTCACAGATCAACGCTATGCAGATCAACTCTCAGATATCATACTTTGCTCCGTTTGGTCAAGCAAGCGCGTATACAGTTTCAGGTGTATCTGGCCAGCAGTATGGTATAAAGTCAGCTTCATACTACGCTGGGTATAACATCATGAATTACTATGATGCTAACTTTTTGACGACTTCAGACTGGTATGCCCCAGCGGGTAGTAGTTCAACGATTACGAACGTAGCATCAGGTGTTGCATGGGTTAATGGTACAGCAACCGGTACAGCTAGCGGGGTTACAGTATCAGGTGGTACATACCAAGTCGCTTATAACTTCACAATCCCCAACCTATACAGTGCATCCGGTACTACTCCATGGACAGTGCAACTTGGTTCAGAAGCTATAGGTACTGTTGGTTATGCTACATATGCACCAGCTAGTGGTGTTAGCTACTATTTCCTTACAAGTTTGCAGTCTTCTGGTACTACAAACGTTACGATGTATACACAGTTTATTAACCCAACGACTAGTGGTGTCATCGCGGGTACTACGGTAACAGGTACAACAGCAAACCTTGCCAATGCATCAGGTAACAATGTGATTGTTGCTACCTCGTCCAGTTTCGCATCATCATCCGGCTATCCAAGCAATACTATTCAGCTGGTATTGAGTGGCTCAGCAAGTGTTCCATACATGGCATACCAAGCTGGTGCTTTTACCTCACCAACAACTATTTGGTCGTCACCAACAGACAGAACGAACATGCGTGTTAGCGGTGCAATCCGTGTGTTCTTCCCGAATACAAACAATGGTACATACCGTGCAAGTCTTTATGGTGTTGATGCATACAACAACCAAACTGAACTCTCATACAAGCTGTATAACTCTAACAACATCCCATTGAATACCTGGTTCGATATTGAATTGACGGGTTACACAGCGTACAACTACTCTTCGTTCTATGTGCAGCTAAAGCAACTGAATACTTCTGTTCAAGAGAATTTTACTATCAGTATGCTTGCACCGTTCTATCACCCAGTTCGGTATGAGTTCACCAACGTTAGTGGGACAAGCATTACGGCGACGAGTGGGTGGACACCAATCACTATCGGTGTCAACAACCCAGAATACTTTATCTCTACAGCATCAGGCGTAGCTGCAAGCGGCATCCAAGTACGTATGACAGCACTGGACTCTAACGTATTTATATCCAGCGTTAAGGTCGTACCTGCATACAAGCAGAGTCCATACTACGCAGGCCTTGAGATCGATTACCAGGGTAATAGCAAGACGAATGAGCTTGATGCAAGACGTAGTTTGAACCGGAAGCCATCCTTCCAGCTCAACCAAAACATCTACCCCTCTTCATTCACGATCCCAAATATAGCTGGAACAGTTATCTCCTACCAGGCCGATTGATTTATCAGTCCTGTCGTGCTAGTGTGTCTCTATGGCTTCGGAGAAGAGTATATTTGTACAGAGCAGCGGCCTACTCAATGGAGTATTGCGCTACAGCTCGCTTGATGACATAGTAGGCAGGTCACCATATCTTGACGTATACGGAACTTTAAAAAACCGTGACAAGATTAATGAGTTTGATGCACAGGTAAAAGAGCAGGGCTACTCTTTTGTGTTCGATGACGATGCTGCTAAAAAAATGTACGAAGATTTACTACAATGCAGTACTACCCCGTATGAAGTAAATAGTCCGTTCCTTGAGGACAATCACCTATTCCCATTCCAGCACGTAGGTTTGAACTACATCTGGAAACAGATGCACAGTGAGCACCCACGTGTTCTTGTACAGTGGGACACTGGCGCTGGTAAAACTTTGCTCAGTTGTATGACTAGTCAAAAATTGTTTGACAATGATGACATTGATATCGTTCTAGTCTTCTGTAAGAAAATTAAACAGTACGACTGGGAGCAAGAGTTCAAGCGAATGACTCACCTGGATGTTACTCGTGTCAAAGAAAATATGACTCGTAGTAAACGACACAAGTTCTACCAAGAAACAAAAGCTCAAGTCATTGTAATGAACTATGAGAAAGTGCGCCAAGGGAATAAAGTACCTCGTAAAAAAGAACGCAACTTTGATCGTACAGACATCATGCAAGTCCTTGAAATGATCAGAGGCAAGCGTGTTCTAGTGATCATTGATGAAGCTCAGAAAATCAATAGTGGTGTTAGCCTTCTTGGTGATGGGTTCTATTGTGTTGTCAATGCACCACAGAGCGAAGTAAAAGCACTGGCTCTTACTGCCACGCCCTACACCACAAGCCCAATCAACATCCGTAACATCTTTTCTATCCTTGAACCAGACCTACCTGGCGTCAGCGATATGACTCGAGATGTATTCAAGAGAACATACGGTAAAGAGTTCGGTTACTTTAACGCTGGCTATGCACAAGAACTTTATGTGAAAGAGTGGGATCGTACCAAGCTCCCATTGCTGGGTAAGAAGCACGAAGACTGGACTCACATCGCTATGAAGAGTGACCCAACTATCTCCGCTCAGTTCCCAGAGAGCATGCCAAAAAAGATTGTATACGAGCTGTCAGATGTTGATCGTGCCATCTATGACTGGGCAGAAGAGCAAGCTCGATTGGGCTATAACCCTGACAATCAAGTAGTCAACTGGGCATACATCGACACGCTACGTATGATCTGTAACACCACTGCGGGCCTTAAGAATAGTGATGGCAAATTCGCTAAGCAGATCGTAGAAGAATTTGGTAGTGACATTAGTATTAAGAATAGTGCAAAGTACCAACTGATCGAAAGTAATCTCGAGCTCTACGCTGAGAGTGGTGACAAAGCAGTACTATTTACGTACTGGACCAACGGCACATTGTTCCCATACCTTGAAGCTTTGAAAGAAAAGTTTGGTGATGACATGCCAGTTCTACCCATCTGGGGTGTTGGTATGGATAGCGAAACAGTCACGAACAATATCAAGACGTTCAACTCAACCAAAGGACCTGCTATCCTGATAACTTCAGACGTAGGGCAAGAAGGGTTGAACCTCTACGCACCGTACCTATGGAATATTGAGGTGCCAAGAACATACGCTGCTTATAAACAGCGTGCCAACCGTATTAATCGTGCTGACTCTAAGTCAAAAGGCATTACAAACACCTTGATTTACCGTACAGTTGCGAGTAACACCATTGAAGAACGTGTTGATGGTAAGGTACTCAGAAGACGAGACGAAGCAGAAGCAATCCGTGGAGTGGTCGATGAGAACGTCGACATGTATGATACGATCGATATGACCCCACGAGGGTTCCTATTCTATAAGTAAAGGAGGTAACTATGGACCAACACCAAGAGCACTTATCACTCTAGGATTGGATAAAAATGTTAAAGAAAGCGATAATTTCACTAGCAGTATTTGTAAGTTTGCTTGCAATGCCACACACTGCCTCAGCTAGCACTCGGATTGTTCTTAGTGCAGTTACCATTGCCGAATGGCAAAGGGTAGCGATCTGCGAAGAGGGTGGCAATTGGAAGTATTTTAGTTATTGGTACCCGGATGCTCTGGGTATTGATAGACCAAATTGGATTCAATTTGGGGGAAGTATTACGAAAGCAAGCACCAGGGCTCAACAGATTCTTGTTGCCGAGCGTTTCATAAAGTATTATAAGATGGGCGTACCGGATCAATACGGTTGCCACTCATGGTAGAAAGAGAAGATAAAATGGCTATTAATAAATACGATCAGATTCACAGTGACTTGGTAAATCTGCTCCTCACAGGAGAGATGCACAGCACGCTGGTCGGTAAGCAGGTTACGCTGGGCGGTTCTAAGGAAAGCGTACAGCAACAAGCACAAGAGTTTTCGGACTACGTTGTAAACCTGCTAAGAAAAGCAGAACAATTGCGGAAGGATAATGTAAAAAAGGTCAGAAAGTAGCTCTAGTCAGTGAAGAGGGCTGAACATTTATCGCCCCTTCCTGAAGGGCCTGGTCTTCCTCGGGGGTTGCAGTCGACGTTCTGTTACGACTCCCCCCGAGGCCCTTCCAGTTCTGCTACCATATAAATATTATGGGAACTTCAATCAATTTTAAATGGCAAAACGACGCTGCTTGTAAAGATATGTCGTTGGTAAGCTATGAGCCGTTCTACCCAAATAGAGGTAGATCAGCTGAGAAAGACACAGGCAATATCTGTAACTCATGCCCAGTAAAAGATCAATGCCTTGATCATGCCCTTAAGTATGAAAAATATGGTTACTGGGGCGGTACTAATGCTAGGCAACGTATTAAGATGCGCAAAGATTTAGGCATAGAACTTATTGATATTGATCATGAGTTCCTTGTAAAGTACGCTGAAGAAAAAGCTCGTATCGAGGATGCAATCCAAGCTAATAAGATGAAGCGCGGTCCCAAGAAGGGCTCAAAGAGAAAGAAGGAAGAATGCGAATCGGACTTGTTGTCCCAGTTCTAAACAACTTTGATCAAGCTATTGATCTAGTTTATTCAGCTAAGAGTAGTAATGATCTTAAGATCTACATCCGTCCACAGTACCGTTACCAAGTTCCATTGGCAGCAGCTTGGAACAAGGGTGTACAACAAGCTATCCAAGACAAGTGCGATGTCATTATTATTAGTAACGATGATGCTATCTTTGCACCAAACACCATTGACCGTTTGGCTGCAGAGACTCTTGCCATGGGAGATAAGTTCGTTGTGGCATTCCCAGTTGATGTGCTGGATGAGCTAGAAGATCCAACAGATATTCTCTTCGTAGAAGAAGAAGTATTCTCTGGGAGCAAGAACGTAGAAGATCAAAGCTTCTCTTGCTTCGCTATCAGACCAGACTTCTTTGACCTATGCGGTAAGTTTGACGAGAACTTTGACCCTGCATGGTGGGAAGACGCTGATATGAAATACCGTATCAGACTTCTCGGATACAAAATGCTACAGACAGATGTGCCGTATGTACACCTTAGGCATCAGTCGACTAAGAAGCTAACGATGCCTCTTAACTCAATAAAGTCTGGCGAGTATTATGTTAAAAAGTGGGGAAGTGCAAAGAAAGACTTGCATGAAGCTTATGCTAACCCATATAATGATATTAGATTAAGTCCTAAAGACTGGAGATAGTAGTGAGCAAGATTAGAGTTTTAGCCTGGGGTGACTACGCATGTGGCACTGGTTTCGGTACTGTGATGAGAAACATCATGACTGAGATCAACAACACTGGCAACTATGAGATTGATGTAGTCGGTGTTAACTACGATGGTGGTCCATACGACATGCAGAAGTGGCCAGGTACTTTGTGGCCTGCCATCAGTGCTCTCCGCACCCAGGGTCCTTACGGTGACGTGTTCGGTCGTCAGGTATTCCTTGACCTCCTTGGACAACGTGATTATGACATTGTTTTCATTGTGCAAGACACATTCATTGTGCAGCCAATCGTTCCTCAGATCCTTGAGCTGCAGCGCATGAAGCCCAACACGTTCTCTACGGTCTACTACTACCCGTTTGACTGTGAACCACGTGAAGAGTGGGTTACCCAGTGCGTGACTAGCTTTGACTTCCCTGTTGCTTACACTGAGTATGCAAAGAACGAGAGCATCAAGTTTGCAGGTCCTGTCGCTGAGAAGCAGCATGTTATCTACCACGGTACAAACACCAGCGACTTCTACCCAATCACTAAGACTCAGCAGAAGGTAGCTAAGGCTCAGATCTTCCCACAGGTAGCAGACAAGTTCATTATCTTGAACGTCAACCGCAACCAGGGACGTAAGGATATCTCACGTAGTCTCATGGTGATGAAGCACCTTCTTGACATGGGCGTAGAGGATGCATTCCTTTACATGCACATGCAGGAGACAGACTTCGGTGGTAGCGTCACACAGATGGCTCGTGCCATTGGCCTTGACCCTGCTAAGCACTATGCAGTACCAGACCCAAGATCGTTCGGTGCTCACAGTGGTTTCCCCATTGATTTCCTTAACCAGATTTACAACGCAGCTGACTGCTATCTGACCACCACACATGGTGAAGGTTGGGGGCTTAGCATCACTGAAGCAATGGCTACAAAGCTTCCAGTCATTGCGCCTAATAACACGTCAGTGCCTGAGATCCTTGGTGAAGATCGTGGTTGGAGAATTAAGAGCGGCCACACACCTTCTCACTGGATCATCAAGGACAACGACAATGAGCGCATGCGTCCTTTGATGGACGTTGAAGAAGCTGCCCTTACTATCAAGAGCATCATGGAGAACCGTAAGGAAGCTGAGCGTCGTGCTGAGCTGGCTTATGAATGGATCCAAGAGAATACTTGGGAGAAGATTTGCCAGCAGTGGCTCAACGTGTTTAACAAGGCAACCAACAAGGCACGTACTGCTCGCAAGTTCAAGGCTCAGTTGTAATGACTCGTAAGATCATCAGCATAACCCCTTTCTGGAATGAGACCCACATCCTCGATTTGAGATTGGGTATTCTAGGGGGTGTTGTTGATCACTTCTATACCATTGAAGCTGATAAGACATTCACCTATCATGACAAGCCTATGCTTGCCAAGACTGTTGTGCACCCGAATCACACAGTGGTAGAGATCGAGATGCCAGAAGATGTCAGCTCATGGGGTCGTGATCCTAACTGGGGACGTGACTACTACCAGCGTGATTACAAGATTGATTTGTCAGAATACAACGACGATGACATCGTATTGATCACTGACCTGGATGAGATCCCACGACCAGAGAAGCTTGAATTCCTCAGAGAAAACTTTGATCCAGAGTACTCGTATGCATTCTTTATGCTTACTCACCAGTACTATCTGAACAATCAAAATGTTGGTGAGGGTTACATTGATAGGTCTCGAGCGTATAGCGTTAAGCAGTACATGGACCCTAACTTTCACCCATCGTTTGTGCGTTTCAATACCAATGCAGACATCATAATCCCAGAGGCTGGATGGCACTGGACATACATTGGTGACGCTGAATTTATCAAGCAGAAGATCGAAGCTTTTTCGCACAGTGAGTTCGACAATGACTACATCAAGGAAGGTCTTGAGCAGCGTATAGAAAACAATACCGATACTCTTGGCCGTGCTTTTGAGCTACAACTTGTCGAACTTGACACGGACTTCTATCCCAAGTATCTTAGAGAGAACAAAGAGAAGTACGCTAAGTACATTAAGGAGCTCTAATGATTTTCTCTTTAACTTTTGAACAGTGGTTACGTTATGGCAAAACCCATGGCTACTGCACAGAACAATTTTGTGATACCCATGATGGTCCACCAATGCACGAGAGCGAAGAGCTAGCATGGGAAGAAGGCGGAGATCCTTGTATGCACATGGTGCGTCTGGGTCAGCCATCTGACTGGGACATCAGCGAATAGTCCGAACGAAGCAAACCAAGATCGCACCTGAGTACGTGCCAAAACTGCTCACCGGGATGTAGCTCAGCTTGGCTAGAGCGCGCGGTTTGGGTCCGTGAGGTCGCAGGTTCGAATCCTGTCATCCCGACACTAGCCCTTGTAGCTCAGAGGAAGAGCATCTGTTTTGTAAGCCTCAATAGTACAATGGTAGTACAGGTCACTTGTAATGATCTAATGTGGGTTCGATTCCTGCTTGAGGCACAAATAAAAGATTTAATTCATAAGATATTCGGGTGAGATGTTACGGTAGCATGGCGGTCTCCAAAACCGCTCGACTAGGTTCAATTCCTAGCACCCGGGCCAAGGAGTTAGTATGACAATGAATTTAAAACAAGCAGCCACAATCATGCTAGAGTTGTGTAAGGT
>Ga0208386_1000193_pt1 | contig 19232 bp, 17 predicted proteins | sample CryBogCBH16Oct07_FD_185510 | JGI IMG/M metagenome (GOLD analysis project Ga0208386, IMG submission 185510) | Freshwater microbial communities from Crystal Bog, Wisconsin, USA - CBH16Oct07 (SPAdes) | ecosystem: Environmental > Aquatic > Freshwater > Lake | place: Crystal Bog, Wisconsin, USA...
GACCTATTTAGAAGATATGAACTCTCAGCAGGAGATATTAATGGTTATGCAAAACCCGTTGGAAGCCCATTTAAATTCCTTTATTTTAGGCTGGAATCAGCAAATCCTGTTCAACCCTTTATTGATGAAGGTGGATTTATGAGCGGGGATTTTTCAATAATTTATACATATACTCGTGAAGTAGATGAAGGCATATCCAACTCTGGAAGATATATCTAAATTTGATTTATTTAGCTTTAATGCTATGATTTTCTATGAGGAAGCAAGTTGTCATCTTTGTTTGTTTTTCTTAAAATAAATAAGGTGGTGAAATAAATAAATGGCTACAAATACAAAAAACGTAATCGTCGGTGCAGCATCTCTATTCGTTTCAGTTGGTAACAGCTCAAATAATACAGGTCGCCCAACAACATACAAATCAGATCTTTCATCTTTAATGCCAGCTAACACATCAGCACGTACAGGACTTCTAAGTTCTTCTGCTTATCGTGAAGTTGGTTATACAAATACAGGTCTTGAGGTTTCATACGAACCAACATACGGTGAAGTAATGGTTGATCAACTTCTTGATGCAGCTCGTATCTTCAAGCAAACACTAAAAGTTATGCTTAAGACCGAACTAACAGAAGCAACTCTTGAAAACCTACAGTTCTCATGGGGTCAAATGGATAGCGTATATGTTGCAAACAATACCAACTCAGTTGTTAACGTTCCAACATTGCTAAATAATGATTCTGCTGTTAACAGCACTCCAGATACACCAGCAGCAACACTAAACATTGCAGCAGGTGCTCTAGGTGATGCTCCAGTAGAGCGTGTACTAGTTGCAGTTGGACAAGCTCCAGCACAAATCGGTACATCAGCAGCTTTCAACGATCCAGCAGCAACAGGTTCAACACCAGTTGTTTCAGTTGGAACAGGTTCAGTAACTACTGTTGCTCGTCAAAAAGAACGTGTCTATGTTGCACGTCGTGTTGTTTCTATTGATACAACAGCTCACGGACTAAAGCGTGATGCAGCAACTGTGTTCCCAGTGAACTTCCGTTGCTTGCCAGATTCTGACTCACAATATGCTGGTGCAGAATATGGCGTAGTAATTGACCGTGTCTACGGTACATTCTAAAAAACTTAATATACAATTTAATAAGATTCAAGCCCCGTCAATTATGGCGGGGCCTCTGAATTTGTATTGACCATATATATTGGTATAATTTAATTAAACAAAGGAGCTATAACTTGGCAACAACAGTGTATGATGTAGTAGAAATTGAATTAAGTAATGGAGAAGTCATTACTTTAAAACCACTACCTATTAAGCAATTAAAAAAGTTTATGGATGCAGTAAAAGAAATGGAACTTCCAGAAAACGAATCAGAAGACGCAGCTATGAGCGTTTTTATTAAAGCAGCAATGATATGCCTAGAAGCATCAAAATCCCCTTTGGCAAAAGACAAAGATTTGTTTGAAGAAACGATTGAAGTTCCTACCATGATGAAGATTCTTGAGGTTTGCGGAGGATTAAAACTTAACGACCCAAACCTACTGGGAGCAAGTCTAGTTGGGACGAACTAGACCTAGCCTCCCTTGAGTCCGAAGTTTTCTTGTTAGGTCATTGGAAAAATTATGACGAACTTGAAAGCAACCTTTCTTTAGATGAATTAATGGCAACATTAAATGCATCAAGAGAAAGAGAAAAACGTGAAAGGAAATTCCTAGCAGCAATTCAAGGCATTGATATTGATGATGAAGATAAAGAACCAGAAGACATCACAGATCTACAAAATGCTAAAATTGCAAAAGACGAAGGATTCGGAATAAACGAAGGACTTGGCTTTATGTCTATGGAGGGGTGATAAGTGGCTAATATTCAATTAAAGATCACCGCATTAGGTGATTTCGCAAGTGTTAATGCCCAACTTAAAGCTTTACAAACCCAAGTCCAAACTTTACAAAAAAGTATTGCGGGAGTAGGATTAAGTACTGATCTTACATCTCAACTTAAAGGAATTCAAAATGAATTCAGTAATGCACTTGTATCAAGTGGTAACTTTACAAAACAAACAGTTCAATTAACTTCTGAAACAGAAAAGTTTGGAAAAGCTTTACAATCAGGTAAGCTAAGTCTTGGTCAATATTTTGGCATTATTACTGGAAGATCAGCAGAAGCTCAAAAATCAGTTCAAGCACTTGCCGTAGAACAAGTAAAATTAAATAATTCTATAGTACAACAAGATATTACAAAGCAAGGTGTATACAGTGTGTACACACCAACAACCATTAATGCTACCGCCAAAGCAGTAGAATTAGCCGCTGCTAAGCAAAATATTTTTAATATTGCTGTTCAACAAGGTTCTCAAAAGCTTATTGATTTTGGTAAGAATACTCAGTGGGCAGGTCGTCAATTAACAGTTGGTCTTTCTATGCCAGCATTGCTATTTGGTAGCCAAGCAGTATCAGCTTTTAAAGCAGTAAATACTGAATTAACTAGATTACAAAGACTTTATGGAGAAGGTCTTACACCTCCATCACAAGCACAATTAAATCAAATTTCTGATCAAGTTTTGAAGTTAGGTGCACAAGTTGCAAGTCAAATGGGTATTGCTCAATCAGAAACAACAAAGGTTGCTGCTAATTTTGCTGCTATGGGTAAACAAGGTCAAAGCCTACTAGATGTTACATATCAAGCACAGAGACTGTCCAAGCTAGGAGCAATTGATGCTACACAAGCAACTAATACAATTGTGTCTCTTCAAAATGTATATAAAGTAAGCACTACAGATCTTGCTAATGCTGTTAACTTTATGTCATCTATGCAGAAGCAAACTACAATGTCTTTACAAGATATGACTGATGCTATTCCACGTGTCGGTCCAATTATGGCACAACTTGGTGGCTCATATAAAGATACCGCAGTTATGTTACTTGCAATGCGTGAAGCAGGAGTTCCTGCAGCACAAGCTGCCAACGCTCTTAAATCAGCATTTGCATCTATAATTGCACCAACATCTGCAGCATCAAAAGAATTTCAATCATTCGGGATTAACCTAGAATCAATTAAATCAGCAGGAACACCAGTTCAAATGCTTATGTCATTGCAGACAGCATTGGCAAATATAGCACCTTTGGCAAGAGAACAATTAATTGAAAAGCTTTTTGGTAAATTTCAATTTGCTCGTGTTTCAGCACTTCTTGATAACTTTGGAAAAGTTGGATCACAAACTCAAAATGCTTTAAAGGTTGCAGGAGCAACAAATGCTCAACTTGCAACTTTGGCGGGACAAGAAATGGCTCAAGCAACTGCTTCTACAACAGCAAAATGGCAAAGAGCAGTAGAAGGGCTTAAGGCTTCACTATATCCAATAGGACAAAAAATTCTTGAAGTTGGATCTAAGATATTAGAGTTTGGTCAAAAAATTGCAGATTTTTTCAATAAACTACCAGGACCTATTAAATCAGGTCTTGGAATTTTGTTAACACTCGGAGTAATAGCTGGACCAGTTATTATGATTACTGGTTTGTTTGCAAACTTGATGGGTCAAGTAATAAAGGTTGGATATTCATTGCTTGGTGTTATTGATGGAAGTAAAAAGTGGAGAGACTTAATGACTCCCGCTGGCATTGCTGCAAAAACAGCAACAGATGCATTTCAAACAGGTTTGCTTGAAAATGTTACAGCAGTAGATACACTTAATGCTGCACTTCAAAGATTAATTACAAGTCTTGAATCAATTAATATGAATTTCAGTGCAGGCACAGGAACATCCTTACTTGGAAAAGTTGAAGCAGCTGCAGCTACAGAAGTAGCATCAGGTCAATTAATATTGCCAGGAATGGCAACTGGAGGCTATGTCCCAGGAACTGGAAATACAGATTCTTATCCTGCAATGCTTACTCCAGGAGAAGCGGTAATTCCAAAGAGTGCAGTAGCAGAACATGGACCATTAATTAATGCAATTATATCTGGAAGTTTGCCAGGATATAATGATGGACTTAGAGCTAATGTAAGACAACAATATGGTGGAAATTTTAATTATTTATCTGAAAGTGGAAATGTAAGAAGTTATGCAGATAGAGAAGTAGCACATCTTGATGCCCCAATAGATTTGCCATCAGGTGCAAGTGAAGAAAATGCAAAGGTTGCAATGTACCATAGAGAGATAAATCAAGGTACAAACAGCGGTATGTCAGCAAAAGATTACTTAGACTATTTAAATGGACAAACAATGTCCGTGGGTAATGGTGGAAGACTGATGCCAAATCTAAAAGTTGTTGATGCAAGTGGCAACCCATCTTCAAGATCAATTACTCATAATCAAGAGTTGGCTTATGGACCAATGGCAACAACTGCAGGTATAACTGATCCAAAACAAAGACAAAGTTTTTATGATGAAATTGATAAAAGAATAAAAGCATGGTTAGAGCCATTAGCTAAAGCTAATAAACAAATTAGAGACGTAGCTGGCCCAGGGCAAGGAAGTGCAACTCAAGTAGGACAAATTGTAAATGAAGTTTTAAAACAACAAAATTATGGTCAGGCAGAAGATGCGATTAGCACTTTGCAAGCACCTCTTGAAACAAGAACTACGGGTAAAGGCAGATCGGGAAGAACTAGAAGGTTTGTGGGTGGTGATACCAGAATATCTGGAATAGTTGCAAAGATACTAGCTGGTAAAAATGTAACCAAAGCACAAGAAGATATTGTTTCTAATTCAGGAATTATTGATTCTGGTAATTTTGCTAAACTTGATACAGAAGCAAGAAAACAACTTCAAATAGAATCTCCTTCCAAAAAAGGAGAATCTACAGGAAAAGATTATGTTTCAGGACTTCAAAAGGGTATTAAAGAACAAGCACCGCAACTATGGACAGAAGGAAAACAAACAGTTTCTGAACTTCACAATGGTATTGATGAAGGACTTAATGGATCTGCAGGACAATCAAAAATTCAAGGAATGTTTAATAAAGCATTTGGAGCCAACTCCCGCCTAGGCGGAATGATGTCTAAGTTCTCTGGTATGAGCATGATGGGTCGCATGGGTGTTGGCATGGGTATGGGCATGGTTACACAAATGGCTTCTCCACTTATTAATAAAATTCCAGGTGGCAATTTAATATCTGATGCAATGTCAGGAGCATCAATGGGTGCTGTCTTTGGTCCTTGGGGTATGGCAGCGGGAGCTGCAATAAGCCTTGTAACAGGTGGCATAAAGTCATTAATGAATATGGAAAAACAGCATGCTGCTGAATCTAAAGCAGATTTTCAATCAAGTGCAGATGCAGTTCAAATTATGGGCGGTCAAGTTGCAGACACTACTCATATAATGAGTGTTTGGAATGATACTGTAATAAAAACAAAAGACAAAGCAGTTAAGCCATTAGCAGATGGAATTGCTTATACTAGAGATCAATTAAATTCTTTTACTAATTTATTAAAAACATTACCAAAAGATAATCCATTAACACTAGTAATGTCTCAAATAAAAGGACTTGGTCAAGGAGATGCTGCTAAAGTGGCACAAGAGTTTGCTAAAACTCAAATGGCTATAAATGGAATAAGCAAGTCACAAGCAGACTCCCTAGTTCAAATGATGTTAACAATGTCTGGACATAATGGTGCAGGGGCGGGAGTTGGAGTTGCAGATCAACTTTCAGCTATTAAATCTACCCTGTCTTCATTAAAACCAGATACAAAACAATTTTCAGATTTTGTAGGACAAATAACAAACCTTGCTGTAAATACAGATTCATGGGATAAATACAAAACTATAATTGATTCTATAGGAACCTCTGCTCAAAATTCAAAGAATTTTCTTGATGGATTAATTCAATCGTTAATTGCAGCTGGAGATTATCAAGGTGCTAATAATATTGGTGCATTAAAGGGCCAAGGCTTCTCAACTAGACAAGCAGTAGATTTATTGAAAGCTCAACAAGCAGGAGTTAGTGTTGATACTACAGGTGCAAAAACTGCAGGATATGTTGCTCTTGATATTGCAGATAAATCAAATGTAGCTGGAAAACAAACATTAGCACTTGAAAATGCTATTACTGCAGCAATGAAGAAAAAAAATGATGCAACTGTTGCATCAACTAATGCAACAAAAGCTGCAACTGCAGCAGCTGTTGCAGATACAGCAGCATTAACTGCAAAACAAAAACTTCTTGATGCAAACTTAAAATCTTTACAAGACTTACAAAAACAACAAACCGAAAATACAAATTATGCTACAACAAAAGAAGATCTTAAAAATCAAATTTTGATGGCACAAGCAACAGGTGACAATCTAAAAGCACAATTATTACAACAACAATTAATGGGTACCACTAGAGATTTTAATCTTCAAAATAAAGTTAATGAGGCCCAACAAGCTGTTGATGCAAATAGATTGCTTTTAGATGCAGCAAATGCTACTAAAAATGCAGTAGTTAGTGGAACAACCGCAACAGTAAGTGCTATACAAGCTGCTGCTGATAAAATTTCTAAACAAGGTGATGTAAAAGTAAATGCTGGAGACAGTAAATCTTCTGCTATAGATATGGGTGATTTAAAGAGTATATATTCACAAAATCCAGATTTAAAACCAAAAGCTGGAGGCGTATTAAATCCTGGAGTTGATCCAAGCCAATGGAACACAGCCCTAGGAAAATTAGTTGGCGGTGCCTCTGCAAGATCACAAATAAAACTTTTAGCTAAAGAAAGAAATCTACAACCAGGGCAATATTTTTCAATTGAACATAATGGCTTAAAATATACTTTTTTGGTAGGCACAGATTCTAATATAGAAATGATTGGTAAGCCTTCAAAAATATCACCAGTTTCCAAAGCCTCTGGAGGACATATTTCAGGTCCAGGATCTGCAACATCCGACTCAATTCCCGCCATGCTTTCAAATGGTGAATATGTAATTAATGCAGGTGCTGTATCACATTATGGCAAGGGAACATTTGATGCACTTAATTCCATGCATTTAGCTAAAGGTGGAGTAGCAAGAACCAATTCATCTATCACTTACCATCGTCAACATATGAATAGAATTTCTCGTCACTTCGCTACTGGTGGATATGTGCCAGCAGCAGTTTCATCTTTGATGTCTCTCTCAAGTGTCCCGCATTATTCCGCAGGTGGATCAGTATCAAACACAGGGGAAAATGTAGTATATAATGTAAATGTGAATGTTGATAAGATTGATTCAACTGTTGATATGACTAAGGCAATAAATGATGCCATGGCAAAAGTTGAAGCAAGAAATAAGATGAATGGTTTAATAAGTCAGGTGGGTAGATAATGTCATATTCAATAAATTCTGGAATTCAAGTCCTAGGCCCTACAGACTCTACTTGGTATGGGTTAACAGACGACAATAGACAACCAGTAAAAATTGCATACGAAATTATTGAAAAAACAAACCGTATGGCTGATGGAACTTTGCGTCGTTATGTAATTGCAAGAAAGCATAAAATAACTGCTTCTTGGCAAAGTGTATGGAGCAAATCCAGCATGTCTTCAGATTATGGAATATCCGCAGATGGCCTTGTACAACAAGGAAAGGCGGGAGCTTGGATGAAATCATTCTATGAAGCAAATGTATTTATCCCAATAACTGTTAGACTGACTAATGCTACTTCAAATACACAAAATATATCAACTACTTCTGGATTTACACCAACAGAAAATATAGCAACTCCATATGTATATACAAATACAGATACATATGTGCCTTCATATGTTGCAAATCAATCTACAAATTCAACCTACAGTGTATTTATAACTTCATTTGATTATGAAGTTGTTAAGCGTAACAAAGACTTTGATTTAGTAAACATTAATATAGAGTTTACGGAGATCTAATGCTAGGTAATTCAACTATCCAGCAATATTTTGCGTCTGGAGATTCACATTATGTAACCCCGCAAGTTTCTATTGAATGGAACTATAATCTTTTTTATGCCCCATATTCAACTACAAATGGAACGGGAACAACAATTATTCCAACAGGAACTTGGGATAATCCACCATCAACAGTAAGTAATGGAAGAATTACTCCAGTATTTAAAGCAGACTCAGGACTCACAACTAGATCATGTTATTCTTTTGCGGGAGTTAATGGGTCAGGACAATCTACATTAACTATATCTAATATTACTTCTACTACAAATACATACAAGATTTCATTTTATGCAAAAGTAGATAGAGATGTTGCTGTAAGTTTGTCTGCATTAGCTTATATTGACTATCATAGAGCACATTCACAATCACAAAACATTGATAGTGTGACATGGACTAAGTTTGAAATTTATTTAAGTTCCCGCCCAACACAAGCTCCGTATTCAAATCCACAATTGTCATTTCATCACTCTACTGCAGATGTTTCAAACCTATCATATAATATTTTAATTGATCAACTTGAGATACATCAAACTACAGACTTTGAATATCAATATGGAAATCTATGGACAACTGACTCACCATTCCATGCTTTTAGACCAGGTGAGAGCTATGTTCCATCGGGCAATTCTTTAGTGCAACACTCATCAACATTTAGACAAATTAAATATGATTTTTCATCACAAGTTGCAAACTTCAATAATCAGATAATGCCAGTAAGTCCTGTACTCTATCACCCAACAATGATGGGTACTAACAAAGCAAACCCTATCTATAAAAATGGATTTTTGTCTGAATGGTCTCAATATAAATATTTTGTAGCAGATCCAGATACTCAATCAATTACTGCCGTATATGATCAAACTCTTTATGTTAATAAATTAGTAATTAAATTTAATTTAGCATACTCAAAGCCATCCAGTTTTTTTGTAACTATTTCAAACAATACAGAAACAAATTCAGGATATACACAACTTACCAATACCGTTATTAATCTTACAAATGCAGATATAGATGGATCTGGAACATGTATTCTTTATTTACAACCAGATGGTTCTTGGAAATCAGGTGCTACTGGATATTCTTGGACATCTACCCCGCAATTTGATTTCAGTGGAATTATTAGATTTGGCGGGAATAATGGAAATGCTGCTACAGTAGCTATTAATAAAATAACATTAACTCAAAACTCAGCTACAACAGATTCACATTATGCATCATATCCTGCAGATGTAACAGAAATGCAAAGAATGCAAGTAGTTGAAATATCACCTAGACTTGAAATAGATGTTAGTTATTTTACTATGTCAACGGATATAGTTGCACAACTAGACAACAAAATGAATCCACTTCCAATATCTGCTATATCTTCTAATATGGCAACTATTACTCTTTCTAACGTCCCGCTCACAGTAAGTAATCAGGTTTTAAGCTTATTCTCTAATAACTCAACAACTTCAATACTAAAAGGGTTATTTAGAAATTATGTAAAATGTTATGTAAATTATGTTATTAGAGATAATGTAACGGGTGCATCAACTTCAGATAAAGTAATTCCAGGCGGAGTTTTTTATGTAGATACCTGGGATGTAAAAGACATTGAAAAAACTGTAATTACTGCATATGATATAACAAAATATTTGCAATTAGCACAGCCTACAGATTATGTTTCACAATCCGAAGATGCATTTAGATTAATAAGTAATATTTTAGACTTTGCTGGATTTACTGATTATAATTATGACGAGCTTAGAAGAGTAACAAAATCAACGATTAAATTATCTGACGGCACAATTCAAAATAATAGTACTCCATTGTCTATGAGGTATTTTTATGTTGATGGAACTCAACAAAAAGTATTTGACGTGTTAAGAGAAATATTTGAAGTTTATCAAATTGCAGCCTATATAGATTCATCTGGGGTAATGCGTTTTATAAATATTGATGGTATTTTTGATCCTTCAAATCAAATTAATATGTTGCTACATGACAATAAATACCCACAAACCATTAATACTCCAGTTGGAGGATTAACTATTACCAGCAATATTGTTCAGGATACATATACTGAGACAACTAAAACAAAAGTTGGAAAAGCAACTCTTACTTATAAAACCCCGCAACTCAGCAAAAAGATTGCAACAGATGGAAGCCTGCTAGATAACAATTTATATGTAGATGCTAAAGCAACTTTTCAGCAATCATCAGATGTAATTTGGGATTCAACAATAGATGAATCAACAACATATAATCACTTACAAGAATCTATGAGTCTTTATCAAAACTATTTTACAGTGCCAGTAGATGAAGCAAGGGCAGCTTCTACAGCACAAGTTAAATTTAATTCATACGGAATTGATCATGACGGACTTGGAATTATTGAAGGAGAAATTGTAAGTTTTAAATATAAAGAATTTGCTTTTACTACGCCTGCAGGAGTGCAGATTAGGTCTATAGCAAACTCTGCAGACTTTGCTGCACAATTTGCAGAAGTTGTATCGCAGGCGGGAGCCAATAATAATGTTGGAGTATCCGCAACAGGAAGAATAACAAATGTAGATAGAGGTTTATTCAATACCTTTATTAGAGAGCATATTGTTATGGATAGCAATAACCCATCAACAATTACAGCTAAATTAGATATATCTGGAGCTTCAAGTGTAACAGTGGATAAAGATCATCTACTTTCATTATCTTCATTGAGTGGTGAAATTTCAAAAATAACTTGCTTAGACCCCTATTCAATTTCTCAAAGAAATGATTATAATACATTTTCAACAAAGATATTTTTAGGTAAAAATACATCAACCGCAGGATACGCTAATTATCCAAATGGTACAAAAATGGGATTAGTTTTACATGATACAAATCAAAACCCAAGTATGTATATTGGAATTACTCAACAAAAAGATTCTAAGGGTAACATTCAGTATTTACTTACAATAACATCAGATGGTACAAAAAATCTTTTATCCTCACAAACTCAAAATATTGATGTTACTAGTGTAATTAATAGTCAAGCAGAACTATTTCCAATTGGCTCACCTTTTGAAGAATACGGAAAGTTTATTAATTTAAAAATTGTTAAAACCAATAAACAAGATGCTGCTTTTTCAATATTTTTAAATAAAGAAAAAATTTCATTAATTACAGCGGATGCAACATGCCCAGATACTTCTGGAAAATTTGGAGTATTTGTTTCGGGTACAACAGGAACCGCAACGGGATCTTCAACATGCCCTCCTGGGTTTTCTCCAGACGGTGCGGGATATTGTATTAACAATAATGTTCCTTATAATATTATTGCAGCAATTCCAGTTGTATCTTCATCTTCATCTTCTGTAAAATTTAAAGAAATATATGCAACTCAAACCGCAATTATAGATAAAAATATATTTTATCATTATCAATTGCCTTGGTTTGCAGAAAAAATTGCAAGTAATAAAAAAATATTTGAAACTAGTTTTATAGTTCAATCTCAACCAACAATTATTGGAATTAACTATTATGATATTAAAGATGCACAAGCACCATCTCTTGACGCATATCCTTTAAAAATAACTTATGATTGGTATTATTACCTTGATGGTAATTTGCCTACTCCTATTCCAGCAAATACTACTACTCCTAATTTACCGTATATACCAGTAGACCAATATTCATTAAATTATTCACCGATATATCACTCTGGATTTAGAAGTAGATTTGCAATTGTAAATTGTTCGCCATCTCAAGTTTGGATTAAGAAATCACCAGACACTGTAAATAAAATAAATGTTGATTTTAGCTTAATAACAGATTCTCTTATAACCTTAGGACCAGACGTAACCATAGAAAAAGTTTTTGATCAAGCAAACATAAATGAAACTGTTGACATAACTTCAAACTGGGTACAAGATAAAAATACTGCAACTGCAATTTTAAGAAGTATTTATAGGGCTTTGGATGGGTTTACAAGAGATACTACTATATCTATATATGGAAATCCTTTGTTTGAAATAGGAGATATAGTTAAAGTTAACTATGGATTAAAAAATATAGTCAATCAAAAGTATTTTGTTCAAGGCGTACAACAAACATTTGAAACTGGACTGGTTACAATTTTAACTTTAAATCAAATTGGTTGATTTTGTTGTTAAAATGATATAATTTAAGTTGGAGGGCATATGGCTATAAGTTACGGCAGATCATCATCTAAACCAGTCACTGGTCATGTTGCTGCCAGTTTAAAGCAAAGACCAATAATTGCAATTGGTCCAACAGATCCAAGAAATAACCCAGCCTATTTATCCAAGAATCCAAATGTAAAAGTTTTAACGGCATCAGATTGGGCTAATTGGTTAAGAACTCAATCTGGATCAGGAATAAATGGTATCGCCAATGTAGCATCTGTGAGTGCTTCACAAATACTTGACAATACTTTAATAACCGATCCTAAAAACGGACAACTTGATGATTCGCTTCCAGTTTTAACAAACTTGCATTGGGACGGTACTTTTAAAACAGTAGCAACCACAGATCAAGGAATACTACAAGAAATAACAATAACCTTTGATTTGCCAGACGAAGATGATGGAACATATGAATATTTAGTTGAATTTGATCAAGTAGCATCTAATATTGCAGCACTACCAACAGCTGCTGGGGCATCTACTGGAAGCCTTGCCCCAAACGAATCCCTTCAAACAGTTAATGGAGCACTTGGAATTTTTGCGGTAGATCCAAATATATCTGTAAGAATAACAAATTCAACTTCAACTACTTTAAAAGTTGAATTTCCTAAAGTTTCAAATGCAGTTTCATATAATATTACTTTGCATGGATTAAATTTGCCAGCAAACACTGGTTCCCCCGCTGCCCAATATGCAAAAGTACCATCATATTCTGGTTATACTAAAACTTATACATCAGGATCAGTTCACGGAAGTTATGTAACTGGAACTTCTTCAACAAATAAAAATAACTTTTTATTTATTTTAACACAACAAAATGGTTATAGTTTCACTGGTTCTTATTCGGTTTCAGTTCAAGCAAATTATTCAACAGGATCTTCAAAGGCGGTGTCAAGTGCAACAGTCACAATTTAAAGGAACATATGTTTTTAAACAAGGAGATTTAGAAATTGGTAGATCAACCAATTTAATAACTTCTAACGGAAGAACAATGTTGATGCAATATTTGGCGGGATCAAGATTAAATTGGTCCGCAGATATGGCAATAGGAGCATTACCAACAACACCAACATCTGCAGATACTCAACTTAACTTTGAAACAGGAAGATATCCAGTTAATCTAAAATCATATATTGCAGCAAATTCAACTACAGGAGATCCAGACTTAATTGTTGTTCGGGCAACAATTCCAGAAAATATATTTGCCAATATATATGAAATTGGAACTTATGCCACCAGTTTTGGAAATACAGTAGCCTCTAGTAAAAATAATTTGCTTATTGCTGATATGTCTGATTTAACAAATTGGAGAACCGCATCGGGATCAATTGTTGATAATGAATTTACTCCACAAGGAGTTGGTTCTCCCCGTATCGGTCAATATTCTGTAAGTATCCCACAAAATACAAGTTATTATAATAACAATGTTTCAATTCAGTTTAATAATTATAATGCATCAGATTCTCTTCAAATTTTAGTATCTAATACAACAGCAGGAACAATGTCTGTAAAATTAACAGACATATCTGGAAATACTCAAACGGTTAATTTTATATTAACAAATAATACAGGATACTATACTGCTTCAACACAATTTGATCAATCAATTGGATCAAGTCCAGATACATCAATATCAAACTTTACATACTTATCTGGCATTGAAATTATTACAAATGGAACTTCTGGGGTTACAATAGATGCTATTAAAACATCAAGTGCTACAGAAATTTCAATGGAAGAATCATTAGTTAGTAAATCGGTATTATCAACTCCAATTGCTAAAATTAATAATATGCCTTTGGACGTAGAATATTATATTGAATTGTTATAGGGTGGTAAATAAATGGCGGGAGTAGGAAGCGTATCTGTTAATGGCTTACAGCCAAATCAAAACTATACTGTTCAAGTTTACATTAGAAGAACAGTAAATGGCGTTGTAACACATTCTAAACCTACACCAATTGCTATTACAACAAAAGCAAATCCAGTAGGTGGATATAATTTTAAAGTAACTAATGGTGGAACAGATGTTCAATTATTAGGTGGAACAATATATGCAGGGACTTTTGATGACGGATTAGGTCAATTTAATCCAATGGATGGCTCAACAGATCCAGTAAAGCCAGCAAATGCCAGTGGAACAACAAATGGTGTTGCACTAAATCAATTTGGCGTAGCAGCATACGCTAGTGGTGAACCTACATTTTATATTAATTCAACTAACGGAAATGCTTATTTTGGAGGAACTCTTTCTATTGGTTCTATTCAAGATGCAGGCGGGGCTACAACAGATCAACTAGGAAATTATAGATCAAAATATACAAAAATTATTGGTGGAGATATAGCAACAGGAATTATACATAGTACAAATTTTAATACTGCCAATGAAGATATTTGGACAGATAACACAAATACTTATTTAGACCCAACAAAACTTTCTAATTTAACAACTGGCAGTGCATTTGACTTAGATAATGGAATTATTTTAACTCCAACTTTTTATATTAATGGAACAGAATTTGATTTGCATACCTCAGATACTGGAAATAGAATAGAAATAAATACATCAAAAAGCACAAACCAAATATTATTTTATTCAGATGTTGCAACGGGAATAAATTCTTTGCCAGGATTTATAGAAACAACCACTACAAATTATTCATATCCAAATACTGCTACTATAACAATTTCATCTCCAATTTTTGATCATGTTAATAATGAAAAATCTCATGCTCAAATAAATTTGTTAAGTTATTCTTCATCGCAACATGGAGATATTCAATTTCAAGGAAATATTTCTTTATTGCCTGATTATTCTGTTACATCAACCTCAAGTCCAGAGGCGGTGGGTTTAAGAGGAATATCTGCACAAAATAGTTTAAATTATGGTAGCACTCCAAGCGGAGGAAACCCTGGCGACATTATGTTAATATACTGAGGAATAAATGATTAGTGCTAATATAAATGTATACGGATCTTGGCAAAAAATAAAAAAAATATTTATTAAAATAGGTGGATCTTGGGTTTCAATAAAATCGGGCTGGATAAATGTATACGGATCTTGGCAAAAATTTTTCAGTTCATTTTCTGCACCAACACAAACATCAAGCCCAGCCTTAGCTGGTACTGGAGAAGCATTTAGTAGTATAACTGGTTTTGCAGGGACGTATACATCTGGCACATATTTAAATATTAGTCATTTTATAGCAGCAACATCAGATTCAAATACACCAACAGATGGATTAACTTCATTACCTTCGGGAATGGGGTCGGTAACCTCAAGTAATTCATATACAATAACTCAATCAGACACGTTTAATTCTGGAACATATTTTTATTATGTTGATCAAGTGCGGGGTAATGATGGAAACTATTACTACTATTACAGTAATTCAGTAAGAGCACATGTAGGAATTATTATTGATAATTTTAATAGAACAGTATCATCTGGTCTAGGTACATCATCAAGTAGTTATTTGTATAGTTCATTTGGAAATAACTTATCAATATCCGTAAATGGATCTCAAGCTGTATTTGCACAGTATATGAGTTCATCTGAAACCAATCCGTTAAACTATTCAATGCAATCCATAGAGTTGTCTGGAAGAACAAGCATTGATGGTTATGTTGAATTGTCAGGTTCATATTTTGGCGGATTAGGTATGGCATTTTGGGTTACAGGAAATGGTAGTTGGTTTGCATCAACAGTTTATGAATCAAGTTATTCTGCAACTAAATATACATATTATACGACTGTATCAGGAACCTCTTGCACCGCAGGTGCGGGAACTGACTGTGGTTCATCAATTGTAACCATGCCGTGCACTAGAGGTCATGGAAATAGTGCAGTTAATTGTGGTTTTGATTATACATGTCCAAATAATTATTCATATATTGGTTCAGGATTGTGTACAAACAACAATGTTCCATACAATACAATTGGAGCAACAATAACTTATTACGGAACTTATACAACAACTGTGTATTCAGGATATGTCAGTAGCAGTAGCTGTAGTGGTGGTCCATATGTTTCATATGATAGTTTGCCATCAAATTGTAGTTCTTCTTCATCAACTGTTTCTTTATACAATACAAGTTTTAAAATATTAAAAGCTGATGGATCTACGGTAAGTGTTTTGCATACAGATGCATTACAATCTGGTGTTGAAAATCCAACTAAAATTGGTGCTATAAATATAAATGTAAATGGATCAACAGATACTATAACGTCAAAAGCTTATACCGATGGAACTTATTCTAGTCAAATCGGTTCTACATCAACTTATACTGCATCAAATCCTACAAAAAATACCCCAATTGGATCTTCTTCAGCGGGATTAATAAAGGGTACAACAGGAACAAATGCAGGTATATATTTTGATAATTTAAGTATATATAGTTCATAGACAAATCTTTAAAAATAGAGTATAATAAACAAAAAAGGAGAATGTAATGGGAGCACAAAATGAAGATCTTACTGGGACACCAGCGGCTCAAGTCACTTATGATAATCAACCACCAATTAAACTAGCATTTATATTGGACGGGGAAGTAGCGGATGTTATACACACAGATGATAGATTAAGTGCAATATTTTTAAGTAATCCATTAGTCATAAATGTAACTGATCAATTTAACAATGATGCCACTTCAGTATTGCCTGGGTATAAATACGACAGTACAACTGGAACGTTTACTAAGCCATAGGTTATATTAACATGACAGAAAAATCACCTTGGCAAATATGGAAAGAAAAAAATCCAGGAGACTCAGTTAAACCCTGGGATTTATTAAATCCTAAAATTGAAAATGTAGATGAAGAAACATTTAATCATAGATATAATATATGCTTAAACTGTCCATCATTGATACAATTAACTAAACAGTGCAAAAAGTGTGGTTGTTTTATGTCACAAAAAGCTAAATTACCACACGCATCATGTCCAATTGGAAAATGGGGGGTATTTGTGGATGCTCCAGATGTGGTATAATTAAAAAATGGAATTAACAAAAGAAGAAAAACTTGCTATTATTACAGATCACTATAAAAGATCTATAACAAATTCCTATGATATTCAGGTAAATTTAATTCAAGAACAAGCTTTGCCAACACCAAATCAAGATGTTATTGCAGCATTGAATAATAATCTTGTCATAGAAGAGGCAAAAAGAAAAGCTCTTGATGATCAAATAATTTCTTTACAAAATTAGTAGAAAGATATATAATGGATAAAGCGGAATTAATAATTACCGCCCTTCAACAACGAATAGGTGAATTAGTTTCTGGATATGAAACTCAAATTGCAATGTTGAGAGCAGAACTTACTCAGTTTATTGACAAAGAGAAAGCAAGAGATGAATATTCTAAAGAAATTTCAGAAAAAATCTCAGGATAAAATTTATAACCTACTAATTCCAAGTGGTTTAATTGCCCATACAGAAAAGGGTTATTTTTATATCAAGGGTGGGAAAAAGTTTAAATTGATATCCGAAAGAGCAATGCTCTCTTGGTCTTTACCCGTAATAAAAACAAAAGATGAAATGCTAAATAAATTAATTATGGCGGGAACTTTAGGGTTTAGAGACGGTTCTTTGGTTAAAGACATCTCAGATGGTAAAATATATCTTATAAGTGATTCAAAAAAACGACACATAACCGATCCAGATGTGCTAGAATGGCTTAATACAGAAATTATAAAGGCGGGGGAGAAAGAGATTTCTATCCACTCAGAAGGAGATAAACTTTAATGTCACTCATATTGCCACAAGACAATGCAGTAATTGATTATAGTATCATATCTCAAATCGTATCAGCCATTAATTTACAAAATGCTGATATTCAAAATTTATTAACAGCAGTAGGGGTTAAACCAGCACAAACAAATTCTACAGGTGGAACTATACCTCCAGCAAATGCTTTAACAGTAACAGTTCCTGGCTACAGTCCTTTAAATGGAACCACTACAGGGCCAATAAAAATTCCTTCAGGAATAACTAATTTACAATCGGTTGTAGGAATAGTTCATGCGCCTAGTTCTTCTGCAAAAATTTATTGTTGGTTATCTCAAATTGGAAGTGGAACTTTTACTTTTACTTCAAACATAGCATTTAGTGGTGCTGGAGTTTATTGGATAGCAGTAGGGCATTAATGTACGAACCTATCAAGTTTTGGACAAAACGAGATAGAAGAATCAGTAAAGAAGGATATGTTCTTATAAAAATTCCAGAACATCCTAAAAATTTCAAAGGCTGGTATTACGAACATCGCCTAGTAATTGAAAAACAATTAAATAGAATAATTAATGATTGGGAAACCATTCATCATATAAATAATGATAAATCTGATAATAGATTAATTAATCTTTTCTTATGTTCAAGATTAGAACATAATAAAGCACATATTGCTTGACAGAATATAACTTCATACGATACAATTAAGAAAATCCTAGAAAGGGATTCAATGACTAATGATTTGAAATGGATGATGGTAAGTGATGTTCACTTTCCCCGCCACGATGAACGTAAAGTAGAATTATTTTTAAATGTTATGAAGTGGTGGCAACCAGATGCAGTAGATCTTCTAGGAGACATTGATGATGCTGATTCAACAAGTCGTTGGGCAGACGGCACACCAGATGAACTTGCTTCCATTATGGAAGGTGGAGTAAGTGGCACAAGACAATTTTTATCAGACATTAGAGAAATAGTTCCAAATGCTGATTGCCATTTTCATGACGGTAATCATGGTTGGACAAGGCATGGGGATTACCTTTCAAAGAAGGCTCCTACATTTTTAGATTTCGTTACACCAGATACACTCTATGAATATACTAAGCACGGCTTTAACTGGCATCATTACAATGAGCCACCTGTTAAACGCTTTGGTGATATGTATGGTCATCATGGCGAGTCCATTTCTAAACACTCTGGAGAATCTGTACGTAACGATGTTAACAACTGGGGAATTTCTCTAGTTCGTGGACACTCTCACCGCATGGGTGCATATTATCAGACATACAATCTAACGGGCCAAGAGCTACGTGGATATGAAATCGGCCACCTATGCGATGAAACCAAAATGGATTATTCAATTCAAAAGAATTGGCAGGCGGGATTCGCAGTGGCACATGTTGTCAATGGTTATCCACACATGCAATTAATCCAAATAACAAATG
>Ga0208386_1000195_pt1 | contig 19125 bp, 27 predicted proteins | sample CryBogCBH16Oct07_FD_185510 | JGI IMG/M metagenome (GOLD analysis project Ga0208386, IMG submission 185510) | Freshwater microbial communities from Crystal Bog, Wisconsin, USA - CBH16Oct07 (SPAdes) | ecosystem: Environmental > Aquatic > Freshwater > Lake | place: Crystal Bog, Wisconsin, USA...
GTTCCACAGTACTTTTGAGATGGTAAATCCTACAAGCAAATCTAACATAGAACGAGCTTGCTGTGCTGCAACCTTATTCAAGTCCAGACGCCGCGGATTGTTTACCGCAGCTAAAATTGCCGGTTGGGTAATTTCATGAAACACAATGCGCGGAGTAACTGTCGGATTAAGATTTAGGATAGCAGCAACATGCCAGGCAATGCCCTCTCCCTCACGGTCGTCGTCTGTTGCTAAAATTATCTCGGCACCCTTTGCCGCTTTCTTAAGCTTCAAAATCGCATCCTTTTTCGTGGCAATTTCGGCATACTTCGGCTCCCAGTTGCGGTCAATCCCTACCGAATCGAGGCTTTCCTCTAGTGCACGGATATGACCCATTGTCGCCACGACCTGATAGCCGGCGCCTAAGAATCCTTGAATTTTACCACATTTGGCAGGAGATTCTACAATGACTAATTTCATCTTGAAGTAGTCGTTGTTTTTATTAAAGGGTTGATCTCAATTTTTATAAATCTTATATATATTTAGGATGTCTACTAAAGGGACCCGAAAGGTTCAATTTAATAATACTAAGACTTCGGCTATTCCACCTTCAAGAACCCCAGCACATGTAACCGGATTCAACCGTACAAATCCATATTCGTTGGCAGAAGGGTGGCAGACAGCGGCTGAGTATACTGCCGCTGTTAGAAATGCTAGACTCCAGAAAATTTTAGAAAAACGTCTTGGACGAAATGAAAAGCCCTATGCGTATCAGGACCCGCATTTTATGTACCCGTTAGAGGCTCGTGCAAATGTTGCAAATACCGCCAAAGAGTTAGCCAAAATAAATAGGACAGCAATGAGATATGGACTTCCGTTGCTTCCCCAAGTAAATCATGTGGCGATCAATGTAAAACCGGCAACTCGCCGCCGCCGCCGCCACCGTCGTTAACGTAAGCGCCGCTTATTTCCAAACAACTTATCCGATGTATTCAATTCCCTTGGAATCCATCGTATCGCTGTCCAATATGTCTTTGCCACCGTATTCATAATAATATACCGATGGTATTTTGCATACTCGTTTTTGAGTGGTTTATCTGGTAACATAAGACCCAGGATAACACTCATATTATCATTTTCAATATGAATATTTTGCTCATTATTTTCTAGGGCGAAGAGCAGCCCACGATTGACAGATGCCCACTCTGTTTCAGTACTATCCTGAGCATCTGGAATTGTCTCCATATGTTTGAGTGTATATTTATGTGTTTCAGTTCTAAGAATCATCGCCACCCGTGACCGCTTTGTATAATGATTAAAACTGCCATCAGTTTGTAGCAGGGCTGTAAAGCGGGGTTGATGAGTATTCATACCGCCCAGGCGTTTAAAAATGTCCGCACGCATCATTCTGTTGTAATTATTGTTGATGCGTTTAGCCCCTGAAGGCACCGCATCAGCAGGTCAAACTCCCAAGCTGTTAAATAACACTTTGTCATATCCTGTAAAAATACTTGGATTTCAGGATTTGCCTCTGCGTGTGCGGTTACCTTACTTATAAAGGTTGCAATATCATCCGTTTGATCCGGTGCAATCTGCTGAAGTCCTAACACAATACCCATAGCAATGGTTTGAAGTTCCGGTTTGAGTGTAGCAACTGTTGCGGCAATTTGATTTGCCTGCTGTGCTGCCTGCTCCGTTTGATACGCTTCTTTACAAGGCGCACATTGCTGCTCAGGTGTACAATTCACACATAGTGTAGCACTCATTGGTATAACTCTCTATAGTGGGTTATGCTTAGACTGATTTTGGTTAGGTATCCTGGATATCTAACAAAAAACGGTTTGTGGTCATTGCGGGCGTCGATCCCGCGGCCTTCCCCTCGCGAAGCATACGTACAAGCGTATAAGAGGGATGATCTACCAACTGATCTAAATGACCTTAGTGGGGTTCCCACCACTTATTTCACAGTGGAAATCTTTAAGTCGTCAATTTTTATGGATTTTCTGTAATATATACTATTTATTCGCAAAAACGAAAAAATAGTATATGTGCGGGATGTGGGATTCGAACCCACGAAGATTTTCTCTATGGGGTCTTAAATCCCACCGCGTAACCACTGGCGCAATCCCGCTTAAATAGGAGTCTCCTCCCACTTGTTTCACGGTAGAAATCTTTAAACCGTCAATTTTGTTGGTATCTACCGGCGGCGAGTACCTGCCTTGCGTCCCTTACGCGCCTTGCGAGTTTTACGCGTCTTCGGGGCAACTCGTACGGGGGCAAAGGCTACACGGGAGTTATTATTTGACCTTTTTACTACAGGCTTATTAAAAGATATAGCGTTGGGATTACGTAGATTCTCTTGTGATCGCAGCATCCAAGGGCTAACATAGTTACCGGTAGCGGTGTAGGGCATTTCTAATTATGTGAAATATTATAAATAGTTCACATATAAGGAGCTACCAGGAATCGAACCTGGGTTTTGAGAATCAGAACCTCATATACTACCGTTGTATTATAGCTCCAAATAAAGAGACTTGCTAATTCTTTAAACCATTTCATCAAATTTCCAGACAAAACCGCCAGAAGTCTTAGATCTGCCACGAAGTGATTGGGAAATAGATCCCTGTGCGATATTTAATTCTAAAGATGCTTCTTTTGTACTATTAAATTTTTTAATCATCTTTCCTTCTTTAGATTATTTTCTACGACGCAGGGTCTTCCCCGTATAATGCTTTAATTCCGCAAGCCCTACTAACGCGGAAATTTCATTCGGTGTTGCCAATCCTGCCCGTGCCGCCTCTTCATACCGTTGTTTAAGCCGTGCCTTATGAGTCTTTGTAAGATTGATTCTTCCGTTAATAATATTTATAACCTGTTTGCGAAATTCAGGGGTATTGCTTTTCGGCAGTTTATTTTTACGGGTTCCTCCTTTCTTTGTATTAGAAAACACCGCGTTCCACGCCGCCTTATGACGAGGTCTGTTGAAAAGGTTATAGACATTTGATGCCGAAGATCCTCGTGATGTGCGGGAATTATTGCCTATTGGAATATTAAATGTATTTGTAACCGGATATACCTCTCCATAATTCTCATTGCTATCGGCTTTGTTTGTTGCCTTTATCTTACGCGTTTTGAGTTTGAGGTTTTGCCGAAATACCTGTTGTTTCTGAGCAGCTTCTGCGGGTGACATTGTACCGTGCGTTTGGCGCATTGCTTGTAATGGGGGGCGCCCTGGTAAAACATATGTACGTGGCTGATACGGATTCATTCCGCCGGTTTGTCCCTTAATATGTCCTACGATTTTTAAAAGGACGTTGACAAATTCGTAGGGTTTGCTTACACGCGGTTTGCCCATTTTCACCTTCTCCATAACGAAAAATAATGAGCTTAGGTCCATTTGATCCGAATTTGCACTTAGAGTTCCGTTTAGTTTGTTCATAATTAACTCAATCTCGGCATACTGTGTGGGGTTATCTACTTCAAAATTAAAATTTTCAAGACGACTTTTGAGGTCTTGGATAGTGGCGTCTGTTAGAGTTGTCAAATAGACGCCATCTACTGTTGTATTTAATTTAAGTCCTGGTGGTGCTGACATGTCTTACAATGGTTAGAGGTTAATGGAGTTCATAAATCCGCTCAGGCTTCGGGAATCCATTGAATTCTGACGCCGTTACGGTCGTATAGGCACCCATATTAGGCACTTTGAGAATATCACCTACTTCAACGTCTACCAGCGGAATATTTTCACCTAGACAATCGCCTGAGTCACACGTGCGACCAAAGACAATTGTCGGTCTTGTCTTTTCTACCTGCTTCTTCGGTCTCAGGCGCTCTAGGACTGGTGTCTGGTGATCAAACGGAATATTGGAGAAAGATCCGTAGACCGACTCATCAATTGTAATACGCCACATTGGCTCTGTGTCGTAAGTCGGCTCAGGATATACCGGCTTCTTACCAATGACTGTCGTGTATAGAGTGTGCGTAGGAGCGGCAAGGAACCGTCCAGGCTCCGCAATAAACTGGATTTTATGGTCGTTAAAATGCTCTTTACGTGCCGAATTGATCGTTGCCGCCACTGTCTTGAACGACTCGGCATCTGCTAGGAAACCGCCGCCAATATCTATCGTTGTCGTATCAAATCCGTGGTGTTTGGCAATCGCGGCGGCTTTCTTACATTGCGCAATTGCATTTGCGTATTGCTCTGGATTCTGGCATTCACTTCCAACATGAAAGCTAAAGCCTGTGAGGTTGAGTTTAAGGGCGCGTGCTGTATCATAAATCTTCGGTAGCCAAGTGAGCGGGGCACCGAATTTCTTTCCAAAGGGCTGCTTGGAGCCCTTATCTTCGACCAGCAGGCGGATCAAAATGCCACCGGTCCATCCTATCATTTTCTCTGTCTCTTCAACTGAATCTACCACTGAAAGTGGAATACCCTGCGTATTCGCAACCTTAATATCATCCGCTTTCTTACAAGGCTGGGCATAGATAATGCGATTGGGGGTCACGAGGGGCAGGGCTTCAAAGATTTCTCTGCGTGATGCACAGTCAAATCCTATTGTGGGGTGAAGCTCCGTCATCCATCGCATCATCTTTGCGTCGTTATTACATTTCACTGCGTAGTGGGGAGTGATTGTAGGTAGGCAACGCTGCCATAGTTCTAGTTGATGCTTGAGCGCCTGACGAGAGATAGTGAAGTAGGATAACGCCAGTGTGATTGATAGTTAAGCCGAATAAATTAGTTTTAAGTGATGGTCCGGATGGTTTTAACGGGTTCAAATTTTTAATTGAAAAATTTTTGTTTTTTTTATGTTTTATATATTTTTGTATTTGTGTTTTGTGTATGTAGAGACTGATTACTAACTATCGGCTGCAGCCTCAGCGCGCGGCTTCACGCGCATCTGCCACATGCCCGCAATTGGCGTGCGACACGAAGGGCACGGCGCATTTTGTGCGCCCGTAACATTCGTCCACTTAGTAATAGCGCGTGCCTCATAGATGTGCCCGCAGTTCATGCTGACATTGACAACCTTACACTCCGAGAGACGCTCCATTGTGATGGGGCACATACTACCCTTCTCAATCTCGGCACGCGCGTGGTTCACGTAGACGTGGTAGGGCCACGGGCAGCCGTCTGTGCCCATGCGCACCTCAACCTCCGTTGCCATTTCATCGGGTATTGGCTCTACATCACGCCCGTCCGCTGTAGGCTTCTTGATCCACATGCTGCGAAAGATAGGTACAGAGGGATCACGGTGTGCCTTATACTCCTTGCGCAGCCGACTGTATTCCAGTGCAGCATTGCGTGCAGCCTGAGCCGCTTCTGCCAGCCGCTCTTCGTCCGTGTACTCTGGCTCTGGCTCTGCCTCTGCCTCTGCCTCCTCCTCTGCCTCCTCCTCTGGTGCCACGTAGCCCGCCGCCGCGTCAAACATAGAGGAGTAGTCATCGCCGGCGGCAGCATCTGCCTCTGCCATGGCGCCCGCCAGGTCCGCCGCGACTTCACCAATCGCACTGTGGTACAGCTCCTCAATTGTGTTACGGCGCAATGTGTGGATGTTTGTCGGCGAAATGGACCAAAACGGGATGGCACGAATATCGGCGTGATTCATTATGCTGTACGGGTCCGGCAGCGACCGCAGCCACTGGATGTAGTCAGCTATCGGCTCAGTCCGGCGCATCAGCGTGCCTGCGACATACTGGATGTTCTGGTAGTGGTGCTTGAACACCTCGCTCTGTACTTTGTGAAGCAGTTGGAGCTCAACCAGCCGCTCATCAAACCGCGGCATCCAGTTATTAGATTCAAAGGCAAGTATGGGAATCGCATTATGGACCCACGCAACATTCATCTCCAGACTGAACGGGAGCACCACAAAGCGCTCATTGGACGGGCTGAAAGATAGCCCATGGTGATTTGTGCGCAAAGGCGAGTGGATCTTCACCGTGCGCACCGTCTTGTCTGGCATATTATCGTCGCCAACAATTGTGCCAAACCACGAGCGCATTGTTGCAGTATAAAAGCTGCCATCATCCGACGGCGTAGTATCAAAGATCATAATGGAATCCACAATCTCCGTGCGGAGTGTGGGATGGTACGGACCACGGAAAACGGCAAAGCGGGAAGGAAAGGAAGAGTAGGCATACATCTCTACTTGAAGGAAGAATGTGTAAGTGTGTTGGGGCGCTAATTTATTTGTGGTTTATAAAGTTTCAATTTTTTCCTCCGTTTGATAGAATAGGATTCCTATACTATAAAACGCCTGCAGGGAGTGGGGTTCGAACCCACGCGGATTGCTCCATACGAACTTGAGTCGTACTCCTTAACCACTCGGACATCCCTGCTTAATGGGGTTTCCCCAAATAAAATCAATACAAATAACTTTAGACCTTATGTGTCAAAAAAATTGAAACTACCTGCTGGATTTCTAACAGTGTCAGTGTTACATCCTAAAGCCTTCCCACTTCTTCCTTTCAGATGTCTTCTTCCATCTCTCTTTCCATTCCCCTTCCTACGCCTGCGCCTGCGGTGGGCGTTAAAGGCTCTGATGTGTTTGCCAGTACCGGTAATCCGCGCCTGGATCTTTCGGTCAAGTGCGTCCGTGGTGCTGATGCTGCCGCACTGCAATCCGCACTGGACAGCGTTCTTGCCCTCAAGACGCAGATGGCGCTAGAGGACGCTTTTGTCCTTGCCTTCCACAGCCGCAACATCCGCGGCGGCAAGGGTGAAAAGGCAGTGTTCCAAGTACTGTACGATCGGCTTTGTATGACGCAGGGCATTGTTGCCAAGGAGTTGCTGGACCTTATCCCGCACTACGGCTGCTGGAACGACCTACTGGTTCTTGCTGATAAGACGCAACACAAGGAGATCTCTCAGGCGATCGTGAACTTCTACGCTAAGACGCTGTATGAGGAGTCCAAGCTGGAGAAGCCAAAGACGCTTGCCGCCAAGTGGGCACCCCGCGAAGGCTCCAAGCATAATGACCTGGCAAAGCGAATTGCCTGGGTGCTCTTTCCATCGCAGCTGGTGGAGAAGCACGCTGGACGAATGCGTCACTACCGCCGCCTTGTCGCCGACATGAATGCCAAGCTCAACACGGTGGAGACGCTGATGTGCACCGACCGCTGGGACACGATTGTCCCTGCCTCGGTGCCTGGGCGTGCCGGCAAGCTGTACAGCAGGGCGTTCCTCAACCTACCCTCCACGTACCACGCTAAAGGGGAGCCAAAGCCGACTGGTGAGTATCGCTGCCCTGACGATGCCAAGCGGATGGCATGTCGGCAGAAGTTCGAAGCGCACTTTGCTGCTGCGGCGGCTGGAAAGGCAAAGGTCCACGGTGCCGACACGCTTTTCCCGCACGAGGTCGTCCAGAAGGCATCTGAGACGCACGATCTGTCGCCCGCTGAAGTAGACCAGCTTAATGCGGTCTGGCTTTCCATGGTGATGAAGGCAAAAGCTGCGGGTGGTCTCGGTCGGTCCATCTTCATGAGCGACTTCAGCGGCTCAATGGATGGCACGCCATACTGGGTCAGCATGGCGCTCGGCATTCTTGGCTCTCAGGTCTGTACCGACGAGTTCAAGGATAAGCTGATGACCTTTGACTCCGATCCCACGTGGCACCACTTCACTGCGGGCTCGGACCTGTTTGCGCGGATTCGCACAATTCGTGAAAGCAGATGCGGTCAGGGAACCAGCACGGATTTCCAGAAGGCGATGGACCTTGTGCTCGAGACGCTCAAGGCGAAGCGTGTGCGCCCAGGGCAGGAGCCTGAGAACCTCATCGTTCTTACGGATATGGGGTGGGATCAGGCGTGCGCATCCAATGAGCGCAGTAGCTACACTGGCAACTCGTATCGCCATGTTGTCAAGACGGCTGGGTGGCAGACGCATGTGGAGATGATTCAGGAGGCGTTTCGGCGTGCTGGTGAGGATATGTGGGGTCCTGGTCAGGGCTTTACGGTGCCCCGTATTGTCATCTGGAATTTGCGTGCTGACCCGCAGACCGACTTCCACGCCACCGCTGACACGCCTGGAGTTGCGATGCTTTCTGGCTGGTCGCCGACGCAGTTTGAGATTCTCATGAAGGAGGGTCCGCGCCAGATGACGGCGTACGAGATGCTGCGGCTGGAACTGGACGATCCCAAGTACCTGCGGGTACGGGAGCGAATCCGTGCAATTGTAGGCACTGCGTAAAAACCAAAAAACAAATAAATACACAAAAATAAAAAAAAAAGAAATAAAAAATTTTTAGATGGCATCTGCTAAAAAAATTGAAACGGTAAAAAATGGAATTGGTAATGTGTGTGCGCGGCGGCACCAAAGGATTCGTACAGCAATCAATATAATTTGATATAACCTGAATCCTGAATTAAGCGGAGTTTGACGGAAAATATAAGCCTGATCACCTTATATATAATCCGTTGAATCCGCAATGCTTCCTGTGTATAAAAGGAAGCACACAGCAATAATTCTTATATTGCGGTCCCTCTTGGGGGACCAAATGTTCCCTGCCTATGTATAAAGGGAGCACACAGCAATCAAGTATTGTTGATAACTGGAGAAAACCAGTCTAAAAAACCTGAACCAGGGCATCCCACAGCAAAGCTTGGTTTTGGCGACATGTCGCCAAAACCTCAGCAACTAATTATTATTGTATATTAATAACCCAAGTTGATGCCCGTTTTTCAGTTAAACCTGCCGCTATAGCTCAGTGGAAGAGCGTCGCCCTTCTAAGGCGAATGTCGTGGGTTCGATCCCCACTAGTGGTACTTTTTCTGTGTATGATTTAAAAATAAATGTCTCTATCCACATAGGTACAACTCCTCCTCTATGTCGTATGTTGGAGCAGGTTTTATCATTCTTTCACCCGAATGTACCCACACTCTCCTTGTCAATGACTCCCGTTCTAAGAAATGGGGGTTTCCAAAAGGTCATCGTGAAAAAGAAGATAACGACGATTTAGCAACAGCAGTTCGTGAATGTAGCGAAGAAACGGGTCTTACGACCACCGATTATAAGGTCCACAATGAGGTCTTTCGAGTGAGCAAAGGTTCGCAATCATATCTATTTCGGTATGCAGTCCTTAAAACAGATATGAATAAAGTAAAAACCTATCCACTACCACCGAATGAAATTCGAGAGTGCCGTTGGGTTCCTATTACCGATCTTATGAGCGCAAATCATATCTACGACGGTAATAAATATCTACGGAATTGGATTACAGATTTGAAAGCGGATATCAGTAAAAAATCGGTTCATATCTTCAAGAAATTATGTACGAGCCGACCATCGCACGAATCCATGAGTTCTGGTAATATCATAACTTGTTCCTAATTTTTCAACTGCAATTTTATGAGCAATCCGTTCACTTGGTGTTAAACTTGCCATAAATGCAGCGACCTTTGGATCTACAGGTGGAGCAGTAGGCGCCTGGATATCTAACAGTGGCGTTGGTTGTGCTGCGATCTGTGCAGTCGGTTTATGAAAGAATGCTTGTATGGACGCCTGTCCAGGAGCAATTGTGACTTTTTTCGGTGGCATCTTGCTAACGAAAATAGGTGCTTATAATGGCTTCATTTTTTATGATTGTCTAGTATAGGATATGCCAACGATTGATGCAATTGTGGGGGCGGCGCAGAAGGGTCCCCCCTTGGCTGCGTTTTTGCGCGGTACTCGGGTGAAGGGGGGCGGAAAAATGTCACTGCTTAGACGGTATGAGTATGTTTTGGAGGAAAATCCGGGCGAAGGGTTCGCGGAGGGCTTCAAGCCCGCGTTCACGCCGGCGGAGATGCTATTTATGGGCGTTTTTGAGGGTAAGTACTTGAACGACTGTACAGACGAATTTCCGCGGGAATGGTTTCTGTACGCGGCGGCGGCGGGTCGTTTATCGCCGGTGGCGGATGTGTCGGTGAATTACTTTAAGGTGGGCTCTCGGCAGCCTCTGTCGGTCTGGAAGGAGAAGGGGTGGGCACCACGGCGAGGTCGGCATGTGGCGGCGACAGAGGGACGGGCAATTCTGGCGGACTCGGCGCAGAATCCTGATGAACGGGGCTGGTTTCAGTGGTATTGTCGCTACTGGCTCGGTCGTAGGTTGCCGGCACTCGATAAGGTCCAAATCGGTCGCTGGCGGTCGTTCGCGCGCCATGCCGGCTCGGTGAAAGCGCACTGCTCGCCTGGAGAGATTGGGTGCTCAGTAAGGGAACGCCAGGCGTTACTTCAGTGGGCTTATAATCCGTTTATTTAGTTTTCGCTGAACGCTTTAATCTGTTTAATAGGCGTCTCAACGGTGCCCAATAGCCATTCGGGTAGGATATTAGGATGCTTTAATCGTAGTTGCTCAATCAACTTAGGAATATCGTTAAAGCAGGCATCGTAGAAAAGGAGACCGCCGCCAAACGAGATAATCAACTTATCCTCAAAGTTGATGCCGAAATTATTGTGGAATGTAAACCACTCAATGAATAAGAATAATGCGGTTTTGAAGACGATCTCCGTTGTTATATACACAATAGAATTCCGCGTCTGTCTCTTTGCTATAATTAATATAAACTGAATGAGCAGTGCAATCTTCATTGCAAAGAAAAATACCGCATACGGCTTCATGACTCCCTATTCGGGGCGCAGGTTTATTTCATGTCAGATACTGACAAGAAATAAGGAGTACACCCAGCGGGAATCGGACCCGCGCCATGGCTTTGGAAGAGCCATATACTACCACTATACTATAGGTGTTTTTTGCGGGTATTGGTTTTACCCACAATAGAAGATTCGCGCAAAGGCTTTAGACTGTTTTATCTCATGCCAGATACTGACATGGAATAAACTACACCTAGTGGGAATCGAACCCACGCCGCTGCTGTGAGAGAGCAATATACTACCACTGTACTATAGATGTGAGTGAGGTGGAGTTCCTCACGAAATAAGATGTGCGCGAAGGCTTTAGACCGTGTTAGTTTTCTCATCGGCTGTAAAACATATAACCGGCTGCGGCACCGGCGGTACACACCGTTGTGCCCCAGGCAATATCGGTCAGGGTCATCTCCAGGGTATAGTTTATCAAGGTGGCGTAATTCGTCAAATCGTAAAATGCGTATAGGATAAAACCTACGACCGCACCCCTTAGGGCGGCGTCCTTTAGTGTATACGCCTGTCGCACTGCATATAGGTAAACGGCAACAGGAATAAGAATATAGATAAGAACAGCCGGTACAATACGGGGGGTCAAATCTGTCTTCTGGATTTTATAGAAAAGGTCGTTGTGATAATCGTATCGTAGGGTAAGCCATGCAGCATCTAGAATTCCAACAGTGACTGCGCTTCCAACAATTGCCGTTAATGTCTTGAGCGTAGAAATCGGTGCGTTCATCCCTTCTTATAAAGAGGTACTGTTTTTATAGGATGGAACTTGAAGGTCTAGGTTGTTCACTGGTAGGACGAGCATTATATGTATTCTGTAATTCGCAAAATGTGTGGGTTCCGTGGGAATTCATATCCGGTCAGCCGTACTCGTGCCGTATTTTGATTACCGGTGAGGGACTGGAGACCCTTGAACTTGAACATGAATGGTCATTTGTCATTCGTCCAGGGACGGCATCTGGCAAGGAGTGGTCGTGCCTGGCAACTATTATACGCGCTATGGGTGCCGGTGGTATGGGAACACTTGGCTCAGTATTATTGGTCTTCGGCATCACTGCACCCAAGGTACCTCCTTCGTTTCTAACATTTATGGATGGGGTGCTCGGTGAGGGTCGTATTATGATTACGCGCTGTTGGCTCGGCGAAAACATTGAGATTCCTGCAATTCCGGATGCTATCTTCTTTCCCGTTGGCGCCGATTCAAAAACTATGTTTGATATGGTTCATCGTCTACCTGGACGCGCGGGGCACGAAGGATTCGCGATGACAATGGACGCCTGGACGATGATTGTAAATGCCACCGTTTCACAGGGGCTTGGTCTTGTCGTATCAGATATTGGCGAAAATCGCTGGTCATTGTTTTGGCACAAAGTGGCGGATTCCGATACGGAAACGGATGGTAGCCGTTTTAGTAAGGGTATGCGTCTTGTCAAACTAGGAACACGAGTGCTTGAACGCGCCGGCTTGTCCATTAGAGGTGCTTCATGACGAAATGGTGGAGCTCAATGACATTCATGTGGAGTACATTAAGATCGTGCTTGCGGTTGGCATTGTGATACTCGGCGCGGACATGCTCCAACGATTTGAGGAGATGCGCGAGCATCTTCTTATACTCTACAATCTTGCTATTGTATCCCTTTGCCTTCATAAGGACCATCCAACCAAGCTTCTCAAACGCATAGTCATGCCAGTGCTGGAGTCCGTTCATTGTATTCGCATATTTCGGAACACGAGATGTGCGATTACGGTGATTGCGGTGATTGTTGCCACGATTATTCCGCGTGGCGTTCATCGTTCTATTCTTTATTGAGATTTCGGATTCAGTGGAACAGCTTGAAGGTGCCCTTCTTCGCCTTGTAGCCCGCCTTGAGCAGGTGCTTGAGCGCCTTCTTGCCCGCCGCCGACGCCTTGCGGCTTACAATGCGTCCGTGTTTATTCTTCTTGAGGTCCGAGCGCGTCAGTCCACCCTTTGTGTGGTGCGCTGTGCCGTGCCAGACCATTGCGCGGGTACCAACTCGGGGCATCTTTGCACCACCCGCCATGTTGTTGTTGTTGTTGCGCTTATTCTTACGCGTGCGGTTAGCCATCTTGGTTCTATAGAGTATAGAGATTTTTTTACTTACGGTGGAAGAGTTTGAATGTGCCCTTCTTCGCCTTGTAGCCCGCCGCATGGAGGCGCTTGAGCGCCTTCTTGCCCGCCGCCGACGCCTTGCGGCTTACAATGCGACCGCGCTTATTAAGGAAGAGATCCTTGCGGGTCAAACCGCCGCTCGTATGGTGCGCTGTACCGTGATATACCTGGATACGGCTGCCAACGCGGGCACCGCCCGTCATGGGCGGCGCATTCGGGGAATTCTTACGAGTTGCGTTCATCGCGGGCGCATTCTTAGAGTTCTTTGACTTGCCAAAGAGGAAGTTAAAAGGACCTGAAGAGTTATTCGACGCATTCTTCGCTGCATTTGGTGAAACAGGTGTAACAGGAGCGTTCATAGTATCTACCTAAAAAGCATATTTTTCTCCCATGATGAGCACTCTTTCTCCTTATGAACGCCCGCCTTAAGAACTGTCTTCTCAATCCACTGCTCTAAGTCGGCAAGCTCATCCGTAGGATCCAGAGAACGCGCATGCTGTAGAGAAATCGATGAACGCTGATTATAAAACTCGCGGTCCTGTTTGAGTTTACGCAGAGTCTTTACCCACTCTTCAAGGTCATCGCGGTCGCAATACAAAGCAGCATCACCGCAGCATTCCGTAAGTCCAGGTGTAGGCGAGACTACCACAGGAATACCGGAAGACATTGCCTCTACCGCTGTACGACCCCATGTTTCCTCTTTGGACGGCATAATCATAACCCATGTGCGCGCATAAATATCCTTAATTTGTGTAGTATGCTCAATATAGCGTAGATTCGGTAGTGTTTTATCAACAATTTGCTTACGATATCCACCAATAATACCCAAAAACTCCTGTTCAGGCATTGCCTTCGCCAACTGTATCAGTAAATTTCCACCCTTGTTTTCGTTTACATTACTCAGCGTTACATATTTTGCCTCCTTCTTTGGCTCATCCAAATGGCTATGATAAATACCATATTTACGATAGTCTACTGGCGGTCTTACAATACGAAGAAAGTCGTCAGGTAAATCCTTTCGGGAGGCTTTCAAACTATGCGAGTTGAATACTGCCCACTGGCGTCCTTTCAAACGGTTATCAAACCAATTGGGTCCTACGGCTCGCACATAATTATCAGTATGAACCCATTCCAAAAACGGAATACCAAATTTATGGGCAATCCATAGTGACTGTTTGCGGTAGAAATATGAATGGCTCATAAGAACATGTGTATCTTTCAGGATTTCAAACAGTATGTCTGTATTGTAAAGATCAAAACAACGAACGCCCTCGTATGTCTTATTCGGGTAACCAGGCGTACCAACCCAAATATCATATAAATACGGTTTTCTTAGGAGATGTTTGTTCATCGTATGGGCACAGATTTCCGATCCCGCATTCACGAATGGCACATAATCATGTAGAATCCAGAGTACACGAATGCGTGTTCCAGGCGGATCAATGGTATCCCATGCCGGCCAATTCTCATATTGAATGGACGCCGCCTTTTCGGGTGAAATTGTTAATACATGTTTTGCTCGTCCATCGCCGAATAGGAGAAATACGACCAATAAGAATGCCAAATAATACCAAATCTCTTTTATTGCCATTCCTTACTTTTATAGCATATTTTAGATGTTGAGCAGCGCAAGACTTGCGTCTGCATCCACTTTTGTTTTCATAGGACTTGAATACCAATTATCAAGTAATTTGACGCTAAAGGGAGTCTTGGTATACAAACAGTGCTGAATGTACTTCATCATTCGGTAAATATTCCACTGGTCCGCCACACCGGCAAAATGTAGTATAAAATCCCCTGGCTTAAAGAGTCTTACGGCTGGATCATCCGCCTTATTCTGGGGTCCAAACAGATATACATTGAATTTCGTGTAATCGGTGATTGTCTCAATCTTTGCTGTATCGGCGGGATTTCCTTGAAATAGACGAATCATGGCAGCATTCTCCCACCAAATATGGTGTATAAGATCTACCTGTTGATATGTCCGCTGGATAAAATCCTTGAGCCACGACGACTTGCCCCGTAGGAGCATATTGCCTGAATTGAGATTGCCAACCACATCTTTCGTCCATAATAGATCCTTCGTCGGCGGTAGAAGCGGAACAATAGTATCGCGAATACTCACCTCAGGATTCGTAATAATCACATCTGCATCCGACCAAAAAAGATAGTCGTACTGGTCAATGAATGTGAGGATATAATTGAGTTTGCTCCAAGGAATCGGTCGTGAGCGATCCCACACCTCCTTGCCGCCAATATGTAGATCATATCCGTGCTTCTTCGCATACTGTCGCTTTGTTTCAAGACCTGGCTCCATTGCCTTAATAAAATCGGCACCGATCGCCATCGTAATAATTGCAATTGTTGGTTGTTGTGACATGGGGCTCAAAAAATTGAAACCTCGTAAGTGTTTTAATAATTTGTAACCGTCATGTCCTTAAATAATTCGGTTGTTCCTACACCTGCTACATCCAAATATGTTCGCAACAATGCCGGCGAATATGTTTGCCCGCATTGTAATAAGGTAACTGAAAAACAGAATACTATGTATTATCATATTAAAAAGCAGCATACACAGGATTTGCCTTTTGCGTGTACACGCTGTACTGTACCCCATAAATTCCTACAAAAATCATCGTATCTACACCATTTGGCAACTGTACACGCCGACGATCTTAAGCTCAAAGAGAAGGAGAAGGAATTAATTGGTGAAGATGCAAATCCATTTGCAACAGTTTCATATTCTTGCCCCTATGATGGATGTGAACATAGTACTCATACAAAGTCAAATCTAAAAATTCATTATGCTCGTACACATGCAAAGGAATGGATTCCTGCTTATGTCCGTGGAGAGGAATGCGGTGTATGTAACCGCGCATTTCCTTCCTCCTCCGCATATCTTTATCATAGTATTGAATGTTATCGCTCGCAGGCAAGCGAAGATCAGTTGAAGGTTGTATCACGGATTAGGTAAAGACCATGGTAACCGATCGCTGCAAATCCTAGTAATAACATCATCTCAAAATAACGACGATTTGCGTCTTTTTTCAAGTAGGCAAGAATGAGTAGGAGCGGAGCAACGAGCAGAATATGTATCCAGTTTACCCAGGCACTCTGTCCGTCCTTGAGCTTAAGGTACGCTTTATACGAATGGTAAAAAAGGACAACCAGACCCACGACACCAAGTGCGTTAAATACGGCATCCGGTACATTTTCACGGTGTAAACCCACATAGACAAATAAGGGTCCTACAGCCAATAGATGAATAAGATGGCGCGGCATATCAGGTAATGCGGTCATTCCCTGCTCTAAAAAATGAGAAGCATTTTCTTTTTGTTATAAATAATAAATGACCAACCCTAATATGTCAGGGCTTGCCTTGTTCTGTGACGGCTCCGCACGAAATAATGGGCGTGCTGGTGCAAAGGCAGGCTTCGGTGTACATATTGTATATAATAGAAGTGTCGTACATCAACATTCGGCTGCCATTCCGGGGCACGAGCCACAAACGAATCAGCGTGCAGAACTTCGTGCGCTAGAATACAGCATAAATTACATCAATGATGGAGCACATCGCGGCGCTACCATCTACACCGATTCAAAATACAGCATTGATGTATTGACGAAATGGTGTGCGGGATGGGAGCAAAAAGGATGGCGTAAAGCGGATGGTAAGCCCGTCCTACACCAGGACATTATTCAACCTATGTGGCTCCAGTGGCAAGAGATCCGTGGATATACAGCGATTATTCATGTGCCGAGCCATACGGGGGCGGCGGATTTTGCTTCACAGGGAAATGCAGAAGCGGATCGTCTCGCCAATGCGGCTACGAATTAATTTAGACATTAATATTGGACTTTGCCGCAAGAGCACCGTTGTATCGTATTGTCGGTGGGTCGCAAATATAAATATTCCAATGGTCCGCCATCATATCATAGTGAACATCAACCTCATTTGTCATGTGTTTGATGCTCGGTAAAATCTTTGTCCTAAGCGCGCCATGGCGTACAAGATATGCATGTGCTCCCCAATTACCTTTATTATAGGTTGCCCGCATCTTTTTTACACCTGGGGCAACATCTGTGCCGACGATCGGTTTCTTAATACCCAAAAAGACCATATCCCAATCGGCTGGAATATTCTTTGAAACCTGTGACCAACCATCTTGTCCTGTTCCTGTGAGGAAATTGGTAGGAAACTCTGCGTCGTCCTCGCAAATAAGATGCCCTGCGTTATCATGATTCGGCTGCTCCGCTAAATAAGTAAGAAGCCGCTTATGCGAAATCCAGCAGCCAACAGCGCCCACATTTGCCGAGGTAATCTTATCGGTTTTTCCGTCCTTCTCAAAATCGCGCGATAAAGTGACTACATAACCGGCACCATATTTTTGCGCTTGGTCGCGGGTTAGATCTTTACCGTAGGTCGCCGGCCAACGATTTACCTTTACAGGAACACCCTGTGTCTTTTGCCGAATATTCTCCCACCGCTCCTTATCCTTATCCAAATTGATTACCCATATATCATTAATAGCCGGTGTTGTGAGCGCCTTTATTCCGTAAAATAATCCTACAGCAACAGATATGATGGCAAGTGTAGACACAAGTGCTATCATAAAGAGTCCCACACCTTTGGCTTTTCTTGCCATTCTTACTTTGGGGTTATATTAATGTTTTTAGATACTCCGCCGATTCTAAGGCTCCTTCCATCCATGTTTGGTTTGTGCTGATAGATTCGCCTGTTAAATAGAGATTTGGCTCGGGATTATGGGCGATATTTGACGCAGTCTTAACATCATAGTCTCCAGGAAGCCAATAAGTACATCCGTTGGGCCAGTCGTGCTTTTTCAAATATTTCGGGGTAGGTATTTCCATGCCAGGAAAGAGCGTTTGTTGAAGTTCTTTATGAATTTCGTTTTCTAGGGCTTTTCCTTCCAGGGAACGCCAATGCTTTGTATCATCACCGTCGGTATACGAAATCATAATGAGTCCCTTATTGATGGGAATAATATAACGCAGAGGACTATCGGTTACAATCTTTTTGGGAATATCGAGAGGTGGGTCGTAGACTGCATAAATACGCATCAATGCACTTGTCGCAAGTTGCTTCATTAACGGCATCGTCTTAAGAATACTAAAATCACTGTATCCGCAACGGCATGTGGCGATAATTAGGCGCTTGGTGTGATATTTGAATGGCTTTGCCTCTATTTTTTTTCCTTTGAGCCCTGTGATTTCAAACAGGTCGTCATCAAGTCTGCGGATATTGGTTACTTTGTGACGGTTTTTAAGAATAGCGCCTGCTTTTTCGGCGGCATCTTTGAGGTGCGTTGTAATCGCATCTATGCCCTCCTTGATACCATAATAGTCATTGGCGGTATGGGCGCCCATGGTACTTGTGGAGGCGAAAAGGGGGAGCGCAATATCGGCGCGCAGCATGTGTATCTCTGCCCAGTAGGGATAGTATTGGAATACTGTGCGAAGTTCTTTTGGGACAAGTTCGCTTACGGTGTAGTTACGGAGTTTTTCGGGTGGCTGGGCTTCTAACAGTTGGCGGATTGGTTCGAATATGGGTAAGAAAGGATTGGGCTCTCCGTCGCTGATGACGGTCTCGGTAGAGATAGGGTACCTATGCAGTCCGAAACGGTCCACAAGGGCACCGACGCGCTTATGTTTGTGAAAAATTCTGCCGGCACCGATTTCGTACTGAAGGTCGTGCTCTGGGTCACGATATGTAAGCATTCTGCCGCCCCAGGCTTTGTATTGTTCCAAGACGATGATTTTATTGTGGGATTCCTTGTTGGCAAGATATTCCGCAATAGATAGACCAGCCAGACCGCCCCCAATGATGAGAGTGCCGACCACATCCATATCCTTATTAATTATAGAGATTCAATCCAACGGCAAATATCCTCAGTGTTGCTGCTGCCTAGTTCGGCGATCACTTTGCGCGGCTTGAATGCCATGAATGTAGGGAAACCGCGTACATTACAATAGCCCGCCGTGAAATCATTGATCGTATGTTCGCATTTCCATAGTGTGAGTCCTTTTGCTGCGGCGGCTTTGTCTACCTCTGCCAAATCGATACGCTTACAGTAGCCGCACCAGGTGGCGGTAAAGTAGACGAGGAACATGTGATCCGACTTACGAGCGCCGTCCACGGGGGCTAACTTCGGGTCTGCCTGCCAGAGGGTCTCAAACATGTCCTGGTTCTCAAGGAGTTTCATCCGTATTGTTTACTTATCACATCGTAAAATCCTTTTAGACCTCCTGCAAGTACGATTGCGGTAAGAACGCCGGCAATGGCGGGACCTGGACCGCTGCTGCTGCTGCTGCTGGTGCTGCTGCTGCTGCTGCCACCGTAGCTGCGATTGCCGCCGCCTGCTTGTAC
>Ga0208386_1000196_pt1 | contig 19094 bp, 3 predicted proteins | sample CryBogCBH16Oct07_FD_185510 | JGI IMG/M metagenome (GOLD analysis project Ga0208386, IMG submission 185510) | Freshwater microbial communities from Crystal Bog, Wisconsin, USA - CBH16Oct07 (SPAdes) | ecosystem: Environmental > Aquatic > Freshwater > Lake | place: Crystal Bog, Wisconsin, USA...
AGCTTGTTATCTGCAAGGGCAAGAGGATCCCAGACCCATCGTATCCAAACTATTGACATTGGTTGGGGCTGTCGGGAGATTGCCGCTTGAGTCCTTCGCGATCCTGCAACCACAGAAAAAGCGGTCCAATGAAGGACATCGAGGGTGGAAACAAGACTCCCGCAGAGGCGGACTCCTTTCTATGAATGGCTCAATCCAATGAAAGATTCAATAGCTGAAGCACGAGCATGCTTCATACAATGCGAGAGGGCAACACTTCAAAGGCGAGAAACGATACCTCACGCAAGGCGCTAAAGAAGCAGACACAAGACTGATGGAAAATCGCATCCGGCACGGGCACTCCCAACCAAGAGTCGCCAGCAACACGAAAATCCAGGTGCGGAACGCACCCGTACGCGGAGAGAGGGGGGCTCTCAGAACACTTCGCAAGAAAAGGGGCTCGAAAACGAGTAACCGCAACAAAGGCCAAGAGGCTCGCGAGACGAGGGAACAACGAAGAAGAGAAAGAGCGAAGGAAGCAAGGCAGAGAAACAAGGAGAAACAAAGCCGACCCAGGAAACCGGAGGACAGAAACCAGAAACCCAAGCCGCGGAAAGCAGGACCCGGCAAGGACCCAAGGCAGGACACGAACGGAGGGCAGGCACGAGGCCGACGCAAGGAGGCCGAAGGCAAGCAAAACCGGAACCAGGGACCCAGACAGCAGGACCCGGCAAGGACCCCAGGGAACCACACCGCACGAGCGACGTGCAAAACCAACCAAACCACCATCGGAGCCATTAAGGACGATGGGGCAGGAAGGAGAAGCATTCATTTCGACGCGACGGAGGGAGAACCAGGGAACCGAGCACCCCAGGAACCAAGAACCCGCAAGCGAACCAACGGAAACCGAGCGCGACCCGGCGACCACCAACCAAACCAACGCGCGACCCAACCAAGGGGACCGAGCACCCCGAGGACAAGGGGAACCAGAAACCAACCAACGGCACCAAGAGCGACCAAACAACCAAAAACCACCCAAGCGACGCGAGACAAATGGGAAGGAACGAGAGCGAGTCGAAGCGTACGCGTCAACCGACCGGATGCAACGGCGCGCAAAGTTGACGTAACCAAACATTGACGGGTTCCCGGTGCCCGACACCGATCACCGTCACACACCTCAGAGCCTATGGTGAGGCCTTAGATGTGACCAGACTGTACATTGCGATGTGGATGTCAAAAAGAGGCAGATAAAGCAAACGCAAACAGCCACTGCAGCAGATGACTGTCAAGGAAGACCAAGACTGATAAGAAGCACGACGAAGCAAAGGCATGTCAAACGGCGAGTTGAAGTGGCTGCACAAATCAACAACACCGAGAGTCGCGGAACGCACATGACCAAATCGTACGTTTACATGAATCAAACCAGCCTGCGAGAGCAAAAGAGCTGCGAACGGAAAGACAAAGGAATTCCACACCGGCCCCCGACCCAGTCGTTAGCGATCCTTCGTAAGCCTATATTCCATTCCCTTACGAACGACCGACGGTCTGACCATGTAGGATATGGATCCCCCTACATAGCTTTAACCGTTTTCGGGGACTTGCGTCTTATGGCAATCATAAGCGTGAGCAATGGAGCGAGGGCTGTAATACTGCCATTAAGGCAAACAGGAGACATCGCTGCAGAGCAGCACGCGATAACATGCGAAGCATTGGAAAAACTCGTAAAAAGCAACCGGAAAAACCCTTAAGAACCAAGACGAAACGCATGTGCCAATAGGTGGGGACTGTCATCCCCGTACCACGCAGCAAAACGGGATATGTACTGCGCGCGCTAGCAGGTAACAACGCCCAGTGTTCATTCACTGTAGTTATCAGGCAGTGAGCTAGCTGCCCTAGGACTCTTGCGAGCCCGGCGTCCTACTGTTATACGCTAGTCATTGGGGACCTCATCCCCCTACTAACGTATGGAGGGAATTAACTTCACTAAGTCGTAAGCTCGCATCTTCGATGAGGTCATTAGCGTGAGTTCCAACAGAGACAGCGGGAGCAACAATGTCGAATGTTGCTTCAGTAATTTCCGGAGCGTCGATGGCCGGCACCCTCTGCATATCGGCGTAGAATTGACGCAGCGAAAGCAGCCTGTCTGGGGAGCCAAGCCATCCAGTTGCGATTAATGAACTGATGGAGTATGAGTGGCTGTTGGCGTGATGCATGCCGCGAAGCACCGCATGTTTCCGCGCATCGAGCATTATGCCAAACGCGAGGCGGATCACTTGCGTTCCTAATGTGAAGGCCGGGAACGCCAATCCAACTTGGTGAGTAATTGCCATGCCGCCGTTCATGTCACTAACTTGATTGGCAATCTCATGTAGCAACTCAGCTCGCGCGTTGAAAATATATTGATTGAGCTTACGGAGGAGTGGTTCAAGTACTTTCGCACTGATGTCGTGCAGTGGTACCAGGGCCGCCGCCAATGCTGCGCACACAGATAAAATTGCCATGACCGGGGTGATTGAGACGTCTCGCGCAGCGCGTTGATCCGCCGTTCCAACTTCCACACTTCTGGGGGAGAGAACGTCGTCGCTCGCAAGCTCAGCACTGGCAGCGATTAACGCAGGTAGCGCAGCGCAGAGGTTGCGGGTAGCTGAGTCCCACTCATCAGCCAGGGCAGTGAGGTTGACTTCCGGATCAAATAGCAGAGAAGGAGACAGCTTACTATGTTCCTTGATGTTCAAGTGAATATTTATGTTAAAGGGGACAATTTTCATTCCTTCAACACAGGCGTAAGTGTAGCCTTTGAGTTGAAAGATGATAGCTTGCGGCCTCAGCAGTGGTATCGACAAGGTGTATAAGAGGCGGTGCATGTGAAGCATGCCTTCTTGCTCAAGCTGCCTGAGCGACATCGCTTGTACTGGAAGGAGTCTGCCTGTGCGGCTGCGCTGTGCCGTGAGGAGAGTACTGACTTCATCAAGGTCCTCTTCAGGGTTGTAGAGTTCCAGAAATGGATGCGATAATGTGTTATGAACCCTGCTATTATGACGCTGTAACATAGCCAGTACTGGCTGAATCAAAAATCGTAAGATGTGAAGTCTGCTGATAGGCGGCGGGAGCTGTGCTATTCCAATGGACAAGGCCGGCGGTTGAAAGCAAGCAAGATGCCCATACGCCGAGTCTGGTCCCTGCAAGGCACACCAAAGTAAAGTAAACATGGACAGTATCCAAGCGGCTATTTGCTCGGCAGCAAAATGAGAGTGTTTGAGAGGTTCTTGAGTGTCCATGAGATTAGTTTGTCGATGCTGGTGAGCATTGGTAAGATAGAAGTTTAGTTGGGTTATATGGAACGACTCCATGGCAAGTCGTGTTGGTCGTGTAAACAACTCGACTTGCTGCGGGTCGCCAATGGCTGGGATTCCTAATTTGTGGATTTCCGCACACAAGGTACTTGCAGTTTCGCCTAACGGAATCTGCTCAGCCTCTGGACTGCACATGATGTCCGCAAGGGTGTCGGTATCCCATTCATGAGTGGCCCGTATGCATGCCCATGCTTGCATGAAGCGGAGATTGCCTGCACTCTTGGCATCCAGGGGGGAATCAGGGATGATTTTGTTGACGACTAGGTGCTCAACTGCGATGTTGGTGGCATGAGTATGTAGGAATAACTCAAATATAACAGTGAGGACATTTTGGTCGGTAAGGATTTGTCGCGCTGCTCGCAATTGCTTAGCTATCTGTCCTCGCACATTCTGAGGTTGGGCGCTTCTAGTTGCTGTGTCCGCTAGAGAGTCAATGATCAAGACATTATGTCTGGCAATTGAATCATGGATGAATGGGAGAGCCATAGGTGGCCCAGGCGATTGGAAATTCGGAGCGGATTGGGGATGGCGGACTGCAGAACGGAGTGGCCGAATGGCCGGATTGCGCGATCGAATAAGCGTGTCAAATTCCTGTGCCTTTGCCATAATGAGTGGCACCAACGGAGCCGGAATCGGTAACACCATTGTAGCAGGGTAGACATGCTCCTGGATCGCTGAGCATAACTGATCATTTGGTTCAGTGGGTCGCTCGAGTCTGTTAGAGACTGCGGCAGCTAAATGCTCATTGAGTGGATGAGGGGGATCGACCGCGGGGGAGGCTAGCAGTCGCGCTATGTGATGGCTGATCCGGTCCATAAAGCTGATTCGCGACGCGGAGGTTTGCCCTGCCGAGTTAATCGGGAGGGCCTGATTCAAGTGAGCGTATAGTGGATGGGCTTGATCAAGCAAGTCTGCATCACCTACTTCCGTGATTAGGTCGCGACCGAATTGTTCGAGGAGAGCGTTGATATGGTTGGTGGGATGCAACAGGATGGGTCGCGCTGTTACGCCTGCTTCGCAGTGACCTAGTAAGGTTTGCGAGTCCATAGCATGCGTTATAATCCACAACCAGAAGTGTGGATCCGCGATCGCATCGATTAGATCAGGCGCTGTCATGAACAGGTCTGCGTAGGGACGTTGCCCACTGTATGTCCGGGTGGTGTCGATGGCGTGTAGTGCCCATTGCTCGAGCGCAGCGTCTGCGCGAGATGATCCAACCACGTCGCCTAAGAAAATGGCAAGGTGTATTTCAGGGGGTACAAGGACCATCTGCTCCTCATACCGTGAGGGCATTAGTCCCGTTGAATCAAGATCGCTGTACAGTTCAATGGCTTCCCGTAGCGTGAGAACTACGACGCTATACTCAGGGCTATCTGCCGACATATTTCGCAAAGGCTCTAGTAGCAGGGATTCAATTTTAGGTAACCCGAAGACGCGAAAGAAACAAAACAGATCGTGGGGCGCAAGTTGGACATCAGGAGGTAGGACAGGAAAATGTGAGGGATGAGGAAAAGAGTCCATTAGGGATGACCACCAGTTTTCAAATAACTGATATGCATATACAGGTCTGAGGGCCAGTGATTGATCAGCATCTGCTATTTCGTTAGTGAGGGTCACTGCTTGGCTTGCTTGACGCGATATTACGTTGGGGGTAGGACAGATATGATCTAAGACTGTGATGGTGACTTGCGGGTTGCCTTGGGGAGTAGCACCTGTATCACTGAATGCGAATTCCCACTTGGCCAAGGCCTTTGTAAACAGATTTGCCCGGGCCAATCGTGTGCGGCATTGGCGGGGATTGGCACAGATGCAAATGGACACATGAGTGATAACTGGCGGCGGAAGGTCGCTAGTCAGCGGTGCACTGAACTGGAGGTCAAATAAGTTTGGTGCACGAGACAAATTGTTGGTGACCATAAGTGCAACGGCGTGCGCTAGTAATTCGGGTACAGGTGGTAGGTCTTGGCATGCTGCACATCGTTTCCCCGTAATACTTTCGGGAGATTCTTGCATCTTAAAGATAAAACATTGCCGCTGACTTGGTTGTGGATAGACAAACGGCGTTAGCCAGCTCCAGATTAATTGGTGATGACCCGCCGATAAATTAGGTGCTTGAAAGCGTCGAGCTAAGTCTGGTCTGATTAAGAGCTGCTCATATGCTGTCTGCCATTGTTCGTTTGTGTAAGCAGAAGTTGCCGTGCGTTCGTCGCTTGATAGTAAGGCCAGCCAAGAGAAATGCGTCCGTGTAGGTGGTGTTGACTCTGGCATTTCCTCGTCGTCGTCGTGTGCGCTCGCTCGTGCCTCGTCTTGTTGCAGGGAATGGGAGCGCTGAGACTCAGCAGGGCTTGTTGGAGAAGAAGCAGCTGCCGCCCCTTCCACTGGGGCGTAATCACTTGGCCCTGACGGAGCTCCTACTTCAACCTGATCCTGTTCGCCCAGTGATCTTTCTGCTCCTAGTGCGGTAGGAATGTTGTCTGCCTGTGTTTGTGGTGGGGATGGTGAAGGTGGCGACAAGGGGGAGAGAGTGCCGTGTGCTGGTGATGTTTCCTTTTCCTCGACGTGAAGCGTTGTATCTATCTCCATCATAGATCCCGTTGCGATCGTGGAGACATGGCTGGCTGACAGCACTTTGTCCAGTGTGAATCTCATGCTATTCCATTGATGATATGCAGCGTCGTCCCTGGGAGTCCACGGTGCTTCTTCTTGTACTGATCCATTTTTGATAGTATGAAGTCTCGGCTTGTCAGGGCCTGGCACGAGTGTCAGTATGCGGGACTCAATTGGAGAGCGCTGGGAAGTTTCGCCTTGTAATGTCCGGTACCCCAACAGGGAGCATAGCGAATTGATAGCAGCGAGCTGGTTACTTGGGAGTTTGTCAATAAGGGCGGTCAACGGGGGGAGACTGTGAGTGGCAGTACGTTGCATAGCACTATGCTTAGATCCGTAGATCATGTGAAGCCGGGGCATTATGCCAGACAGGTCGAAGTTGACCATGCGACTTATATGCAACATAGAGGCATGGAAATGTCGAGATAGTACTTCGTGAGGCAGAATGATCGTAATTGACTCGCCGTTGGACCATCCATGGCTGAGCGCGGAGGAGATTTGAGCCAACCAAGCGGACAATGGGTGATCAAATATTGAACAGGGTTGTCCGTGTTCTGCTTCAATAGTGTTCCATGCAAACTGGATGAAAGGAGGCAGGAGGGGGTTGGGACGGGCTTCGTGTGGTTCAACCATCAGCTTAATCAGCCACTGTACTGGGTCTCTTGTCATGAATATGGTGAAACAAGGACCTGCTAAAGGGAACAAGAATGGCAGGGGAGAAGAGTGCTTCCAATGAATGGCGCCTAAGCTATTCCATGTACCTGTGCCGTTAGGGGGATGCACTATTACTTTAACGTGGGGTAGACCGGTTGCCATGCTGTCCAAACTTAGTTCATTAATGGCGGTCGAGGTTGACACGGTTGAAGTGGAAGTTGCTAACACATCATGAGAATGCCTTGTAAAGAGGTCCTGCATGAGGTTGGTACCAGCATTATGCATACCAACAACAGCAACATTGAGGTGGATTTGTGCACTTGGATATTGAGAATCATTGGGGGCAAGGGTTTGCATTGGTGCGGTGCGAATCATGTGCTGCACAAGTTGGGCTACCAATTCCTGCACTCTAGGGTGATTGGGTGGACCATAGTCAGACCACAATTGGAGTTGTGTACTAGGATTGCCACAAAATTTCTCCTGATGCTGGATTGTGGAAACCATGATTCGCCTCATAATGGGAGTTTCCATGATTTTTGAAATTAAGTCCGCCCGAAGGTTGGGTGCGCTGGGCTTGCGAAACGTGGCCATAAGGTCATTTGCATCGAGTTTTGCTCCAGGAGCCGGGAAGAAAAGAGATGATGTGAGCCAGGCAAGAGCTGCCATTGGGGAGACAACCGGATATTTGGGCGTTTCTTGTACTGAGGGGAAGACCGGCCGTGAGTCAATCTTGGCTGTGTGAGCGAGATTATCTACTACACAAGTAGCAAAGTGTTGACAAAGATTTTCAGCTAGAGTTATTGCATCCGCCGGCGGCTCATCGGATGATTCATGTAGCCATAATACGTTAGCAATCTCATAGATGGCTTTTTTCATGGCTGCAGCTAATGGGGCATTTCTCGTTTGTTTGCGCGCATAGGTGCGAAAATGTTTGAATTGTGCACTTATGTATGAGAAGCATTTGTCGTATGGACTAACTGCCAGCAGTGCATCAATGAAAGTGACACTGCCATTACGTGCCCTGGTCATCATAACAGTGGCCGAGTATGGGTCTGTAACTCCTCCTGACATGCAATTACAAACCGCCCCCATGGTGAGTCCTATGGCACCTTTTGCTGTGAATAATCGTTGTTGCATGAGGGCAAACAAGGTTTGCGTGGGAGTAAGCTGTGAGCTGTCACTTCCTCCGTACGTTGGAGCTCCAACGTATTTTCTTTTGCCATCAGGCGAGCTTTGTCGGAGGGTTTGCGTAAGGTGAGCTAAGGTATTGTGATTAGGAGTGCTGGAATTGCAAGTCTTGCAAGTGCAGGGGTTGGCAATGATTTGCTTGGCTGCGTTATTCAATGCGCATTTGTATCGTTTAAGGTACTGATTATGTTCTTCACTGTAGGCTGCAAGCGAGGGGTCCTGAGTGAATATTATTGCAGGAAAGAATGTGGCGTTAGTGGTGAGCGTGCCTATAGTAGGAAACACGTTATCAGTTTTTGTTAATGCCAAGAGCCACTGATGAATTATTGCTTGTTGGGCTAAATTGGGTCCCAAGGCGTCGTCCTCATTACGGCTGGCTGACTCAGGGACATTACCATGTTTGGGAACATGGAAGAATCTCATGCCACTGTGCTCATTAAGGCAAGGCAGCAATGATGCAATAGGGGAATTGGGGAAGGGCTCCACTTCATCTAATGCCTTACAGAATCCGTAAATGATGGGCCTTATGAAGAGGGCGCTGAGTTCGTCTGCGCGCATGTTGTATGCAAGAGCGTGCATATTGCCTCTTTTGCCCAATGTTTCATACCTCCTGCTTCGAAATGGCATCGTAGTGCAGAGCTGAGCAATGAGTATTTCTGGATGATGAAGCACGAAAAGCCCTATGCTTTTTTCGATGGCATGAAATAATGATAGCACTCCTTGCATGAGGACTTGTTGAGAGACTGTCGTGGGTTGACCTGGCGTGTATCGGAGGTGAAGCACAGCTGTATGAATCCGATATCCCACGTTCATAATTTTAGTGGGGGCATCAATCATGTGCTTGGCCGATTGACAGAGAAAACGCGAGAGCTCATTGCACAGTTTGAGGCCATTGGTTTCTTGCAGCAGCTGAACCAACGCTGCAATTTCGTCGTCATCAAAGAAGGTCAGCGTAGGCTTGCTCAGTGCGGCATCTGGCGCGGTGGCAATATCGTTTGCGAATGTGCAAACTAATTGTAGTAGTGACGCCGCATTAGTTTGCATACCTCCTTCCATGAGAAAAGGATCGAAACATGTGCGACAAATCTGCTCGCAGGTAGCCAGGTACTCCGCTTCATTTTCTTTAGTGTTTGTTGCCGGCGGAGCAAAGGATAAGCATGTAGTACCCACTGGAAATGCTGCCGCGGCGCTCATCGTAGCTTGAGCTTTCTGAGCGCGTATCGATCGTCGCGCATGATCAGGCGAAAAGCGCCGCAAGAGGTTAGGAATTTGAGGAAGGTCCTGAGATGGATCTCCTATGAGCACTGAAACTGGAAGAATTCCAGGCTCCGCGGAAGTGAACTTCTCAACTATGATAGCCTGAGTGATGTCTGGCTTTTGTGCCTCATCCAAGAAAATAACGCGAGCTTTGTGTGCAGCAAGTTTGTGAACCGCATGATGAAATGTATCGGTCGTAGTTATCAAAGTGATCAATCTAGACTGTCCTCCCATGTCCTCTTGAGCCACGACAAGGATTTTACGAGGATCAAATGAGGGCGACGCTACAATGGGGCATAATCCAGAGGTGTCATCTCCGCCTTCTCCTCTTACTCCATCTAATTGAGCGTCTGCAATCACATGCACGATACTATCTGATATAGTGCGCGGAGCCTTGGGGGACAGAGGACCTAATGGCCTGTCTTCCGGCCGCAGCATTATTTTGTCGGTAAGTAACTTTGAAAATGCTGTTAACGGGCTATTGGCCGTGGCCATTACAACGAGTTTAGCTGAGGTGGACTGTAATGGCTGCCTCGTATTCTTTAAGAAAATGAGGGCAGTGTACAGAAGGCCAATCATGGACAGAACATATGTTTTACCGGACCCTGCTGGTCCAAAAATGCGTATTCGATTGCCCGTTCGAACGCCGGTAAGCATGGACAGGATTTGGCTACGCGAGCTCGAGGCTGACATGTCGATGCACTTATCAGGAAATCGCGAGAAAAATGGAGTGAGCTCTTTGGAGAATTTGGTGTATTGGCCAACAAACCAATTTGTCACTGTACTGGGGGGTTGGATGGTGGAGAGGGTTTCATCAATGAGATCTTCGAGCAGCTCAAGCGGTAAGGAATCAGCGGTGGTGCGGATCCAAGAGTTGCTGCCTTTAAGGCTGCAAATATCCGCTTTCAAGGTGGTTAAGTCGTTACGCAGGGATGTCATCTCTGCTCGCTTAGACATGCTTCCTGCTTGGTCCAGATTGAATAGGGCAGGTGCAAAAAAGGGAGCGTAAGCCATGATTATCATAATTAACAACGCTTCGGAAAAAAGTGGGTCCACCGTGGAGAAATTGCCATATAGGAGCTTGACCGGCGAGCTAGGCCAAAGTCGACGAAATGGCAACGAAGTCCTCTGCAGCGCTTCTTTCAGCTTGGTGTGGTCGTGCTTTTGATCTCCTTGAATCATGTTGAGAACATTGGTCATAAGGGAATTGGAGGCGAACTTGGAGACATGCTGAGGCTTTGCTACTAACAATGATTTCGCGTCCAATCCATTAAGGAGAGAGGACGTGTTGGGAACGGCTAAACAGATCGTTCTGTAGGTGAAGAATGCTCCTTGCAGCGACGGTTCGGTTCCGAGCGCCTTGACATCCCCTGTAGGATCATTTGCCTGTGCTAATTCCTGAACCGCGTTGGCACTATATGCGTATTGCAATAGCTCAGCTATTTGGGTACCATTGGCTTCAGCAGCTCCCATAACCCTTCCCGCGAAGTGGATTTCAGAGTGACCGGCTCCAGCTTCACCCTCAGGGTCATCTTTAAGATGAGTGACAGTGGCGGTCAAAACGTCATCCTGCCGTAATCCATATTTGGGAATACGCTTTACTGTAGATGCATCAGTATCGTGCTTTGCGTTGCTCGCAGAGAAAAAAGTAAAGACGTATGCTGGTGCTTGGAGCGCCCCATCAAGTCTGTCAAGCGTAAGCGGAATGTGACTATCTGCAGGGCCCATTATAGTATGGATGGCAAAAGTGACCACGGAATGCGCAGAGTGACGCACGATGCTTTTGGGACGCAACGCTAGTAATCGAGTGACAGAGAGTTGAACAAACTGCCATGGTTCACGTTTAAGTTTCCACGGACAAAATACTGCCCCAATATGCTGAATAGAATCCTCGATGATCTGATCCGTATAATCGTCAGATTGTTTGGCGCTGACTGTCCACTCGATTGTGGGTTGTCGTACTGTGGGCACCCCAGGCCCTGCTTTTTGGCGAGGGAGGTAATGTACTAATGACGTAAAAAATTGGGCAAGTCCATTAGGCAATAGATACAATGCCATTAAGGCTGCATCAAAGTCATTTAGGCTGATGGCCATTTGGAGGGTTGCCTGAATGGAAGAAGGGTCCGGGATTGGCAGGAGGCTGATGAGGCATAAGAAGTAGGAAAAGACCGCTGGAGAATTAATCACCAGAGCCTCATGTTTAGTATCGTCGACGCGCAAATGGGGTTCCCTTTCGTCTTCGCCTTCAATGATACCAAATTCGTTGCCAAATGCGTGAGCATAGGACGAGGGGATTGGGTCTGTATGGGTATAAGCATGTGCTTCATGTATGATTTCGCTGGCCGGATCTTGACGGGTGTCTTCATGAATTCCCTCAAGTTCCCGCTCTTCGTCAGAGCCATCAGCATCGCTGTCTGTGGAGTTTTTTGCCGAATGATATACTGTACGCAGAGTGGCATCATCGGGTTCATATCTACAACTATTGATAGTTAGAATTGATGCACCAGACATTCCGACAATGGCCGCCCGCAATTCATCAGAGGTCTGTGCGTTTATAACATCCGCAAGAGCATGCCCGATGGCGGCCGGGAAGGTAACCAGCGATTTTTGGAGCAATTCAATTAGAGTGACTTGGATAGGGCTATGAGAACCGTTTTCATTATGACACCACTGGGACAGGATATGGCTCAGCCGTGCTAGTGTTTCTACATGATTGCGAATGGCAGGAGCGGTTTCAAGCCAGGGATTGCCTGCCCGGACTGATGTTGGCGACATGTCGCCCATCTTGCCATCCAGCAAGGCAATCAGCATGTTGAAGAATACATCTTTGACAGAGGCGGGAGCTACGGAGGCGATGAAGATAGGCTGTTGAGTCGTAATGGTACAAAGTGTTTCATCTAATGCACATGAGGAAGGGTGCGGTTGGTTGGGCCTAAGCAGCCATTCGAACAATGCCGGAATGTTGTAGCCATTAATTATGGGGCGAAGATCATGGGGAGATGACCCGCTCTGCCACATATTTAGCGATGCCAATTTAACATTAATACAAGAATGCCGTAAGGCTGGTGGCAGTTCTGCAATGTTCAAGGCACATAATTGATCCTCAGCATGGGAAACTATGGCGACCTCGGAGCTATTAGAGCATAGATCGGCAATTATTGACCAGTCATGCACGCTCATAGCAGGTGAGATAAGCACTGAACGAACTTCGACGGCGTGATGCAGTTTGAGCATGTGATGGAGTGCACCTGCCATCTTGGTACCCGCAGAGAAAGAGTAAATGCAATATGTCGGGAGGGTAGGGCATAGTTCACGTACCAATTGATGCAATCGCGCAGCAAGTAGTGAGATGGCTCCTTCATCGCCTGCTGCTTCATGCATGGCCCTAGGTTCATCGGCTACCAATGATACAGTGGATAGCTGCGCTGTGATTGCCTCAGCATTGCTCATACTAACAATGCTCGTGGGCACGTAGCTTCTGTTGATAGTGGTGTCAATAGGTCGCAAGCTATGTCCGTATTGAGCCGAACCAATCCATACCTCGACTGGGGCGGAGCGCGTCAACTCGGGTATGCCATCGGGCGTATCAGCAAAAAGCCCTGGTAGATGGATTAGGACTGTAGTGGTTGGACAATCCTCCTCAGTATCTTGCATTGCCTGTGGTTGCCGTTGTTGCTGGTGCTGCAGGGGTGGGGCTGCTAAAGCCTGATAATTGATTCGTATTGCCGCTCTGAAGGGAAGATTGGGCAGCCATATCCACTGGGGGCGTTGGCACGAAGGCAATATATTTGCAGGGACGGCAACAGTGCTTTCATTATCCATTATGGACGGGACGCTGGATTGCCTGTCACGTAGTGCAAGGGTCTCCGAAGCCACAAGATTTGGAAGTTCCTGTGTCGTGCCTTTCTGACGGTGGTGAGAGAAAGGGAGAAAGTATAAACGATCAGTAAATGTGCCATGAGTGGCTTTCTGCGAGCACTGTTCAATCGGGAGTAACTCTGCTATAACAGCGAACACAGGGATACATTGACTGGGGGCTGGTCTGTCATCAGATGTTCCCATGGTGGTATGATCGGTCATCAACAGACATGACCCAGCGGCAGCTGGTATGGTTTCGGCAGCACATAATGGCGTATGCCAGTTGGATTTGATTTGTTGCGGGCTTCCTTCTTGCATCGGTATAATCGGGAATGTAACTCCAACTGTTCCATCGGGAGGCGGAATTGGAATAATAATCCTCTTAGTGCCCCTCGCGGATCCTAAGGGAAGATGAGTAAATGCCCTAATACGCTGCTGTTCTTGGCCTGACATGTATAGGGTTTCGCTAAGTCTATGCATATGTGACGTGTGGGGGCGGGAAAGTCTGGCGACTACATGGAGTTTAGCTACGTGATACGCATGCTGAAAGGGCGCAGGGTTGGTTGCAGCAGCCCCAAATATTGCATTGATGGTGGCAACAAGATCCTTTGTTGCTTCTGCGTCCATCCATTCAATTTGCCATCGCTGGCGTAGATACGTCCATGAGAGGCATGAAAGTGCCGATTCTGTGGTTGAGTCGGCCAGTTCATACAAGAATGTGGTGATACGCTCCAGTGATGTCCTAATTTGGTCAGTGGCCGGAATATGGGTGTGCAGCGAGCAGTATCCAAGTATGCGACTCCATTCTTCAATGGTCATAGACGCGCAAGGAATGTTTTCTTTAGCTAATTCAGGAATGGAGGCCTGATTGCCGTCGATTTGCCGCAACGTGTTTAGTCGGAAAAGCCAGGTGATTATAGTGTTAGTGATTGCATTACGCTGCGACACCCGGTGCTTAGTTAGCCCACCTGCTGAGTACACAATAAATGTGCGGATAACTGTACAGGATGGGGTGACATGGCGGGAGAAAGTAGTTGACATTATATCAGCCGCCGGTAATATGATTAACGGTAGAAAGGTAAACGTTAACAGCTTATAGAGGAGGGCCATAGCTGATGCCATCCCTTGCAAGACGGCAATCACTGAGAATTTATGGTAGCCCTTGGAGAGAGCTGGAGTCAATATGGCCGGAATGATGCGAAACACTGCCTCAAAAGCCGAGGTGGCGCTCGACCCACATGTGGCAGCAGACCCTTGAAGCAATCCTGCATATTGAAGGAAGAGCAGCTCGTGACTTGTAAAGCCGTTGGAGCCAGGAAAATCGGAGGGAGACAGAGACAAGGAGGAGAGCTGCTTGGAAACAGAGTCCAGATTGATGGTGGTTGGCGTAAGATGTTCAGCTGCCGTTGGAGAGACACCAATGATGGGCATGTGCGCTAGCAGCTCATTAAGAGCGCTATGGCCGCGTAGAGGCTTATCCCATATTAGGAATTTGGCTCGCGAAGTTTGGAGTAAATTAAGATAGTGAGTGATGCCGAACTCAGGTAGTCTAATGTGGCCTGAATGAATGATGAGGAATTTACCATGAAGAGATTGAATCATCCACTGAATGGCCGATAAAATCGCCGTGAGTGGCTCGAGTTGCTCGCTATACTCGATCACCACGTTAATGTGTCCAGTTGTCCATTCCCCACTTGGCACTAATTCAGCCGAGCAGTCAAATTTCACAGTAGGTTTTGCTTGACCACTCGGTACAGGCCATCCATTGACTTGCAGCAGAATTAATTGCGTGTCAGTTGGTATTTGCGCGGCTGCGGCGCCAAAACAGTCTTTGAATTGCTCGTTCATGGTTGACATTGAAAAAGAGTGCAATGGTTCGGCCGCATCGAGCGTGTATGGGGAGTGAAGGCGAGTGCGAGAATCATCTGTGTCAGGTTGAGCAAATGGGCTTTCATCAAATATCCACTTGAGCTGGCGGCCCGCCTGAAATTGCGCTAACCGGTGCGGGAATTTGTCCGTGTCAAAGGCCTCTGCTACCGCCTTACGCATCACCGCGAGGGTTGACCCTGGATTGTCTTGTGATGGCGCAATAGCGGCGCGCTGTGGAGGTCGGGCCTCTAACGCTGGCAAGACACTACTTGATGCGGCCGTGGATGTGCGGCAGATATCATGCATGGCGTCTGTGTCAACTGGAAAGGCTAAAGGATAATCCTTCTGAATGAGCTGAATGAATGGAAGGAAAGGCTCTCGTTCAACTACTGAGAGGAATTTATGCCGCACAATTTCCTGAGGTTTTTTCTTAGGGGTCCAAGTTGTGCTGGGCACCCCACATCCAGCACTCACTATTTCAATGCCCAAAGCCTGTGTAGCTACATAGAGTTGTTTCCTAGAGGGATAACCTATTGTGACAAATAGGGTTTTTTGCGTGTCAATGGTAGCTACTTGAATTACGAGAGATTGGGCATCAGAATAATATGGATCCATCATAACCAGGTTGACTACTGCAGGCGAAAGCTTAGTTTTGCTGATCGTGAGTTCATCGGTAGCGGGTTGAATGTCGTCGACTGATGTGAATGCGAACGTTTGATCCCTCCATCCTGCAGTGGTAGGCCATTTGGCGTCCCAGTCAGGAAACATTTCTGAAGCGGTGGGAAAATTGTGGACTGAGCTTAATGAACCGGGACCTCCATAGCGCATGATGCACTTGGCGGTGGCTGCATTGAAGTTGAAGGTCCACCCAATTACATCTTTTTTGGAAGCGGGGGGCCAAAACATGGAGCCGGTGCCGAGGGGCATAATTGCGAAGGTTGTGTCGGGCCAATACGTACCTTCTTGCGGATGCAGCGTTAAGTCGGATCCCACAGAGAAGAGCGGCCATCCATTGGATGTTAGCTGCAACGATTTGCGAACGGATCTGCCGATGATAGCCATGACTGTGTGCATTCTTGATTCCTGGGGCCCAGAAATCTGCTGAATGGGAGGAGTGTTGACTGCATCCACCCAGGACGATGGGAGAAGAAAAGTGCGGAGCATAGTCATCCAGTTAGTTTTGTGTCCAACAGAGACAGGAGCTTGGAAAAAGACGCGCATTGCCGCTCTATAGGTGATTGTGGAAGGCATGAAGTACTCGAGCTGTGAGATGGTGGCGGACATGCTGGTTTTGGATGTGGGGAAAACGCACATGGACTCGTTGACTGCTTGCATTATGCTGCTGCCAATGCTGTCACAGTGCGATGATGGGGCGATTGGCAGGGACTGGGTTTGAAAGAGCGCCACATGGGGGGTACGTGCAGCATCAGAGACGCTACCGGTGGTAGTGGCCATCAAGCTATCCAGTACGTGCGCTGCTCCTTGGGTGATAATGACTTGAATTTCGTTATTTTTGGCGCGAAAAAAAACATTATCTAATACCCGTGTGATCGGACCTTCTGATATTTGGCACTGTTGTTCCTGAACGGCCATAGCAGTAAGAGACGTCCACTTGTGAGCATACGGACTGGGATCAGAGGAGTAAGCCCTTCCCAGTCCAATGATGAGGTAACTATCGGGACCGGCGTTACTAGCAGACTCACGATGAGGAACTATTCGGTCGGGACACTGCATAATCCGTAAATGAGAAGCTATGAGGGTCCGTGATCCTTCCAATGTGCATTTGCCTTGTCTGATTTGGGTAGTCGGCGGATGAAATTCTGTAGTTATTGAAGCTCGTTGAGCAAACGGACTGGGGTCAGATGAGTATCTCCTGCCTCGTCCAATGATATGGGGAAGATATGGGCGAAGGTGTGCATGTTTGTCAGGTGCGTGACAGCAAATTATAGCATCCTGGATGTCTGAAAGGGTGGGCCAGTGCAACGATGTACTGTTATGTTTTGACCACGTGGTTGTCTTATTGACTTGTCTGGCCTTATATTCAGCATACGGAGTAACGTTGAGGCACGCGGATGGTTTTCTCTGACGCACTTCCAGCGAAGTTGCCCGTGTGGTTCGGCCGCTCGACTGATTGGCGGAGGTTTTCTGATTCTGCGGACCGTTCTTCCGACGCGGGCGAGCTATTATAGCAATTTCCACATGGGGAGAAGGGGCCGTGTCAGTGTCAGGTAGTAATAACGAAAGTCGAATTCGCTCCTGCTCAAGCCTATGGACACGCCGCTTTGCCAGGAGACGCATAGTGACAGCACGCTTGCGTAGCTTCATAACTTGGATCAGTTGTTGCTGATTGCATTTGTGGATTCGAGGCAATATCTCCGAGACGAAGCACCTGTTCTTCTGTGCAATAAGTAATTCCTCAGGAGTCTGGCCGTAAGCCGTTGTCGGTGCCGACGTCGATGATTGCCGCCTTGACGAGGAATGTTGCTGGCTTTGTTGGCTTAGCTTAGAGCACTGGGGTAACCATGCGTGCGGATCACCGGCGTTGGCAGGGGCCAGAGATGTACATGAGGGCTTATTGACCTTTAAGGCCTCCCGATTATGATCCAACCGTATAAAATTGGGAAGCTTCGTTGCCTTAGGCAAACAGGAAGCATCAGCCCAACAACTGATAAGTCCACACGTGCGGGCGGAGACGCCTGATAGCATGGGTTTGAAAGTTTTGTACACGCTGCCGCACCGCCCCACGTAGGGAGGGCGCATCCGCATCGTCACTAACCTGATGTGCTTTCGCCATTTACGAATGACCGATTTGCCTTTCCTGCGCAAGGCATTATGCTGTGCCATCAGGAAGAAAGGGCATAGGAGAATGACGACAGCAACAGCCATAAAAGAGATCAGCGCTCCAATTGTAAGGGTTGCAAGAAGAGCTGCGGTGTTAATAGCATAGCATTTACCATCGTTGGAATGATTAACCGAATTAAAACCAGTACCAGCGAAAATGATGTTGTTAAAGTCCATAGAAGCATTGAAAGTTTCAATAACGGAGTGGGCAGTGCACTTACAAGAATCTTTAAGATCCTTGGAAGCAGCACGTACAACCGGTTCAGGTAAACCAACAATTACGTATTGACTCTCGCTTGTACGTCTGCAGGCAGGATCAGTGCTATAACAACACAACGTTGCAGCGGTGAGAGTGGTCCCATGCCGGTGTCCATAACACGTGACATTAAGCCACTGCCTGTGGACTTCAGCATAGGTGTGCGGTGCATTCACCTCAACAACAGTTGCTAGCAGTAAGATTATCCTTAACCAGTAAAATTGGCTAATCATAGACTTGTCAACGGTTGCTCGATGACTTAGCACCGAGACCGTCGCTACTCTTCACAACGTGCCAGACTGATTCTGTACAGTCTGCTCTGACTTGGAACAATATAAGCGTGCTAATTTACAGTTCCTATTCGCAGAGCCCTTAGACTCCGCTGGTTGGACTTGTTTGTTATAAGAAGGTGGTTGTAACCTGAGGGATGTAACATTTGAGCCAATAGAAGGACGCAAGGCGGAAAGAATTCTACAAGCTTTATGTCTTTGTTCATCAAGCATTAGGTCTAATAGGGATCGAGTTGAGCGGAGCGAGTACTTCTAGTTGCGAGCGTAGTTTTATGCGAATGCACGATTCTCTGACGTTGTTGGAAAGTTTTGTTTGTTGCTCGAATTCTTAGCTAAAGTGCTTCCATACGTTGATTGGGGTGTGTCTTCGATGTTGTTAGCTGCTGTTAGCTGCGCCTTCGTTTACTGGGTCCCTGGCTTTTATTGGTGGCATCGCTTCCTAGATAGGATGACGCACGCTTGTTGTTTATAAGGAATTTGTGAGGTGCTGGCCAGTTAACAACTTGCTTGGCATGGCTACTTATGTTACGCTCTATGTTCGTCATGATGCGTTCGAGCTTCTTGCGCAGTGATTTTTGTTCAGCATCGTCATCCTGCCATAATGTCGAATGATTTTGGGCTGCATGAGTTTGACAATTAATTCGCCAAAAAACGCTTCTTCGTGCCGGTTCTCTTTCATAGTTATGCTGCGGGTCTTGACTGAAGGTAAGTAACTTTTTTAGGGCCATGACCGCAGTGGCTACCTTTGAGAGTAACGAGATACGAGCAATTAAGCTGGCAAGGCCTATACCTATCAAGTCCAGTAGGGACAAATCTTCACATACTGCATAAGCTCCTATTACAAATTTGGCGTGAGAAGAGAGAAGGACAATTTCGGTTGTTATAGCATGCAGCTCAGCGGCAAGCATAAGATTGGAGGGCGTGGCTAGTTTGACTGATTTC
>Ga0208386_1000207_pt1 | contig 18455 bp, 23 predicted proteins | sample CryBogCBH16Oct07_FD_185510 | JGI IMG/M metagenome (GOLD analysis project Ga0208386, IMG submission 185510) | Freshwater microbial communities from Crystal Bog, Wisconsin, USA - CBH16Oct07 (SPAdes) | ecosystem: Environmental > Aquatic > Freshwater > Lake | place: Crystal Bog, Wisconsin, USA...
ATGTTCTGCAACCAAATGTGTGACGTATTAAAGAAAGAGATCAGCAAAGTAACAAGAGAAACTAAAGCACTTGTTGATGCTGTTCCGTCAGGACTTGGCGAAGATGAATGATTCATAAAAAAATATTATATTATTGGCATTGATGATTCAACTAATTTTGGAGTAGTTTCCGTTATCCAGCTAGGAATCTCTGTGTCTGGTGGATTAAGCAAAGCTGACCATGTGAAGCTGATAGGTTCACCTACTGGTTGATCAAATCCGTTTTCGTCCTTTGTGTAGGAAGCATAGATAGGCGTGGGAACGATATTTACGCCCCAAACAGGGATAGCCGTAGGGATGGGTGGAAGCTCGTAGCACCAAGGAAGGCTTGATGCGTCTTGGATGGTTGTGCAGGAAAATGTACGCATATTAAAGAAGTGCTAGTCCAACTCCGAGAGTTGATTTGTAGAGGTTAGTAAGGCTTGCGTAGTTGGCTACTTGTCCCTTAAAAATGGCGACAAATGGAATGATTCCAACCCAAGGATAATTTCCATTAGAATAAGCACCTATGCTTATAATATTTGTTGCAGATGAAGGAACGGAAGCACCACCAGATGCAGAATAAGGAGTTCCATTTATCCAATTTATTCCAGTGGTTGAACTTGTTTGATTAAATCCAATTTCACTAAATTTTTTTAAATTTACACTTGTACCATAATTCCCCCATCCATTAACATTTGAGGATATTGAATTTTGATTGCTAGAGTAAATTTGAGAAGCCCAAACCAAATTATTTGCATTGTCAGTTTGCGCACCATTAGTTACAGCTAATCTTACTGGATTATCGGCAGATGTTGGATTTATTATAGCATAACAACTAGACGCATAATCGTTGTAATTCACATTTGCAGTGATATAGCCAGCCGTGTTGAAATTTACGCCAGAAGACCCCCAAGCTGAAGAAGCACCAGCAAAGTTGGTCATCGTCCCCACATAGTTTCCAAAACCTCCTAATGCTTGTGCCGTGAGCGTGGAAGAAGCATTCTGGCTACTCCTCAAAGGCCAGCACACCATTGAGTTCCACAACCCAAGTTGTTTGGTTCCCTTCACAAACGAATTGATTAGATTCTGCGTGGGGAGCGTGGAAGTTGCGATTGGGCCTACCGAGTTGGTAGGAGTGCCGTAAGGAGTGAGATTGTTAATTTCATTGGAATCCACATAAACGGAAGCTCCAGAGGTTTCATTCAATGCCCAATAAGAAACAAGGTTAGGTTCTAAATCTGTATTTGCAATGACGGAGTAGGTAAGTCCAATTCCTTTGTTGTAGAGAGCAGATACTTGACTTGCAGATAAAGCTCCTCCTCCACCAGATGCAGATGTCCAGATTCCAAATCCAGCGATGGAGCCGTTCCACTTGTACCCACCAGTATAGTCTCCAGTGTTTGCAATCGAGAATGGAGCAGAGGCATTGGCAAAAGTTGGAACTCCAGTTTGAACATTTATAGAAACCCCATTAACATAAACATTCAAAGTGGTTGTTGAATAGTTGTAAACAATCGTTATTAAGCTCCATTGGTTTAATGGAAATGAATAATTAATTGTATTAACATAAGATCCAAGAATAACTAAAAAGGAAGTGTTTGTAGTGCTTAATCCATATTCCCATCCTGTGGATGATGTGTATTTACCAAAAAGATAATTTCCATTAAGGGTTGGATTAATCCATGATGAAATAGTAAAATCCTGTCCATTTCCCAACTGCAAAGACGAATTACTCGCTACACTTAAATACTGATTCGTCCCATTGAAACTAGCCGCTTGATCATAGGCAGACGGAGTGACTGCACCTAACGAAATGCCAGCAGTAGAAAAATAACTTACTGCGTCTGGATCAAAGAAAGATCCTCCCCCAAGATTGTTCTTGGAGATGAATGGCCCATGATTGATGTCGATGATTGCTTTACTCATGGCAAGATCAGTGCAGGGGATGGAAGGGGCGTAGTCTCCGTGATCCACGATGGGAGAGGCGTGTTGGCTGGGTCAAGGAGGGCAGACCAAGTAAAGGAGATGGGGTCGCCAACTGGCGTGGAAAAACCATTTTCGTCTTTGGTATAAGAAGCGTAAGTGGGCGTAGGGACGATGTTGATGCCCCACACTGGCTTGTTGCTAGGGATAGCAGGGATCTCCCAGCACCAAGGGAGGTCGTTATCTTGTAAAGTTGTGGCGGTAAAAGTTCTCATGGAAGGGAAAGGCCAACTGCCAATGTTTGTTTTAGTAAACTATAAACTAATGATTGTTGAGTGGCAGACAGACTGACATTGAATACAGAACTTAAAACTGATGTGCCTTGAAAATATCCAGCCTTTCCACCTAAAAACATATTTTGAGAAGGCGTTGATGGATTTACCATTGGCGCTGAAGTAGTTGTTACATTTGTTGCATTTTGATATAGAGTTGCCGAAGATCCAGTTCGTGAAAAAGCAATAGCAGAATTTACACCAGCAGTGATTACATTATTAGAATATTGAATTCCTGCAGTGCCATTGTTAGTAACTAATAAAAACTCATTTGATGGGGAATATTGAAATATCCATCCGCTTGAAGGATAAACTCCAAAACTAATAGGAGTTCCATAATTTGCAAAATTTGATGTATTTGGATTGTTTATTGAAATTCCAGAAAAATCTTGGGTGGTAAATATAAGAGAGGAGTTTTGTCCTGCATCCAAAAATTGGTTAGTTCCATTAAAATTCAATCCTTGCGATGCCCAAGTAGGAGCATTTGCAAGAGTTGCATTTTGAGTAGTTAAACCTCCTAATGAATAAGCTGTTGTTTGAACACTTGAATTGTTCATTGAACTCCGCAGAGGCCAGCAAACAAAGTTATTCCAAAGTCCCAATCCCTTGATGCCCTTAACAAAGGTGTTGATTAGCGATTGGCTAGATGCAGTGGCTGTGGCGATTGGGCCAACGGAATTAGTCGGCGTATTGTAAGGCGTGAGGTTATTGCCAGATGCCGTGACGGAATCGTAGTAGAGGCTTGCTCCACTTGTTTGGTTCAAAGCCCAATAGCTGACGAGGTTGGAGGAAAGTCCTGCTTGCTGGATTCCAGAGTAGGTGAGTCCGTTGCCAGCGTTGTAGAGGGATGTTCGCTCGTTAGATGTTAAAACTCTCTTCCAGAATCCCCATCCTGCTTGACTGCAATTTAAGTAAGTAGGACTTGTAATATCAAGATTGTGGGCAATAGACAATGCGGTTGTTGAAGATAAAAATCCAATAGTATTGCTAATTGATACAACAGATCCGTTGTTGTATTGAATATTCATTGTCTGCAAACTTATGTCATACCAAGTAACAACATAAACCCATTGGTTTGTTGGAATCGTTATTGTGACATTGATAGAAGATGGATTGGCATAAAAACCAATTTGTGTCCCTGTCCAATAAATTAAATATTCATAAACATTAGCCCATTTTCCAATAATTTCAGAAGCAGAAGCTCCAGTTGGAATATTTACCCAACCAGCAAAAGTAAAACTTGTTCCTGCAACTTGAAGGCTAGAATTACTCGCTACACTCAAATACTGATTCGTCCCATTAAAAGTAGCGGCCTGATCATACGCCGTGGGTGTTTGCGTACTTGCCCCTATGCCAGCGTTAGCACAATAGGTGTTCGCATCAAGGTCAGTTAAGCTCCCCTTGATTAAATTTAAGCCGTTCCCAATTTCGAGATTGGCGTTTCCCATGACTACGAGAGTTCCGTAACTTGAAGCGTTCCAGCAGTTGTAAAGATCCCTTGCAAGGCTCCAGTGAAGCCAGTAATGGTAACATTATCACCAGTGCCAAGACCAACAGAGAAATTCGTGCTAGAAGCAGTACCAGTGCCAAGCAAGATATAAACTGATCCTGCCCCTTGGTTATACAAAACAATTCCTTTGCGGTTTGCATTAGAAGCCAACACTTGTGCAGAGGAAGTGGAAGTGAAGCTCGTTACGGAAGCAGAAGATGATTGAGGAAGCGTGACTCCACCAATCACATTACTACCAGTAGGCAGACTTACTGAATTACCAAATTGAATTGGCAAAGGACTATATAACCCAACTGAATTAAGATTTCCATTTCCTGCATTGTATCCAACTAAAAATGCACTTGATGGAACCCCTCCTGCTCCAACTGTTCCAACTCCAATTTGTGTTTTTACATCAACATTTACATAACCATTGGAATCAGTAGGCCCAACTATAGTTACATTATCAGCTAGTCCAGTTTGCCCTTGGATAGCACTAAAAATTTGCCACCTTTGTTCGCTATCGGTGGTATCGACAAATTCTGAAAAAGGAAGAGGAGTAACAGACATAACTATAAAATTGGTTGAACACCTTGGGGGGATCGAACCCCCAAGGCATCCAGAGTTTAATTAGAACAAGTAACCTGTGACGTACACATCACCATAGATCGCACCAATGCGTCCAGCGGTATCAGCCGTGGAAGCCTCGGTTGTGAGCGAGGGATTGTAGTACGAGAAGGTCGTGCTGGTCGTGGAAAGAACTTGAACAAGACCGTTATAAGCGGCATTGCCAATCGTAAGAACTTTAACCATCACACCTGGAACCAGCCAAGAGGGAACACTCGACACCGTGATGGTGCTGATGTTGTTGGCGGTAACACGGTTCGTTGAAGCCAGTGAAGGAACAGCGGCGGTCGTGACGTTGATACGCACATATTCCGTTGAAGCGGCTCCACCACCACCAGATCCAATAGCAGGATTTGGGTTGGCAACAGGGTCTTGACCAAGAACATAACCGTTAGTAGGAAGAGCAAATGCCGATTGAGACAGATTGCTAGTCGAATTTGGGCTAGTGCTAATTGGCACAGCAGGAAGGGTAAGAGTTGTGAACAGAGGCTCACTTGTCGTACCGTTGTCGATTGCTACTTGTGCTGGAGTTCCGTTAGTACCAAGAGCATTCTTATACACAATGAATGCATTCGTAGGAACGAATACGTTTTCATCGTAGTTAAGATTTCCAAGGTCGTAAGTTCCTGCAACCGTGAAGTCAACAGCCAATGGGCCGTAACGAACGATTGTCAGGTTATTAGGAGTGGGTTTAGGGACGGACATATAATTAGTTTTATTTGATTAGTTAAGATTAATAGTAGCTAGGCGTATTGTAAATAACATTGTTTAATGTATAAGACACATAAACATTGTCAGTGGTATCAGCAATAGTGATTGCTGTAGCAAGTGGCCCAACTCCAGACAAACTGATCGCACCACTCATTGCAACACCATTAACCGTGCAAGCACCACTTCCGTTAGCCGTAATCGACCAACTCAATGCACTTGTAGGAATAGTGAATGATGTGTTTTGAGCAACCTGTACAAAGTAAGGAGTCAACGGTTGCCCGTACCCTGCGTATAGCAGGGCAGGGGCGTTGAGGACACTCGATGGAGCGTAATTAGCGTTGTTTAATGACATCGTGTGTTTACCTTATTGATTAGATAGGCTGGCTAACAGTGTTGTTGCAAGCGTAACAATCAGGGGTGTATTGAGGAGCATAGTTCGGTGACAGTGTGCAAGCCGCAGGGATCACCAACTGTGCATTGTTCAACCTGTGAAGGATGGAGTGCATCAGAGTAGGATCTTGGAACTGCATACCCATACGGAACTGGTTCCAGAAGAAACCTTGGTCACGCTTGATGTTGCACTCCCAATCTGGGTTCTTCCACTCCCAATCACCAGCGTAGTTCTGGGTCATGCCTTGAGCTTCACCGATACCACTCTGGGATGGGCTGATCCACTTGATCATTGCCTTGTTAACCCAAGGATTCGTGATACCGAAATCAGCGTAGTTATAAGCAGGGTTCTGGATGTACTTGCAACCAAGCTCCGTTGTGACGGGGTAGTAAGGAAGCACACGAACCAGACGAGGCCAGGTCGTAGGATCGTTTACATTGAACGTAGGAAGGGAAGCATTGTATGTCCAATCCACGTTGAAGCGAACTCCGTTGATGTCGTTACAGAATGCGTAGTTACCGATGACACGATCAATACCAAGAGAGTATTGAAGCTGTTTGTCATCAAAGTCACTGACGCTCTCCCACCATCCACCAGACTGCTTGGCATACTGCCAGAGTTGACGAAGAACACGGGAGTCAGGAACGATGATCTCAAGAAGAGGGCGACCAGCGGCCTCACTTACGTCGAGACGATAGGCATCATCTTCACGCTGAAGGTTGATGAGGATATCATCAAGGGTATCAAGCGAAAGAAGACCGATGTTGTTAAGGTTGGAAGCCGCCATCTTAACATAGACATAGCCCATGTTGTAGCTACCCTCGTTCGTACCCTCGAAAGGCTGAACGATGAACATCTGATCATCAGGAGTAACACAAGAGACAAGGGACTGACCATTGCTGACAGGAACCCACTTGTGTCCAGCACCACCGATCCAGTTGGAACGGGCGAACTCCTCATGGACGTTCTTGGTGATGTTGACATTGGTTGCCATGATGTGATCCATCTCCTCTTGAGGGAAGAGACGATACATGAAATCGGTAAGCTGATACCAATCGGTACGCATAGCCTTGGTGAAGAGGCTGAAGCTGTACGATTCCGTACCAGGGTGAGCAATCGTCTCAAACTGAACGTCATCAGCGTTCTGAATGCAACGACCAGACTGAACTTGCTCCCAAGGCTGATCTGGATTGTACCATCCACGCCCGAAGCGGAATGCTTTCTGGGTAGGAAGGGTGTTTAGAGGCCAAGTCTCGGTCTCAAGGCGACCGTAGTAAATGGAGTTGATTGCCATCTTTTTAATAAAAAACGGATTGTAATATACCCTTGCCTCTCTGAACAATGTGTCAACATCCTGACACGAACTAAATGTTACGCCGTTTTGCGCCATAGTATTAAATTTTATTGGTTGAGTTGTGTGCCTTGAAAAGAATCGCCTTTCCAAAACACGGTTTTGGTTTGAGCGACTGGCAACCTCGCAGGGTCTTTATTTTATCAACAATTGATGTCAACCTCACACCCCGCTTTTTATTTATGTCTGACGCTATCAGACTCGGTGCTTTGGCTGAAATCAATCGTTGATTGAACAACGACCAATCCAGATATTTTGACTTTTATCTAAAACTTAAAATTCGTCAACTATATTTTTTAAGATATTCTATAGCTTTCAACAAAGTTGCTGTTGAGTCTTTGAATTTGCCCAATCCATTATTGCAATTCATGCACAACAATCCACGAATTTTTCCTGTTTTGTGATCGTGATCTACAGCAAGTTTTCTTCCCGTTTTGCATTCATCGTTGCAAATAGCACACTTGTAATTCTGTAAGTAAAAAAGTTGATTGTATTGTTCAAGGGTTATATTGAATTTGATACGCAATTGAGCGTTTTTTGTAGAATTTGGATTGTTTTTTGCAGAACGAAGTTTGTTTTCATTGTGCCTTTTTCTGTTTGCACGATTCCATTTCTTGGCATTTGCACAATTCTTTTCTGGGTTTTCTTTAGCCCATTTTAAATTCCGCTCTTGGTTAAACTTAAATTTTTCTGGTGTTACCCAATATTCAGCACCACGATTGTAGCACCAAAATATCTTTCCATCTTCTCTTGTTACGCCTCTTTTAATCATGCCCAATACATACTACAAATAGTGTAGTATGTAAAGGGAAAAGTATGATTATCTATTTCTAAATTTAGCAAATAAACTTGCTGGAGTTCTTTCCTCCACTTCCGTTGCTTTGCCAGATGAAGAAGATCCCATGAGACCATCAGATGTGGAAGATCCACGCATCTTTTTGATGGTTTCTTTAAGCTCTGCATTCTCCCTTTCAAGGGCAAAGGAATATGCTTTTGCTTTCTTAAATTTAGCTCCCTGCTGGAGTACACGGGTGATCTGCTCTGGAGCATAGTTGCTGTTCTCACGCAATGCCGCTTCAGCAATCAATTCATCTTCCGTTGTATCATCATCAATCTTTTGTGATGCAATAATCTTTGCAATCTCTTCTGGATATTTAATGGAATCTTCCAGTGATTGTTTTGCTTGGAGGAATGCATCCTGCCAGCGTTTTCCAATTTGAGATTTCGTCATGTTTGCACGACGAGCCTTCTCCTCATCAGCTTGTGCTTTGGTTATCTCCCAATTCTGGAGAGCTTGGATACGATTCTCAACCTTACCAAGAACATCGTAAGCTGTAGTATTGAATTTAGCCTGTTCCATAGGAGAGAGATTCTCGTAGATGGCATTAAGAGTTTGTTTGGAAATCTCACGCTGTCTGGATCTTTCATTCTGATCTGTTGTGCGAAGTGATGTTTCATATGCGGCAACAGCTTTCTCAAATTCCGTAACGTAAGTTGGGTCTTCCCCAAGGATCATTTTGATCTGACTATAACCATTGAGAATAGGTTGATCATAATTCTCTTTGAATACTGGATCAGCAGGAAGGTTGAGGAATGCATTTGCTTTGCGAAGCTGTTCAAGATCATTGGAGAGTGCTTCTTCACGCTCTTGCTTTTCTTTGATTGCCAATTCCAATTCTTTTTGTAGTTTTTCAACTTGTTTCTTTGTTTCGCTATCGTCGATTTTGGAACGAAGCTCTTCAATCTCTTGTTTGGACTTCTCATAATCAGCGACCTTGGCTTTTAATTCAGCGGCCTCTTTGGAAAGCTGTTCATTGGTTTGCTTGAGAGATTTGATGTATCCAGGCTTCTTATCATCTTCAACGGACGATGCCTTTATTTCTGGTTCTTCCCTATTTTCTACTGCTTCACGCCTAGCTTGCTTTTCCTCATCAACCTTATCTTGGAATTGAGAAGAATCTTGATTCAACTTCTCTGCCATTTTCTTAAACAGATCTGTAGGGTTTCCCTTTGGAGCTTCTTTGATGTCGCTCTTGAAAAAAGCATCAGCTTGTTTTACAGCGGCTTCTCTTGCGGCTTTGTCAGCGGCAGATGCGGCGGTAAGATTTGGGTTCTGTGCAGGGTCAATAGGTTGTTCAGACATGGTGTTTTGTGGTTGTGGTTACTTGCGGAGATTAAGTTCTTCTGGTGTTAGGGAGTCATCAAGATCAGGATCAAGATCAAGATCATGTGTGGCTATTTTAGATACTTTGGGACGATCAATTGTCTCAAATTTATTGTCTTCTGCTTCCGTTGCCCACTCTTGGAGGGTCTTGAATACGGAAACTACAGTTGCATGGTCGTTTTTAACAAGCTCCTCATATAAAGAGGACTTTAATTCTGTGAAGCGTTTGTCGTTGACGATTGATGCGGCTAGGTTGAGTACGTTTTTATCCATTCTGTTGGCCTATTTCGGGGTTGCTTTGTGCTAGTTGTTCTTGCTGTGCAATAGCGGCTTGCTGTGCCGCCATGTCCTGTGTGTTTTGTTGGTCGTTATGATCCAACTCTTGTTCATGTTGATCCTGCATGACTTGTGCATCCTGTGATGCCTTTGCCCTGTGGATCTGGATATCATTAGCGGCTTTTGCCCTCTTGGTAGCAAGATCAGTTGATGCCCTTTCCATTGCCATTGTGTCATGCAACTTGGCTTTCTGTGCCATTGCCGCCAGTTTGATGTTTTCTTTCTTCTGAAGGAAATCAGTTTGCATGGATTCTTTAGCAACAAGAGCATGTAGCTTGACTTGCTCTGGCGACATATTCTGATCACCTTGCTGTTGCTGATTGGCTTTCTCAATTTGAGCAAGCTGGCTACCAAGTTCATCAGTTCCACGTTGAAGCTGTTGCATCTGTTGACCAAATTCTTTGGCAATCTGTTTCTTGTAAGGATCTTTCTGTATGAATCCAAGGTGAGCAGTAAGGTGTGGGCCTTTGAATCGGATGAGGCAAGCGTAGATGTCTTTGATAAGATCAATAGCTTCCTCTGACATATTGTTGGCAACTTGACCACGGGTAGGTGCTTGAGGATTAACGCCAGCACTCTGCAAGGCTTGTTGTGCTTCCTGCATAGATGCGGCGGCATCTTGGATATGACCCTTGAAATGCTCCACATGGTTCTGATCTGGATACACCCTAAAGTTAGCGGCATTACCTTTTGGATCAGTCATACCAATGTTCTCCATTGAGATGATTCCTTGCTCATCAGGGATCTCAACCTTGGTGTGCTGGAAGTAACGGTTAACATTTTGGCGACCATTTAATGCGGCAATCGCATCAGCAATAGCATTTGCCTGACCATCATTCATAGGAGTCATTCCTGTGAGTGAAACAGTCTGCTGTGCCGCCATCAGTTTGTATGATGGGCTACCAGAACCAGAAAGCATATTGGATTCAAGGTTCTCAATGTTTTCCCATTTCCATGCTTCTGCTGGAACATTGTTTTCCTCCATGAAATCAACAAACTTTTGCTTGAGTTTGTAACCATAGCCACCCTTGGTCGTGCGGCTCATGCGTTTGTAGAGGAGCTTCAGCCAGCGAGTCTGGTTGTCATTAAACCTACGAATTTGAGTACCTTGGAGCTTGGCACTTTCAGCGGCATCCATTTGGGATTCAGCTTTCGTCCTAGCTTTCCCTGTCTTGGAATAATTGCCAATATTGTATGCACCAATTCCACGATAAAGATCAGCTTGGTAAAACTGAATACCAGAAAGCACCTCGTTGAATGGGATGTTTACGGAAACTTGTTGTGGTTCGACATCTTTAGGAAGAACCATGAATGGCATCCACTCCATCTGCTTGAGCTTCTTGGTTGATTCAGCAGAACCACCCTTGAACATCAAACGAGTATTCCAATCTACGGCATCCATGAAACGATTCATGTGGATGTCGTAAGCTCTGCATTGGATAAAGATAGCTTCAGCAAGACCCTGGATCTCATGCCAAATACCAGAACCAGTTGAGTCAGTCATTGGGGCAATGATGTCCTCCCAACCATTCTCATCCTTTTCTACCCAATCTTTTTTGTAATAAAGGAACCCTGTCTGATCACGATATTCTTCTTCCGTAAGATCCTTACGACCATTTTCTTTGTAGCCAAGTACAAGACCTCCATAGTTTTGGAGAAGAAGCATCTTGGAGATAGATCCGTTAAACTCCATGATGTAGAGTTCATACAACTCAATGCGGAGAGTGTACAAACGGGAAAGATTCATGTTGCCAGAGGCAACGTCCCTCAACCATTCCGTATTGGTATAAGTATTACGATAGTTGGTCGTGAACATCCGTAGTGCATCTACACAAGCCCAGAAGTTCCAACCCATTTCGGTTGCGTGTGCTTCTGCTTTTACTGGATCTTCTTCTCCACCAGTAATTTTGAGCCAAAACTCAAGTGGCGTATAGCTACGTTTAATGCAAAGCTCACCCAAGTTGGTAAGATCGGCATATGTTTTATCAGGAATCAAGACATTGGAGTTATGGAAACTCTTTGTGGGCCATCCATCCCTATCTTCAGCAATCTCAAATCCTTTTCCATACAAACTCATCTCCTCAACATCCAACTCAACATTGTAGTTATAGGAAGGCCAAGAACGGAGCATCCGATCAAATCCCACACTGATAATATCACTCCATATTTTCTTTTCGGTAGGGTTACCAATTTTGGTTGTGATATTTGCGGCTGTATTTCGCTCCATAACCATGTCCACAAAACTGGACTTTTGGTTATCAACGATGAATTTCATTTGACGGAACGGAACATTGCTCTGTCCCTGCATCTGCCTTGATGCTACCTGACTATAGTCTGTGGGAGGGAAACCTTTATAACATTTGTAGATACGTCCCCACTTACGTTCACGACCAGCATTGTCTAATCGAAGATTCCAACAAATTGTAAATGCATCATTGGCTGTTTGGACACGGCTAGTAGGTGCTACACCATTGGAGTTGATGGTATTAAAACCCCAACTGGAGACACCCTCACGATTTACAATTCTTTTTGTTTTTGCCATTTTAGCCTAGTGTTTGGTTCATTGCTTGTCTGCGTTTCTGACAAGCGGTGCAACCCCTTGCGGCTTGTTCAAGGTTCGTTTGAACCCCAAGTGTTGCCGCAACACGATCACCAAGGTTGGCAAACGTATGAATTACATTAGCTACCTTGTCGCCAGCTTCTTGCCAACAGTATTGACCTGGGATTCTCCCACAAATTTGTTGTTCGATCAAGTAATCTAAATTATCTGGCACTTCCACATTGTTATTTTTCATGTCACTGGCAACTTTATTGGAGAATTGTCTGCCATAAGTCATCTCCATTCCATTGACACGATATTTAGTTCCTTTGTCATCGCTGTACTCATACCAGAGTCCACTAGGGATTGGGCCGTTGCGGTCTTTTAGTCTCATGTAGCTCAAATGATTTGCATTCTTTTTATATTTTTGTCAATAGTTAATCCACATGGAATATAACGGATTGGTTTTGGATGCACCAAAAGACACAACATATGGCATCCCATATTTAGAGACTGTTCCACAGTTTGTTCGTGAGCTTTCTTGCTATGCATTAACCCGTGGAGAATTTGGAAGGCGAGAAAGGATTAAACGAGGAATAAGAATTGAGGATACTGACCTTAAAAATCCCGCTCAACATATGGTTAATTGCTTTAATCTTATTTATGGCAACGATGTGTTACTCCATTCGCAAGGCATCCCGAATAATTATGCCCTAGACATTATTGATTTGTTCTGCAACGAGAATGATTGGGGAATTGCAGGGTGTGCATCCAGCGGAAAGACGTTTTCTGTGGCGGCTTGTATCGTGATGGATTGGATTTCAGCTCCCACAGTTACCTCAACATACGTTGCATCTACCTCTTTGGATGCATCTGAAGACCGTCTGTGGGGTAAAGTTTGCACCCTTTACAGGGTAGCAATGCGTAATATTCAAGCCCAATACAAGACTGCAACCATTGGAAATCTGGTTGAGTACCGAAGAATGATTGTTTTTGAGTCGATTGATACCCGTGATACGGAACGAGACTATACAAATGCTATCAAAGCATTGGCATTTCCTAAAGGTGGAGAGGGAAAACGAGCCGTAGAGAATACTAGAGGACGTAAGAATGCCAGAATGCGGTTATTTTTGGACGAATTGGCTGAAATGGATCTCTATGCATTGGATACCAGGGTAAACCTTGGAGCAAATCCAGACTTTATTTTTGGTGGCATGGCAAACCCAGCCGCTACTGCCAACAATCCCCATACGGAGTTATGTCAACCAGACGATCCTATGGAATGGGATGCCGTAAATCGTTACACAAAGAAGTGGAGGACTCGTACTGGCGTAGCGTTGCATCTTTCTGGTGAAGATAGCCCAAACTTTAAGGTTCCTGATGCGGAAATTCCCCCATTTGATCGTTTCCTTACCGTTGAAGGTGAAGCGGCAACACTAAAACGATGCTACGGAAACAAAAATGCCCTAGAATATTGGCGAAATGTCTATGGATGGTGGCCTGATAACTCTGTAGAACTTACAATTTTCTCAAAAGCATTCATTGCTGGATGCGATTTGAACTTTGAACCCGTTTGGAGTGGCAGAACTAGGGTTGTTTGTGGATTTGACCCTGCATTTACTGCTGGTGGAGATAGATGTGCGGCATCTTTTTGCAGATTAGGGCAAAATGATACTGGTCGTAACGTAGGTTTTTATCTCGGAACTAGAGAATATGAGTCTAGCGTAGGTGATGTCTTTGAAGAATCCATAGCAATGCAGTTGGTAAAGGATTGTATTGAATTTGGTGTCCATCCAAGGGACTTTGGATTGGATATTTCTGGTGATGGTGGAAAGATGATGAGAGCAATCATCATTGAATGGAGCAAATTCCATCCAGAGGCTATGTTTGTATTCCCCATTTCATCAATGGGTATGCCGACAGAGCGTAGGATTAGCAATCTTGATAAGCGTACTTGCAAAGAAGCATACGATAGATTGGTTACGGAATACTGGTTTGCTGTTCACACGGCATTCTCTACCAGATCATTGGTTGGTATTGACGTAGATGCCCATTCCAAGGTCGTAAACGAGCTTTGTAGTCGTCTTTATTACCACAAGGGAAGGAAGGTGGCAGTCGAGAAGAAACTCGACATGAAGCATCGTTTGAAGAAGTCGCCCGATTTGGCTGACTCATTGACCTATGCTGTCCAGATGCTCCGCAGGGCAGGACTTGAATTTGCGTTTGAGGAAGAGACAGTTTCTTTAGACATCCAGGAAATCAGCGATTGGGAAAACCGATTGATCCATAGCAAAGGAACTACCCAAGAAAAAATTGAGGATGATGAATGGGGATATGGTGGCAAAGGGACGGATGAAGATGGGTTCTAAAAAATAACCCCATCCCCTGTGCGTACAAAGAATGGGGTTAAAAAGATACCCAACAATTTGAATATGGTGTTGACATATCAAAACAGCAAGCATATTTTCACAAAAGATACCCAACATCGAAATCCTCGCTGGATCGGTGTTGAGACATACACATGAGAGGGAGTCTAATGCTGACGCACCCAATCTAGGCGAGAACACCAAAGGTTTCTACCCTTGAAGATTTTGCGGGGTAGTTTGATAAGAGTGTGACGACATGGGAGCTTGAGCAGTTTACAGCCTCATTCCTTCTGCAATTCCATGTTCCAGTAATGGTGTGCTAATGATCCTTTCCGACGGTATGTGGAAGTAAATGGCATAGTTTAGCCTGTAATGGGCGAACTATGTCTTGAAGCCTTCCTCTGGTGTTGGAAGCATATACCATTGACTCTGACTTATATGTAGTTCATACTCCGATATCCTATGAAGTTTTCTCCCCAAGAATTTAGAAACGGTTCAATCATCCCATCTGTTCTCAATGGAAAAGTTGATTCTTCCGTCTCTAGCCTCATAGGTAAATCAGAAGTTACTTCATTCGGTGGCGGTCAATACAAGCGGAAACCAAATTTCCTCATGTGTCCCCCAAAATACTTGTCCACGGCTATCCCGAACAACAAGTTCATGAAAGGTCAGAAAATTGATACTGAACGTGCCATGCGTCAGTACGCTCGCATCAAGAGACTCATTACTGCTCTCGGTGTTAAAGTCATTGAGCTTCCTCCTACCAAAGGGGCACAAGATCAACACTTTGTTGCTAACCTTGGACTATCTGTAGATCCGTTTATCTTCCTTGCCAAGATGTCTGCCCCTGGTAGAACCATCGAAGAAGAACCTGGTCGCAGATTCTTTGAGAAGATGGGTTACACAGTTCTCCAACCTCCTCACTATTGGGAAGGCGAAGCTGAAACAAAACACTGGAAAGACAAAACGTATTTTGGCGGCTATGGAAAATTCTCCGATTGGAAAGCCCAAGAATGGATTTCCAAAAAGGGTGGTATCGAAATCATACCTATGCGAATGGTGAGTGATGATCTCTACCACTTGGATTGCTGTATCCATGTCCTAGACAAAGAGAACTTGATGGTTTGTCGTAGTGGCATTGATTCGGAATCATTTAAGAAACTAGAAAAACTCGCCAATATCATCGTTGTTCCCAAAGAGATGGAAGCAACTGGTGCTACCAATCTGATCCGTATCCCTGACAAAAACATTGTGATTAGTGGTATGTTCCAACCAGAGTATGGTCAGTATCGTAACTCAATGGAATGGATGCTTACTACAATGGACAAATTCAACAACTCTGTTATTTTTGCTGACATTGATGAAGCTGATAAAAACGGAGCCGATTGTTCATGCCAAGTAATGCACATGACTTTCTAAAATCTCTTTGGAGATGGTTGGTAGGTAAGATTGCTTTTATTAATGGGTATTGTCCAGAGTGTCTAACGGACTTGAAAGATTGTAATAAAAGTCCTTGCCATGTCTGTAATGTTCTCGGATACATAAGTCCGAATCAAGTATGGACTAGATTTAAGACATGAATAAAACAACCACATCACCCAATGCCAAAACAAACGTCTCCACAATGCGAGAAGCAAGAGTCAGTTACGGTACAAAGAAAACAAAGCGTAAGCCAAAGAAGTAATATGAATGCTGAACAAGATGCTTTTGAGATATGGAGCAAAGCTGGTTCAGCAGGGTTAGAGAAATATCGTAAAGGCCAAGCAGAACACAGAACAGATTTCTGGACTGCTGGTGCAGGATGGTATGCACAAAACTTGCGAGATGAACAGTTGGATCTAATCAGCTATCTCCATCACCTAATTGAAAGAATAGATTCCATGCAAGTATTGGCAGAGATGATGGAAAATGAGGATGTCTCACTCCGAGATGCCGCAACAATACTCAAACAATTGACATCCAGTAATCCCCCCAACAAGGCTTGTCACCAATCTAATGACTAAAAAACAAAAGCCAGTTGGAGCCGTAATTGTCTCTGACCTTCATTGCGGTTCCACGGTTGGTCTTTGGCCTGATGGACATGAAACATCAACTGGTAACAAAATTGGATTAGGCAATAATCTCCACCAGCAATGGCTATGGCAATGCTGGCAAGACAAAGATGAGAAGATTAAAACTCACTTCAAAGGTAAGCCATTTGCACTCATTATCAATGGTGACTGTATCGAAGGTCGCCATCATGGAACATCTGAAATCGTTGCCGCATTAAACCTAGATCATACCCTGGCCGCTATTGAGTGCCTACGTCCTCTAGCAAAATTAGCCTGTGCAGTTTACATGACTGCTGGAACCGAGTGTCACGTTGGTGATTGGGAAAAGATGATCGCCAAAGAATTAGGTGCTACTTGGCTAGGTGACAAAGGATTACTAGAAATCAATGGCACACTCATTGATATTGCCCACCATATGCCGACAAGTTCTAGGGCATACCTTGAGGCTGGAGCAATGTCTATAACAATGGGCAATGCCAGACAGAATTACTCCCGTGTTGGTCATAGGGTTCCAAAAATATATCTACGAGGCCATAGGCACACGGGAGGAATCTTTAATGATGGTGCTGGAATATTCATGGTAACACCAGCTTGGCAGTTACTTACCAGATATGCCCACAAAGTTGTGGGAGATGCCATATGCCGCCCAGGTGTGGGAATACTGGATTGGAGTGGATGTGACAAAGGAGAACTACCAGCAACCAAAATCATTTCGTATGAACCGAAAGAAAATACACCCATCAGAAGCTGATCTACGAGAGAGCATTATTAAATGTGCGGTTGATCTAATCAACACACCCACAAAAGAAGAAATAGTTTATGGTGAATGGTTCACCATTAAAGAACTAGCAGGAAAAGTAAACTATGGAAAAGATGCCATTCGTAGAAGATTAAAGAAACGAGTTGAATTGGGAGAGGTGGAAGAAAAGATCCAAAAGTGTAGGGTAGGTAATGCAGTCGTATCGTTAAGTCTATTCCGAATAATTCCCCAAGATGAAATTGCCCGTCCGTATTAAGTTGGAGGATAAGAAATTAGGTAGGGAACGTAACGATGGTCAGGCTATCTTTGCAGATAAAAAGATAGAAATAGATCCACGACTATCTACCAAAGCCAGACTCAATATAGTTTTACACGAAGGGATACATATCCTTGACCCTAACCTTCCAGAACTGAAAGTTAGAGCCTACGCAAATCGTCTATCCGATCTCCTGTGGCGTGACCGCTGGAGACGAATAGAGAAATAATTAGGCGTATTCTAAAATACCCTTGGAATGATGTGCAATAAGTTGGAGGATAGCCTTACCCTCATCAGTAGCAACATGACCCGTCCCTTGGCACTTCCAGCAGGGTTCCCCCAAACCTTCATCGTACCAATCGGTTCCTGTACCACCGCACTCATCACACGCCTTCTCAAGAGCATTCTTGTTGAATAGGTGTTTCATAGAATCTCATCACTAGACGAATTTTTTCTAAACACAAGACTTTTTTTATTTATAAATGAAACAACAAAAAGAAGCGTATGAGAAAGCCAAAGAATTGGCACTGAAGGGTGAAGACTTCAGTATCCTGGTAGGCATTATAGATCCAGAACAAAGGATGAGGCTCCGAGCATTCGTTTTGAACTTGCCAGAGGAGTTAGCAAAGAAGACAATCTACGGAAGAGTCCAACTCTCACAGCAACCAGTAACCAAGAAATCCAGAGGCAGACCACGCAATTTATAGGGAGTTTAGGAAGTTTAGCGAGTTTACAAAAGCTTGACACTTTTTGATAAATGCATAGGATTTGTATCTGCAAGGACGATAGACCCTGTTACGGCGTTCCTTAGTGGATGCTGTTTATTAGGTTGAATCATCATAATCGGAGGAGGCGTTGAGGGGGGAAACACGGACGCAGAAGGCTTCATGCCTCGTTCTGAAATCCTAGCGACCTGAACCTCCTCCGATTTTTTTCTTTTCTTTTTACCAGCTTGGGTTTTTGATTGAGCTACATGAATACATCAATCACCGATACCAAACCAACGCCTAGGACGGATGAGGCTTGCGAGGCCATGGGCTTAAAAGCCTTTGTAGTGCCAGTAGAAACCTCCCGCCAGCTAGAACGCGAACTCGCCGAGAAAACCAACGAGGTCGCTAGGCTCCGTGAGCTTCTGAAC
>Ga0208386_1000208_pt1 | contig 18389 bp, 17 predicted proteins | sample CryBogCBH16Oct07_FD_185510 | JGI IMG/M metagenome (GOLD analysis project Ga0208386, IMG submission 185510) | Freshwater microbial communities from Crystal Bog, Wisconsin, USA - CBH16Oct07 (SPAdes) | ecosystem: Environmental > Aquatic > Freshwater > Lake | place: Crystal Bog, Wisconsin, USA...
ACTATCAACATACTAGAAAAATATTTTAAATTTGATCGAATATTTAATTTACTCAACTACCAAAGTGATATGTCAAGACTATACAATGACCTACTAAAATTAAAACAAGACCATTACGAATCAAACTATCGATTTATATTTTTGCATTATGATACTGATTACTATGTTACCAACGATCAACCTGGACTAATGTTGCGTAATTTGCAGAGAATTTTAGTTAACCTAGATGTTTCAAATTATTTTTGTTTAATTTTAACTCAGCAAAATATAGAAAAAGAATTAGAAATTTTAAGACAACAAGAAACTACAGAGAATTGTGCTATTGCTAACATACAAAATTTCTTGCAAAATTTATTATGGTTTGATAAAGAAAATGTTGAATTAAATCCTAAGGCTATTACTTCAAAGTATCAATCGTTATGTAGAGTTCGTAGATCGCATCGTACTCTTTTATATTCATTGTTGCGCAATAAAAATCTAATAGATCATGGTATGGTAAGTTTTTGTAATAATAACTAACATGTATCCAGAACATTTACATTTACTTTATATTGACAAACATGCCGGAATAAGAGACCGATTGCTTATCAACCACCCCTGGTTGGTTGATGCATTTAATCAAATCTTGCCTAATCATTCTTTTAAAAATTTTAAAGATATCAGAAAAGAAAATTACGTATCTGGATCGACGGCGTTATCACAACAATCTTTTTTACACGTTATAACAGAAACTGTGTTTGATTATCCAAATGTTTATGTTAGCGAAAAATCAATTAAACCAATAAGTTCTAAACGCCCGTTTGTAATTGCCGGAAGCACTGGGTGTTTAGCTAATCTTAAATCTATTGGATTTAAAACATTTGATCGCTATTGGAGTGAACATTATGACGCTGTGGATGACCCAGTGGATCGACTGTTAGCAGTTGTTAGCATAGTTGAATCAATTTGTAACAAGTCCGTGGCCGAATTAAAAGAAATGTGCATGGACATGCAAGATATATTAGATTATAATTTTAATTATTATTACAACGAATTACACCAGCTTGAATTAAAAAACTTTGCCGCAGAATGTCAAAAAAATTTAGGAGTCAGATAGTAAATGAAAAAAATGTTAGTTTTGGGCGCAGGCGGTTTTATTGGGTCGCACTTGGTTATCCGATTAAAAAAACAAGGACATTATGTAACTGGGGTTGATTTACATTTGCCAGAATTTAGTGTAACCGCTGCTGATAATTTTATTGTTGGCGATTTACGAGACCGTGATGTGTGTAGAATGTTGTTGGAAGAACCTGTCGATGAAATTTATCAATTGGCTGCAGATATGGGCGGAGCAGGCTACGTGTTTACGGGCATAAACGATATGGACATTCTTTATAACTCAGCTTTGATAAATTTAAATATTATCAATGAGTTGATGAAAAATCCTAAACCAAAAATCTTTTTTAGTTCGTCTGCTTGTATATACCCGGCTTACAATCAACTTGACCCTGATAACCCCAATTGTGAAGAAAGTAGTGCATATCCGGCCGAGCCTGACAGTGAGTATGGGTGGGAAAAGTTGTTTAGTGAACGCTTATATCAAAATTTAAAAAAAAACTACGGAGTCGAGGTTCATATTGGTAGATATCATAATATTTTTGGTGTTGAAACTAGCTGGAACAACGGCAAAGAAAAGGCGCCGGCAGCTATTTGCCGAAAGGTAGCCCAGGCACACGACGGTGGATCAATCGACGTGTGGGGGGATGGATCGCAGACTCGTTCATTCTTGTATATTGACGAATGTTTGGATGCTACTATTAAAATAATGGCTAGCGATTTTGCTGGGCCAGCTAACATAGGTAGCGAAGAGTCAGTTAGCATCACTGAATTAGCAAAAAAAGTAATAGCTATTTCAGGAAAAAATATTTCAATTAATTATGTAGACGGTCCTATTGGAGTTAACGGTAGAAATTCAGACAATAGATTGATTAAAGAAAAACTAGGATGGACCCATACTCAATCATTGGATGATGGGTTGAAAAAGTTATATGATTGGATAGTCCAGCAAAACAATGCTGTTAACTAAAGAAACCCTTTATATATGCGGAGACAGTTTTTGTTCTAGCGACCCCGACTATGGCAATAATTGGACTGAGATGCTGGCTAAAAAATTGCCCAACACAACCGTCGTTAATTTATCTATACCGGGTGCTAGTAATTACTTGATATATCTACAGGTTAAACACGCTTTAAAAAATCAGTGCGATTATTTAATATATAACGCTACTGGATCAACTCGTCAGGAATTTGTTTTGAATTTAAATGATTCCCAAACAGATAATATAAATCGATATCACAATGTGTTGGCACCAGGTGCCCGCAAGGAGTTATTGTGTATGTCATGGGTTAATCCGTTTAATCCAAAATTGCACAACAATATTTTTACCACTGCCTGTGTAGACAAAATTAAAAACTTTTTTATGCGGTATGTAGATATGCCGTCGACAATTGAAAAAAATTATATTTTTATACAACAAACCCTATCAATGATTGATTCTGCTAAGAATGTCAAAGGATGGGCCTGGAGTCAGGGTGGATTTGAACATAAAAATTTTAAACCTGCACAAGATTGGAACTTTTCAAAATATAAAGAAAAAGAAAATTGCATCAATCTTTGGGACTACTACGATTCATCTATAGCTCGACCCTACTATCATATAACTGACAAAAAAATTCTCCAAAGTGTTTGTGATCAATATCTTAATATGTTAAACTTAAACACCATATGATCCAAATTAAAAAACTAACCGTTAAAAACTTCATGAGTGTGGGCAATGCCACACAGGCCATCGATTTTGATCGGTCAGACCTTACTCTTGTGTTGGGTGAAAATCTTGACCTGGGCGGTGACGGCAGTCGCAACGGCACCGGCAAGACCACCATCATCAACGCACTCAGCTATGCCTTGTATGGCAACGCACTCAGCAATATCAGAAAAGACAACCTGGTCAACAAGACCAACGGCAAGGGCATGCTGGTCAGTCTGGACTTTGTGTTGGGCGCACAGGCGTATCGAATCGAACGTGGTCGCAAGCCCAACCTACTGAAATTCTATGTCAACAGCGAACAAAAGGTCGCCGCGGACGAAGCACAGGGCGACAGCCGAGAAACACAGGAAGCCATCGAGTCGGTGCTGGGACTCAGCCACGACATGTTCAAACACATCATGGCCTTGAATACCTATACCGAACCATTCTTGAGTCTCAAGGCCAACGATCAACGCACCATAATCGAGCAGTTGTTGGGCATCACACAACTGAGCGATCGAGCCGATCGCATCAAAGAGTTGAACAAGGGCACACGAGATGCCATACAGCAAGAAGAGTTCAGGATACGAGCTGTGCAAGAGGCCAATCAACGCATCCAAGAACAGATTGAAAATCTCAAACGTAGACAACGACTATGGGCGGAAAAACATTCCACTGACGTACAGGAACTGGAAAAAGCACTCGAGGCGCTACAAAATATACAGATCGAAGACGAAATTGCAGCGCATCAAGCACACCGGGCTTGGGATCAAAAAAGAAAAGACTTCAACGATCTATCCGGTCAGATCAGCCGCACCAAACTGGACCGTGATCGAGAAAACAAAACGATAGACAAACTGTCGAAAGAAATTGCAACGCTGGAGAGTCACGAATGCCATACCTGCGGCCAGCCCTTCCACGACAACAAGCACCAATCGGTCGTGACAGCGAAACAGGAGGATCTGGCAACAGCTAGAACAGCAAGCCTGGCACATGCACAGCTCTTGGCAGACCTCGAGCTTGCAGTTGAAACCCTGGGCACGCTGGGGAGACCGCCCAAGATGTTCTATGACAACGAAGCTGACGCGATTCAGCATCGTGCCACAGTGGCCGGTCTCGTACAGCAGATTGATCACAAGCGACAAGAAATCGACCCTTACACTGAACAGATTGAAGAAATGACCCAGGCTGCCTTGCAAGAAGTCTCCTACGACAGCATGAATGAACTCACTCGCTTGCAAGAGCATCAGGAGTTCTTGCTCAAACTGCTGACCAGCAAGGACAGTTTCATACGCAAAAAGATCATAGAACAGAATCTCAGTTACCTGAATGCCAGACTCACACACTATCTGGACAGCATGGGACTGCCGCACACAGTCATATTCCAGAATGACCTCACAGTTTTGATCGAAGAGCTGGGCCGCGAGCTGGACTTTGACAATCTCAGTAGAGGTGAACGCAACCGACTGATTCTCAGCATGAGCTGGGCCTTCCGTGATGTGTTTGAAAGTTTGTACCAGCCAATCAACCTTCTGTTCATAGATGAAATGATCGACAACGGCTTGGACACAGCTGGTGTGGAAGCGGCCCTGGCCTTGCTCAAGCACATGAGTCGCGAGCGCCACAAGAGCATATGGTTGGTCAGTCACCGAGACGAGCTGGCTGGCCGAGTGGAGAATATACTAAAAGTGGTCAAAGAGAATGGCTATACCAGCTATAACACAGACGTGGAGATGGCATGACTGACGTAGTGATTTTAACTATACCTAGAGTGGCACCAGTGCGTCCAGCAGCAGCACCAGCAATCATCAAAGGTATTTTAAATCGCTTGAATGTTACAAGTCGTATTTTAGATATCAATATCGATTACTTTACAGATTTCAAAAAAAACACAGATGCAGGACTGTTTAACGAAATTGACGAGTTTTTATTTGTCAAAAATAAAAAAATTGGTCAAGTTGCACAAAAAACGTTAGATCTATTTGTTCAACAATGGATTGATCAGATACTGTTGGAGAAACCAAAAAAATTATTTATCAGTGTGTTCAGCTGGCAAGCACAAAGATTTTGTGTGGAGTTTTTAACTCGATTAAGAAAACTATCTACGGTAGAAGTGATTGTGGGGGGACAAGGACTGATACGAGAAGAAAACGGAAGCTATAGTCAACGTCCTGAATTTGCACACTTTTTAAAAGATCAACAGTTGATCGATCATTGGATCCGTGGTGAGGCCGAAACAACCATTCCGTTTATTATGGCCGGTGATTATTCTGTGGCTGGTATTGACACCGATTTCTTAGCAGAATACAGCAACATAAAAGAACATGCTCCAATGGATTTTAGCGACTTTGACATTACCAAATACCAAAGTGGTTATACTACCGGAGTACTGCCGATGGAAACTAGTCGAGGTTGTGTAAGAAATTGTGTATTTTGTGACATTCCTACCATGCAGGGAGGCTATAGATTCAAACGCGGTAAACAGTTGGCTGACGAGATGATACATTACTACGAACACTATCAAGTGCGCGATTACTTTTTTCATGACGCATTGTGCAACGGAAGTGTGAAAGATTTCAGAGAATTCAATCAAACCTTAGTGGATTACTACAAAAAAAATAATTTGCCAAACAGATATTTCAAATACAGTAGTCATGCTATTGTGCAACCTTACAGTAATTTTAAATCAGCTGATTTTGAAATCATGGCACAAGGTGGTGCAGATACCATGGTTATCGGAATAGAAACCGGTAGTGATCGTGTAAGAAAACACATGCGCAAGGGCTTTACCGGTGCTGACTTAGATTATAACATGGAAGAATACAGCAAGAACAAAATACAAGTGTATTTTCTTATCATTGTGGGCTTTCCCACCGAGACTAGAGAAGACTTTGACCAGACTCTAGAAATGCTGACTCGTTATCAAAGATATGTGGCCGACGGCACAGTGATCGGTGTGAATTTAGGAACCACCTTGACCATTGAAGAAGGAACCGAAATGTACGATTATCCAGAGCGCCTAAACTTGATCGGCGTCAACGGCAATCGCCCCCAGGGTGCCGACTGGAAATGCTTGGATAATCCAGAATTAACCTACAAAGAACGCATCATGCGACGACTTGAAGCCCAAGAACATGCAGTAAATCTAGGTTATACCTTTTGGAAGGGCGACGATCAAATCAAAATTATGATGGACAAGTACCAGGAAAGAATTGCACGACTAGCTGGAGTGATACATTGAAATTAGATATTTCTTTAAGCGTCGAACGAGGATTAGGAGATCCACTGGTAAAAATAATTGTAGACGATTATTTGACCTTGGCCGACGGTCCTGCACAGGACCAATACAGTTTTGAACTCAACATACCAGACGAATTGCATTCATTAAAAATTACACACTACGGCAAAACCATCGACGATGCTAGCAACAGCAATATTGACAAACATGTAGAAATAACGGCAATCAGTATGGATCAAATTTCACTTGAGAGAGAATTGTGGGATGGTAAATTTTTTCCAATTTATCTACACAAAACCGACAGCGATCCTTACTACATCAGTCCCAATCTGTATCTAGGGCACAACGGCACTTGGGTCTTGGAGTTTACCACCCCGGCGCCACTGTGGTTAATTTCTTTACGCAAGCCTGGGCCAAAATTAGATAATACTATTTTTAAAACCAACAAACAGACATTGGATCATGCTAAAGATTTTTTTAAAGGGTTGCCCGATGTTTAATGTAACAGACATACAGGAATATCAACTGGAAATTACCAGTTACTGTAATGCCGCATGCCCGCAATGTCCTCGCAATGAAAATGGTCGCGGTATCAACAAAAGAATGCCGCTGTGCCATCTCGATCGTACTGTAATAGATCAAACTTTTATCGCTGGAATATGCAAAGGTCTGAATCAGATTTTTTTCTGTGGTAGCTACGGCGATCCTATTATGCATCCAAATTTTTTGGATATCTTGCGTGATTTTCGTAAAAAGAATCCCACACTGTGGTTGTATTTTCATACTAACGGTGGTGTGCATGAACCAGAGTACTGGGCAGAAATTGCCAGGATCATGGCCGGTTATGGACAAATAGATTTTGGTATCGATGGCCTGGAAGATACTTTACATTTGTATAGGAAAAATGTAAACTATAACAAAGTGATCAAAAATGCCAAGTCTTTTATTGACGCAGGGGGTCGTGCTCAATGGAATTTTATTGTGTTTCAACACAACGAGCATCAGGTAGAAAAGGCCAAACAGCTGGGCAAGGATTTGGGTTTTTTTAATGTGTTGATTAGAAAAACTGGAAGATTTTTTAATCACAGGACTGTTGAAGAAATGACAGCATGGCCTGTCAGGGACGAGTATGTTATAGAACCGCCTGTTAATCCCGAGTACCGCAATCAGAGCATGCTGTTTTTACCAGAATTAAAACGACAGTACAGCAATATTAAAGACTATTTTGATACCACAGAAATCAAATGCGATGCCATGATTGGCCCCAAGGTTGTTGTCAATGCAGAAGGATTGGTATTGCCCTGTAACTTTTTTAATCATAATCTGTACGATCGTAGATTTTACGAGGCAGGTGTGTTGCCCGAGTCCAACCAGTTGAGCACAGTTGATGGCAAAAATCAAGTTAGGTCGTTTTTGGAAAGTTACGATTTAGACAGTTTCAATATTAATCTGCACAGTTTAGAAGAAATTTTTAGTAATTCTATGTGGGCAGATCTAGTAAAGTCGTGGAACAAAACACTGGCCAACGGTCGTTTGTTTGAGTGTGCCATGACCTGTGGTTCTAAAATTACCAAAGTATGGGATCAAGGAGGAAGTAAACGATGAAATACATGATTACTGGCGGTAGCAAGGGCCTAGGACTTGCCATGATTGACCGTTTTGGCGGCGACAGTTACTGCCGAGGCAACGGCTTTGACATCACAAAAGATACAGAAAAGTTGGCCAAGATCAGTTTAGACTATGACGTGTTTGTTAACAACGCATTTGACGGACCATTTCAAGAGCCCTGGGCCAATTTTGCACAGGTTCAGTTGTTGTATGCAGTTGGAGATCTGTGGGCCAAAGAAAACAAGTCAGGATATATTGTCAACATAGGCAGTGTCGGCAGTGAAACAGTGTCGGCGCCGATTCCAAGTTTTGAAACCTATCGTGTGAGCAAGGCAGCCTTGAAAGAACACAGTCGCCAGTGGACACGAGCATTCAAAGACAACAAGGTACCGTTCAAAACCAGTCTACTCACCCTCGATCGGCTGGATACTGATTTGACTCGCAACAGATCCAGCTGGACTGGGAACGGAATTGACACAGCAGATATCTGTTCGTACATTGAGCTAATTACTAATGCTCAACCAAACACATGCATTGAAGAAATTATAGGGTGGGTGAATTTTGATCATAAACAATAGTCCATGTCATGGTTATACGAAAACACCCAGATCAACCAACTGCCCGAAGACTGTGTGGGCTTTGTGTACCTGATCACAAACACCACAACCGGACGTCGATACATCGGCAAAAAACTAGCAAAATTCAGCAAGACCACGTACAAGGTAGTCAAACTCAAAAACGGCAACAAGAAACGAAAACGCATCCGCAGCAAGATAGACTCAGACTGGCAACAATACTACGGCAGCAACGATCAACTGAACCAAGACCTACTGGCGCTGGGCGCCGACAACTTCACTAGACAGATACTATTTTACTGTAAAAGCAAGGCCGAATGCAACTATATTGAAGCCCGCGAACAGTTCCGTCATCAAGTACTGGAATCAGACGCTTGGTACAACGGGCAGATAGTGTGCCGCATACACGGCAGTCATATAAAAAACAAACTTTCTACAGGCAACTAAACCGACTGTGTTTGATCGAGGTAGCTCGATCCCCGTTGAGGGCCGACAGTATCGGCTCGGATAGAATGGACCTAGGTTCGCTCGGGTGTCAAAGGCAATTGCTAACTTAAGGCAACAAAGGATTTGAGCTCTGTGAAAAAGACACAACTCATGCCCATAGGACTTGGATTTACGATTGGGTCACTAGGGTTCCGTTGATATGTGAAGCTAGAGTAGGGGGTACCGGTCAACCGCCTCCGTCGTGAAAACGAATCTCTTTATCGTAAATGACAGCTACAACTCGGATAATGTAGAAGTCAGTTCACCGTGAATACGGTGAATTGTGACCGCATAATCTGGATAATGCAAGAGAAGAACACAGTTGCTGAGCACAGCGAAAGCAACTGATCTCGTTAGAGATCTTGAAATGAAACAACAGGTTCTTTAAAAGAAAGGCAGTCCTGACTTTTTGGTAGTTTCCAAATTGTCCTTGATCAGCTGATTGATCAACACTCGTTCGCTGGCACTGAGTTGCAGGGCATGTTCGTAGCTGAGCCCGCCACGCATGTACCAACTGAGCTGGAAAGCCTCTTGTCTGATCTTGTTGCACTCTTTTTCCATATCGTCTACCATGAGCCCGATCTGTTCAGAGTCCGAGATCAGGAGGCGCGATCGAAAAAACTCGACATGTCCAGAGTCAGTTGCTGTTGATACACATGATTGCACTCGTCGCAGGTCAATTGCATGGGCTGCATTTCTGACTGCGATTTTAGGTCAATCGCATGATCGCGTATCTGCGCAAACAGTCGACGATCACAGTTTTTGAGCATTTCTTCAATGTATTCAGGTTCGTGTACCATGGCTGTGGGGGTCTTGACTGCGGCAATGCTCTGGGCCAAGGCATGCACCGTGACTTCGGTTATCTTTTTCAAGGCATCGCTGACTGCTGTGATTTTGGCTTCGTTGATCTGCTCGGAATCTGACAGATCTGGCATCATCTGTAACAGCTTTTGATTTTCGTACTGCATGCGATTGTTATCGCTGAGATTCTTGTAGCTCATGGGACGGAAAAATATCTCCATGTCGCCTGACTGCACGCTGCTGTCGTAGTCGCCGGCTGTGAGGCTTTCCAGCACAGATCTAAGATCTATTGCACGGTCTGACTGGGCCCGGCAACTGGGGCAGGTGCTGCCAAATTCCATTTCGTGCCCGTAGCTGGCCATGCGTATGGCAGCCAAGATAGCATCCATGTCCGTGGCCGGAATAGCCCAGGCATCTATAATGTCGGGCATGCAACTCTTGATCACGTTCACTGTGGATTGTCCGTTGAACAGGCTGTCTGGAGTACGATAGGTTATTTCGTCTATGGCAGTCATGGGATATACTGGATATTCGCCGGTGACACTGGGATTCAGGGCACCGGGTGGATAAAATCGTCCGTTGCTGGGCAAGCGTATGTACACTGCTGGTTGGCGGAAATACTGTTTTAGTGGGTTAGTTTGGCTCATGATTTTCCTCGATAAATATAATTATGGCCGATCTATACACCGCTGAAGAAATCAAAGAAATATTTGACACCTACAATCGAGCTATCGAAACAGGCACACCGATCACGGCCGAACTGTCAAGGCAGATGAAAGATGCCACAATTGGTGTCAAAAACTACACAGCCCAGCTCAACAAGAGTTTTTCAGACCTAGGATCGTCAGCACTCAAATACGCAGAAAATCTCAAAGACGGTGCGCAAGGTGCCGCAGTGTTCAACGACGGCATTGCAGCAACAGCCAAGGTCATGAGCGACCTGCTCGCTCGGATACCATATGTGGGACGGGCTTTGGGTCTGGCCGCTACGGCTGCAGCCAGATATGCTCAGGAAGCCAACAAGCAATCGGATGCTCTGTTCAAGAGCTATCAGGATCTGACCAGATTTGGTCAAGGCACTGCCAATGGCATGAGCGATGTGTTTGATACCATGCAGAAATTCAGCTACGGCATCGGCGAGCTGGATCAGATGACTGCATTGTTGCAGGCCAATGCCAAGAGTCTGGCTCTGTTTGGTGGCACAGTGGCACAAGGCACCGCGGCCATGGCCAAAACAGCCGAAGATTTTAAAAATACCGGTCTGCAAGACACGTTCCAAAAGATGGGGCTCAATGTTGACAATCAAAATCGTGCCATTGCAGGATACTACAAACAGATAACCATGCTGGGTCAGGGCCAGGGCAAAACACAGGCCGAGCTCACACAGGGTGCTGTGGCCTATCTCAAAGAGATGGAAGGCCTTACCAGATTGACTGGCCAACAGCGTGAAGAATTGGAACAGCAACGTGAAGCAGCCCAGGCTGTGGATTCGTTTGCAGTCACAGTCAGCGACATGGGCGAAAAAGGCGAAGAATTGCAAAAAATCTTCAATTCCTTGATGAGCGTGGACCCTACTGGCGCCAAGGCTCGTGCGTTTGCTGAAAGTGTGACCGGTATGTTTACTGGAAGCAAAGAACAGAACCAGTTGTTCCAGCTGTCGGGCGGACGACTCATGGAAATGATAAATCAAGTGAAAAACGGCACCATGAACATGGGCCAGTTCATGGATGCATTAAAACCCGCAGGTGCTGCCCTTGACAACTTCAAAGGTCAAGCTCGCATGAACAACCTGTCTGATTTTGCAGGCCCTTACCGTGACATAATCAAGCTAAACAGCAAAAACTGGACTGAATCAGCTGCTGCAGCTGAAAAATCAACCGAAGTCACTGACAGTACCACAGATGCGGCTGTGTCTCTTAGAGAAAAACAACTCAAGACCAGAGATGCACTGCAAAGCATGATCAACGACGGCGTAGGGCCAGCTACCAAGGCCATGGCCAAATTGGCTGGAATCACAGACCAGGCCGCCGAAGGTAGCAAAGGGTTTTGGGACAAAGTGGGTGACTTTTTCAGCGGTGGCAAGGACGCCAAAGGTCCAGCTTCTGTTGGAAAAACTGCAACTGGATCGCCTACTATCACGTATTCCAATGGGGAAATGCGTAGCGGGGGCGATCGCAATTGGAGAAGCAACAACCCTGGCGATATCGAGTACGGAGATTTTGCCATTAAAATGGGAGCCATTGGCAGTGATGGTAGATTTGCTATATTTCCTTCAGAAGAGATGGGTCGTAGAGCCGCTGATGCTTTGTTAAAAGGCGACCTTTATAGCAAATTGTCAGCAGCCGATGCTATAAAAAAATGGGCCCCGCCCAACGAAAATGATTCAGGATCGTATATTAAAAATGTGGCCAAGATGGCAAATCTGGACATGAGCAAACGCTATGTTGATATGTCCAGAGAAGAACAAGGCAGATTTTTAGATGCGATGAAAAAAGTTGAAGGCGGAAGAGTTGGCACAATCACGCAAGTAGCTAGTTCAACATCGCCAACAACAGCTAACACCCCATCAAAGAATAACGGTCCTACCATGCCCGCGAGCGATGCTCCTGCCGGTCCTAAAGTTGGCATGAACAGTGGTGAATCAGCTGCGATGGATCAAATTTTAAAAAACGGATCGACGGGCCCGTCGATACGGGGTGCCAACGGATTTGATGGCCAGCTGTCAGGGCCGGTCAGTGGATACAAGCCCGACATCACCATGCACGGCACTGAACAGCTTACAATCACACCCGATCGCATGCGGTCAGACACAGCCGATCAACCGGCCACTAGCATGATGACCCAGCAGATGTCAAAACTGGATCAAATGGTGCAGGCACTACAGGACAACAACAATCAAGCAATCATGTCCATGCAACTGGACAAACTGGACCAGTTGATCACAGTGATGAAGAACCAAGTAAACGTCAGTCAAAAGATATTGCAACAGAGTCATTGAGTCCATAAATACTAGACTATGGCAGAAAACAACAAAGGTTGGCGCAAGTATTTCAAGGTAGCCAGCACAGGCGGTCAACTCAGTCCGATCTCGGGATCCAATCAATTTGGACTGCCCGGCTACGGCAAACAAAACGGTGCCGGCTACGACACTCCGGGCACTGGCAATGAATTTGCCTATCGCAACTATGCCAGTCGTTTGCCTGAAGTTTATTCGGGGCATCCCAACCGTATTGAACGCTACAATCAGTACGAAAACATGGACTGTGACAGTGAAGTCAATGCTTGCTTGGACATCATAGCTGAATTCAGCACGCAGGTCAATGCCGACAACAAGACACCGTTTGACATACAGTTCACCGACAAGCCCACTGACCACGAAATAGACATCATCAAGAAACAGTTGCAACAGTGGACCAAACTCAACAAGCTGGATCAGCGCATATTCAAGCTGTTTCGCAACGTGATCAAGTACGGCGATCAGGTGTTTGTGCGCGATCCAGAAACATTTGAAATGTATTGGGTGGACATGGTCAAGGTGGCACGTGTGATCGTGAACGAAAGCGAAGGCAAGCGACCCGAGCAATACATCATCAGAGACATCAATCCCAATTTCCAAAACATGAGCATGGCAGCCAAGACCACATCGGATTACTATGTGAGTCGTGCTACCGGCAGTGCAGGACAAAACAACTATACTGCACCCAACGGCGGTGGCTATGGTGGAGCCGGTGGCGGTACCGGCAACAATAGATTTTCGCAGGCCATGAACGAAACTTGTCTGGATGCCAGACACGTGATACATCTCAGTCTCAACGAAGGACTGGATTTCTTTTGGCCGTTTGGACAAAGCATCTTGGAAAACATATTCAAGGTCTACAAGCAGAAAGAACTGTTGGAAGATTCGGTCTTGATCTATCGTGTGCAACGTGCGCCTGAGCGACGCATATTCAAAATTGACGTGGGCAACATGCCCAGTCATTTGGCCATGCAGTTTGTGTAACGAGTCAAGAACGAAATGCATCAACGGCGTATTCCAACCAACACCGGCGGTGGCGCCAACATGATGGATGCCAGCTACAATCCGCTGGCAGTCAACGAAGACTTTTACTTTCCGGTCACAGCCGACGGCCGCGGCAGCAGCGTAGACACCTTGCCAGGTGGCCAGAATCTGGGTGAAATTGACGACCTCAAATACTTCAACAACAAGATGGCTCGCGGATTGCGTGTGCCTTCTAGCTATTTGCCAACCGGTCCTGACGATTCGGATCGTGCATTCACCGACGGCAAAGTGGGCACGGCCTTGATACAGGAGTACAGATTCAACCAGTATTGCAAACGCTTGCAGAATCTGATCATGCAAAAGTTGGACGACGAGTTCAAGATGTTCCTGCACTGGAGAGGTTTCAATATTGATTCCGGGCTGTTTACCATTAGATTCTGTGAACCGCAGAACTTTGCTACCTATCGACAGGCCGAAATGGACAATGCCCGTATCTCGGCATTTACACAGCTGGAACAGTTGCCGTACATGAGCAAAAGGTTCATGATGAAACGCTTCCTGGGTCTGACTGAAGAAGAGATCATGGAAAACGAAGTGGCCTGGAGAGAAGAACGCGACGAACCTGAGATTGATACCACACAAGGGCAGGATCTTAGATCGATTGGTATTACTCCAGCTGGCATGGAAGGTGACATCACGACCGGTCAGGATCTGGCCGGAGCCGAAGTCATGCCAGGCCCCGGACAGCCTGGAGCAGATCTAGCCACAGCCGGGCAGATACCCGGAACCGGAGCACCCCCAGCACCCGGCGGTGGTGGCGGCGGAGTGCCGGCGATATAAATACAGCATGAACCTCAACGAAATATACGATCGAGCCGCTGGTGGCTATCAGGACGTCAGTCAAGACAACAGCCAACCCACGCTGAAAGATCTGCGTAAAACTCGTCTGACTCTGCGCCAGCTCAACAAACTGCGCCAGATGAACGATATACGCAGTTACGAGTACAAAGAAAAACTCAAACTGGTCAAACAGCAGTACGCACCTGCTCCTGCGGCCCCAGCTCTGTAACAGATCTGTAACAGGCTGTATCATAAAATGGCCAGTTTTGAGGCCTAAAACTACCAATATTTCCTCTAGCTAGTAAGTACTATACGATCTATAAGGAGATATTATGACATCGAAATTTGAACAGTTGATTGAATATGTGATCAACGACGAAGAAGACAAAGCCAAAGAGCTTTTCCACGACATCGTGGTAGAAAAATCACGCGAGATTTATGAGAGCCTGATGGAAGATGAGCAGTGCGACACCTGTCACAAAGCTCCTTGCGAGTGTGATGACGAGGAAGAAGAAGATCTTGACGAAAGCATGGGCGGCGACGCCAGCGACGATTTGATCGACGACGTCGAAACCGAAGAATCCGGCATGATGGAAAACGACGAAGAGTTTGACGACGAAGCCGAAGAAGATGGCGAAGACATGACCCATGACATGGAACAGGATCACGACGACGGCAACGAAACCGAGCACGACATTGAAGATCGAGTGATTGATCTTGAAGACAAGCTGGACGAACTCATGGCCGAATTTGAAAGCATGATGGGCGGCGAAGAAGGCGGCATGCACAGCGATCTCGAAGGCGAAGAAGGCGACGAACTGGGCGGTGATGCACTGGCTCAAGACGACACTGAAGCATTTGCCGATGACAACATGGGCATGATGGAAAACGTGACCTTGGACAAGGTACCTGCTCCCAAGCATGGCGATGATGGTGCCAACAACAAGAGCCCAACAGCGTTCAACTCGGGTGCCAAGGGCATGCAAGGCAGTCCAGTCAAGATAACTGGTGCCGAAGCACAAGGACGTACAGCGCCTAAAGCAACCGAAGTGGCCGATGCCAGAAAGTTCAAGAACAATCCAGGCGAAGGTACCAAGAACAGCAGACTGGAGCCAGCACCCAAGCCCAAGTTTGATCAGCACAACCCCAACACAAGAACTCCTTTTCCAAAAGGATAATTGAACAACATGGCACGCTATCTCAAAGAACATCTCAGCTTTACTCAGGCCAACATTGAACTGTTGACCGAGGAAGCTGCGGATGGCCATGGCAAGACTTTGAAACTGAAAGGTATCTGCATCGAAGGCGGGGTAAGAAACGCCAACGAACGTGTGTACCCAGTGAGCGAAATCAGCAACGCAGTCAACACCATCAACGAACAGATCAAGACCGGACACAGTGTGCTGGGCGAAGTGGATCATCCAGACGATTTAAAAATCAACCTGGATCGAGTCAGCCACATGATTGAAAAAATGTGGATGGAAGGCCCGTGCGGTTACGGCACACTCAAAATATTACCCACACCCATGGGCGAACTGGTTAAAACCATGTTGACCAACGGTGTAAAACTAGGTGTTAGCAGTCGTGGATCAGGAAACGTCAACGACTCCAACGGACATGTCAGTGATTTTGAAATTGTCACTGTAGATGTAGTTGCTCAGCCCAGTGCTCCAAATGCATATCCCACAGCAATCTACGAAGGCCTGTTAAATCATGCCGGAGGACAACGCCTGTTGGACATGTTCAAGGACCCGGCTAACAGCAACAAAGCAAAGAGATACATGAAAGACGAAGTGATTCGACTAATTCGCGGTCTCAAAATTGAAGGGAAATAACGCTATGTTAGATAGTTTAAAACCGTTACTGGATAGCGATTTGATCACAGAAGAAGCTCAACAACAGATCTCAGAAGCCTGGGAAGCCAAGTTGAACGAAGCCCGTGAACAGGTACGTGCAGAACTCCGCGAAGAGTTTGCACAACGCTACGAGCATGACAAGCATGTGATGGTAGAAGCTCTAGATAGAATGGTAACAGAAGGTCTCCAAGCAGAATTGGCACAGGTACAAGCTGAAAAGCAAAGCCTGGCCGAAGATCGAGTGAGATTCCAAGGTCAAATGAAAGAAAGTGCCACCAAGTTCAACAACTTCATGGTAACCAAATTGGCTGAAGAAATCACCGAACTGAGAAAAGATCGTCGTCAACACAACGAAGGTATGGAAAAGCTGGAAAAATTCGTTGTACATGCACTGGTAAAAGAAATACGCGAGTTCGCACAAGACAAACAAGACGTGGTCAACACCAAGGTCCGTTTGGTTCGCGAAGCCAGATCACAACTGGAGCAGCTCAAGAGCCGCTTTGTGACCGAAAGTGCAAAAAAGATGAGCCAGTCTGTTAGCCGTCATTTACGGGCCGAACTTGGTCAGTTGCAAGAAGATATCCAAATTGCTCGCGAGAACAATTTTGGTAGAAAGATTTTTGAAGCCTATGCCGCAGAATTTGGTGCCACGCATCTCAACGAGAAAGCCGAAGTACGCAAGTTGCACGACATAATCACGCACAAGAATCAGCAATTGGGCGAAGCCATCCAACTCACGGCCAAGGCCAAAACCTTGATCGAGAGCAAAGAACGCGAATTACGCATGATCCGCGAAACCAATCAGCGCGAAAACGCCTTGGAAGAGCTGCTGGCTCCTTTAAATCAGGAAAAACGAGCAGTGATGCGTAATTTGTTGGAAAGCGTGCAAACAGCTAGACTGGGCGCCGTTTTTGAAAAGTATCTACCAGCTGTGTTGGCTGACAGATCCGTGAAAGCTACCAAAGTGATCACGGAGAATGTGAGCATAGCCACTGGCGATAAATCGGTCCGTAGCCAAGAATCCGATGACGAAGCTGCTAGCAACGTTATTGATTTGAAGCGTTTGGCCGGGCTGTAATTTTATAAAAAAAAGGAGACTTAAATGTCACAAGAATTATTAGAAAGCCGTTGGGGAGAAACCAAGGATGCGTTGCTTGAAGGCCTACACGGTAGCAAGCGCAATTCCATGAGTGTTATCCTGGAAAATACCAAGAAGTACTTGCGTGAAAATGCATCAAGTGGTAGCACAGCAAGTGGCAACATCGCTACATTGAACAGAGTGATTCTGCCAGTGATTCGACGTGTGATGCCTACTGTGATCGCCAACGAGTTGGTGGGTGTTCAGCCCATGACTGGTCCTGTGGGTCAGATCCACACTTTGCGTGTAAGATACGCACAGAGCTTGACTGACAACAGCCAAGCAGCAACCAGCGTCACAGCCGGCCAAGAAGCTTTGAGCCCGTTCACGATTGCCACTGCATACTCCACAGTTCCACAAGGTACTACTACTGCTACTGGTTATACCGGTAACAATACAGCTACCATGGAAGGCACTGGCGGTAAGCAGATCAGCGTACAGATCTTGAAGCAGGCTGTTGAAGCCAAGACTCGTAAGTTACAAGCACGTTGGACTTTTGAATCAGCACAAGACGCACAAGCCATGCACGGCATTGACGTTGAAGCTGAAATCATGGCTGCTCTTGCACAAGAGATCACAGCTGAGATCGATCAAGAGATCCTGCTGAGCTTGAGCACCTTGGCTGCTACCGAGTACACATACAACCAAGCTACAGTATCAGGTACAGCCACATTCGTTGGTGACGAACATGCCGCCCTGGCAGTGCTCATCAATCGTGTTGCTAACTTGATCGCTCAGCGTACACGTCGTGGCGCTGGTAACTGGTGTGTGGTAAGCCCAGCCAGCTTGACAGTGTTGCAATCAGCAACCACATCAGCTTTTGCAAGAACCACCGAAGGCACCTTTGAAGCTCCTACAAACACCAAGTTTGTTGGTACCTTGAATGGCAGCATGAGAGTGTTTGTGAACAGCTATGCTCAAGACACAGCAAGTGTATTGGTTGGATACAAAGGCACATCAGAAGCTGATGCTGCTGCGTTCTACTGCCCATACATTCCGTTGATGAGCTCAGGTGTTGTGTTGGATCCGTCAACATTCGAACCAGTCGTAAGTTTCATGAC
>Ga0208386_1000210_pt1 | contig 18226 bp, 24 predicted proteins | sample CryBogCBH16Oct07_FD_185510 | JGI IMG/M metagenome (GOLD analysis project Ga0208386, IMG submission 185510) | Freshwater microbial communities from Crystal Bog, Wisconsin, USA - CBH16Oct07 (SPAdes) | ecosystem: Environmental > Aquatic > Freshwater > Lake | place: Crystal Bog, Wisconsin, USA...
GATTGCTAATCCGTACAACGCTTAATCGCGTTGACTGGGTTCGACTCCCAGTCGCTCCGCCAAAATATTTGACATTGACTGTGACAATGCTATATAATACTAACACAAGTCGTAATAGATTTAAGCAGACGGCGTGGCGGCTGATCTGATACATGTGGTAGTCTAAGTAGTGGCAGGTATTTTCTTTTCGCCCCGTGGTCCAGCAATGGGCAATATCGGATACTTCCGAGGGTACGTTATATTTAAAAGCCGCGAACAGGAGCGAGATTCCATGAAACGGTACTTGACACAGCAATGTGTAAAAGGCGGTGATGCAGGTAGCTACTGCGTACTGAATGGTCCACTGTCGAAATGCAGATCTAGTCTGCTTAAATCTATTATTAGGAAACTTGAATATGGCAGACTACGAACATCTAGGACTATTCCCCACACCAGTATTGAGAACCAGCCTTGGTAGAGAGTTTACCAAGACCGAACTGAATTATTTTAGCGGACTTAGAGCCAAAGGCGTCACGATGAATTCGGGCAATACTACCAGTGCCAACACCTATTTGTTCAATGATACCGCCATGAAAAAGATTCGTGCCTTTGCTCAAGAAGCAATTAACACATACATACAGACAATTATAAAACCCAAATTTGAATGTGAATTATACATAACCCAATCCTGGGCCAATTTTAGTGATCCCGGTCAGTTCCATCATCAACATGCACATCCAGGCAGTGTGATATCGGGCGTATTTTACGCCAATGCCAATCGAGAGCTTGACAAGATTATGTTTACTAGACCGGGATTGCAATATACACAAATTGAAATAATGACCGACGACTTCAATCCGTTTAACAGCAAGAGTTGGTGGATACCGGTAGGTACAGGTGATTTAGTTTTGTTCCCCAGTTGGTTCACACACGAAGTGCCTAGAACCGAAAGTACCGAAACACGTATCAGCGTGGCCTTTAACACATTCATTCGAGGACAGGTAGGCGACGATCGCAGTCTAACCGGATTGTATCTTAAATAAAATCGGCCCCCTTAGCTCATCCGGTAGAGCAACTGATTTGTAATCAGTAGGTGGTCTGTTCGAGTCGGACAGGGGGCACCAAAACAAAAAGGAACACAATGACCCAAGAAGCAAAACCCAAAAATTTCGCAGAAGCAATTAAGGCAGCAGCCAAAACCAAACTCAAAGTACCAGCCGGCACTGCCGCCAAAGTGCAACAGGCCAAATTTAAAAATCAAGTAACAACCAATCGTCCAACCAAACGTGCGGCTGGCCGAGGCGGCTAATGCCCATACAAGGTTGGTTCCCGACTCCGATCTACTACAACTATGTGACGGATCTTGACACAGTGCAACAAAGTTTTGATGTTGCATTTGCTGACCTAAAAGCTCGAGATCAATTTCAGCGAGTCAAACAGTGGAACGATCGAAGTCAACTGTTGAGTGATACCACATTCACTCGCAATCTTTTCACCGACTACAACTTGACCGAGTTCCAACAACAACTATTTGGGCATGTGGAACAGTTTGTTCTAGAAATGGGTCTATTGGGTGGCAAGATTCCACGTTATGCAGTAACAACTGCCTGGATGACCATTACACCAAAAGGACATCAATCACACGTGCACAGTCATGGCCCAGCTGACATAAGCGGGGTCTACTACTATCGAACCAATGGTCATGATGGTAGCATATTCTTTCAAAATCCCAACAATCGACTGCTTGAGCGCACACGAGTATTTTATGATTCGGCCTACAAGCACATATCTTATGCGCCCGAGATTGGCAAACTGTTGTTGTTTCCGGGCTGGCTCGAACACGGAACCGCAGAAAATAAAACCGATCATGAACGTGTGAGTGTTTCTTTCAACATCATATTTGACCGACACGACGGACTTGACATAGCATGAAGGTACTGTTTCACATCAACGAATTGAATTATCGCGGCACCACTGTGGCCGGTGCCGACTATGCCAAATACAATCAAGAAATCTTGGGCAACGAAAGTGTTATATCATATTTGGCCGACAGCACTTTTAGCGGTGATGGCGCTAACGAACCCGAAGTGATAGAAAAATTCAAATTGTTGTACCCGGTAAGACCGGTATACAACAATCAATACGACACAGTATGCCACGATGTTAATGTGGCCTATTTTATACGTAGCGGGCATCAGGAACCGTTGCCCACCAATACCAAAACAGCAGTACATGCGGTATTCAAGTACAATGAACCACATGGCGATAGATATGCCTACATATCGCAGTGGCTCAGTGAAGACCAAAGTGGTGGTGCTATACCTTGGGTACCGCACATAGTGTCACTGCCCGAAGCCAACGACGATTTGCGAGCTCGAATGGGCATACCAGCAGACAAGATCATAATTGGTAGGCACGGTGGTGCCAGTACATTTGATGCGCCCTACGGCTATGAAGCAGTGAATTTCATTTTGGAACATGATCCTCGTTATGTGTTTGTGTTCTTGAATACTCCAAGATTTGTAGACCATCCCAATGTGTTATTTTGCAATCCCATACATGATCTACAACTCAAGGCCAACTATCTTGCCATGTGTGATGGATTTATACATTCTAGAAGCATTGGTGAAAGTTTTGGCCTGGCCATATGTGAAAGTTTATACTTCAACAAACCGGTATTCTCGTTCACTGGCGGGCATGATCGACATCATGTCATGTTGCTCGAGCACACTGGCTTGATGTACCGTAACACTGCTGAACTGATTGATCGACTGCTGAATGTAAAAAGCTACAACGGCAACTATCGATCCATAGTTGACCAATTCAATCCGGCCACAGTGATGGCAAAATTTGATCAGGTATTTTTAAAATAATAGCCCACTCCGGTGGGCTTTTTCTTGACTTGTTGTTCACAAGATGTTATACTTGTATTTTATTTCCAAGGAATTACTATGTTTGAAAGTTTAGAAATACGCAAAGCCGCAAATGGTTTTATTCTTGTGGTCAATACCGAAGATGAAACACGTGAGTATGTTTATGATACCGAACGCAAATTGATGCGAGTTATCAAACAACATCTCGGACAGAAAATTGGTGCCGAAGATCAAGACTGATATGAATATTTCCTACGGCAAACAAGAAGATTTTAGATTGCAATTGTTGGCAACTCTTGAGCAGACAAAATCTGAGAACACTGCATTTCGTGTTATTGATGTTGGCGGAGTCGCCGGGGGTGGATGGAGCTCCAGTGTAGCAGACATGGTTGTTGATATTAATGCTGAAGACACCGACACCAGTTTGTCCATCGACATCTGTCGTGAACAGGAATGGAACAAATTACTTAGCATTGTGGCAACACAAGGCCAGTATGATTATGCCATCTGTGCACACACTCTTGAAGATGTATACAATCCATTCACTGCACTTGACATGTTGCCCCGCATAGCCAAAGCTGGTGTGATAACCATGCCCTGTTTCAAGGTCGAGCTCAGTAGAATTGAAAATTCCGATTGGTTGGGCTATATTCATCATAGATGGATATATGATCAAGAAGATGGAGAGATGTTGGTGATACCCAAGGTGTCATTCCTAGAATCTCTAGTAAAAGACACAGTGACTCCTGATCCCGATCAGTACGAAATAAGATATGAATGGTCGGAAACCATACCGTACCAAATTTTTATGAATAATTATCTTGGTCCTCATATATATGCTGTGATTGATGAATATACAAAACTAATAACCAGTCGAATCGCATGACCTTATCCGAATACCTCATTCAAATACAACAAGATGGCCTAAAGATCGATACTGTTTATGATATCGGTGCACACTCTGGTGTGTGGAGCATGACCATGAAGCAGTCGGCTCTGGCCAACAGTTATTTCTACATGTTTGAAGGCAACGCTGACAAAGAACCCAGTTTGGCACAAACTGGTATACCTTATTACATCGGAATACTCAGTCGACCTGGTCAAGATAGTGTACAATACTATACAAATGCCACCACTGGCGACAGCTACTATCAAGAAAATAGTGTACACTATGACAATGCAGTTCCAGTCACAGTGCCAGCTCGTACACTGGAATCTATTGTGGCCGAAGCCGAAATGCCAGTGCCGAATTTTATCAAAATCGACACACAGGGCAGTGAATTAGACATACTGCGTGGCGCTGAGTCTATTCTTGATCAGGTGGATTTAATTTATCTAGAATGTCCTATAATAAGATACAATCTAGGAGCCCCAACCATACAGGACTATTTGGACTATATGCGAGCACAAAATTTTATCCCAACCGAAATATTGGAAGTACACAATAACGAACATACTCTCTTGCAAGTTGATATTATGTTTATCAACATGCGAACCAAGACTAGATTGTATGGAGATAATTTATATAGTAGGCCCTTAACACCATGAAAATTTACGACTGTTTTAGTTTTTACAACGAGTTTGATATACTGGATCTACACCTGGCAGAATTATATGACCATGTGGATTATTTTGTATTGGCCGAAGCCAATACCACACATCAAAGCAAACCCAAAGAATTCTTGTTTGAAAAGAATCAGGATCGGTATGCAAAGTACCTGGACAAAATTATTCATGTCAAGGTCGAAGACATGCCACAACATCCAGATACCTGGGTCAACGAACGCTTTCAACGTGATGCCATCATGCGTGGGTTAGTTGATGCCCACCCCGATGATATTTGTATCATTGGCGACGTGGATGAAATACCACGTGTGGAAGTGGTGCAATCAATGCGAGCTGAACCTAGAGATATCATGGGATTGCGTATTCCGTATTTTAATTTCAAATACAATTATATGTTGATTAACAATACAGAAACCTACTATGTGTGGACTGTGGCCTGTAGAAGAAAATTGCTAGACAATCCCAGTGAGTTTAGACAACAACGTTTTAGTTTGCACGGACTTGGCTACAACTACGATGACGGCAATGTACGCATGTACGAACATGCCGGGTGGCATTTTACCTACATGGGCAATGATGATTTTATACGCAACAAGATCAAGAACTTTGCACATGCCGAATTGAACCGAGATGATGTGCTGGATCGAATCAGTGTGGAAGAATCCATACGTCGCGGCATTGGATTTAATCCCGATGATCCTAGACAGTTTGTTCCGGTCTTGCTGGACGACTACTTCCCCAAGACCATATTGGCCAATCCTGATCACTATCGCGACACAACCTTGTCCTCGGCGCAAAATTCAGCTAGGCAATATTTGCCACAATAAATACACTATCAATCAATTAATGGAGTTCAAATGACAAAAAGAGTGCTAATCACAGGCGGTGCAGGCTTTATCGCACACCACGTAATCGAACGTATCCTACGTACCACTGACTGGGAAATTGTCAGTCTTGACCGACTGGATTTTTCTGGTAACCTAAATCGTCTCGCAGACATGATGCAGGACATAGATGCTGAACAACGTTCAAGACTCAAAGTGGTATTTCATGATCTAAAGGCCGAACTCAATCCCATGATATCAGATCAAATTGGCCAGGTGGATTATGTGTTGCACTTGGCAGCGGGTTCGCATGTGGATCGTAGTATCACATATCCCATGGAATTTGTAATGGACAATGTTGTGGGCACAACCAACATTTTGAACTATGCACGTACAGTACCTAACCTACAGAGATTTGTCTACTTCTCAACTGATGAAGTGTTTGGACCTGCACCTGAAGGTGTAAGTTACAAAGAGTACGATCGCTACAACAGTACCAATCCTTACTCGGCATCAAAAGCAGCTGCTGAAGAAATCTGTGTGGCATTTGAAAACACATACAAGTTACCTATTGTGGTCACACATACCATGAACGTGTTTGGTGAGCGCCAGCATCCGGAAAAGTTTATTCCGCTATGTATACAAAAAGCACGTGATGGGGAAACAGTCACAATTCACAGTGATCCCAGCAAGACCATTCCTGGTAGCCGTCACTACATACATGCCAAAGACGTAGCTGATGGCTTGATGTTTATTCTTGACAACTTGCAAGACTACAAACATCAAGGCGACTACGGACATGCCAAATGCCCTAAATTTAATTTAGTGGGCCCAGAAGAAATTGACAACTTGGCATTGGCCAAAATGATTGCTGAAGCACAGGGACGAGAACTCAACTATGAAATGATCGACTTCCATAGCAGTCGTCCCGGACATGATTTGCGTTATGCACTAGATGGCGGCTTGTTAAAGAGTCTAGGCTGGGAGCCACGTATCAAGTTCAGTGAACGTGTAAAGGAAGTGGTTGAGTGGACCTTGGCCAACGACAGATGGTTGCGTAAATGATCAAACACGCATTTATTGTAACCAGTGCAATCAACAGCAAGTTCGGGGTATTCAACCCCGCACAACGTCTTGAGCAAACAATTGCCACTGTGACCAGTATCAAGAGCAAGATACCAGATGCTAGAATCATCATCATGGAATGTTGTGGAACACCACTCATGGAAGCACAGGCTGCCAACTTGGCCGCAGTTGCTGATGTCATGGTGGACTACAGTCAGGATCCTGATGTACAGGCCCTGTACGACAACGACAACTGGGACGTGGTCAAGAACGGAACCGAGATCATGTGTTTTGGACGTATCTTAAACAAACTACGAGATGAAAATCTTTTACAGGGCATAGATCGTGTACACAAGATGTCGGGCCGTTATGTGCTGAATGATCTATTTGATCCCATGACCTATGAAGACAGTACCATACAAGATCGAATCGTGATTGGCCCCAAACACAAAAGTCAATTTCCAATTGAAGTGACCACAGTGCCATTGCAGTACATGGGCAGACTCTGGAGTTGGCCAATTGCACGCATGGGGGAAGTGATTCAGGTCTACGAAGACAGCCTGGTATTCTTTGCTGAACGCTTGGCCGCAGGTGGCTATGTGGATATCGAGCATGTGTTGTATAAATTTATCAATCCTGAATCGGTAACCGAATTGAGACAATTGGGCGTAGAAGGTGCTATTGCACCCAACGGTACTCCTATCAAGAACTAGCATGATCAATGACCACGCCTGGGACCAAATTAGACAACAGTTCCATTCGGCTGAGCCTTTTGATCATGTCATAATTGACGATTTTTGGGATCAAGAAACAGCCGAACAGTTGGCCAAAGACTATCCCGATTATGCTAGTCCGCTTTGGAACGCACACTATCAAAATGCCATTGAAGATAAAAAAGCCTGTAATCACTGGGATCGGTTTCCGGCTACTACCTATCGGGCATTTGCATATTTAAACAGCCCAGAGTTTGTCAGCATACTCGAGCACGTGACCAATCAAGACAGTATCATTACCGACGTTGGTTTGCACGGTGGTGGTTGGCATTGCCATCAAAAGGGTGGAAAACTCAACGTACATCTTGACTATAGTATACATCCCAAGTTAAAATTACAAAGACACTACAATCTAATTGTGTACATGACACCAAATTGGGATCGAAATTGGGGCGGTGGCTTGGAACTATGGAGTCACAATGAACAAACTGAATTGCCAGATCAATGTGTGCAGAAGATCGACAACAGATTCAATCGTTCTGTACTATTCGATACCACACAACACAGTTGGCACGGGCTTCCAGACGATCTAGCTTGTCCTGATGGTGTTTGTAGACAAAGCATGGCAGTGTACTATTTGACCAAACCGGCTGAATTGGCAGATCCTAGAGGCAAGGCACTGTTTGCTCCGCATGGTGCTCAGGCCAAGGATCCTGCGGTATTGGATCTAATTAGACAACGAAGTGGTATTGCAACTGCAGAAACTGTATATAAAAAATGAAGAATTGTAAAAGTATTTTATCTTGCTTGGCCTGTGGTGGCGGTGCACTGACACTCACACTGGATCTTAGAGATCAGCCCTTGGCTAATAACTTTCAAACACATGCCGGGGTCGGTGAACAAGACGAGTGGTTCCCGCTGGCAGTGAATCGTTGTGGGGACTGTAATCATCTACAGTTGACTCATGCAGTGGATCCTGCAGTGATCTACACACACTATCTTTATGTGAGTGGTACCAGTCGTACCTATGTGGACTACATGGATTGGTATGCCAGGTTTGTCGACGAGCAGCATGTGAACTATCATGACTATGGCAAGCCCAGTGTGCTGGATATTGGATGCAATGATGGCAGTCAACTGGATGCGTTCAAGCGCAAAGGTTATACTACATTTGGTGTTGATCCTGCCGAAAACCTGTTTGAAGAAACTAACAAGCGACATACCACTTGGTTGGGCTACTGGAATTCGGCCACTGCTGACAAGATACATCACAAGTTTGATGTAATATCCAGTCAAAATGCATTTGCACACATTCCTGAACCCTTAGAGTATTTGCAGTTGGCAAAGGAATATCTCAAACCCAATGGCAAGATCTTTATCAGCACCAGCCAGGCCGACATGGTGCTCAATGGCGAGTTTGACACAATCTATCACGAACACATCAGTTTCTACAATACTGAAAGTATGCGTAGGCTGGCCGAACGTGCCAGCCTGCATCTAGTGGATGTGGTTAAAACTCCCATACACGGAACCAGTTACATATTTGTATTGAGCAAACACGAACTAAACCGATATAGAATGCAAAACATTCTGGCCATGGAATCGGCACAGGGTCTTGCAAACGAAAGCACATACAGTACCTGGGCTGATGGGGTACGTGATCTGTTGAAAAAACTCAAGGCCGAAATTGATCAATACCGGTTAATGGGCTATGCCATTGTGGGCTATGGTGCTGCTGCAAAAGGCATGACCTTGATCAATGCCAGTGACATTGAACTAGATGCAGTCATAGATGACAATCCACTCAAACAGGGCCTGTACTGTCCAGGAACTGCAATACCGGTAGTCAGTATCGATTACCTAGACCAATTCACTGATCCCAACACACGCATCTTGTTTGTGCCCTTGGCCTGGAATTTTTATCGAGAAATCAAAAACAAAATCAAAACTCGACGAGATCATCCAAACGACGTGTTTTTACGATACTTTCCTAGTATAATAAAAGAATGAATATAGAAACTCCCACCACCATACTGGTTCGACGTCGTGCTGCACTAGGCGATGTTGTAATGAGCACTGGCATAGTTCGCGAACTGTACAAACGACACAATGCACAATGTGCCATCACTGTAGAAACCGAATTTCCCTTGGTTTACAAAAACAATCCCTATATACGAGACCTGCGTAACTGGGGCGAGACCAATCCGTCCGACTTTGATGTGGTCTACAATCTTGATGATGCCTACGAGCTCAGTCCCGACAATCACTACATTGACACCATGTTCTATCGAGTGTTTGGCGCAAACCAATTAAATAAAGCAGTTGACCTACATGTGGACGACAATGACCGTGACACCGTGGATCAAGACATTGCCGAAATTGCCATGCCGTTTATTGCTGTGCACATGCGACACTGGCATTGGCCCTTGAAAAATATCGATCTAGAAATCTGGTGCGATATCTTTGCCAAGGTGTTTGAACAACGTGCCGACTTCAAAATAGTCACAGTGGGTGGACCTACTGATCTAACTCTGGATCATCCGTTATTTGTTGATGCTAGAGCCAAGTACACGCCACAACAGTTGCGCTATCTACTGGATCATGCACAGTGTTTTGTGGGCATAGATTCAGGACCGTTTCAGATTGCTGCCGGCAGTAAAACACACGTGATCGGATTGCTCACACACAATCCACCCAAGAATATTATGCCAATACGCAAATTGGACCCTACATGGAACTGGACTGCGGTACAGGCCAACATTGACTGCGTGGGATGCAATGTCAATCAGGCTCGACCAGTACGTGGTATCAATTGTATACACGGTGATTTCCGTTGTAACAAACTGTGGGACACCGAACAAATTGCCGAAGCCATACTAAAACAATTATAAAGGAAAAACAATGAAAATTTTTATTACAGGAGTAGCAGGATTCCTAGGCAGTCACCTAGCAGATCGTATGCTGGAGCTGGGACACGAAGTGTCCGGCAACGACACCTTGATTGGCGGTTACATGGACAATGTGCCCAAGTCAGTCACATTCTACCAAGTTGATTGTTGCAACAATACCGAAATGGTACGAGCCATTGCTGGCAGTGACATAGTGATACATACCGCAGCAACTGCACACGAAGGACTCAGTGTGTTCAGTCCCAGCTTTATTACAAAAAATATATTTGAAGCCAGCGTGAGCACAATCAGTGCCGCAATACAATGCAATGTAAAACGATTTGTGTATTGCTCCAGCATGGCACGTTACGGCAATCAAGAAAATCCCTTTACCGAAGACATGACACCGCGTCCGGTTGATCCCTATGCAGTGGCCAAGGTAGCCGGCGAAGATGTGCTAAAGATTTTGTGCGAAACACATGGCATGGAATGGAATATTGCAGTACCACACAACATCGTGGGACCAAGACAACGCTACGAAGATCCATTTCGCAATGTCATGAGTATCATGATTAATCGTAACCTACAGGGCAAGCCGGCCATAGTATACGGAGATGGTTTGCAAACTAGATGTTTTAGTTATGTGGGCGATTGTATTCAGTGTCTGGAAAAGATGGCCCTGGATCCGGGTGTGGTTGGACAAATTATCAATATTGGTCCTGACGAAGGCACCATCAGCATCAAAGAATTGAGCAAAATTATTGCACGTGAGTGCGGGTACACTGGAGAAACTGTGTACATGGAAGATCGCCCAAGAGAAGTGAGACATGCCACCTGTAGTGCCGACAAAGCAAGACAACTGTTGAACTATCAAACCACAACCAGCCTAGAAGAAGGTATAGCACAAACCATAGCCTACATTCGCGAGCGTGGAACACTACCGTTTGATTACAGTTACCCGGTAGAAATTATAAACGAGCTGACACCCAAAACTTGGAAAGATAGGTTAATGTAAAATGACTAAAGATATAACACTTGTAGCAATCGAATTTCAATGGCACGATCTCACACGTTATGCCATTGAACGCAGTTTAGAAAATATAGATCCCAAAGAAATCGTGATCATTTCAGATCAAGAAATCTTGCCCGGAGCCAGACACATACAACATGATCCAGTGGCCAATCTGGCCGAATACGCCAAGATCATGACCATTGGTGTTGGCGAGCATGTGAACACTGAACATGCTCTGTATGTGCAGTGGGATGGCATTGCCAATGATCGATCACTGTGGAGCGATGACTTTTTGGTCCATGACTATATTGGTGCTGTTTGGCCCTGGGAACCGGCTGGGCGAAACGTGGGCAACGGTGGATTCAGTTTACGCAGCAAACGATTCTTAGATGCCTGTGCCAACGATACAGTAAAATTGGGCGCAGATAAAACCTATTTGTACGAAGACAAACTGCTATGCAATGACCTAAGACCCTACATGGAAGAAACTTATGGTATTCGATATGCTCCGGCCACGGTGGCACAACAGTTCAGTTTTGAACTGGGCAAACATGTGCCCAGTTTTGGATTCCATGGTTTATGGAATGTGTTCAATCTAATGACCGACGCTGACATGGACTACTTCATGACTCGAATCGACTATAAAGGGTGGAATCACTTCAAATGGCATCATGTGTTAGCAGCAGTGTTGCGACGTGAGCGTTACGACATCTATGAGTACATGGTAAATCAACTCACCGAACACAATCCCGAACTGCTGGAAGCAGTGGCCAGTTGGATCGAACGTGATGGCAATCTAGCCAATTCACCCATAAACATTGATTAAGGAACCATATGATAAAACCCATATTAAATAGAATCGTAGTCCGACGTGACGAACCCGAAACTGTGAGTGCTGGCGGTATTGTTATTCCTGATAACTTTGCCGAAGATGCCGACAAAGGCACTGTGCTGGCCATTGGTCCCGGCGAGAACATGGCCGATGGATCAGTAAAGACCATCAAGGTCGCTCCCGGTGCACGTATCCTGTTCCATAGTCTTAGTGGACACAAGGTCGAAGTTGACAAAGAAGAATTTGTCATACTCAAAGAAGACGATATCCTGGGCGTGATCACCGAATAATTCTGTTGTTTTTGCACAACAATTAATTTGCCCAAAAATGGCAACTCCGTTATAATACATACATAACAACAAAACGGAGTTCTAAATGCAGTACACTTCTAAAGCGTCTAGCACACTCTTTGCTAAACTCGTGCTCAAAAAGCGTCCTTATAGCCAAATCCCGTTACATTATGCCTTAATTGCAGATGCTAACATCTCAAATCTACGTGTCAACAAAGCTGCGTATACTAAAGTATTACCGATAGAAACTTATAATGCAGAAGTATTACCCGTTATTTTAGAGAAAATGCGTAACAAATACAATTTTGCCAGTGTTCATCTCATGTTGTAAATGTGCAACAACACTCTTGCTCAGAAATGGCAAGAGTGCTATAATAGAAGCATAAGTTAATAAATCAGGAGTTAAAAGATGTCAGCAAGTTTTATTCGCATTGTGTCTGGTGATTATCGTAAACAAGATTGTTCAGGCAAGGTATTTGAGCTTGTGGAACAGTTCAAACCTGGTGCCAAAGGCGGCTTTGTTACTGTTCGAAATGGCGGCACTTTCCCAGGATTTAGCGATACAATTCGCATCAACGTAGCAGGACCTATGGACTATCAATTTGTAACTGAGGGTGATGCAACCCTACCCCAAACTGCAACCGAAGTGGCCGCGGTTGGTGCTGAAACTGATGACGAGGTAATTGCTCGCATTAGAGAACGTTTTGAAATCTTGGATGAAATGACCAAGGCTGCCACCAACGGCGACATTCGTGCCATGATTGTGTCAGGTCCTCCTGGCGTAGGTAAAAGCTACGGTGTCGAGCAAATTATTGAAAAGGCCTGCTTGTTTGATCAAATTGCCGGCAAGCGACTAAGAGCTGAAGTTGTAAAAGGTTCAGCTACTCCAATTGGCCTGTACCAAACTCTGTACAAATACTCGGACTCAAATTGTGTAGTAGTATTTGACGACTGTGACAGTATTTTGCTTGATGACGTATCACTCAACTTGTTAAAAGGTGCCCTGGACTCAGGTAAAAAGCGCAAGATTTCGTGGTTGAGCGAGTCTAGCACACTTAGACGTGAAGGTATCCCAGATAGCTTCAACTTTAACGGCTCAGTAATCTTTATTACCAACCTTAAGTTTGACAGCATGAAATCACAAAAGTTGCGTGATCACTTGGATGCACTACAATCCAGATGTCACTACTTGGATCTTACCCTAGACACCATGCGTGACAAATTGTTGCGTATCAAACAGATTGCTAGCGATGGCGCCTTGTTCCAGGACATGGATCTTGAGCAGACTGCACAGGACGAGATCATTGCATTCATGGACTTTAACAAGAATAAATTGCGTGAAGTAAGTTTACGCATGGCAATCAAGATTGCACAGTTACGCAAGAGCTTTCCAGAAAAATGGACTGCTATGGCTCGTACCACTTGCATGAAAGCATAACTCCGAGGTCCGCAAGGGCTTCTTTACAATAAGGCAATGTCAATAAGCCCTTATTCTTTTTAGGATAGACATGAGTGCTTTGATATTGTTTTTGGGAATAGGTTGTTGTTTTAGTGCTGGCATGTTGCTGAATCAAATGTTAATGATCAAGCCCAACACATTTCAAAAGATTCTTTTTGCAGTAGATGTCCTACTAGGACTCTACTTGATTGTAAGTGCAATTGGCATGATAGCCCCAACTATATAAGGACAGGATATGTACGAGATTTACGATGGTGATTTGTTGTTGTTCACAGTTGACACCCTAGAAGAAGCACAGGAAGCCGAATCACAGGGATTCATGGTGGTGCACTACTTGGCAGAAATGTACTAGGGGCAGTGTGTGAAAAAAGATAATTTGATACCGTTATTGTTGTTGATATGGGGTGTGCTGATTTGTATTGCCGGCATTGCGCTATTTGTATTGGGCAACTACCTGGCAAGAATGATATGACCGATCCTGTTCTAGGTTATCGCAAAACAGGCAAAGACACTTGGTCGCCCATAATTCAACCCAGAGGTGGTATACGTACCGCGGCTGTGTTAATGTGTGGCGATTGCCACCGCTTTATTAGTGGCTCAGGTGGTCCGGGTAATCGTAATACACTTTGTCCCACCTGCTTTGATAATTTTAAACTAGTAAACTTTGTGGAAGGAAAGGATCCAGTATAATGAAAGAATCCACCATTGAATGGGATGTTAAATTATGGACTTATGTGTTATACTACAAAGGTAAGCCATACCCCTTGTATGTAGATAACATACGACATGCCCATGATCGTGGCAGTCTTAAACTGGATTATCTCAAAAGAATCGAGGCTGAAAATGGCAATGATAGCAATAGTACTCATTGAATATTGGACCGAATGGAGGCACGGATAAATTGTATGAAACAAGAACATGATGAATATTTGTGTAGGGTATATCCCAAATTGTTTGCGGAACGCGAACTAGATCATACCCAAACAGCAATGTGTTGGGGATTTGAATGTGATGATGGATGGTTCAATATCCTGAATCATCTCTGTCAAAACATACAACATCACATTGACTGGGCTAATAAGAAAGAAGAAACAGTGCCACAAGTTGTGGTCGAACAGGTCAAAGAAAAGTTTGGCACCCTGCGTTTTTATTATCGTGGTGGCGACGACTATATACGTGGACTAGTGGCCATGGCCGAAAGCATGAGCGGAGTCACCTGTGAACAATGTGGCGCTCCGGGTGAAGCCAATGGTGGCGGTTGGATACGAACAAGATGCAAGGAGCACGAACATGTTTAGACGCAAAATAGACTTACCCCCAATACCCGAAATTACCCCGTTAAAGGCGCCACACATGGAAAATGAAAACACAACTGCTGGCTTCATGGTAGGAATCACTACCGATGGTAGAACACAATTAAGAGTTGGTAATGACACTTCAATAACACTGACAATGCATCCGAACTCTGTTCGTGCACTGATTGTATTGTTGGAAGCCACACTTCCACAGGCAGAAGAATAATGGAACTGGCCTGGCTTTGCGTGGCATTTCTAATATTGACCGGAAGTCCAGGTTGGGCATTTTTATTGGCATTTGTAATATGCGTATGCCTAAATTAACAATAGCCCCGTAAGGGGCTTTTTTATTTGCTTTTTGTTTCTATTGTTGTTATAATACACACATGAATTTAACTACATTCCAATATGTTGAAGACTATATCGAGTATATCTCGGGTTGGCGTGATGCTGGCGGGTTAGTGTTCGCTCAAGAGTCGCCCATTAGCCTGGCACGTTATGATGTAAACATGGTAGAAAGTTTGAGCAATCAATCCAGTTCCAATATTGGCTACACAGATCGGCAAGCCAGCTTGGCCAAGATGTTGGTACTAAAATATGAACGCCAGTTACTAAAGAAAAATATCAGTGTAGCGCCCATTCATGAAAATGCTCAATTTAGATTGCCATTCCGCACAATTGATCGTAGTACACGTCTTTGGATCGAAAACGATGTGCTCAATTTAAGATTCCCCTACAAGGACAACTACATAGAATCCATCAGACAAGTGGCCAAGGAAAGTCGCGGGTTCTTGAAGTTTGACAAACCCAATCGTGTGTGGCAAAGTGCATTGACCGAACACAACTTGACCTGTTTGTACGTGTTTGCCACATCAAATCAATTCAACATTGATCCCGAAGTTGAAGACCTCATGCAGAAAGTGTTGGCCGCTGAATCAGAACCGTATGCCATAGAACTACAAATAGCCGCTTCGGGATTTAGAATCACCAATGCTGAACCGGGCCTGATTGAATACATTGAAACTGTGGCGGGCGGATTTGGTGACGACAACATAGTAAAATTGTTGGACTGGAGTTCGGTGCTGGGCTATACAGTCAATAAAGAAATAGAAAAAATTGTGATCAAGGACAGTGGCATACGATTCTACAGTCTGTGCACCAACAGTGTGTTGAGCCTAAAGAAAAACAACATCAACGAAGATACCATAGGTGAAATTGTTCGCTATGCTCGAGCCACCAATAGATTGCCCTTATACCTGTTTGAACCTGATCTTTCTACTGATTTAATCACTCGATTCAGGCGTCATTTTGATGAGAGCGAAACTGTGGGTCTTGACAGTGCCAATCAAGATATCTTGCCCGAGCATAAATTAATATATACCAACAAGATATACAAGAACCGAGTTGATAGAATACCGTTATTGGTAAGTACATCCACCATGATGTTTGGCGGAGACCGACAGTTGTGGGTACAACAAGCTGAAAAGGTTGTGTACTTGAACAACGAAGTATATAATACCAAGTATAAAGGAAAAACGATTTGCAGGCTCGACTAATAATCAAAGATGAGGTGAATGTAAAAATCGAAGGCTTGGAACTGAGCACACGAAAGCGTCTAGTAGACAAATTCAAATACTCAGATCCCAAGGCTCGTTATACTCCTGCGGTTAGACTGGGACGTTGGGATGGCAAAATTGCGTTCTTTCAGCTGGGCGGTAGCAGCTATATCAATCTGCTACCTGATATCATTCCCATACTGGAAGCCGAAAACTACGACATTGAGGTAATAGATCAACGTCAATACAGTACCACGTTTAACTTTACCCAAATACGAGAAGATACATTTGCGGACAAGACTTGGCCCAAGGGACATCCTAGAGCGGGAGAACCCATCATACTCAGAGATTATCAACCGCAGATTCTCAATAACTTTTTAACCAATCCGCAAAGCATACAGGAAGTGGCCACAGGCGCAGGCAAGACCATAATGACTGCGGCCCTGAGTCGTAGCGTTGAGCCCTATGGACGAAGTATTGTGATAGTGCCCAACAAGAGTCTAGTGACACAGACCGAGGCTGACTATGTAAATCTTGGTCTGGATGTGGGTGTGTATTTTGGCGATAGAAAAGAATACAATCGAACACACACTATTTGTACTTGGCAAAGTCTAAACAACATGTTAAAGATGACCAAGAGAGGTGAAGCCGAAGTTGACATTCGAGACTTTATTGAAGGTGTAGTATGTGTCATGGTAGATGAAGTTCACATGGCCAAGGCCGATGCACTCAAAACTTTGCTCACTGGAGTGTTTGCTCATGTGCCAATTCGTTGGGGCTTGACCGGAACAATTCCCAAAGAGGATTTTGAAAAGATAAGTATATTTTGTAGTCTAGGACTTGTAGTTGGAAAACTGAGTGCTAGTGATCTTCAAGAAGCGGGACATTTGGCCAACTGTCATGTCAACATTGTACAGATGGTGGACTATGTCGAATATAAAGATTACCAACAAGAGCTAAAATACTTATTAGATACACAGGATCGAATACAGTATATCAGCAAGTTTGTTGCTAATGTAAATGAAACTGGTAACACTCTAGTGCTCGTGGATCGAGTTGCAACAGGTAAACTACTGGTAGAACTCTTAGGTGATAAGGCGGTATTTGTAAGTGGAGCAACAAAAGGAACAAAACGACAAGCAGAGTATGACGAAGTGGCAACTGCTACTGACAAGATTATTGTGGCGACTTACGGTGTGGCCGCAGTGGGTATTAATATCCCTCGTATTTTTAATCTGGTTTTGGTGGAACCCGGAAAGAGCTTTGTTAGGGTTATACAAAGCATTGGACGAGGTATTCGAAAAGCAGAAGACAAAGACCACGTAGAGATCTGGGACATAACTTCTACTTGTAAGTTTGCAAAAAGACATTTAACAAAACGCAAGGCTTTTTATCGAGAAGCCAACTACCCATTCACTGTGGAAAAGGTGGAATGGCAAAAATAATTGAAAGACAACATGAGAATACTAACACTTGATAACACAGCTTATCCCATGGATCAAATTCCTGAGGAAATAGATGAGCTACGCTTCTGCGTACTGGACAATAGCGACCCCAAGGAACCCGATTACTTTTATATTCCACTAATATTTTTAGAAAGTTTTAATAGTCCGGCCCTGGTACTACGCATAGGTGAGCATGTGATACGCATGCCAGTGGATTGGCAACTCTTAATTGGCGAACCCGACTTTGGTGACCTAGAAGTTATACCATTAACCAGCATAAACGATCGTGGCTTCAATGTGTTCTGCTTTAATCCCATGAAGAGTTTTAGGCCCGAATTCATGCCAGTAGAAATTGTAGACATCTATCAAGACGTCAAATGGTATTTTCCCAAACTCAAGCCCGGGCAACTGTTGGCCATACCGCTGACC
>Ga0208386_1000212_pt1 | contig 18192 bp, 5 predicted proteins | sample CryBogCBH16Oct07_FD_185510 | JGI IMG/M metagenome (GOLD analysis project Ga0208386, IMG submission 185510) | Freshwater microbial communities from Crystal Bog, Wisconsin, USA - CBH16Oct07 (SPAdes) | ecosystem: Environmental > Aquatic > Freshwater > Lake | place: Crystal Bog, Wisconsin, USA...
TATTTGTCGCATAGAGGCGAAATCAAAACAATCAAGAACCACGAAATTAAGATGGATATTGTCTTGTTAATTGACTGGTGGGAGCATGCCTGGGCATTGGATTATCAAGCAGATAAGAAAGGCTATCTAGCTAATCAATGGAAAATTATCAACTGGAATGCTATTAGTTCTAGAATTGGGTTTACAAAGGTTATTTCAGAGAGTAAGTTTTCTAAAATTGGAAGATAAATTTATGGATATAATTTTTAAAGATCTTCATCGTACCAGATATTTTGCCAGCAATTCTTTAATTTGGGACATCGAGCTAAAGGGTTTAGATTTTGATAGTTTGACGCCTGAGCTTGCAAGAAATGACATTTGGTCTTCTGAAGGTGCTAACATGGAAGGGCGATTTAAATTTAACAATGAATCTACAATCCTAACAGATCTTTGTGCAAAATCTTTGGGTATTAAATCAAAAGTTCTCGATCATATCTATAATACTGACAATAATATTTTTAGAGAAAGATGGTTTAAAGGCATAGATTTTTATAAGAATCATACAGCGATATGTCCTGTATTGTTTAAAGATTCGCCAAATATACGCATGGGTCCTCATCTCGACAACGGACATATAGTTGCACAAATGGTTGTAAATCTAACAGACAACCAGTACGGTACTGATTTTTATAATCCTATGACTGAAGAATTGATATACACATCATCAGGCAAACGGGGGCAAGGAGTTTTATTTTTCAATAACTCATCAGCCGTGCATGGCATGCGAAACGGCAACTTTGATCGATATATTTTTTATTCAAATATAATACTTGATTAAAACTGGTCTATAGTCTTTAGACTGCTTACAGGCATGTCCCAAACACGCCTTGCTTCCACACCCTTTTCCTGGGCAAACTTTTTAGCATCACAATTACCGCACACGTGATAATAATTATTGTTTAGTCGCTTAGGATCCATATTGCCTTTATCACGTTTAAATATCCCTTGACAGCAGTCGCATTTAAAAACCAATACGGCTTTTTTGCGCATATAAGTATGGTGCTTGCCGCGCTTACTAGTGCGTACATATTGTGTTTGCTGAGATTCAATAGTTAGATACATAATTGTATTTACATTAAGGTTATAAAAAGCCTTTGATAAATATCATATCGAGGGCAATCATGATCACAATTTCTGAGTCAGCACAAGCAAAAATCAAGGACCTACTCCTTGAAGAAAATAATCCTAAATTAGCATTACGTACATTCGTCCAAGGTGGAGGCTGTAGTGGTTTCAGCTACGGTTTTACGTTTGACGAAGAAATCAATGAGGACGATTTTGAAGTTCCATTGGGTGAATTTAAAGTATTAGTAGATAGCATGAGCATGCAATATCTAACTGGTGCAGAAATAGATTATAAAGAAGACCTACAAGGTAGTTCATTCAGCATAAAGAATCCTAACGCAACTACAACTTGCGGATGCGGTTCTAGCTTTGGAGTTTAAACAATGACACAATTAATAGTTGATATTGGCGTACAAGGTAACGACGGTACAGGCGATAGTATTCGCGAAAGTTTTAGAAAAGTTAACAGTAACTTTACAGAACTATATGCCATTTTTGGAGCAGGGGGTACTATTAAATTTACTACTCTTAGCGATGCTCCTTCAAGCTACGGAAGTAGTCAAGTTATCATGTCGAATGGCACAGGTACTGCGCTTACTGCAAGAACTTTAATTGCAGGATCTGGAGTTACAATAGATACTAGTAATAACAGTTCTGTTACAGTTAGTGCTACCGCAAGCAATTTGATAAATCAATCGCTACCTAGTTTAGGAACAAGTTTAAACGCTAACTTATTCACTATTGGACGTTTAAGCGATCCTAGCGCCGCATTAGTTACACAATTTAACACAGCTTATGCTAGCATAGGTGTGCAGACTACTCTAGCTCAATTACCTGTAACCAAAGGTTATGCTGACAGCAACTATGTACAAGCTCAAAACGGTATAGTAACTAATGCGTTTAAGTCTAGATCACAACCTTCTACTCCTCAAACTAGTGATCCAGATTACAATCCATTACTAAGCAGTAACTATGTAAGTACTGAAGTTATGCAACGTAAGGATGTAGTCTATCGTGGTGGAGATACCATGACTGGAGCATTAACACTTAGCGATCATCCGGCACCTTTGTCGGGCGCAGGTACTCCTAACGGTGTTAATGACTTACAAGCGGCTACAAAATACTATGTAGATAATAATACCTATAGTAGTAATGTAAATTTGTTTGTCAGTACTACTAGTGGTGATGACAGCCAGACTAAAACTCCGGCTGGTAAACAAGGCCGTTATTGGCAATATGCTTATAAAACTATCGGTGCGGCTGCCTTGCAAGCTAGTAATTTAATCGATTTGGCTGGTATTGAGCCCGGCCCTTATAAGCAACGTATAGCTTGGACCAGTACTACAGGCCAAGCTACTCAAACATTTAGTACTATCCAAAGCATACAGTTAACCGGCGGCAATGCTAATGCGGTGGGTTATCAAGATGCGGCAGATTTACTCGAAGCTAATAAAACATTTATTCAAAATGAAACTATTGCATATTTGAACAAAAAATATGTTAATACATTTACACTAGATCAAGTTGCATATACAAATATTTTAGGTAGTATTTTAGACGGAATTGGTTATGATTTGGTGTTTAATACTACACATAACAGCTCTAGTGTGGCGGCAACTTTATTCAATACTGTTAACGCTAATATCATTACCAATCAATTGACACAATTAACTGATGGTATAAACTATGCTAAGAATATTATTTCTACTTATAGTTACAATGTATCTAACACTGAAACATATATCAGTGCAGTACTAGATGCATTAGGTTATGATTTAGTGTTTGGTAGCAACTATCAAAGTATTCAAATTGCATTAAGTTTTAACTCTTATAATACTGGATTAACTAATGCAGAAATTGTAGCTGCCTTGAGTGATATGGTTAATACTATATCACAACTGTCTAGTGTGTCAGGTTCGTCGACAATCATTGCCGCACTACAATCAAGTTTATCTGTAATAGATAATATTATTAATTATGGTACCATACCAGCTGTAAATTTTGCTTCTCAGAGCACTAGCACCACTGGACAAAATAATGCTAAGAATTTATTGCTAAACAACATTCCTTTCATTCAAGCAGAAATTGTTGCTTACTTAAAATCTAATTATCCTAATGTTATCTATAATACTACCACTTGCCAACGAGATGTAAAATATATCGTTTGGAGTTTGATTTATGATTTCATGTACGGCGGCAACAGTCAAAGCGCATATGCTGGATTACAATATTGGAGAAATAATTATTTACAAGTAGCTAGTAGTGAGCAAGCGGCCACAGTAGCATCTATCAATTATATTAATACTCTTGTACAAGCAGTTATTACAAGCACTGCGCCAGCTGTTATATATCAAACAAGTTTCTTACAATATCAAAATACTACATTAACCGGCGGTAGTGTAGTTTCTTCTAGTGTTAGTACAAACTTAACAACCATTGCTAGTATTGTAGGTAGTGTAAGCGTACCTAGTCCAAGTATAACTTTACCAACAGTTCCAAGTTCAGGAAGTTTACACGATGCTAGAGTTCAATTTACCAGCTCAGGTGAAAAGTCTGTATTAGAAGCTGCCGCAGTAAGTTATATTAATGCAAATGCATCATTTTCAATTATTAACAATAGTGGTATTAATACTACTGTTAATAATTTGTTTAGTTTGATTACTGGAATATTGACTAATGGTATTAGTAGTAGAACCACTCCTTCTTATAATAGTCCTTCAGGCCTGTCTAATACAATTACAGATGCAAGATCGGCAGCCTTAGCCAATATAAATTTCCTAAGCGAAGAGACTTATGCATGGACAATATCTCAATATCCAACATTTGTTCCGGCCGATGGCGTAGCATATTTCAAAGGTCATATGCAGTATTTGGTAGAAGCAGTTTGTTACGATATAACTTATGGAGGAAACTTAGCTACTACCTATGCTGCCAATCAATATAGAACTAATGGTGCTAGTGTATTTTCTAATACAGAATTAGCTATACAATTAGCGGCTATCGGTCATTTACAAAATATAATTCCATTAGTAACAAGTAACGTTGCAGTAAGCCCGACTTATTCTGCAACATCACAAGTGTTTAATTCAGCATGGGTTGATGGAAGTGCCGCGGCAACTACTATCAACAATCTGTTTAACGCTATGTTAGGATACATTGGTAATAGTACTGCCATAGTTTCTAGCTCGCCGTCATTAACCGGTTATGATAGCAATAACTTAGCGGCACGTACAATTTTTGTTAATAATAAAACATCTATTGTTACCGCTGTTAATAACTATCTATCTGCTACATACAAAGGCGGATTTAGTTATAATCAAACTACTTGCTATCGAGATATAGGATATATTATTGATGCTATGGCCATTGATATTCTCACTGGCGGTAATTATCAAACTGTTAATGCCGGTAAGAGTTATTATAAAAATGCTTCAGCGAAATCGGTAGCTATTGGAACACAACTTACAGAGACTACTGACGGTATTGCATTTGCTAAGGCATTAGGTATTCAAGTCCTTAATCAAACCGTACAAACACGTTTTCAAAATTTATACAGTCAAGTATTCAGTAGCGGATCAACTACTGCTGTAGTATACACTGGCATTGCAAATGGTACTAGTATTACTCTAACCTTTGCAACACAATCTAGTGCGCCTTATACTGTTGGCACAGTAATTTATTTTAGCGGATTTACTCCTTCAACATTCAACGGTATATTTACTGTAACTGCTTGCACTACAAGTAGTGTAACTGTAGCCAGTACCATTGCAGCCGGATCAGCTAGTGTAATGGGTCAAATTAATCCAGTAGTACCAGGCTCGACTGCTATTGGAATATTCACTGCTAACATGACTACAGTACTAAACATTATTGCTAATGGTTTAGGTGTAGTTCCTACTGCTACTTATGGTACTGGTATATATAACATTAATTTTGATAATGGCGGGAATGGTTATGTAGATCAGGGAGCGCCCGGTGATGTACACATTATCCCTGCTAAAATATTGTTAGGTGCAGTCAGTGGTGCAGGCGGAGTTATTGTTAAATATCTTCCAAATAATCTATCAGGACAAGATACTATTCAAGTAAGATTGACTCGTCCAGGATTCTTCCAAGTTGGCGAGCAATTAGATTTTGGTGAGACTGTTAAGGATCTTAACATAACAATTTTCGTTGAGAGCGGAATTTATTACGAAGATTATCCAATTCGATTACCAGCCAACTGTAGTATTAAGGGAGACGAATTCCGTAGAACTATTATTAGACCTATCGATCGAATTAGTTTAAGTCCATGGCGTAAAATATTCTTCTTCCGAGATAGTGTTATCGATGCTAATTTAATTGGTCTTATTAACTACACAACAGACTATGCCAGCAATACTACCTTGACTATTAGTGGAACCAGTGGAACCATAGTAGCTACATTAGGATCGGGGCAAGCTCAAGCAAGCTGGATCGGAAAAGTATTAGTCGACAATAGTAGTCCTAATCCTGGACAGGCTGTAATTACCAGCATTAGTGGTAATACATTAAATTGTAGCGTGATATATCAATTTCCTGCTAGAACAACTTATGCTAGCGGTAGTTGGCATTTGTATGGCACATATGATTATGGTCGCCATTATTTGAGTAATCCGTTAGATGTCACAAGCACTGCCTTAAACAATAAATTAATCGATGTGTTATTGTGTAACGATGCTACTCGTGTGAGCAATCTTACATTCCAAGGGCATGGCGGGTTTGCCATGGTGTTGGATCCAGAGGGGCAAGTTAAAACTAAATCACCTTATGGTCAAGTTTGTGCAAGTTTTACTCAAAGTATTAACAGTAAGAGATTTGCTGGCGGACAATTTGTTGACGGATTTGCCGGAAGATTGTTTGGTAATATCACAGGTGTAACCAATAATGGTATTACTGTCACAGTGACTGGAGGTATTAATAGTGGACTTGATGTACGTGCTCCACAAATACCTTGTGTATATTATGTACAAGGTAATCGTTATCAAGTAAATGATGTTACTAGCTATACACAAAATACCAACGGGTCTGGAAATGTAATTAGCGGAACAGTTGTACTTACATTAGATGTAAGTACTCCATTTAATACTGCAACATTTTACAATGTAGCAACTAATGGAACTATTCCAAGTTTTTCAGCAGACATGGGTAATAAAGTAGATGCATTAACTTATGACTTAATATTTGGATCAAATTATCAAACTATTAAATCAGGTTTATTTTATCTACAAGCAGTTAATCAAGTAGCTGGTATCCAGCAATTATTCTTACAATCAGGTATCAATCAAACTGCATCATTAATGAATGCTAGTACTGGCACAGTACTGACTGCTACTAATGCTACTAGTGCCGGCGGTACTGCTCAAATAACATTTGCCACTCAAGTGTCTGCTCCTTACACAGTAGGTTCTACTATAACAGTTGCAGGATTTAGTCCAAGTAATTTTAACGGTACATTTACGGTAACTGCTTGTACAACAACAAGCGTACAATATGCATTAACTGGAACTTATACACAAACGGTTCTTGGAACTGTTACAGCTTCGGTATCTGCTTCTAGCAAGGCCGCAATATTAGCCAGTGCGTTAACTGTAACTAACATTCTTAACAACGGATTACAAGCAGTACCTACTCCAACGTTTCCAATTCCTAGTGGTACTTCAACTAATACCAGCAATGCTGTAGCTATTTTAATTGCTAACAAGGCGTTTATTAGATCAGAGATTGTAGCTTGGTTATCTGCCAACTATAGTACCCGAGCAATCTTTAATTACAACGCAGTTACATTTAGTAGAAATTTTGGCTATTTCATAGATGCGCTAACATATGACTTCTTGTATGGAGGCAATAGTAGTGTTTATGATAATGCTCAAACATATTGGAGTAATGGCACAAGTCAAATTTTAGGACAAGAAACTTATTACACAGCGGCATTGGTAAGATTAGGAACAATCTTATCTCAAGTTGTTCAAAATCAAACTGTAACAGTTAGTGCTGGTAATTTATTATCACAAACAATTAATTTATCTCCTGCTACTAGTACAGAAGCCACGACATTAACTAATCTTAATAATATACTAGTCGACTATGTAGCCGACGGTGTATTCAATGGCGTAGCAGTAGGTACTACAAGATCAACTCCTACATTACCCGTTTCTGGATACGTTCAAGTTCTTGCAGATCGTACAATTATTGAAAACAATAAAACATCAATACAAAGTTCAGCTGTAACATTTTTAAATGCCGGTGCTAATATTACTATCAATATTGAAATGGGTGGTAATCGTAGTATGTTGGCCAATGACTTTGCTATGATTAACGATTTAGGTTACGCCATAGTTGCAACTAACGGCGCGGCCAGCGAGCAAGTTAGCACATTTAGTTACTACTGTCATACTCACTATTGGGCCAATAACGGCGGACAAATTCGTAGTATTGGTGGATCAAATGCGCACGGCGATTACGGTATGCGAGCAAGTGGATATGACGTAACTGAATTACCTAATGCAGTTAATCTAGCATACGACATGGTGCAAGTAGCTCGTGTTTACAAACAAGGTTTATATGCTAGTTTGATGACTCCGACTGCTACTACTCAAGCATTAGCTGTTTACATTACAGGTTGGGAATATATTCCACCAAATAATGCTGAATTAGAAATTGACCATACTGCGGCTGGTGGTACTATTGTTCGTTATCTAGTTAGTACAATAAGTCATACTGTAGTTACAATCAATGGACAAAATGTCTTACAGATTAATTTAAGTACTGCTGGTACAAACAGTACCATTACTACAGGTCTAGCTTATGCGTTGTATGATGGCCAACAAGTTATCATTCGTGTTAATCAAAATATTAAATTTTATAATATTAGCAATGTTAAGCCAACTCGTCCAAGTACCGCTGTTCAATATAGCGATAACCTAGGCGACATTTATCGTATTATTGCCTATAACTTGACAGATTCAACTGGTGAACCCTTACCAGCTAACACTGCAATTTTACAAGCTGATGCTAGTTTTAACTATTATAAATTTACAATAGATACAACTAATATTTCTCAACCTGATCCAAGTAACCCTGCAAAGACTCAAGGTGCAACTGTTGGTGATAATAAGATTGCTGTATTACAAATTAGTTTGCAATCAACCATTGACCAAATTAATAAAGGAATTTATATAACAGGGTGGGGCGGTCGTGTACATAGAATTATAAGTTATACTGTACCAACATTTATTGCCACAGGTATCTATAGCACTTATACTGCCGTAAGCGGTGTTTACACTCTAGTAGTAACTAGTGTTGCAGGAACAATTAGTGTTGGCCAGATTATTACAGGTTCAGGATTTAATGGAACCCAGACTGTGTCATCAGTTACTATAACTGGTACTACTACATTTACTGCAACTGTAATTTTAAGTGCGGCGGCTTCAGGTACTCCAAGCGGAACAATAACATTTGGTGTTGCGGCTAATGGTTATCTAACCATCGATCCTAATAGTGTTTATAATAATAGCGCCGATGGTACTGGTTTAAATGCTATGACTTATGCTAGCAGTGCCGCTGGCCCGACAGGAACAACATATACTGCTGTAACATATAATGTTCCGTTTAGAACTGCATTACCGTTAGCAGATAGTTATATGACTGTATCTGGTCAAGCTAACAGTAATTACAACGGAACTTATCAAATATTAAGTGTTGCAAATCAAACGTTGATTACTGTGGCTAGCGTAGCTGGTCTTAGTGTAGGCATGGTTGTAACTAGTTCCAGTTCAGGAGCTGTTGTACAACCAAGTACAATTATTCAAAGTATCAATACTGTTAACAATACGTTTATTATCAGTCCGGCTGCTTGGTTGCCATCAGGCGCAAGTGTAACTAGTACATTGGTAGCTACATTAAGTGGTATTAGTATCACCAATGCAGGAACACAATATGGAAGTGGAATTGCACCTACCATTACTATTACAGGCGGTGGAGCAATTAATCAAGCCATTGCAACGTGTACAGTATCTAATGGAACTATTGCTACTGTAACAGTGGTCAGCCCTGGATATGGATATACTAGTGCTCCTACTATCACACTAAGCTATGGCGATGGTGTACTAACACCTGTATTATCTAGCAATCCTACAACTAATAGTGTTATTAATGCAGGTGTTATAACTACACAAGTTACACTAGCATATCCAACTGCACCGGGAAGTTTTACAACAGGTACTACAACATCCATTACTGGATTTAATAGTCTAAGTGGAAGCGGTCCATATTTGGCATCATTAAATCTAACATTGTCAAATATTCCGGCTGCTGGAACATATTATCAAGTAGCTAATAATAGTAATCCATTATACAACGGATATGCACAAATTACAGGAGTATATTCTACAACTGCAAGTGCAACTAATTCAGGAACACTTGGTGTAACTTTAGGTAGTGTAAGTGGACTGACAACCTACATGCCAATACAGTTTACAGCTAATAGTGTACAGAACAGTATTTTAACTGCGGCAAACAATAGCGGAGTGTTAACATTAGCTTCAACTACTGGTATGGTAGTTGGTAGAAGTATTATCTTTACTGCAACTACACAAAATGATTACTTAACCGCTACAACAAGTACTGGAAATTATCTAACATTAACCACTGTCACAGGACTGGTAGTTGGTGAACCAATTGTGTTTACTAGAGTAACTTATACTCCAACATTGACTGCTACTTCTAGTACAGGCGGATTGTTGACATTAAGTTCAGTAACTGGACTTGTAGTTAACGAACCAATTGTGTTTACTGCTGTTACTCAAACTCCTACTATAACTGCAACTGCTAGTACTGGTAATTATGTCACATTAAGTAGCACTACTGGTATCATTCAAGGATCCAGTATAATTCCAACCGCAGTTACCAATACTAGTGTTACATTAACAGCTACAAGTGCTAGTGGCAATTTAGCTACATTAAGCTCAACTGCCGCATTAGTACAAGGCGAAAGTATTATCTTTTCAGCAGTAAGTCAAACAGTTAACTTAACTGCCACTACTACTTCTACAGCTACGTCTACTACTGGTATCATTGGTAATGGTGCCGCAAGTCCAGTAGCAGGAAATGTGTTTACTCCAACTGGCAGTGTAACTGGTACGTTTGCAGTAGGCATGGTTATAACTGGAGGCTCGTTGACTAGCACCAGCGGTGTATATATTACTGCGGCTAATTCTTCAATATTCACTGGTACTATTAGTACAACTACTTTAACAGTAACGGGTTCTCCTGTAGGTGCATTGTCAGTTGGTATGCTTATCACAGGAACTGCTGTAACTGCTGGAACATACATTGTGGCATTTGGCACAGGTGCGGGCGGTGCTGGTACATACACATTGAATCAAAGTGCATCAGGAACTCCAACACTTGGAACTAGTTATACTGTTAATACAAATGTATTGCAAACTAGTACTGCAATCACTGGAACTAATAATTTAATAACTGTGGTCAGTACCGGTGGTATGGCTGTTGGAGAAAGTTTTGTAGCTTCAAGCACAGTCGGTGGCATTACTGGATCAACTACATATTACATTACGCAAGTATTAGCTAATGGTACACAGTTAGCAATTAGTAGTTCGTTTGGTGGTGCAAATCTTGGATTATCAAATTACTCAAGTACACCTGTTTCTATAACAACTGGCGGATCATTAGGTGGCGTTATTGCTGGAACAACGTACTATATTGCCAGCATCAATAGCAATCAAGTTACATTGAGTACTAGTCCTACACTAAGTCCAGTAACTACATTAACACAAAGTAATAGTGGAACTAGTGGCTGGACCAGTGTAGCAGGATCTGTACTCGGCGGCTTGACTAGTGGCACAACATATTATGTTGTCGGTGCTCCGCTTGCAAATCAAGTTCAATTAAGCACTAGCCCTACACTAAGTCCAACAGTTACATTAACTAATGGTGCTAGTGGAACTAGTGGTTGGACCAGTGTATCAAACAGCGTACTTGGCGGAATCACTAGCGGACAAACTTATTATATTGCTAGTGTCAGTGGAAGTCAAATTACTGTTAGTTCAAGTTTTGGTGGCGGTGCAATTAGTGTAACTAATGGTGCGGGCGCGTGGACAAGTCTTGCAGGTAATACATTTGGCGGAGTTACTAGCGGCACAACATATTATGTTGCAACTATTAACAGCGGCACAAATCAAATTACTGTTACAACAGACTCAGCATTAACCAGTACATTGACCGTAAGTAATTCAGCTGGCTCGTGGAGTGGAACTGGTGGAAGCTCGTTCGGTGGATTAAGTTCTGGAAGTGTATACTATATTGCCAGCATCAGTGGTAATAATATTACTGTTAGTAGCAGTAGTACATTGACTCCGTTAGTCACTACTACACAATCTACTGGAAGTTGGACTGCGGTTTCTGGAACAGTATTAGGCGGTATAACTAGCGGAACCATTTATTACATTGCTAGTATCAACACTGGCAGCAGTTACGTACAATTAAGTACTAGTAACACACTAAGCCCGTTATTGAGTTTAAATTCTGCTAGTATTTCAGCAAGTGTTAATGCAGGGCCAATATCTGGAATTACATTAAGCTATCCATATAATCCAGGAACATGGGGTATACAAACAACTTATTTGAGTGCTACTGGAACTACTGTAACTTTGAGTTTTGCTACACAAAGTAATAGCCCAGGAGTAGGCACAACTATTACAATTAGCGGATTTAATCCTGGCGGTTATAATGGTAGTGCAGTTATCACAGCCGTGGGAACTACTAGCAGTACATTTGTAGGATATATTAGTGGCACGTCATTGACTGTAACTAGTTTAACTACTGGTACTATTGTGCTAGGTCAAATTATAACAGGAGCCAGTGCATCTCTTACTGCTAATACATATATTACAGGATTTGTATCAGGTGTTAACGGTGGTGCTGGTGTTTATACTATTAACAATAGTCAAACACTTGGTAATATATCAAACTTATATGCTATGATTGGTGCAGGCAGCACTGTTAGTTATGCTAATACAACCAATAGTGCTGTAAGCGCATACGGACAATTTACTACTGTAACAACTATTACTAATGAAAGTACTAATGGTACTAGCACACAATTAGGTATTAGTAAGCCATTTAGCTCTAGTACTGCGGCAACATTACGTATAGGTTATCCGGCGGCAGAGGGTGCGCAGATTACTACACGTATTAGTACATGTCGTGCTACCAGCCATGACTTCTTAAACATTGGTACCGGTAGCTATACCACTACTAACTGGCCAACAGTTATCTATGGTAACCCTGCTAAGAGCGCACAGCAAAGTCAAGAAATTTTAGAAGAAGGCGTAGGTCGTGTATTCTATGTAAGTACTGACCAAAACGGTATTTTCCGTGTAGGTCGCTTCTTTACTGTTGACCAAGGAACTGGTTCAGTTACATTTAGTGCAAGTATTGCGTTGAGTAATTTAGATGGATTAGGATTTAAACGCGGTGTTGTTGTAAGTGAATTCTCTACAGACAGTGGCATGACTAATAACGCTAGCGATACTGTAAGTGTACAAAGTGCTGTTCGTGGATATATCGACAGACGTTTAGGTTTAGACCATGGCGGTAGCCCAATTGCATTGACTAATTTAATTGGTTATGGATATCTAAGTTTAGGCGGAGCATTGGCCATGAAAGGTAGCCTTAACATGGCCGGCTACACTATTAGCAACGTAGGTACTCCAATTATCGGAACCGACGGTGCTAATAAATCTTACGTAGATGCAGGATTAAGTACTGTTGGAAAATTATCATCATTAACAGATTTACAAATATCCGGACTAGCTAATGGAAATTTATTAGTATACGATGCTACACTGGCTAAATGGCGTAATGCTACTGCGGTAGCAGGTGATGTAGCTATTTCATTTAATAGTGTTACTGGAGCAATTACACATAGTATTGCTAGTGGAGTAATTGTTAATAGCCAAATCAGTGCAACAGCAAGCATTGCTCAAAGCAAACTAGCTATGAACGCGGCTGGTACACAAGCAAGTGCTAGTGGTATTACACAGGCCAATTTAGGTCTAGTAAGTTTTGATAGTAGTCAATTTACCAGCACTAACGGTTGGATTACACATTTAACAAGTACAAGTGCTATTACTGGTATACCATTAACTAAATTACAATATATTAGTAATGGAACTATATTAGGTAACCTAGGCAGTAGTTTTGCCAGCCCAACTACGTATACTCCAAGTCAGGTTGTAACTAGTGCAGGTGGTATCGTTAATAGCAGTTTTGCATCTAGCGGAATAATGACTGTCACTTATGATGGATCTAATACTGCTAATAATACTTACGGGGTAACTGCTGTAACTAGTGCAGGTGGCAATGGAGTTAGTAGCATATTAAAAACAGGTAGTAGTAAAGAAATTGATGTAGGCTATTTAAAAATAAGTTCTTACAAAGCAATTTATCTTAACAATACTAGTTTAACATTTACAACTCCTGGTGCATTTGATTTTATAACTGCTACAGGTAGTACTGGAAGCAATACTAATATTGCAACTTATGGAACTTTAGATACAAGTAATGGTACACTAAAAGCAACATTGTTTACTACTGGTAGTAGTGCAAGTACTGGTCAGGTTATTGGACAATGGAGTGTACAAGCTTCGAGCACATGGGATGTGACCTTAGGTACATTAAAATCATTAACATTAACTACTGGTGCAGATACAACAGCTGGTACTATTCAAGGTAACTGGAGTTTAACTGGTGCAAGTAAATTACAAGCTACCTACGCCGACTTGGCTGAGTTCTACGAAGGCGATCAAGAATACGAACCAGGCACTGTATTAGTATTTGGTGGAGATAAAGAAGTTACAACAACTACTCAGATCAACGATACTCGTAGTGCTGGTGTAGTAACAACTAATCCAGCGTATGTAATGAACGCAGAACAAAAGGGTATTAAAGTTTGTATTGCACTGGCGGGACGAGTTCCGGTTAAAGTAGTAGGTCGGGTCAAGAAGGGAGACATGCTGACAACAAGTGCAACTCCTGGTTACGCTGTTCGTGCATCGACACCAACACTTGGTGCTGTAATTGGTAAAGCATTAGAAGATAAAGACTACGGTGAAGCCGGAGTTATCCAAGTTGCTGTAGGGAGAGTATAATGAGCCAATTAACTATCAACATCGGTTCGAGCGCAAACGACAGATCAGGAGATCCGTTACGCACAGCGTTTACTAAAGTTAATGCTAACTTTACTGAACTGTACGCAAACTTACACACTTACTTGCCTACACCAACTGGAAACAGTGGCAAGTATTTGACCACAGATGGGACTAACTTAATATGGCAAACATTGCCAACTGTAACACCTAGTGCCGCACCGATCACTGCTAGTTCAACTGCACCAAGTACACATCCAGATGGAACACTGTGGTATGATGAAGTAAGTGGTCGCTTGTATGTTTACTTTGACGGCGGATGGGTAGATGCTAGTCCAAGAGGAACCGGACTAGCAACTAGTATAGGTTTAGGAACTCAAGCATCAAACGCAACCGGAACTCTAGGTCAAATTAGTTATGATTCTAATTACGTTTATATTTGTATAGCAACTAACACATGGGCAAGAGCACCGTTAACTGGCGGATACTAATTAAGGACTCCCGGAATGGCAATTCTAAATTTTCCAAGCAATCCGCAAGCTGGTGATCAATACACGGGCGACAATAATGTTACTTACGTATGGGACGGCAACAAGTGGATAGGATTAGCAGTTAGTAGTGGAGGTGGTACTGCCACTTACCCTACACAAAACGGACATACTGGCGAGTTTTTACAAACTAACGGAACTAGTGTATTATGGGCATCGGTTCCAGCTGGACCTACCGGACCACAAGGCGCTACCGGACCTACCGGACCTGCTGGGCCACAAGGAATACAAGGCGCTACGGGCGCACAGGGCGCACAAGGACCAAAAGGCGACACAGGTGCTACGGGAAGTACAGGCGCACAGGGACCTGCTGGCCCTACGGGAAGTACAGGACCTGCTGGGGCTACTGGACCACAAGGTATACAGGGACCACAAGGTATACAAGGCCAAAAAGGCGACACTGGAGCACAAGGTGTTAGTGTAACACTACTTGGAACAGTGGCAACAGCCGCAGATTTACCGCCTACTGGTAATAGTTTAGACAACGGATATTTGGTATCCGATACTGGTAACTTATGGTTCTGGGGCGCAGATAATGCTTGGCATGATGTTGGACAAATTGTAGGACCGGTAGGCCCACAAGGTCCACAAGGTATCCAGGGACTAAAAGGTGATACCGGCGCTACAGGACCTACAGGGGCTACTGGCGCAACAGGGGCTACCGGAGCACAAGGGCCAAAAGGTGATACTGGAGATACAGGGGCTACAGGACCAACTGGCCCCCAAGGACCAAAAGGCGATACTGGCGATACAGGGCCAACTGGTCCGCAAGGGCCGGCAGGACTTACAACTCCTGCTACTACTACAACACTCGGTGGTGTTATCATTGGTAGTAATATTAATGTACACTCCGACGGTACTATTAGTATAGCTACACCATTTAGTGGCAACTATACAGACTTAACTAATAAACCTACACTAGTTACAAGTTATACACAACTAACAGACAAGCCATCATTGTTCAGTGGTAGTTATACAGACTTAACTAATAAACCTACACTAGTTACAAGTTATAATCAACTAACAGATAAACCAACTATACCAACTGGGTTTAGCAGTTTAACAAATAATGGTTATACTGTAGCATTAGGTGTCGATGGTTACTTAAATTTATACAACGGAGCAGATGGTGCTGGTGCGTTAATTCAAAGTATTAGTGCCATAAGAATTAACAGCAACGGAAACTTTTCAACATTCGATACCACCGGTGGATTTACAGTGCCTGGAGCAATATCTGCCGGTGGATTAACTGTAACTGGTTCAATAACTATACCTAATAATGGTCAAGCTGGCAGTATCTTATCAGCTAATGGTGCTGGTAACATTTATTTTAATACTGATAATAGTCTTAACTTTATTATTAACAGTACATATCAACATATATTCAATGCTGATGGAACTGTAGTATTTGGTGGTGGATATATATTTCCTAACACACCAGGAACTCAAGGACAAGTTTTAGTTTATGATCCAAATGGTAACGGGGACTATACATTACGTTGGCAAACTTTATCTACTGGTGCAAACTTAGGTAACTTGGCTGTAAGTGCAAACACAATATATCCCGCTTCAGGTGGAACAGTTGCACTTGCAAATGCTACTAGCGGTGCAACCTCTACCATTAGTATACCTAGTACAAGTGACACTGGCGTACCAATTCTTTTAAGCAATAATGACTCTAGCGGTATACAATTAACTACAAACAGTAAAACATTTGTGTTTGCTGGCGATGGTAGCTTATCAATTCCTAGCCGTGCAATATTTCCACAAAGCAATTTAGGTGTCCCTAACGTTCACGGAACTACTGATTCTATAAGATTGTACGACTTTGGTGCTGAAGGAACGCAATATAACTATGCTATAGGTGCTGAAGGTAGTCATATTTGGTTTAATGTAGATCAAGCCAATAACGATGACTTAGGATTCAAATTTTATGGCGCTGGAACACTAGCCGCTAAAATTACAACAGCTGGTAATTTATACATTACTGGTATTAAATTTGCGGATAGCACTACACAAACTACTGCATGGACTGGAAGTGTAGCGTATTCAAGTGTAACCGGGACCCCAACTTTAGCTACTGTAGCAACAAGTGGTAGTTACAATGACTTAACAAATAAACCTACGCTATTAACTATCAGTGATACAGCACCTAGTGATACAAACTTTTGGTATAATACTGTTGATGGTAGACTTTATGTAAATGCCAATGGTGCATGGATTGATGCCAGCCCAGACATCCCACAAGAAACATTTAGTGGTGACTATAATGATTTAATCAATGTGCCAACAATATTAGGCTTTGATGGCAATTACGATGATCTATACAACAAGCCTACATTGTTTAGTGGCAACTATAATGATCTAACTAACAAACCTAACTTACATACTGACAGATTAATAAATGGCATCTATACAGCAACTTTAGGAGCCGATGGATATTTAAATCTCGCTAATGGTTTAGATGGGCAGGGCGCATTAATTCAAAGCCCAAATCCTATAAGAATCAACAGTAATAATCATTTCTGGACTTTTGGCGCAAATGGTAATGGTAATTTAACATTCCCACAAGGCACTACTCTTGGTTATAGCGACCCAGGTGGGTTTATCATAGACGGTGCTGCCAACAAAGATATTGAAATCTATACATACAGCGGATCTGATGCTTATGGTTGGACATTTGGGTCTAATGGTAACTTAACATTGCCAGGAAGTTTAACTGGTGATCCTGTATCCATACATGGTGCGCCTGTTACTATAACTATCACAGATACTGGTAGTGTTTGGGGTGGCGCATTAGGCACTTATACGAGATTAAGTGGTGTGACACCTCCTAAGTGGGTCCCTGCTAACTACAATTCAAGCAGTGACTCTTTTATTATATATGATGGCGGTTGGCAACTTAACAATCCATCGTTTGGTTATCCTGTATATGTAAACACAGGAACATTGACTAATCCATCAGCTACTTGGAATCCTGATACTCAGCACAGCCTTGGATCTGGAAATCCAGCAGGAGCTTATACCTATAATACTTGGACATTTGGTGCTGATGGCAGTCTAACATTACCAAGCAAGATTACTTGGCCTAACAACAATAGTATCGATGGAAGCAATGCTACTTTAGGTATTAGCATGACCACTGACCGTGGAACTGTATTGTTTGGTAATCACCCTGAACCTGGTGGCCCTACACACTTTCATATAATGAAACAGAATCCAGAAGCTGTTGATCTTATATTTGGAGATGATTTCAACAATGTTACTATGCTAGCAGGTAGCTCTGGTGGTATTAGTATTCAAACACAGGGATATTCTAGCGGCGGATCAAATTATTGGAATTTTGATAGCAC
>Ga0208386_1000214_pt1 | contig 18078 bp, 17 predicted proteins | sample CryBogCBH16Oct07_FD_185510 | JGI IMG/M metagenome (GOLD analysis project Ga0208386, IMG submission 185510) | Freshwater microbial communities from Crystal Bog, Wisconsin, USA - CBH16Oct07 (SPAdes) | ecosystem: Environmental > Aquatic > Freshwater > Lake | place: Crystal Bog, Wisconsin, USA...
GTGCGTGAGCTGATCGATCGCAAGTGCATCAAGAGCTTCAGCCTGTTCACCAGCATAGACACCTGGGGCCCCCAGGCAGAATACATACGCACAGGACTAGATCTTGCAATCTGGGAGCAGAACCTCGACACCTACATGACTTTGAGCGGGCAGATCGTCAGCTTCATGATCACCTTCAACGCTCTCAGCGTGCCACGCTTCCAGAGCCTGCTGGCCAAGCTGCTGGAATGGCGTGCTAGATATGCGCCCGCAGATGATCCCAAGCCAAAGATACGCAACGTGCGCTTTGACACGCCCTATCTCAGGGAACCTCTGCAGTATGACATCAACATATTGCCAAAGGCGGAATTCCTGCCCTACATGCACTCGGCGCTGGCGTTCATGGAAGCGCATGAGGATGATGAGGACAAGCAGGCCTTTGGCAGCTTGGAAGTGGACAAGTTCCGTCGCGTGGTCAAGTACATGGAGACCACGGCATACGCAGATGACAAGCTGTTAGAAGGGCGCAGAGATTTCCACGCATGGTTCACGGAGTATGATCGCCGGCGCAGCACTGACTTTAGATCAACCTTCCCAGAGCTGGTTGGCTTCTATGAAAGCTGCGGGCAGCTATGACGGAGAATGCCACCTTCTGCATGATGCCCTGGGTACACATGCACTTCTGGCCCAACGGCAACACCTATCCCTGCTGCGTCAGCGACAGCAGCATCGCACTGGGCAACACCAACGACAGCAGCATCATAGACATCTGGAACGGCGAACCCATGCGCGAGCTGCGCCAGAACATGTTGGTTGGGGTACCCAGCAAGGCCTGCCAGCGCTGCTATGATCTCGAAGCAGCGGGTGTGCAGACTCTGCGCCAGCAGAGCAACAGGGACTATGCGCATCACCGACCAGTGGTTGACAGCACGGCTGCGGATGGGTCAGTACCCGGCGTCAACATGGCATATCTTGACGTGAGGTTCAGCAACATCTGCAACCTGCGCTGCAGGACCTGCGGGCCAGAGCTCAGCAGCGGCTGGTACGATGACACCAAGGCACAGTGGCCCGGCTATGATCGTCCTCGCATAGTCAACATCAACCGTAAGGGGCAGTTCTGGAAGCAGCTGATGCCCTACTTGGATCAGACTGAAGAAGTGTACTTTGCTGGCGGTGAGAGCCTGCTGACTGACGAGCACTACAAGGTGCTGGACCATTGGATAGCCACCGGCCATACCAACGTGAGGATACGCTACACCACCAACTTCACCGTGCTGGACTACAAGAAGCGAGACCTCTTTGAGCTGTGGCGGCAGTTTCCCAACATACAGATAACTGCCAGCTTGGACGGCAGCGGGGCCCGCGGCGAGTATCTGCGCAAGAACATGGTGTGGGCTGACGTGGTAGCCAACAGGCAGCGCATGCTGCGTGAACTGCCTCACATGACCTTCCACATCACGCCCACGGTGAGCCTGATGAACGTGCTGCACCTGCCAGACTTCCAAGCAGATTGGATCGAGCAGGGCCTGCTGGGCGTGGATGACATACGCATCAACCTGCTGAGCCGACCTGAACACAGCAGCGTGAGAGTGTTGCCACCGCGCATGAAGGCAGAGGTCCGCGATCGCATAGCAGCGCACATGGCCTGGCTCAGCGATCGTGGTGCCAAGGCAGAGACTATAGCACAGTGGCAGAGCGTGGTCACCTACATGGACAGCGCAGATGATAGCCACCTGCTGATCAACTTCCTGGAATATCATCGCCGGATCGACCAGCTGCGATCAGAATCGCTGTTTGACGTGTTTCCCGAGCTGGCACGCTTGGACAACCAGACATGGTGTGCGCTGCCTTGGACCAACATCAACACCACGCCACAGGGACAGGTGCGCCTGTGCTGCAACATCACCCACCCGCGCGAAGTGCTGGAGCAGGCAGGTAGGCCACTGGACTGGAGCAGCGATGACCTGGACAGTATCTGGAATGGAGAACACCTGCAGGCCGTGCGATCGCGCATGCTGCGCGGCGAGAAGGTCAACCACTGTGCTGTGTGCTACAAGCAGGAAGCTCTGGGCAACACCAGTCCTCGCATCAGCGCCAATCGTGACCACGGGCTTGACACAGAGTCGCTGAGCAAGATCGCACTCCTACCCACCAGCTTTGAGCTGCGCACCAGCACTCGCTGCAACCTGCGCTGTGCCAGCTGCTGGGCAGGCAGCAGCGATCGCATACAGGAGCAGCGGCGAGTCAGCTTGGAATGGGATCAGCTGCCACAGGGAGATCCGCAGCGGCTGGCCATGCCCGCATGGCTGCGAGAAAGCTGGGCCAACGAACAGGCGTTGGTCAACAGCATAGGAGGCAGCGCATATGTCAGCAAGAGCACCAGCTTGGCCAACTTCACCCAGCTAGCGCAGGGACTGCAGAGGCTCTACATCACGGGTGGCGAGCCAACCATGGATGCCAACATCTATAAGTATCTTGACGCGCTGTTGGCAGCGGGCAACAGTTCCTGCCACGTGAGCTTTACCACCAACTGCACTCTCTGGAACACCAAGTTGATGAGCAGATTCACGCAATTCACCAACACTGAAGTACAGCTCAGCGTGGACGCACATGGCGCTGCCAACGAGTTCATACGCAAGGGAACCGTGTGGAGCGACGTGGTGGCCAACGTGCATAGCTATCTCAGCGATTCGCGCATCAGCACCATCAAGTTCTACACGGTTATCAGCGCACTCAACTGCCTCAGCCTGGCGCCTCTGCTGGAATGGATCATCAGCACGGTTAACGCGCATGGACGGCGAGCCATATGGTTTCCAATCATACTGGACGGGCCCAGCCACCAACGGGTGATAGCTCTGCCTTTGCAGCTGCGATTGTCAGCGGCTGATCAGCTGGAACAGCAGTTTGGCAACGCCTCGGGTGATGACGGCTACTGTGATTATCAGCACGGGCTGCAGCATGCTCTAGCAGCACTGCGCGATACAGCAACCCTGAGCGCCGCAGATGGTCACGGTGACGGCCGTGCCAGGTTGAGAGAATGGCTGTTCTACGATTGGCATCTGCGGCGGCGCTATGACCATGACGGTGCCGATCAGCACTGGGATTTCGTGCTGCCCGAACTGGCGCGAGCATTGGACATGCTGCCGCAACCCACAGCGAGAACACACACATGACCACAACATCACGCACACTCACAGACATTACTTGGAGCGAAGAACCAGTGCTGTTCGTCACTTGGCAGACCAGCGACGTCTGCAACTTCCGCTGCAGCTATTGCAACGAAGGCAACTGGGGCGGCAAACAACCCAACACGGACATAGCACTTTATCAGGACAACATGGAACTGCTGCTCAAGCGCATGAAACCCCTGGGCTACAGCAAGATCAAGCTGTTTCTCAGCGGCGGTGAACCCACGCACTGGCAAGGGCTACTGCCCATGTTGCAATGGTTCCACGCGCAGGCCGGATGGCGCGTGACAGCAGCAGTCAACACCAACCTGTCACGTCCTACAGTGTGGTGGGAACGTTTCTGCCATAACTTCGATGACGTGGTCGCCAGCTATCATCCCGAATGGGTCAAGCATGACCTGTTCATGGAGAATGCTCTTTACCTCAGCACCAGGGTCAACTACTTGGCAGTGCGCATGATGATGAGCGAGGAACACTGGGACAGCCAAATGGCGCGAGCTGACGAGATATTCGCAGCTCTGCCCAACGTGGTCATGGAATACGTGCCCATACTGGGCGAGATGACCACCAACGCGCTGCCCTACATCTACAGAGACCAGCGCAAGAGCGATTGGTTGGCCAAGAACAATCTCAGGACCAAGAACACTGAACCAAAACCGCGCAACAGGGTAGGCGGCACTCACACCATGGAGATATGGAGCGATGGTACTACCCAACCAGTGAACAGCAACAGGCTGGCAGCCGAACGACACAACTTCTTCTCAGGCTGGGACTGCGATGTGGGCAGCAGCATCAACATAGGCATCAACGGCAACATAACCTTGGCCAGCTGTGGTCAGAGCGGTGTTGTTGGCAACATCAACGTGCCGCTGGAGATCGACCAGCTGCCAACCAGCATGACATGCGCCAAGCACCACTGCCACTGTGGCACGGACATCTGCATACCCAAGAGGGCGCCGCGATGAGCCACACTCGCTGCGTGCTGCCATGGCAGAGCCTCAGCGTCGACAACATGGGGCGATCACGCATCTGCTGCAACAGCAACGCTCACTACACTGGCGAGCACACGGTAAAGATCCGAGACTGCACAACCGTGGCAGCAGCCATGGACACGCCCTATCATCGCGAGGTGCGGGACAGCATGCTGCGCGGTGAACGTCATGCCAGCTGCAAGAAGTGCTGGGACATGGAAGACAGTGGCAGCCGCAGCTTTCGCCAGATCTGGAACCAGCTGTTGCCCCAGAGTGACACTGTTGCGCCTCGATATCTGGACATCACCTTGGGCAACAAGTGCAACCTCACCTGCAGGATGTGCAACGAGTGGAACAGCCACCTGTGGCAGATAGACAACAAGAGGCTTGGCCGCTACACTGACCATGGCATCAGCGACACCTTTTGGTTCGAGGATCCAACCAGCAGGCAGCTGCTGATGGAAGCAGTACCCAGCGCTACCAACATGAACTTCCTGGGCGGAGAACCTCTCATAGTGGAAGAGCAGATGGATCTACTACAGCGTTGCTTGGACCTAGGCATAGCTGAACGCATAGAGCTCAGCTACAACACCAACATGACCACTCTGCGACCTCGGCAGCTGAGCCTGTGGCAACGGTTCAAGAGGGTAAGCCTCTGCGTCAGCCTGGATGGAGTTGGTGCGCAGAACGACTACATACGCCAGAACAGCCGCTGGGCAGACATCACGCGAAACATAGCCATGATAGAAGCCAACTGCACCAACGTGCGCATGACCGTGCATGCTACCTTTGGCGTGCTCAATGCGCTGACTCTGCACGAGCTGGTTGCATGGAGCGATCAACAGAGCTGCTTTGAGGGGCGCTTGCCTTGGCTCAACGTGGTGTATTTCCCCGATAACCAAGATCCTCGCTGCTTGCCCAACAGCGCCAAGGCCGTGGTACAGCAGCGCCTGTCAGAGGTCATACAGGGACGCGAGAGCGATGACAGCTACAGCAGCTACACTGGTGCGCTTAATCACATGTGGCAGACAGCGCCTGATCCGAGGCACTGGCCTCACTTCTGGGAGCAGGCCGACGAGATAGATCGCCTCAAGCATACCAGCATACAAGACAACCTACCAGAACTGTGCAGCTACCGATCATGTCAGTGAACTGGGTATTTGATGATGCGCAAACGCTGCTGACCATGACAGCCTGTCCCCACACCATACATGGAGAACAGACACAGCTGCTGGCGGGACGATTTCCCATGGCTAATCTGTTCCACTACTTCAAGAACAACTGGTGGAACAGAGCTGACCATGACTGGCGTGCCTGGGGACTGAACGAGAGACCGCAGCGCTATGCCTACAATATAGGAACTTGGAACGATCCTGGTTACTGGACCGGCTGGCCTGGCAACGAACATGGTTATGAAAACTTCATGCTGTACGTGCCAGATATGGTGCTGAGCGATGCACGTGACGGTGGTGCACTGCTGGTCATAGACAATCTCAACGAGGGTTTCTATGATACCAAGCTATACCAGTTCCTGCATGAGACCTGTTACCAGTTTGACCTGCCACCAAATGCCATATGCCTCATGACCGGCAACGAGCTTGATGGTAGAGGTTATGACGAATGGTGTAACCAGCAGGGTATTCGCCAGCGCATGCACGTTATAGGCATGCCGCATCTCATGTACATGCAGCAGCTGAACCTGCGCAACAGCAACATGCCCAGCTGGGAAGATCACCTAGTTGCCAAGCAGCTTAGAGCGGACGTCTGCACGTTTAACTGCTTGAATCGCATGAACCGCAACCCGCGGGAGCTTTTCGTGATCAAGCTGATAGAGCGAGATCTCCATGTTGACAACATGGTCAGCCACAACCAGTTGGCTTACCATGCATGGATACATCACGGCGTGCCTCAGACCGTGATAGACAAGGCCTCCGCTGTGCTACCCTTGATAGTAGATGATGCCGACTTTGGCAACAACAAGGCCATGCACATCAACACTGACATATATCTGCGCAGCTGGGCTACCATGGTAAATGAAACGCATGCATTTGACGAATCACACAACCTGTTCATCAGCGAGAAGATATGGAAACCGGTATTTGCGCTGAGCCCTTTCATGGTCTGGGGTCATGCAGGCACGTTGGATCTCATGCACCGTTGGGGATATGAGACATGGCCGGATCTCTGGGACGAGAGCTATGATACCATGCCAGACATGCTGCGCATGGAAACCCTGTTAGACAACCTGCAGGCGCTAAGATTCGTTAGAGACAAGCGAGCATGGTGGTTGCAGGCCAAAGAACGCTGCTTGCACAACCAGCAGCATTTCATGAAGCAGGATTGGTTCAACAGTCCATATCATCAGCAGTTCATGGCTGCTTATAACGGACTAAACAGTTGATGCAGAGGATATATCTAGCGCAGATCAACAACAGCTTTGGTGGCCAAGCTTTCTTGCCATATTCGGTGGGCATGCTGTGGAGCTATGCAGCCAGCCAGGCCGACATCGCTGACAGCTATGAGCTGGGCGGCATGCTGTTCCTGCGCGAACCCTTGCTTGCAGCCATGGCACGCATCAGAGATCCCAGCGTGCTAGCGCTGAGCTGTTATCTGTGGAACTGGAACTACAACATGGCGCTGGCCAAGCTGGTCAAGCAGGCACATCCCGGCTGCGTCATAGTGTTGGGAGGACCAGAAGTACCCAGCACAGGGTTTGACAGCGAGACTGAGATTGCTGACTATCTGGTGCACGACGAAGGAGAGATCACCTTCGCAGAACTGCTGAGAATCATGCGCGATTCAGGTGATCCCAGCACGGTGAACGGTATTAGCTTTCGCAGAGATGGTCAAGCTATCAAGACAGAATCTCGTCCGCGCCTCTCAGATCTGTCAGTCATTCCAAGTCCTTACACCACCGGCATCTTCTCTAACCTGATCGAGTCCAATCCACAGATAGCGTGGCATGCCAGCCAGGAAACGCACAGAGGTTGTCCCTACAGCTGCACGTTCTGCGACTGGGGGTCAGCAGTCTACACCAAGATACGCCAGTTTGATCAGCAGCGCTTGTTGGATGAGCTGGAATGGTTTGGGAACAACCAGATAGATCTGCTCTACAACTGCGATGCCAACTATGGCATATACAAGCGTGACATAGATCTCACGCAGGCCATGGTTGATACAAAAGCCAGACTGGGATATCCGCAGAAGTTCCGTGCAAGCTATGCCAAGCGTAGCGATCAAAAAGTGTTTGAGATCAGCAGGTTGTTGAACCAAGCTGGCATGAGCAAGGGCGTTACCCTGAGCATGCAGAGCATGGATCCGCACACGTTGGATGTGATCAAGCGCAAGAACATAGCCATAGATGATTTCCGTCCTCTGGTAGAGCGCTATAGGCAGCATGGCATACCAACCTACACAGAGCTGATCATAGGCCTGCCAGGTGAGACCTTGGCCAGCTACAAGGCCGGCATAGAAACCCTGCTGCAGGGCGGGCAACATGATAATCTTGTTATCTACACCTGCATGGTGCTGCGCAACTCAGAGATGGCTGATCCCATGCACATGGTAGAGCAGGGCATCGTCAAGCAGCGTGTGCCATTGATGGACAATCACAGCAGCACCAGGCCTGACGAGATAGCAGAATACAACGACATTGTGATAGCTACCAGCAGCATGCCACATGCAGATTGGCGCCAAGCATACAGGCTCAGCTGGATCGTACAGGCACTGCACTGCTTGGGCCTCACACAGTATCTGGCCATGGACCATTGGCGAGTGAACGGCAGCTACGTGGAATTCTATGAAAAGCTGCTGCGCTTGCACCAGGGCCAACAGACTCTGCTGGGACTGCAGATTGCCAGGGTTGATAGCACGCTGGATCTCATGCTGAGCGGCGCCGAAGATCTGGCTCAGAGCGATCCGCGCTTTGGTGACGTCAACTGGCCAGTCGAGGAGCTGACTTTCCTGCAGCTGCGATCACAAGCGGCGGAGTTCTATGCAGAGCTGATTCCATTCCTCAGAGACTGGATGACAGATGCTCACATAGCAGATGCCATAGACTTCCAGCAGCGTTGGATACTGGGCCCAGAGCACCACCAACGTGATCAACAGGAATATGCGCACCACATACCATACATGATAGACGCTGCGCTGCGTGGCAACACTGGTCCAGTGTTGCGCCAGCCTGTCTCAGTGGTATTCAGCAGTGAACACAGCCAATCCAGCCTAGAGGACTGGGCACGCCGCATAGTGTGGTATGGTAGGAAACAGGCATTGCACAAGAGGAGCATACATGTGGTTATTTGACATGATGATGATGCCATGGCGTAGGTATCGCAATTGGCGCAGATACAAACAGCGCATGGCTGAGCTGCGCCGTCGCGATCCTTTCATCTATCACTGACATGCAGTTACGCACGCAGATAGCTTATGAAGATCTCGCTACCGGCCGCAATCTGTTGGCTTGCGATCTCTGGGCCACTCCTTTGGTGCGGCCTCGGCATGACACCTGGGTGCATCACAATCTGGTGGCAGCTAATCCAGACCTTGGCATGGTCTCATTGGGCACGAGACCCCGCAGTTATGGATTCCCCATAGGCTGCTTCCACCATCCACGAGATTGGGCAGAGGATCCTTGCCAATGGTTACCACAGCAGGTACGCAGGGACCTGGACACGGGTCGGGCCGTGCTGATATTTGACCAGAGCCAAGAGGGCAACGGCACTGCCGACCTATGGAGTTGGTTCTATGCCATGGCTGCTAGGCATAGTGTCGATCCTCAGCAGATCATCTACATAACCGGAGACCATCTCAGCGAAAGCGCCCACAAGGCCTGGTGTGACAGACAACAGCAGATGGATCGTATCTGCGTGATCAGCAGCAACTACTGGCGATTCATTACAGCAAGCAATCTGTCAAAGACTGCTGCGAGGCAGCTGACCTGGGAACAGGCATGGCAGGGCACAGAACAGCGTCACCTGTATAACTGCTTGAATCGCATGCCGCATGCTCATAGGCGTTGGTTTGTGCTGCTTCTGGCCCAATTCGGTCTGCTGCAACAAGGTCTGGTCAGCATGGATCGCTTTGACCAATTACCACCTAAACCAGATGGCTTGACCTATGATGAGATCACCTGGGAGCTGCTGCACAGGCAGCTGCCTCTGTTGGTCGACAAGGCAGAGTTGGTTACCAACTACAGCTGCGAAGTGAACCCTTGGATCTATGAGCACAGCTGGTTCACGATTGTCACTGAAACAGATGCAAGCCACAACATGCTGTTCCTCAGCGAGAAGATTTGGAAGCCCATGTTCTGCTTCAGTCCGTTCATGGTCCTGGGCAATCCTGGCACTCTGCGCCTGCTGCGAGATCTAGGATTCTGCACGTTCCCGGAACTCTGGGACGAGAGCTATGACGATCAAACAGATATGGTCAAGCGCATGCTGATGATCATCGAGCAAATCCAGCGAGTATCTCAGCTGTGCGATAAGCGATCCTGGATAGCTCAAGCTGAACCTGCGCTGCGGCACAATCAGCAGCTGGCCTGGCAGCTGTGGCACGACAGCGATGAATGTGACAGGTTAGTTGCTGAACTGCAGGCTAGAACCACATAATACAACAATCAAGCGGAGGATGCCATGCGAGCAAGCATGATAGGATTGGGCAAGCTGGGCTTACCAGCAGCAGAAGCCATGGCGCGTGTGCACGATGTCATGGGCATGGACGTGCGACCGGTCAGCACGCAGCTGGTAAGGCAAGGCACGCTGGAGCAGGTAGCTGCACACGGTGACATCATATTCATAGCAGTGCAGACACCGCATGATCCAGCCTATGACGGCAGCGCACCTACCAGCCACTTGCCCAACAGGGATTTTGACTACAGCACCGTGATATCAGTTTTACAGGCGCTGGACCAACAGCCCATAGAAGGCAAGATTGTGGTGCTGATCAGCACGGTGTTGCCAGGAACCATGCGCCGCACTCTAGCACGGCATCTCACCAAGGCCACGCTGCTGTACAATCCCTATCTCATCGCCATGGGCACCGTGGCACATGACATGGTGAATCCAGAGATGATCATGATAGGAACTGCCACAGCCACTGAAGACATGGCCGTCAATCAGCTCAAGCAGTTCTACAAACCATTGATGCAGAACGATCCTCGCATCATCACGGGCACCTGGGAAGAGATGGAAGCTGTGAAGATCTTCTACAACACCTTCATCTCTGCCAAGCTGAGCTTGGTCAACATGATACAGGACGTGGCAGAGCGCGTGGGCAACATGAACTCAGATGTGGTAGCACAAGCACTGGCCGAAAGCACGCAGCGCATCATGGGACCAGCCTACATGAAACCAGGCATGGGCGATGGCGGACCCTGCCATCCACGCGACAACATCGCGCTGCGTTGGTTGGCAGACAAGCTCAAGCTGGGATATGATCTGTTTGACAGCATCATGCGTGCTCGCGAAGTGCAGGCCGAGAACCTAGCACGCGAGCTGTGCAGCCATGGGCTGCCGGTGATCATACTGGGCAAGAGCTTCAAACAGGGCGTGGAATACACTGATGGCAGCTACAGCCTGTTGGTTGGTCACTACTGTGAACAGGCAGGTGCTGCAGTGAACTATGACGTGGTCAGCGCAGAACCAGCTGCGTACCTGCTGGCACATCAGAGATACTACACTGCTGAGATAGGCAAGATGGCGCCGGGCAGCGTGGTGGTTGATCCTTGGCGCAGCTGCACTGTTCCCAGTGGTATCATGCTGGTACCATATGGCAATACCAGAGAAATAGCCTTGGCGAAGCCTGCTGAATGATAACCTGGGGCATATCTGCAGGCGGGCACGATGCTGCTGTGTCAGTGCTCAAGGATGGTGACATAGCTTTCGCTGCACACAGCGAGCGCTACAGCAGGCTCAAGAACGATCCCAACCTCTGCTGGCCCTTGATCAGGCAGGCTTTCATGCATGGCGAACCCGATCAGATCATATGGCACGAACGGCCATGGCTGCTGAGGACGCGAGCTGCATACGCTGGACAGTGGGATCAAGTGTGTGGTCCCAGCATACGCCAGCAGCTGAGTGGCAACTTCTTGGAAAACACGCCCATGCGCACTGTGAGCCATCATCACAGCCATGCTGCTGGCGGATACTACACCAGCGGGTTCAGGGATGCTGTGGTCATCGTGGTAGACGCCATAGGCGAGTGGGACACGCTCAGCATCTGGGAAGGGCGCGATCATGAGATCTACAAGCGTCACGCCGTGCGATATCCCCAGAGCCTGGGACTGTTCTACTCAGCCATGACCAAGCGCTGTGGCTTCAAGCCCAACGAAGAAGAATACATCATGATGGGTCTGGCTGCTCTGGGAGATCCGCAGAGGCTGCAGCAGCAGATGCGAGACGATATCATGGAAGTGCTGCCGCATTGGCCCTTCTTCCAGCTCAAGCAGGACCTGCATCGTGGCTGCCAATGGTGGTTACCAGAAGAGATTAGTAGTGCAGACATAGCAGCCGCAGCGCAGTACCTGTTTACCACCGTCATGGTCAGCATTGTAGCACATGCTCGCGACATGGTAGGCAGCAACAACTTAGTGCTAGCTGGTGGCTGTGCGCTGAACTGCGTTACCAACAGCGCCATCGCTGCAACAAACATCTACGACCGCATGTGGATCATGCCTAATCCCGGAGACGCTGGCAACAGCCTGGGTGCCGCGCTGGCTCATCACGCTGAGCATGTGCGGTGGCAAGGTCCATATCTTGGACACAACATCCCTGGTGAATATCCTGTGGATCGTGTGCTTGCCATACTGGGACTGGGGCAGATAGCGGGCGTGGCCAACGGTCGAGCTGAGTTTGGTCCCAGAGCGCTGGGCAATCGCAGCCTGTTTGGCGATCCTCGAGACCCCGACATACGAGACAAGATGAACATGGCCAAGCAGCGTGAGCTGTTCAGGCCATTCGCTCCGGTGATAATCGAGGAGCTGGCCGACATGTATTTTGATCTGCTGCAGGGAGATGATTACCGGTACATGCAATACACCGTGCGCTGCAAGCGACCTGATCTCTATCCGGGCATCGTGCACGTTGACGGAACAAGCAGGTTACAGACGGTCAACCGCCAACAGCATCCAGGACTCTACGAGCTGCTGATAGGATGGTATGGCATGACAGGCTGTCCCATGCTGGTCAACACCAGCTTGAACATAAAAGGACAGCCTCTGGTTAACACAGAGGCTGACGCTGAAGCTTTCACCAGTGAGTATGGAATACCCGTGTTCTGCAGGGCTTAACCCATCTTGGCTATCTTTTCCTGACCGCGTGTCCAAGCAGTGATACCAAGGATAGCACCAAATGCCAAGTGGATCAATCCACCATTGGCCAAGGTGAGGCTCTGCCACTGGGTATAGCTTACCTGCGCAGCACCAAGGCTCTTGAGGAACACTGGCATGGCCATGGTCAGCATGGGTCCTATGATGAAGTCAAAGGCGCAGATCAGCATGTAGAGCCAACCCATGGCAGGGCGCCAATAGGCTTTCATCCAATGCTCACCTTCCTTCTTGCTGTTCTTCTCTTCCTCTTCGCGCAGCTGCTCTTCACGGAAGTCTTCACGACGTATCTCCATGTAGATAGCGTGGCGGCTCTTTTCCTCATCAAGCCTGAACTTGGCTTCTTCCAGCGCCATCTTGCGGCTCACGATGTCGCTGTTGATGTCGCTAATGGCACTGAGATCTGCACCTGTGCTGCTCATGGGATTGGCAGGAGTTGGACTATACACGCTGCTGGGTGTCATGGTGATCGTGGTCGCGCCACCGGGAGTGGTAGTAACGCTGGTAGCAGTTGGTATTGGAGCGCTGCTGGTCATGGTAGTAGCAGCGCCTGGCGTGGTTGACATGGTGGCTGCAGCTGGTGCTGCACCCATGGTCATGCCGCTGTTGGGATCAACCGTTACGTTGGCCGTGGTGGGCGAGGTGTTGGCCGTTGCTGCAGCTGTTGTCGCTGTTGTGCCTGCTGTTGGGCTAGCCGTAGGGCTTGCAGCCGGTGCAGTTGCAACTGCGCCGGTGACACTCTGTCCAGTGCCTTGATAGAACGTATCGTCATCATCATCCTGGTCAAACTGCAAGCCGTCTACCTGCTTGACTGGTTTTGGCGCAGCTGCGTCAGCTGTTGGATCTAGGCGCTTGATCATGTTATATCCCCGTGTTGGCAGGGATATTTATTTTTTCACTTCACTGTGAAGGTTGTGTGACGCCGCTGGTCACATCGCGCGGTGCAGTTGCCTTCTTGTAGTAGGCGATGATCTTCTGCTGCTGCACGATGTAACGCTTGAGCTCCTGTATGTTGAGGCTCAGCGCTTCATAGTCCTTGGTACTGAGCGCTACGAACACGGGATTATCAGTGCCCATGTCCTTCTGCGCTTGCTTGATGAACGCGTCAACGTTTTCCTTGGTCAGCACCTTGGCCTGCACTTTCAGCATGTCAACTGGTTGCGGATCAACTGGTTGTATGATGTTGAGCTCCACCGGCTTGGCAGTGACTTCTATGGGCGTGGGCATGCTTTGGCAAGCTGCCAATGGCAGCAGGGCCAAGGGTATGAGGTACTTGAACTTACTGCGCATTCTTAGCTCCTATGCTGTTTGGTCTCACTGGTGGCAAGGGTGGCAAATCCGCTTGCCCGCCTGTCACCACCTGCAGATCGTCAAACACTCTCTGCGTGGCCTTGTTGATCTTCTCTTCCAGCAGCTTGGCATCGTTGCGGCCCAGCGCTGCTATGTCCCTGTCGTGGAACTTGGCTTCCAGGTCCTTGCGAGCCTGTGTAGCTTGGTTCAAACCAGTCTGCAGCTCGGCTATCTGTGCTGCCTGTTGCACTTCATGGTCCTTCATGACCTTGATGGTCTCTTCGTTGGTCTTTACAGCCACCGTAAGCTTGGCATTGTTTTCCTGCAGGATCGCCATGCGTGCCTGCTGATCTTGGTAGTACCAATAGCCCAGACCCAGCACCACTGCCAGTATCAGTGCCATGATCGCAGCCAATTTCATCCCTATACCCATGATAGTCTCCCTAGAGCATGTCCTGCAACAGCATCAACAGCAGTCGCGTCTGATCACCGTGGCTGAGATCTTCCACGTCTACGCTCTGTGTTGTCACTGTGGTGTTGGCATTGCCTGTTTCCATAACACTATTTAATTGCTAGATCGCAACAGTGAGATGACATAATTAGGCATAACTGATGGAGAGTGTTCATGACCCTGGAAGACATGTTTGCGCTGCTAGACAAGCGCCGTAGCGGATTTGAGATACTGTATGAAAAGGTCAAGAACACTAAGAATCCCCTGATAGTTGAGACAGGCTGCACTCGCCAACCTGACAATTGGTTTGGAGACGGGCAAAGCACGCAGGTGTTCAATGCCATGTGCGAGCTGCACGAAGGCACGCTGAACAGCGTGGACATAGACGAGAAAGCAGCTGGCTTTGCTAGGACGCTGGTTGGGGCTCGCGCTCACATCTACTGCGGTGACAGCGTTGGTTGGCTGCAGCAAGCCGAAGCCATGTATGGCAAGATAGGGCGCAAGATAGACGTGCTGTACCTGGACAGCTTTGATCTGGACATCAACAACTGGGCACCCAGCGCTCTGCATCACATATTTGAGCTGTGCGCCATAAAGAATGCTCTGCAGCCAGGTTCATTGGTAGCAGTGGATGACAATCTCATCATGGAAGACGGTAACCACGTGGGCAAGGGCACTTTCGTAGCCAACTGGATGCAGCGCACGGGCAAGAAGCAGATCCACCAAGGGTATCAGTGGATCTGGGAGTGGTAATCACACCGCGGCTGTTTCAAACTCTGAATCTATGCTGCGTGGGTATGGATTGCGATCGTTGAATATGTCTCCTGCCATAGCCTGTATGTCTGCCACGAGGTTGTTGATCAGCACGGGATCTTGCTGATCGCACGGAGTATCATATTTGAGGCGATGCAATCGCAGTGATAAATCATACATCGCACTGACCTTGCGAGTGAGATCGGAAATCTTGTGTTGCATCTTTTCAGCTCCTTAAATGAACAGTATATGAACAGTATTTACGATGCCAAATAAATTTGATAGAATTATCAGTGCCGTAGAAGCGCACAGCATGAACATCTACGTGGGTCTTGGCACTACCTGCAACTTTGACTGCTTATACTGTCCCAAGCATGTGCACGATGGAGCGGTACCATGGCATGACATTGATCGCCTCATGGCCGTGCTGACCGAGATACGCCAGCGCTATGCTTGGAAGGACAACAGGGTCTACAACCTGCTGGGTGGTGAACCCACCAACTGGGCCAAGCTGCCTGAGCTGTGCCGTAGGATCAAGGCCATGGATGATCGCAGCACCATCAAGATAGCTACCAACGGCAGCCGTACTCCTCGCTACTGGCGAGACATCGCACCCTATCTGGATCGCAGCATAGTCAGCGTGCACGTGGCGCAGATTGACATTAAAAAGCTGAACCAAGGTTTCAAGGAGTGCGTGCTGGGGCGCATGTTCATCAGCACCAACATACTGATGGACATCAACCACTGGGACAAGGCCGTGGCCGATGCAGAGTGGATGACAGCTCACGGATGGAGCCATTACATCACTATGAAGCCTGTTGAAACCATGCTGGGCAGCAACCAGCTTCAGCCTTATTCTGCAGAACAGCTGGCTGTGATCAGCAGCTGGGACCGCACTCGTCAGAACAGCCGCTATGCAGCATGCCGGCAGCTGGCCACACCGCGCACGCTGCCGCCCAGCGACGTGTTCAGGTACGCTGATTCTGATGGCGCGTTGGCTGACATCAACAACTTCCAAGCTGTAAGCATGGGTTACGATCACATGCAGGGCTGGCACTGCTGGCTCAACGCTGACAAGATCACGGTCAGCACTGACGGCACGGTGCGTGCAGGTGACACATGCGATCAATGGCCCGTGATAGGCAACTTCCTGCAGAGCGATCCCAGCAGCTGGGACTGGAGCGTGTACTCACAGCAGTGCCGGCGCACCAGATGCGTGTGCGGCGGTGATCTAGATACTCACAAGTATGCAGACGCAGCAGCATCTGAAACCTACGCTGATATCATCAGGTCGCGCATGGACCATAAATAAATCATGTATCACACTGCCAAACACAGCATAGAAGTCAAGACCACGGAACGCTTGCCCAAGGGTGCAGCTGGCCTGTGGGCTCGTACCGTGCGCGATCACGGACCTCCTGGGATCACTGCTGAAGCGCAGCTGATGAACGGTCGTGACAGCACTTGGAGCCGCCTGTGGTGCGAACATGGAGAAACAGGCTATCACTACATAGTGCCTCTCAGCAGGGACTTGGAAGAGAGCGAAGCCGATGCCATAGCGCAGGGTTGGAGCGATGCTTACCCAGATGGTGACTTTGTGATCAACTGGACCCAGCGTGCAGTGGCAGAAAGCAGAGTGCTAGAACAGCAGCAAGAGCTGCTGGGCGAGATAGCAGAAGCAGCTGCCAAGCAGTATCACAACACATGGCATGCTGCCAAGGTCAACGAAGGCTGGAGCTTTGCTCACAAGCTGGATGGCAAGAACAAGAAGCATCCCATGCTGCAGCCCTGGGAGAACCTCCCAGAATCATATAGAGTGACAGAGCGCGAGAGATTCAATACACTGTTGCGTGTGTTGGAAGGGTTGGACCTCCAGATCACTAGGAGGTAATCGTGGATCTCAGAGAAGCCGTCAAGGAAAATCATCAAGCAGCTGAAAAGACACGCTGGTCGCAGATGATGATCAGCGGAGACATGCGCATAGAACAATATGGCGCCATGCTGTATAACCTCTTGCCTATCTACACGGAACTGGAACGCACAGGGTTGATAACCAAGCCAGAAGTCATGAGGGCCAAGCTGGTTCAGGCTGATCTGGATGCGCTGGGCGGTACTCAGCATGGGCTAACGCTAAGCACGGTATATTACACACGCTATCTAGAAGGGTTAGACGACGACGCTCGCTGGGCACACATATATGTGCACTATCTGGGCAACATGTACGGTGGCCAGATGATAGGTCGCCGCTTGCCAGGTCAGCACAGCCACTTGCTGTTTGATGATCTCAAGGGCTGCATCGCCTATGTGCGTGAGAACTTGGACAACGTCTCTGCACAGGAAGCCAACTGTGCATTTGAATGGACCATCAAGGTATATGATGAACTGTATAACCTATTTGGATGAGCTTGGCCAGCGCTTCTGTGACGTCATAGCAGCACAATCAGGCGCACGACCAGTAGAGACCAAGGACTATGGTTGGGCTAACCATCGCTGGACCAGCGTGCAGTGGCGCATGGCGCACGTGGAGATATTCAACAGGGATCGCTTCATGGTGCTGCACTGCTGCGTGTTCCCACACTATAGTGACAGCAGCCCAATATACGGTTTTGATGCCATCGCTGGAGAATCCAAGATCACTGGCCTGTTCTGGGATCTCAGCCCCACCGTGAGACCAACAGAACCTTTCAACACCATACAGGGCCTGGTAAACAGGGATCGTCCTGAATGGGGCGACATCTTCAGCCCACACTGGGTAGCATGTAGGCCCTCACCAGAGCAGTTGGCAGAGATAGGCGACGCAGCTGTGCAGTGCCTAGCTGATTATCTACCTACGCTAGGCCAACTGCGGCATACGCAGGAACCCATCAAGGCAGCACAGGATCACTATTGCCTGCAGCAGCGCAAGAACGAACACACCATGAGAGCCATCACCAACCTGCTGGGAGATCAGCTGGCAGAAGAATTCGTGACCACGGTGCTGTTCCCCACGTCGGAGATTGGTTGAGATGGCATGGGCAGCACAGGACCGCACAGGTAGGATAGTGTCAGTGGGCATGAGCGCGGAACAGATGCCCGCGGTGGATGGGATCGCGCTCAAGGAGATAGCTGACGATGTGGCGCTGG
>Ga0208386_1000221_pt1 | contig 17858 bp, 32 predicted proteins | sample CryBogCBH16Oct07_FD_185510 | JGI IMG/M metagenome (GOLD analysis project Ga0208386, IMG submission 185510) | Freshwater microbial communities from Crystal Bog, Wisconsin, USA - CBH16Oct07 (SPAdes) | ecosystem: Environmental > Aquatic > Freshwater > Lake | place: Crystal Bog, Wisconsin, USA...
CATGTTATGCACCTACCTTGCAAGAAACTGCTGGGTAGTGACACGCGCAAGTTTGTACTTCATTGACGCGGTTGAGAAAGCAGATGTAGCACTCAACTGACATTGTGTCCTGCGATTGTGCGGTCGAGAACTTGGTGTTGCAGTAGATACACTTTCTTGTAGCCATTTTCCTGCTCCTAATCTATCGGGGGCTTTCTGCCCTGTTATGGAATAGATTACGGTAGATAGATTACGGTGTCAAGCATTTAGGGGAAAAATCTTTATTTCTGCCCCCGGCGTGTCGGAATAGACTTTTCTGGCTCTAATGTCCACTATTTGCGAATCGTCCTGAAAAGCCACCCCCGAGAGGGCATCGCCCACGGCCCGCAGGTATTTGTCCAAATCGGGCGCTACTGAGGGGTATTGACGCTTTACGGATCGCGGGCGCTGGACATAGAAGGTCACATCTAGCCCCATCGCCCCATCTATGGGCTTAGCGCCGGCAAATCGGGCGGCTAGGGCTATGGATGCCCGCCAAACGGCGAGCGCCGAACCCTGAGAATGCACCATGATCCCGTTGCCCACGCTTTTCATTGACCCCTGCGGGATGGGCTTGCCGTCCACCCGAAAGGTAATCAACGCCTAGCCAATCAAAATTACTGGGTCTGCCGCGATTTTATGAGCGTCCTGCTGCCCATTCGTCAGATAGATGTCAAACACCCCGTGGAAATCTGGGCCATCTATGGACTTAACGATGCCGGTGAATCCATCCACCCGCACCTCATCGCCGCATTGAATCTGTGATGGTGAGACCACAGTCATAGCTCCTCCTTCGTAATGCTTACGGATTATGGTAACAGATTACTTATGTCCCGCGCCTGATTTCATCAAGTATTTGTCGGGCCGTTTCGGGCATAGGAACGCCTTGTGCCGCTTCAGAAGCCGTAAATCGGGGTGGAGTCCAAGTCGGCGTTGTAATGGGCTTAAAACCGCTCACAGGGCTTCTGGGGGGCAACTCTGAGTCTGTCCAGCGTTCAGCATTGAGCCAAGTCGCGGCATGGGCTGTATATGCGGGGTCGCGGTTCGGATCATTGGCGTATCGCTTCGCGCCCTCAATGATGAGAGATGGCTCGGCCTTGGTGACGGCTTTGAGCCAAGCCTTATGCGCTGCGCCCTTGCCGACCTTCAGCGGGTAGGCATTCCAGAAATCATTGAAATCGCCAATAGTTTTTTTATTATCTTCCTCTTTATCTTCCTCTTTATAGTTAAGCGAACGCTGAGCGTCCGTTGAGCGTTCGTTAAGCGTTCGCTGGACGGATGCTTGCTTGCCCGCTTTTGAGGCCTTAGCCGATTTCTCCCGAACGCTGTCCAAATCCCGCTCAATCCGCAGGTGTGTCCAGCTGTCGCCGTCAACCTGAAAGAACTCAGCCAGCACAGATTTATTCTCGGCCCAATCCTCGGCGCTCATTCGAGCTACAAAAGCTAGGCGATCGCCGGTGTTATCTAATGGCTTACCCCGCTGCCAATAATTCATTAGCAGGAGCATATAAGCGCCGTGTTGCTGGGACGAGAGATGAGCGGTGTCGGCCAAGTAATCGCTGACATATAGCTGCATATATGGGAGTGATGTCATTTAATCGCCATCCATTCATCTAAGGTTTTATCTCTTTTGCTTCTATTGCACTTAAAACAAGCGGTAGCTAAATTTTCGTCATCGTGGCCGCCGCCTTTTGCTACGGGATAAACATGGTCACATTCCAGCCGACCTCCGTGGCTACCACAGTATTGGCAGGTGTAATCGTCCCGCTCGAATATGCGAAGACGGATTTCATTCCATAAATGTGCAGGAAGTCGTGATGCCTTAAATAATGCAAATCCGTCTATCTGGAAGCCCCCCTCGATGGACTCCCAGATACCTGCCTCAACTAACTCTGTCGGATCACCTAATCGCCGGACGATTGCCACATTGAGAAATCCATCGGTGAGGTACTTGCCGGAGTAGCACAACCCCTCTATGTAGAGGCGAAAGGCTGCATCGCTCAGCGGCAGGATTTTAGGATTTGTGGGAAACCCGTCATCGAGCTTTATCCAAGTCATCGCAGCGCCCACATAATCAGGCAAGTAATGGCAAGCGCTGAGCCAATGAAATACGGCATCCACTTATCGTCAATCATTATTAGCCTCCACTAATCGCTGAACAATCCATGAAACCACCGGCACGGCTACAGCGTTACCCATCTGCTTATAACGCTGCGAGTCGGCCTGACCCTCTGTCCAGTTATCAGGAAATCCCTGAAGGCGCTCGCATTCGGTCGGAGTGAGTCGGCGAACGGTTGTCTCTGAAGCCACGCCATGTCCTCCTACTGTGTCAATCGTGAACATCGGATCATTCTCGTTGCCATACCCTTTGCCCTGCGGGCCTGCGGTATCTGAGCGACCGATGATGGTTCCTTGAATGGGAAAAACTGCTGGCACATTTCCACCCCCTGTTCCATATCGTGATATTACGGTCGGCACTATTTCATCTTCATAAATCCGAACATCATTGACCCGAGTGCCATCGATGATAAATAGCGTTTGGTCGTTACTTGTTGCCAAGGTGAAACTCCGTTCGCTCAACATAGGGCCTTTACCCCCCCGGCTTTTCCTTCTCGATTACGCATGACGATAATCATTGAATAACTATTTTGTTTTCATGCGCTTGTTGTTGCTGTGGAAACTTGTAATCACTTGCAAGTAATGGCCCGACTATTTCTCCGCTACTAACTCTAGAGCTTGCTGTAGTCTCGGTGGCAGACTTTTTCCGCGATTGCTCGCCCTGCGCAAGATACCCGCGGCGGCCTTCTGCGATAGCGAGTACTTCTGCAGGTGTTCGCCAGTCATCTCCAAGACTTCCGACAATGAAGACTCTACGGCGGCGCTGGGGTACTCCAAAGTATTGAGCGTCAAGCACTCGCCACGCCACGCTATACCCGAGGTCAGCCAGCGTGCCGATGACGGCTGCCATGTCTGCTCCGTTTTGAGAAGAAAGTAAGCCGGGTACATTTTCGAGGACGAAGTTTTGCGCTTTGGTTTCGCTGAGGATTCGTGCAACTTCGTAAAATAATCCCGATCGCTTCCCAGATAATCCAGCACGCTTTCCAGCCACGCTGAGGTCTTGGCAGGGGAATCCTCCGACAATAATTCCAGAGGACTCGAATCCGAGGTTAAATAATTGTTCTCCTGTGACATTACAAACATCCTCCAAGTGATTTGTGTGTGGGAATTGTTTTTCTAAGATTTTTCGTGCGTGCTTGTCTATCTCCACCGATGCAACAATTTCCGCACCGTTACGCTGTAGCGCTAAATCAAAACCGCCAACACCGGCAAAGAGCGAGACGGCCTTCACTTTTGCTCCTCAATTAAAGTCTGCGCCATCTTTAGGTGAAACTTCATCGCATCCCTATCGTTGGCATCTTTACACTCTGCCGCCTGCTCGATATGCCAGTCAATAACATCTATCGTGTCCATGTGTCTCCAATCGCCTCGTACACCATTTGCCTTGTTATGCCTCGGTCTGCAAACTCCGCCAATACGGTGAGTCGCAACTCCAGCTTTTTATCATCTACTAACGAGCGCCTTTCCTCTGTCAGCATCCCGCCCCATACGCCGTAGTCCTCGTTCTCTGCGGCGTAGGCAAGGCACTTGTTCCAGATAGGGCAGGCCAAACATATCCCTCTAATAACGGCGGAATCAACCACCTTAAAAGAGCGCTGCTCCTCAATGCGATAGAAGAAGTTGGTGGGCAGGCCGCGACAGGCAGCCTGCTCCCAATCTACCTCTGAATACTTGGGCATCCAGTTGCTCCTGTCGGATCGTAGTAGGAGCAGTACGGCGCGCAGAACTGCACCATTTTTTCCGGCGCTGGAGGAAGTAGCTCGATTGCATTTTGTTTGACCTCGGCTAACCATTGCAGACCCCGCTGTGCTATCTCTGGGTCAAATGCCTCGGTGTGGACTTTAATATCGGAGAATGCGCCATCTCTGGCGATAGCTACAAGTGAGACTTTATCTACCTCGTATCCGTTATTCGACAGAAGCCATCCGTATAGCTGGACTTGCATTTTTTGTTGTTCGCTCGGAAAGAACCGCAGGCTTTTTACCTTTGTCGTTTTCCAATCCACAACATGGCGCTCGTCCTTTATATACAAGTCGCAATGACCCTTTAGCCCATCGAACTCGAACTCCTGCTCGATAAGGAAGTTATCCTTGAACGGGTCTTCTCGCTTGATGGCCTCCGCAACACCGGCATGAATAAAAGTGCCAAGGATTGCAGCTAGTGATTCAGTCTGATTCAGCTTCGGTGTGCCGATGATTTGGTGGTACACGCGCCGGCGGCAATCTCCGATTTGTGACGGCCCTATCTCAACCTGCAACGAGCGGTCTTTCTGATTATCGTGCGCCGTCAAAGCGCCTGAAAGCATTTTCTGGATATCCATTAAATGTCCATCGCTGTTCTGACCGATGTGCCGATGGATCGTGCGATATCCACCTGCACACGAAGCCGAGACACATTCGCGCGATTGGCTTTAACGATTGCCTCGTCACCGGCAACTATTCGATGCAGGTCTCGGTTTTCCAGTAAAGCCATATCTTCTCGCTCGCCAACTGTGTAATTCTTTCCAGTCGGAGACGATTTATTAGCCAGAGATAAACGCGAACTTGCCATCGCAATTTCGTAGCTGGCTTTGTTTTGATGATAGAGCGACTCGGCGTGGACTAAATCGTCATGCGCTTGGTCAATCAGCTTGCTCAACTCTTTCAGTCGAGCCTCAACCTGTACTGGTGTGACTACGCTCATTTCTCACCTAGCGCAATCTGCGCGCAGATATCCTGAACCTGCAACGCAACATTCTCGATTCCAGACTTCACGATGAGCTTTCGATTTGTGCCGAAGTTAATCGCGCAAATCTTCTCGTAGATGTCCAGACGAATCTCCGCTTCTAACTTTGCGGTCATTTTCAGAAGTAGCTTGTTCAGCTCCTCGTCATTTTTCGCGCCAAGAATCAACTTGCCCTGCACGATGTCCCAATGCTGGCCTTTGCAAAAGAGCTTCATAGCATCATCCCGCTTTCTGTATAGCGCCACACAATGCAGTTGTTACCCTTGTCGTTCTTGCGGGTTTCGCCGGTATCTGTGAGGAATCCTTCTTTGACGAGCCATCCACGAACAGGTCGGATAGTGTTGCCGTCAATGTGCAAGTAGCGCTCTGCCTCTTGGTCGGTAGCTCCCTGCATTCCGCGGTTGATAAAAAATTCATAAACCTTACGGCGGATAGATCCAAGTGCTGGCTCAATTTTTTCGCGGGCTTCCATGGATGTGTTTCTCACGACAAGTCCTGAACTCGCTTGTTGAGGGCATCCTTAATCGTTGTCCCTCTCACGGGAAAATCCAGATTATCTTTCTCATCCTGCCAAATCTTGCGCAGGGCATCCACCTCGTTAATTTCTTGAATCATGTCGAGGATTTTTTCTAGGCGCTCGGTCTGCTCTGGGGTTAAGGTGCGAACTGCATAGGGAGTTTTTACCTTGCTATATCGCTCGACCTTTTCCATCTCCTCACGGCTAGGGCGCTTATTGCCCGAGAAAGTGAAGTTAGCTAAAGCGCGACCGATGGCTGAGGTTTCGCATACTTCCAGAGCCGATGTCTTGGTGACCATAGATGAGCCAACGATTTCCTCTGCCATGCCGGAGGTCACGCAGCGTTCATCTTCACGATCCGTATAAACGAAAGCCTGAACAATGAATCGGTTATCGTCATTGTGCAGTATTTGTGTGTGGATTCTTCCGCTGGGATATTGCTCCCAGAACTTCTTAACGCGGGATTCGACTGTGTCGTAATCCTCTAGGTTGAACTTGCCTGCCATAATTCGCCTTCCTGTAGGGGATTCCTTCTCTGAAATCCTGTTGAGGCAGACAGTACGCGATAGATTACGGTAATTCAAGCATCCCGCATCGGCGCGCCGCGGGCTAGGATAGGTGCATGATTCGAGTCCAAATAAGCCTGTGGAGTCTTGCCGTTGTGGTTGAGGCTGAGCTGAAATACCCTGACCAGATAGACGATATATGCAACAGGGCGAACAGCTTATTTGTGACGGGCTTAATGGCCGCTAAAAATCAGGGCATAGATATCGTCCAGCCTGAGCTGATAGACGAGGACGAAGATTAGGGCTTAGCCTGCTCCATGAAGTAAAAGGGCGCGGCTGTGTATGGGTCGTGAATGCTTGCAATTTCTAGGGCTTTGCTTATACTCGCCCCCGCTTCTAGCGCTCCAATGGCTAGGGATGAGCCAGAGCCTACGGCGTAGAAACCGGTGCTGCTCATGCTGACGGCAAAGTCGTCGGCAATATCAAAGACCTCACCGGCAACGGCAATAAGAAACGCGAACTTAGTCTCCTCATCGGTCTCCTGCCATTTGTAGTCCTGATCCTTAAAACTGTTTTTCAGGCTTGGCACGACTTTGGCAATGATGAAGTGATAGATGTCCTTTTTATCTGCCGCCATGGGATTAGGCGGTGTCCAAATATGTTGAGCAATATCGCAGGCCGCGCTCTCACCACTTCCGGCAATGATAAAAGCGCCCCGCCGCGTTATCTTGGTCATTCGTGGATGGCTGTATTTGCGCGTTGCAGTCACAAGTGAGTCAGCGCCAAAATACACGCCGTCATCTTTCTGTATCGCAACGATGGTAGTCATTAGTCCAGCCATACCTTGTAAGCCGCTGTGACGCGACCCTTTACTGGATCAACAAAGTGGAGTCGCTGGGATGGGGTTGCTGATGCTGCGAGCATGACTCCGGCGTAGCGGTTGTCTGACTCTGTAGAACCTGTTTGATAGACACTACCCTGACCGTTTGCCATCGCCCATTCTGCGTGCGTGTGGTAGTGGCCGATATAGACATCTCTAAACTCCCATGGATACGCTCCGCTTCGCCAACGATTTGCGTGCTGAACGATTGCTCCCGGACTTGCAAATCCATTTCTGCCAACCTCGTCTCCGTGAATAAGGAGTGCCTTGTAGTTGCCAATCTCCACGCGCTGAATGTCCTCGGGACACTCTTGCCATGTAAGTCGCTTTTCTCCCGCGAGAAGCTGTCGGGCTAACTCGTAGCACATACGGTCAAAGTTATCTGAGCGCGGGACATTATCGCGCTTAGAGCCGATGCGACCATGATTGCCCCACTCGGGGACAACGGTCACCTTAGAATAATTGGCAAGCGCATATCGAACAACATCTACGCAGAGTCGAGAAACATTGACATACTGCTCAAAGAGCGTGGCATCAACCTCGAACGCTTGGCTTGGGAAATTAAAAAGTCCCTCGACCATGTCACCGCCGAACATAATCACGCACTCATTGACGGGATGATCCGCGCGCATGATGTCGGTGATGGTCACGGCCTTCTCTGCAAAGCTGAGAACGCGAGTCCTCATTACTTCCGAGTTATAGGTTGTCGTTCTTTTAGCGCCTTGCCAATCGGTCATGTGCCAGAGCGCCACTTCCGATTTCTTCTTTCCCGCAGGTAGTTTTCGTTCTTTAACTGGTTCGATTGGGCCCATTCCCAAAACAGCGTCGTGCGCCGCTTGGTGCGTGACCTCGACCAATTCATCCGTGCGTTGCTTCGCCTGCAACAGTTGTTTCTGCACGCGCATGAGCGCCTTGCGAAGCTCAATGACATCATCTGACTCAATACCTTCTGGAAGCGCATTTAATCTATCCTCTAAGCTCATCTATTCCTACAATCGTTTGACCGTGCTGGGTGTAGCCGGATTTGTCGAACCATGAGTCCTCATGGAATGGGTTGTGGAATAGTCGAACGGACTTTAACGCATCCATCATAAGCGCTACTTGGTAGGCAGGGATGTCATCTTCTAGTTTGAGAAATCCCGCCCAGACGCGACCGATAGCGGTGAACTCGGTATAGGGATCGCCGTATTCGCCTAAGCGCTCCTCTAGGATTTTCTTTACTCGGTCGGACATTTGCATTTGCCATTTCTGTGATTAGTGAAAGTGGCCTCTGCAATTTGATAACCCTCAGAGCGAAGCGCAGCTACAAGAGTCGTAGTTGGTAGGCCTTTGAGAATAGAGTCCTGCAGGATTTTTCTATCTGACTCCGGCAGCATATCCATAATGATTTGCAGAGTGCATTTGTTTTGAGATTTAACGAGATGCTTTTCAATAGAATCGGCAAGTGCCATAGGTGTGCCTCCCTTTCAGGGAGAAGACTACCGAGAATCTTGCACAGAAGCGTTTAGACACGCCTCCGCGCCCGACCGCATATTTTGTAGCTACATTGTGGCTACAGGGTTATTTGACAATCCCGCTGTTTATCTGGATGACCCGCTTTACATCTGTGCCTTCTGGCTTGTAGGGGTCTTGCGGAATGACAATCGGTTTGAGGGTTGATCCTCCGTCATCCATGTTCGGCTGATAGGGAGTCTGGATATGAGAGTCGGGGCTGACATTGGGATTATGCGAAACTAACCCGCCGGTGATAAAGCCCACAAGAATGTAGCCAAGGTGCGCGAGGTCGTGCTGAAAGCCTGTAGCCGCCCATGTGCTAAACGCGCCCGTGAGGGCTATCGTGAGCTGTTTGGCATCGAATATATGAAACTTTATATGCTTCACAACGACCCCTTTAGCTCGTCATAGATAATCTGGGGCAGAGCGCCCGTGACTTTAATGCCCTGTTTTGCCTCGTATTTTATTAACGCGCTCTGGGTCTGGGTGTTCATTATCCCCGTGACATATTGAGTCGGCAGAAGCCCAGCCTTTAATAGCGCCTTTTCTACAGCCACGACTGCATCGCTTTTTTGTCCGAGATTAAACGCCGTTGGGTCTGCGGGAAATGGGGGAGCGATGAAGACTGTTGGCGTTTTAGTCGGTGTTGGCGTTGAAGTCATTCCGTTATGAATCATCCCCGTTGCGCCAGCGATAGCTGTGCCTGTGCCGCCTACGACAGCTGTGGCTTTTTTGCTCGTCATGCCTTTAGAAACAGGTTTGAGCGCCACGGGATATTGGGGCCGAACAATCGCAGCAATAAAGAGATACGGCCGATGAACGCGAAAACAGCCGCTTTCATGGATGGAGTCGTTGGGGTTTCCTGTGTTAAATCCGATGGTCGTGATTCCGTCAGGCGATGCCGCTTCTAATATCTCAACATGATCCACAACGCCATCAGAGTTCCAGTCATAGAAAACTAAATCGCCGGGCTGCCCTTGATACTTATTGACCACAAGTCCTTGGCGCTGAAACCATGGAAGCGCGGCAGGGTTGTAGGCGAAGCCTTTAGGAGTTTGCGCGGCGATAAGATGCGAGAGTCCTACCTGCGCGAAACACCACGACACACCCATAGCGCAATAGGGAGCGTTAGGGATTCCGTACCAAATCCCATAGGGGTTTTCTTCCTGCGCGCCCGCGTGAAATCCAATCTGGCTTCGTGCCACATTGAGAACATCAAGACCAGTAGACATTTATCCCCCGAAAGTCAGAAACCCCGCCCACAAGGAGCGGGGTCTGATTTCATTTTACTATTTAGCGGTATCGGCCTTCACGACCTTATCGGCCTCGGCAATCGCCGCGTTCACGGCAGGCGCAACGATAGTTTCCGGCGCTCCTGTCGTTGCAACGATGGTATTGACCAAAGACTTAGGGTTGATACGAGCCAAAATAGGCGCGAGCAATCCTGCGACTAGCGCCTCGGTAACGAGCTTCTTGACGGAAGCGTGCGGATCAAGTTGATACGCACCGTATCCCGCGGCGATGATGCCGTAGATATAGTGCTCGCCTAACGCCTTTTCTTTTGCGGTGATTTTAAGATTTAGTCTTGCCATGTGCATCCTTCTTTCCGATTAGGTTGCGAACATACTTTTCGGCCTCGAAATCACTCGCGGTGGCGTGATGAATGCCCCCGACCCCTCGGTGGTGTTTTTCGCAGAGCCATAGCAGGTTCTCCGCTGATTCTATCCACTTTCCTACTTCATCGGGATTAGAGACTCCGGGGTAATCGGCTTCTAGCCATTTGAGATCCACGCCGTTTTGCAGGCTGAACTCAATGTGTGCGTGATGAAGCTCTAGTCCTCCAGCGCAATCGGAGAAATCGGCTCGATGGCTTCCGACTGAGCATTGAGCCGTATCTTTTGTGGCGTTGCGGTAAGCGTTAAAATCTTTGTAATTGGGGTCGCTTTCGCGCGGCTCGTGCGGTGGGTAATGAACAATGTAACTATTCGTAACCACTTGGTCATGAGCATCCATCAAATTTCCAACTTGGTCTTAATAACTGCCTGATTTATCTGCAGCTCGTGCAGTGCGGTATCTTGTCGGTTTAGCTGGTCTTTCATAGACCCGCCGCCGTTCTCGTAAAGCTGATATTCAATGCGCGATAAGCGCTTATCCATTTTCTTAAAATTACGGTTTAGCCAAAACAAAGGTGCGCCGATTATTACCAGACTTTCCAAGATAGCCCAGATTGCGTTACTAACGGTCGAGGCGTTGCTCCAAAATACCATGATTGCACCTTACGGATGAGTTGTTATGTCCAGTTGATTGTTCTAATTGTACCGTTTTTATCTACGGTTTTAAGAATGTTAGAAGTTGTATTGAGCCAGATGTCACCAATGCGAGGGTTGGTCGGATCAGCGGTCACGCTAGGCGCGGTGAACCGTTGTGCTGTTTCTAACTTACGCAGGCGTGCTTTTAAGTCCTCAATAATTTCACGGATGTCAGGTGCGTGGTTGATGTATCCCATTAGTAAGTTCCTGTCGTGAGGGTCAGCGTAATTCTTTCAGGGCCATCCTCGCCGGGCGCAACGGATAGTCCGATAATGCGGAAGATGGCATCGTAGCCTGACGGGAAGAACGCGTCAGTGATGCGAACGCGAACCTCATCTCCCACTTCATAAGTGCCGAATGTTGGATTTACATACGGAGGAGCAACAACTTTGAGGGTAATAGGAGGATAAGAAACGGCGTTGATTTGGCCCGTGGCAAGGCCCGAGAGAACGGTGGGGTCGGTAATGTCAGAATAGTTGGCCTGATCCTCCAGCAACGCCCAGCCAGAGGAGAGCTTGGAAGCGCTGTTGGCGATGCTGATGAGCTTGCCTTCGTTTGAGCCAGCGCCCAGCGCGTAGATTTGATTGACGGCCTTTGAGCCATCTTCAAGATATGTGTACTCTGAAATGTTGCCGCCCAGCTCGAACACGGGAGCATTAGGGTTTGTCGCGCTATACATAACACCTGAGCGCGGATAGTAAGTATTAAAGGATTTTGCAGGGTTGCCGCCGCCGTCATAATAGACAGAAATCTCAAAGTCGAAACCATTTGTTTGTTTAGATAAATCTGAAACGGCGTTGAAAACTGTCTTTACTTCGTAGTTGTAATAAACCCGAGACAGCGTGATACCCGATGTGCTAGTTGAGAGCGGGTCTTGGTTGTAGAGCAGACCGATGTTTCCAGACGGCGCGCTCTGTGCGTTAGAGATGAGCGATTGCGCGATTTGTAGCTGGTCAATTCCTGTGTACGCCAATGCGCCGTATGCCGTGCCCGAACCTGTTGTGATGCGCCGGCGCTCAAAATAGGAAAGAAACTCGCGGGCCGTGAGCTTGATGCTCTGGTCTGTTGAGCCATATTCTCGCTGCCATAGAACGCCGCCCCAGACCAAGATGCCGTTGCGATCCACATAAATCGCCGTGCGGCCCGGAATCGAGCCGTTGAGGACATTCAGCCCAGCGGTATTCACGCCAGAGACCAGCAAGTGCGCCGTCATTGTGCCCGCGGCGTTTAATTGCTGACCGAAATTGACCCCCGTTAGCGGAAGCTCAGCTAAAACCTGATTGGTGACTAGATCCGCTAAAAGGTAACGATACGAGGTGGCCATTGCCCTAGCCTACTAGAGCGGCGACCTCATCAGCCGTTAGACCGAGAGCCGTTAGCTTAGCCTGAGCCGAAGCCTTAGCTTTAGCGATAGCGGCGTCAGCGTCAGCCTTAGCCTTAGCGTCTGCCTCAGCTTGTGCGGCGGCGGCTTTAGCGGCGGCGATTTCTTCGTCTGTTTGAGGACGAGTAGTAACTTCGCCGGTCTCGCAATTTACTTCGATTACATCTGCCATTGTGTCTCCTTAGTTATGAGTTTTTAATGCCGTAGAGATAAAAAGTTGAGTTTTGCAGGATAGAGGTTGTTTGCGCCGTTAAGGTTATAGAAGTAATTGCCGATCCCGCTGACCATAGTCCGGCAGTTAAATACTGGTAAGCGCTATTTGTAGAAGATGAGTTATTTTCATTTATCATATCTACCGATACTGATTTATAGTTACTAGACGTATAGTTTGGAATATAAACATCCGCTATACCGAAAGTATTAGGTTGTGAGCTAGTTCCGTTAAAAATGCCCAATCCTATAACTGATGAGTCTCTGTAAGACGAAGCATTAGTAGTATAACCGTACAGGTTTAATCCGTTTAGATTAGTGGTTACTCCGTTAAAAGATAGTTGTATATACTCGCCGCCGCTAGTATTCATTCGCCCGGAAACCTTGAGTAATAAGTCTGTGTAGGATTGAGGAACAGAAGAAAAAGTGACTGACGATACTCCACCAGCGCCTACGACTTGACTTGCAATAAGATTATATGTGGAAGTTGCCATTATGCTGCCGCGATTCCATAAAGCGTAAACATAGACCCTGTCATAAAATTACCGCCGGTTGTAGAAACTAATATCGTTGTGATTGCATTAGTATTTCTCCAAAAATTAACAATAACATCAACTCCGCCGCCACTATCGGCATTGCTGCCGCGAGATAAAATAGTTTTATAAATTGAGCTATTAGAATAATTCATAAAATGCGTTTCGTATGTTCCAAAACTTGCAGTTGGTAAACCTGAAAGGTTTGATATATTGGCACAACTATTATTTGTCTGTCTTACAGATGAAGCCGCTGATCCATTTGCTCTAAGCATTGTATCTGAATAATTTGATCCAAAATCACCATTTACATTTAAAATAATTCCGTTACCGCTAGCAGAACCTTCGGGATTGCAAATTAAAACTAAATCAGTATAAGTTTGAGGAATTGAGTTAAAAGTAACTGTTGCTACGGCTGAGCCTATAGTTTGCGTTGCAATCGGTGTATATGTTTGCGCGCTAGCCATATTATTTCACCCCGTAAAGTGCGATAGAGCTATATTGGTTTACCGTTCCTGCGGAGACGGTAGCGGTTATAGAAGTAATTGCTACTGGTGTGGTGTACCACAACCCAGAACGAATCATTGCATACCCTACACCGTTACCGTCGTACCCTAGTAGCGATCTCATAGGCTTAGTTTTAGAAGTGGAGGTGTAATCTAAAACATCAAGTATTGCTACTGACGGAACGGTACTCGCGTTACCGCCTACGGCAATAGGCATATTCGCTCTATTAGTGCCGCTATTGCCTCCGTTTACACCCGATCCGCTTCCTTCGATTCCGTGGAAATCGTAGTTATTTCCGTTATCGCCGTTAAAAGTAAAAGCGAAATCTGGAGTACCCGAGCTAGTTAATATCGCTAAGCGAATTTGTAAATGCGTAAAGGTTTGCGGAATAGAAGAAAAGGTAACGCTTGATACTCCGCCAGCGCCGACAGTTTGCGTGGCGATAGAGTAGTAGTTACCGCCTAAGTGCCCCGATACCCCAGAGGCAAGAATGCCCGGGATTATCACGCAATGTCACCTACGATTAGCCAGTTATTCGCGGTCGTTTGGATAGCCGTAGCCGCGCTATATTGCACGCGAGTCTTAGGAGACGAAGCGGTCGATCCCGTTGAGGTAATAGTTACGCCCGAACCCTGCGAGAAGGTAACTTGCCCCGCACCGTTCTGGCTAAAGTTAAGTTGAGCGCCTACGGGAAAAGCGACCGAGGAGTTAGGCGGAATAGTTACGGTAATTGAAGAAGAGTTAGTAAGAGTTACGAAGTTTCCGTTATCTCCGAGAATAGGGGTATAGGTCGTACCAGTTTGCGCGTTAATGCTCATACCCGAGTACGAGATAGGCGAAGTAGATTTAACGCGGTTATCAGTGATATTTGCGGTAACGATAGAAGTAACGCCCGCGCCTACTGCGATAGTTGCTAGGAGAAGCGAGTTAGCGGGAGTCGAAGGAGCTACCGGAGAAGCGGCAGGGGTTCCCGCGATTACCTGAAAAGTGACATTGTTCAGCGATCCTGTGTAGTAAGCATCATTGACGGTCACGACCACGATGTCAATGCGTGGGTTCGATGGGTTAGCGGTGGAAACGGTGAGGGTTGTCGTGGCATCGTTATAGGCCATGTATGTGCCCATGTTGGACTGCGTTGTTCCAACGATTGCAGCCCAGCCAGAAGCGACAAGAACGGACATACCGGCAGGAGAGTTTTGAGTGACCGCTAAGTCAGTGGCGTTAATGATTCCAGAGGTTTTCCAGATGGCCTGAGTAGATAGGCGGTCGTTTTCCGCAGGGTGGCTACCGTTTTGGAGCCAACTTGGGGGTGTGCGTAATGCCATTGCTTCTCCTTAGATGTACGCGTTGCGCCAAGTAATTGCCGCCGCCGTAGTGCCAATAAGTGTACCTGTTCCCGCTAGGAAGAAAGAGTTATTACCCGGTGGAGCAGAGAACCAGTTTGAGCCGCCGTTAATCAAATTGCGGGCAGGGCTTCCGTTGAGGGTGATGAGTTTCTGATCTAGGTCAATGACGATGGTGTCGGTGTTTGCGTAAGTTCCTTGAATCGTAATGTAAGTGCCTTGCGTGTTATTACCAAGGGTCGGGTTGGTGATGGGGCCGTTGAGGGTTATGACAGGGTATGTGGTTGCCCATCCTGCGTTATTGACGGTCGTAGTAAGGGTCGAGGAGCCGCCGCCATAGGAGAGGTTGTAGGTGCGGTTATATTGACGGCCCAGAGGGTTACCAACGGCGAGGGTTGCAGTCTGTAGCGTGTCATCGTAATAACGAGGGTCGGCGCAAAAGAATGTGTATTGCGAAGTAATGTAGCCGTAGGTGTAATTCGGATCAACAACGGTCTTGTTTGTGCGAACGCGAGCATTCAGGCGTTGCAAACCGCCGGCGGCGGAGAGCTGGAATTGCAGCGGGGTCGTGCCGCTGGTCTGGGGCAAGAGTGCGGCCTGTAATAAGTTGAAGTTAGCCTGAGCTGAATAGCCAGTGCTTGCGAAGGTGTTGATGGTGATGGTGACCGTGCGGCCTGAGAGAAAGTCGTTGCCCGTGAACATTCCGTCTGCATAGCCTCTGTTGTCATCCTGATTGCGGATATTGGGCAGCGATTCAAGCCCATCAACAGAGAGGATTTGATAAGGCGAGTTAGCTCCGCCGAAGACGAAACCGTTAAAGGCAAAGGAATAGTAATTAAGCGAGGTAACGGTAGCCATTAGTAAGCCTTCCCTGCATTAAGTTTTGAGGCGATTCCCTGAGCCACTCCATAGGTGAGAGCGCCATAGGTAGCCGATGCGATGTCGCTCGCTGAAACAGGGGTCGAGATGTAGTTGTTCTGCGTGTAAGCAACCGCAGGGCCGCTTGATGCGGTCGTTGGCAAGGCCGCCGATCCTGAAAGATAAGGCGTTGCAACAGAGCCGGCGAGCGCCATGCTGCTCATCGAAACGCCCGTGCCATTGACCGCGGCCATGGAAGCTGCAACCGCTTCAAGCTTGGTCTGCAAATCGTTTAGCTTCGTAATGGTGGAGTCATGAAGCGCCGTGGCTGCTTGGTCAAAAGCCTGTTGCGATGCCGCGAGCGAATCCTGCAGGGTTTGCTGAGCCTTGGCCACGGAGTCGTTGTAAGCCAGCTTGTTTTTAGCAAGAACATCGTTGAAAGCATCGGCTTGGGTTGCCATCGAAGCGTTAAGGTCTGTGGTGACTTTGTTATATTGGTCAATGAGAGCCTGAGTTGCCAGATTGCCGCCTTGATTCATCTGATCCGCGAGACCGTTCAATCCTGTTGTCGAAGCATCCTGCACCTGTGCAAATAGGTTCTGAATCTGCTCTGTTGTTCCGGGCTGAGCGTTGATAAGAGTCTGGGCCATTTGGTCACCCATGAGCGGGCCTTGTGCGACAACTTGCTGGATGAAGTTTTGCGAATATCCTAGGCCGGCGAGCTTGGAAGCATCAGTGGCAAGGGTTTTCATGGCGTTTAGCTGGCTCTGAAATGAGTCAATGAGCCCGCTAGTTGTTCCCGAGCTGAAAAATGACTTGCCAAGGTCTATCTTCGTGACATTTGCAAATTCATTGGTGAGCAGGGCCTCTGATTGCTGAACAATGGCCAGTTGCTTGCCTGCGGCATCTTGTTGCAGTTTGGCGATGGCGTCATTGTTTGCCGCAGCCGCTGCGAGGTTTGCTTGATCTAAAGTCTGTTGTGCTGCCGCCTGTGCCTGATTGAATGTCAGGTTCGCCTTGGCTATTGCATCGTTGTGAGTCTGAACCAACTTTTCGTATTGTGTCTGATAATCGCGCAAGTCCACATTCATTTGGTCGTAGATAGACTTGACTTGCTTTTGCTCGTTCATCAACTCTGTGGTTTGTTTCTTTATTTCAGCAATAACGGCAGCGGCAGATTTCTTGGCTGCGGCTACTGCGGCTTTGCTAACATCTCCGCCAGCTACTTGGCCGGCAACTCCTGTATCTCCGCCAGCGCTCGAAACTCCAGCCGTTGAGAGCTGATCCGCTAAAGACTTGCCGCCGATAGAAATCTTTTTGTTGGCAAGGTCATCTAACCCTTGGCCAAACTTGCCGACAGATACAGCTGCTTCATCAACGCTTTTGCCCATTGCCTTAAAAGGAGCGCCGAGGACAGGAATCTTTGCCACGGTGTCAATAACTTTTGCAACCGCTCCGAGAAGGTAGCCAAATCCTTCAACAACAACTTTGAGAACATCAACGACTACTTTGCGGAATCCCTCGTGCGTATTCCACAAGCTGATGAGCTGGCGCTCCCAGTAGGTCATGTATTTGATGATGTCCGTGATGGCCGGAATAATAAACTTGGTAATAATCTCCAAGAATTTTGTCAGGATTGGCATAACAACAGCGCCGACCTTGACTGCTATGTCATCAAACTTAGCCTTTAAGACTTCCATCTCGCCGGCAAATGTGTGCGTATATCCGACAGCCTGCCCGCCGATTTTTCCATTTAACTCATCGAACGCCTTGGCGATTGCCTGATTTTTAGGCAGAGATGTATCAAGCGTGATGCCCAGCTCGCGGAACGCTTTAGCTGAGCCCGTTGTTCCTCGGGCCAAGGTAGCTGCAGCGGTTGCCAAATCCTCGTGCTTGTATCGCGCAAGGTCGGCAGCCATGCTCATCAGCTTTGTGGACTCTGTTGCGGATCCTGTTGCTGTGATTAAAGTGCCATAGGCCGACTCTGTTTGCGCGGTAGAGAAACCAAGTGTGGACATCTTGTCCGATGTTTTCTCGATTTCTTCGCGGTTAGCGGCTGTGTTTTGTTTGGAATTATTAAGCGCAGTAGATAAGCGCTCGGTTGCTACTTGCGTATCCTTAATGGCTTGAACGGCATCTTCTAGTCCTTTTTGCAAGACCATTACGCCTTCGGTCATAAGGTTGCCAGCGAATACGCCGCCCATGACCGTCTTTAATGAAGAAAACTTGCTCTCTTGCGCCTTGGCAGCATCGCCGATCTTATTCATGCCTTCTGTCGCTTGCGTGACAGCTGAGGTTAGATTGGCAAGTTGAACAAGAATCTCTACATTTAACGGTGGGACTTCACCTGCCATTTAAGCCCCCATCGCTGCTGTGAGGTATCCATAAACGATTTGTGAGGCCTTACCAGAGTTGATAAGTTCATCACGAGCTGGATACATATATGGGTATTTTACCCCA
>Ga0208386_1000223_pt1 | contig 17690 bp, 18 predicted proteins | sample CryBogCBH16Oct07_FD_185510 | JGI IMG/M metagenome (GOLD analysis project Ga0208386, IMG submission 185510) | Freshwater microbial communities from Crystal Bog, Wisconsin, USA - CBH16Oct07 (SPAdes) | ecosystem: Environmental > Aquatic > Freshwater > Lake | place: Crystal Bog, Wisconsin, USA...
GCTTATACGTTTACTCAAAATACCAATTCTGGAAATACCGCATATGCATCACATACTGTAGGTAATAATGCCTATGGTTCTACTGGCGCATATATTGATATAGGTGTAAACAGTACAACCTATAACGCTACTGCCGCTGGTTATCCAATCAATAGCCTTTCCTTACCCAATACTACCTTTATTGAATCTACTAATGGAGATATAGCAATTGGTTCATGGGGTGCTAATGCGGTTCACTTTGTAGTAAATGGAACATCCACTACTTTAGATGCCATGACTATCAGCTCGGCTGGAAACGTAACTACTCCTAACGTTTTAACGGGTGCAGAAGTAGTAGCAAGTAATGGATTAATGGTTAATAGTAATACTGTATCTGCAAGCTATAGTATTCCATCTGGCTCTTCAGCAATGTCTACCGGTCCAATGACTGTAGCAAGTGGTGTTACTGTAACAGTACCTAGCGGATCTCGTTGGTTAGTGCTATAAATGTTTGGCATTGCAACCTTTGCTCAGACAACATTTGCTGGCTTAGGCACTAATAATTATACTTTAACGATTGCAGAAAATGTAAATATAGCTGATGTTTTATCTATACTTGCACAATTTACATTAACTGATACTGAAAACATAGTATTAGCAGATTTTAGTTCACAGGTTTTTGCAGCACTACAAAGTATTACAGAAAGTACTATATTAGCAGATACTGAAACAATAACAGGACAGTTTGTAGTAAGTGATACAGAAAATATTACATTAGCTGATTCTAGTACTCAAACTACTAGTTATAATGTCACTCAAACTGAAAATACTAATATTGCAGATACAGTTACCATTACTGCACAGTTTGCACAAAGTATAAGTGAAAATAGTAGTATTGCTGATGTTTTAGTTATTACAGCACAATTTACAGTAAGTGATAACGAAAATATCACGATGAATGATTCAAGTACACAACAGTATGCTTATCAAGTTTCATTAGCAGAATCTGTTACTATGAATGATTTTAATTCTGAAGTAGATAACTTTTTCTTTGGAATTGTTGAAACTATAACAATGGCTGATTTTAGTACTCAACTTACTAATTATTTAGTATCACTTGTTGAAAATGGAGTTTTAGCAGATACGCCTACAATCCTTGCTAATTATCCATTAACTGATACTGAAAACATAACTATAAATGATGTTGAATCTATTACTGCTAACTACCCAGTCACTAGGTTAGACAATGTGACAATGGCAGACGTTGACAACATATCAGCACAGTTTGCAGGAAATATAACAGAAAACAGTAATTTAAATGATAGTAATACACAGCAATCAAACTACAATACAAGTCAGACTGAAAATAGTAATCTTAGTGATTCAAGCAGTCAGCAGTCTAATTTTAAACAAACAATAACTGAAGATAGTAATGTTGCTGATGTAGAAAGTATAGTAGCTAATTTTATAACTAGTGTAGCTGAAGCAACTACATTAAATGATGTGATTCAAATTGGTATAGCATTTTTCCTTGCTATTGTTGAAGATTCAAGTTTAAATGATGCTGAAGCTGCAAGCAAACAAATTATAACTTCTTTAACTGAAAATATAACAATAGCAGATGTAAATAATATAAAAGCTAATTTTGTTACATCAGTTATAGAAAGTGTAGGATTATTAGATATATTATTTGCTAATGGTTGGTTTAATATTAACGATAATCAAACTGTGACATGGAATAAAATTAACAATACAAATACAGCGACTTGGACGACTATAAATAATACAGAATCAACCAATTGGACACAAATTAACAATGGTCAATAAGGTCAAAATAAATTATAATATACGGAAATAAGGACTTACTATGGCATCTACCTACTCCACAAGTTTAAGGCTCCAACTCATTGGAACTGGCGATCAAGCTGGTACATGGGGTACGACCACTAACACCAATTTAGGCACTCTTTTAGAGCAGGCTATTACTGGCTATTTATCTATTAATATAGCTGGTTTAACTACTTATACATTAAGTAGCTACAATGGTGTTTCAGATGAGTCTAGAAACGCTGTATTGGTCTTTACAGGCGCTTTATCAGCAGATTGTACAATCGTTACTCCAGCAGTTAATAAAGTCTATATTATTAACAATGCTACATCTGGTGGTAAAAATGTCATTATGTCTAATGGTTCTGGTACAACAGTTACCGTTCCTAATGCACAAACTTATATCGTTTACTCTAACGGTACTAACTTTTATTTTGCTTCAAACTTTAATGCTGGTAATGTACAAATTACAGGCGGTACTATTGATGGTACAGCGATTGGTAATACAGTACCTTCAACAGGTAAGTTTACAACTGTAACCACACCAACCATTACAAGCACAACTGGCACTGTTACATTTAATACAACAGGCGCAGTAGTTCTTCCAGTAGGTAATACATCACAAGAACCTAGCCCACCATCTGCTGGTATGATTAGATTCAACAGCGATAATGGTTCATTTGAAGGCTACAATGGATTAACATGGGGTGCTATTGGTGGTGCATCTAATAAAACAGCTACTGGTTTATGGCAAAACGCACAAACAATTTTAACAAATCAAACGATAGACACTGGTTATAATGCCATGTCAACAGGTCCAATCACAATTGCAAGTGGTGTATCGGTTACAGTTCCGACTACAAGTACTTGGCTCGTATTATAATGACAAACTCATTGTATTGGATACATCATCCAGATCATACGGATATGTTTACACAAGGTTATATTGGCATATCTAATAATGTTAAAATGAGATGGTATAAACATAAAGCATTTACACAAAATGCCCATCTTAAAAATGCCATTAATAAATATGGATGGGATGCTCTTATTAAAGAGATTGTTTTAATAGCTGATGAAGCTTATTGTTTAATGGTAGAATTACAATTAAGACCTACTAAAGATATAGGTTGGAATATAATTGAAGGAGGCGGTAAGCCACCTAAAAACACTAAAGGCAAAGGTTATAAAGTACCGAATATGTCTTTAAATGCAGGAATGTTTAAACCAGGATTAATACCATGGAACAAAGGAAAATCTTGGTCAGAAGAAACAAAACAAAAAATTAGCGCCTCTAAAAAAGGTCAAGTGCCTTGGATAAAAGGTAAAACAGGATTTGTTGCTTGGAATAAAGGTAAAAAAACACCAGACGATGTTAAACTAAAACAGCGTTTAGCCAAGCTTGGTAAAAAACTTTCAATGGAGACTAGATTAAAAATGAGTCAAGCACAATTAAATAGAAAATTAGGAGAACAACATGGCCAGCACGCTTAACGCAATTTCTACTGGGGCGGGAGGCATCATCACAACGGGTGACTCATCAGGTATTATAGGTTTACAAAGCAACGGTACAACAATCAGTACTATAAGCTTAAATGGTATTACTTATCCTACTTGGACAACTGCTACTAGACCTGCTTCTCCTTCTGCAAGCCAAATGGGGTATAACACTTCATATAGTGCTATTGAATATTATAATGGCTCTGCTTGGATTTCTTTAGGAACATCTAATACATCTTATTCTGCTTCATATTTAATAGTTGCGGGTGGTGCAAGTGGAGGAACTAATGGATCTGGTGGAGGTGGTGCGGGTGGATTAGTTACAGGTACAACTACTTTAACCGTAGGTACAGTTTATACTGCAACAGTTGGTGGTGGTGGTGCTGCAGTTGTTACTGGAGGAGTCACTGGTAATAACGGATCTAATTCTACATTTACAGGACTAACAGCAGCTGTTGGCGGTGGAGGTGGTGGTTTTTATAATTCTGCAGGTCAATCAGGAGGATCTGGTGGAGGTGGGGGTGGTTTAAGCCCTCTTTCAGGAGGTCCTGGTACACCTGGTCAAGGTAACAATGGTGGTAATGGTTATAATGGAGCTAATTATTTTGGCGGAGGTGGAGGCGGAGCTAGTGCTGTAGGAGCAACTGCAACTACTGGTGGAGGCGGAGCTGGAGGTGCTGGTTCAGCTTCATCAATAACAGGTACTCCAGCTAATTACGCTGGTGGCGGAGGTGGTGCTGGTGATAGTAGAAGTCAACCTAATGGATCTGGAGGTACTGGAGGCGGAGGAGCTGCTAATACAACAGTTGCTGGTGTATCTGGTACAGCAAATACAGGTGGTGGTGGTGGAGCAGGCGGATATTCATTTAATCAAAGTGGTGCAGGAGGTAGTGGTGTAGTAATTATCTCAGTCCCAACTGCATCATACTCAGGCACAACAACAGGTAGCCCAACAATTACTACATCAGGTTCTAATACAATTATCAAGTGGACCTCTGGTTCAGGTACATACACAGCTTAAGGATAAACTATGTCAAGCATTTTACTTTCAGGTGATACATCAGGTACCTTAACACTCACAGTGCCAGCAATAGCTGGTACGAATACAATCACGCTGCCAGCAGCTACAGGTACGATTATCACAACAGCGTCTACATCAGGTATACCTAATACTGTCAACTGGACCACAGTGCAAACAGCGAACGTGAACCCAGCAGTAGCAGGTACAGGTTACCCAATGAACACAACAAGCGGCGCTTTAACCGTGACACTCCCTGCATCTCCAACAGCAGGACAAATGATTTCTATTCTTGACTATGCGGGTACAGCAGCTACAAATAATATTACAATTAATCCAAATGGATTAAATATACAAGGCGCTCCAGCATCTCGTGCGATGCAGACAAATAGGGAAGCAATTAATTTAGTTTATGTAGATTCAACTCAAGGTTGGCTTCCATATTCTGATGTTTACTCTACAACTTCACCTCTTCCTATTCCTCCTTATACAGCCTCTTATTTAGTTGTAGCTGGTGGTGGAGGCGGAAGTCTTGGTGGCGGCGGTGGATCTGGAGGATATTTAACAGGTACACTAACATTTACAAGCGGAACAGTTTATACAGCTGTAGTCGGTGGCGGTGGAACTGGAGGAGGTAGCCCATCTGCACCAGCAACATCAGGATCTGCTTCTACTTTCCCTGGTGTAACTTCTACTGTAGGCGGAGGATATGGTGGTGAAGCAAACGGTGGTAACTATGTAGGGTCGTCTGGCGGTTCTGGAGGAGGATCTGCATACGCTAATGGATTTTCTGGTAATAATTATCCTGGTGGAGCTGGCACACCTGGTCAAGGTAATGCTGGAGGCAATCATAATGCAGCAGCAGGTATTTTCTCAGGAGGAGGTGGAGGCGGTGCTGGCGCTGTTGGTAGTGCAAATAGTAGTGGAACTGGAGGAAATGGTGGAACAGGATCTGCCTCTTCTATAACAGGTACTCCAGCTACATACGCAGGTGGTGGAGGCGGTAGTGGCAGTAGTGGAACTGGAACAGGTGGTACAGGCGGAGGAGGAAACGGCTCATTCCCTGGAGGAGGAAGTGCAGGTACTGCTAATACTGGTGGAGGTGGTGGTGCTGGTTCATCATTAGCTGGTGGTAATGGCGGCTCTGGGGTAGTTATAATTTCTGTGCCTACATCTTCATACTCTGGCACAACTACAGGCTCTCCTACAATTACAACATCTGGTTCCAACACAATTATTAAATGGACTAGTGGTAGCGGTACTTACACTGCATAAAGGATAAAAATTGGCGAAATTTGGTATTGCGGGTGATACTTCGGGTGTTATAACAGTGCAGGGTCCAGCGATTGCAGGGTCTAACACACTTACATGGCCAGCAGAAACAGGTACTGCGTATTTAACAACATCAACATCTACGCTTCCAGGTCAAATCGCATGGAACACAACAGTACAAACAACAGGGTTCACAGCGGTAGCGTATGGTGGTTATTTTTGTAATACAACATCTGCAGCGTTTACAGTAACACTCCCAGCAACCCCAACACGTGGTCAGTTTGTAGTCATTGTTGACTATGCTGGAACTGCGGGAACAAATGCGATAACCGTAGGAAACAACGGATCAAATATAAATGGCACAAGTGCAAACGTAGTAATTAACACAAACCGTACTGGAATAACTTTTACATACATAGATTCAACACAAGGATGGCTTTCAACAAGTAATGTATATTCAGGCAACCCTCCTATTAAACCTCCTTATACTGCTTCTTATCTTGTTGTAGCGGGTGGTGGTGGAGATGGAGCAGGTTATGGTGGTGCTGGTGGAGCAGGTGGTTTATTATCAGGAACTAATACTTTAACTGCTGGCGCAGTTTACACTGCTGTTGTTGGCGGCGGCGGTGCTACAAGTACTCAAGGAACTGGATCAACATTTAGCGGAACTGGAATAACAACATTAACCGCTGTAGGTGGTGGATTTGGTGGTGGAGGTCCTAGTGCTACTGCTGGCGGCTCTGGTGGCTCTGGTGGTGGAGGAGCTTATGGAGGTCCCTATGCTGGCGGTGCTGGAACACCTGGTCAAGGTAATAACGGTGGAACATCATCAAATCCAGGTGCAACAGGCGGATCTGGTGGTGGAGGTGCAGGAGGTACAGGATTTAGTCCATCAGGAGCTACGGGTGGAGCTGGCGGATTAGGAAGTGCATCTTCTATTACAGGAACTCCAGCAACATATGCTGGTGGTGGTGGCGGAATGGGTCGTCTTCCTAGTGCAGGTGGAATAGGTGGTCCAGGAACTCCAGGAGTTTCAGGCGGTAATGGAGGAGCTTCTGTTACAGGTACAGCAGGAGTTGCTAATACAGGTGGTGGAGCTGGAGGTGGTGGATCAGGATCAAATGGTGGCTCAGGCGTTGTAATTATTTCAGTCCCAACTGCATCATATTCTGGTACCACAACAGGCTTACCAACAGTGACAACAAGCGGTAGCAATACTATAATTAAGTGGACTTCAGGTTCAGGAACTTACACAGCATAGGATATAATTATGGCAAAGATGACTATAGAAGAATTAATTAAAGAATTCACGAACGAGCAAGGTTTTCAATTTGGTATTGACATTGTGATGAAGTCATTACGACCAGGTGCGTTATATGGCTTATCAGCCTCTGGAGGTACTTTTGAAATCGTATCGTGGGACGAGACTAACGAATTACCACCACCATCATCACAAGAAATACGAGATGAATATATTCGTCACCAAACGATTCGTGAATTTATAGATATGTTAGAAGCAAATAAGAAAAACAAAAAATCAAAGATTAGGAAAGCTGCTTAATGGCAATCACAATTGACGCTATCAATGGTATTACCCAAGCAGGCTGGACAACAGCAGGAAGACCTGCATCACCTAGTGCTGGCCAAGTTGGATTTAATACGACTTTAAATGCCTTTGAACAATATAATGGTTCAGGTTTGGCTACGATTGCATCATGGACAACAGCAAATAGACCCGTAACACCCGTAGCTGGATTTAGTGGATACAACACATCACTCAGTGCTTTTGAGTTTTATAATGGCAGTACTTGGGTTGGGTTTAATTCTAGTATTTTATCTTACACCGCTAGCTATGTAATTGTAGCAGGAGGTGGTGGCGGAGGTGGTAATGGTGGTGCTGGAGGTGGAGCTGGCGGATTATTATCAGGCACATTTACTGCAACTTATCAATCAGGAACTATATACACAGCAACTATAGGCGCAGGCGGTGCAGCTACAGGATCTTATACAACTGCAGGTAATTCAGGAAATACTTCTTCATTAACAGGAATAACATCTGCTACAGGTGGAGGAGGTGGAGGAGGTGGAACTTCCCCCTCTGGATATCCAGGTATTGCAGGTGGTTATGGTGGCGGAGGTGCTTCAAATGGAACATGGCCTGGTGGTGCTGGTACTCCTGGTCAAGGAAATAATGGTGGTGCTGGTGGAAGTGGCGCTCCTAATTATACAGCTGGCGGTGGCGGTGGAGCTGGCGGTGTAGGTGGTACTTATTCAGGAACTATAGCAGGTGCTGGTGGATTAGGATCTGCTACATCAATTACAGGAACTCCCGCTACTTACGCTGGTGGAGGTGGGGGTGGGTGTTATAATGCACCATCAACAAACTTTGGTTTAGGCGGTCCAGGAACTCCAGGAGTTAGTGGAGGTAATGGCTCTGGGGGATCTGGAGTAGCAGGAAATTCTGGAGTGACTAATACTGGTGGTGGCGGTGGTGGCGGATCTGCTGCTAATGGAAATACAAGCGGTGGAGGTTCAGGTGTTGTTATTTTATCTGTACCAACAGCATATTATACAGGCACAGTTACAGGAACATATACAACAGGAACAAACGGATCTAACACTTGGATTAAGTGGACAGCTTCAGGAACATATACAGCTTAGGAGAATTAAATGGCGATTTCAATTAACGGTACCAACGGTATAACCAACGCAACATGGACAACTGCAGGCCGTCCTACATCACCTGCTACAGGTCAAACAGGTTGGAATACTACACTTAATTCTTACGAGACATATAACGGTACTGGCTGGACAACAACAGCTTCATGGACAACTGCTAATCGCCCTGTGACACCAAGTGCAGGATACTCAGGATATAACACAACATTAGCTGCGTTTGAATTTTATAATGGCTCATCTTGGGTTTCTATTAACTCTAATTATGTTATTTATACGGCTTCATATCTTGTTGTCGCTGGAGGTGGATCTGGGGGTTATCAGATAGGATCAGGCGGCGGCGGTGGGGCAGGGGGATATATAACAGGTACAACAACATTACAAGTTGGGACAGTATATACAGCGGTAGTAGGAGGAGGTGGAGCCTCAACTGCAGCTCCAGGTAATGGCAGTGTTGGAACAAGTTCAACTTTTACAGGGCTTACAACAGCTAGTGGGGGTGGCTATGGTGGAGCTAATTCTGCTGGTGGATCTGGCGGGTCTGGTGGTGGTGGATCGTCTAATGCTTCTCCATCTGGAACTGGACCTGCTGGATCAGGCACCCCAGGACAAGGAAATAATGGTGGCACTGGTTCTTCTGCTGCTGGTAATAATGCTGGAGGTGGTGGAGGTGGTTCTGGAGGTGTAGGTGGTAATGGAGTTCAAAGTACTAATGGTGGTGCGGGTGGTTTAGGTACTGCGTCATCAATTACTGGTACGCCAGCAACTTATGCTGGTGGCGGTGGTGGGTCTTATCAAGCAGCATCCCCAATAGCTATTGGTGGTCCTGGTACACCAGGTGTTTCAGGCGGTAATGGAGGAAATGCTCCAGCTGGAACAGCAACAGCAGGAGTTACTAATACAGGTGGCGGCGGTGGTGGATCTTATAATTCACCTAGTGGCACTGGAGGTTCAGGCGTTGTTATTCTTTCTGTGCCGACAACATATTATTCTGGTACAACTACAGGTTCACCAACCGTGACAACCTCAGGAAGTAATACTATAATTAAATGGACCAGCGGTTCTGGTACATACACAGCTTAACAATTTTTAAATAAGGAGAAGTAAATTGAGTCATTTCGCAAAAGTAACAGATGGAAAAGTAACACAAGTAATCGTAGCAGAAAAGGAGTTCTTTGATACTTATGTAGACAATACTCCTGGAGAATTTATTCAAACATCATATAACACTCGTGGTGGCGTACACTATGGTCAAAATGGTAACCCAGATGGCGGTGTCGCTTTAAGAGGCAACTATGCTGGTATTGGTTATACATACGACAGAACTAATGACGTATTCTATGCACCACAACCATACCCAAGCTGGACTATCAAAAGCCCTAATTGGACATGGGAAGCACCAGTAGCTATGCCTACAGACGGTAAACAATACTCATGGGATGAAGCAACAAAGAACTGGGTAGAAGTAGTAGCTAAATAATGCTTAATTCTACTAAAGCAGGTTTACTGCTAATAGGACTACTTCATCTACAAAATGGAGTTCCAGCAGAATTACCTAATTCAAAACTTACACCAGGCTATATGCGTGATGTCTCTGTGCGTGAATTATGCACAACAAGCACTTCATTAGTCCGTAATGTACCAGAGTCTTTAAAACAAAAAATATTCCATAATTATGGGATGAATAGTAATGATAGAAGTGTGTGCAAAGAAGGTTATGAAATAGACCATTTAGTTTCACTTGAGTTAGGTGGTGCTAATGATGAACGTAATCTTTGGCCACAAAGTTACTGTGGTTCAAACAATGCTCATGATAAAGATAAGTTAGAAAACGAATTACATAGAAGAATATGTAAAGGCCAGATGAATATCATAGATGCTCAGATGTGTATTAAAACAGATTGGGTTATGTGCTATTTAAAAACATTTAATAAATAGGAGATGTATATGAAAACTAAACTAGCACAAATTTGGGATTTTATTAAAGCAGTTGCTTTATGGTCATTTAAAGTAGTGCTTCGTGGCCTTAAAGTATTAGTTGAAGAAACTATTTTAGTACTACAAAAACTAGATGCAGTATTAACTAAAGACGCACAATAATGTTTACAGGTACTATTTTAAATTTAATTTTGCCCGCATTAGTTCCAGCATTTACAGATGGAGTTAGAGGTTTAATTGCTAAAATTACTGGCGGTGCTGGTGGTCAACCTCAAAATGTACAAGAACGTATTCAGTTAATGGAAGCTGAAGCACAAAAATTACAAGCATTAGCAGCGTTAGATAATCCTAATATGGGTCAACCATCACAATGGATTGTAGATTTAAGAGCTTGCTATAGATATATTATAATCAGTTCAATATTTATTTTCACAGGAGTTGTATGTTTTTTCCCGCAAATCGTAGGAGTTAGTGTAGTTTCTGTACTATTAGACATGACAGGTGCATGCATGAGCTTTGTTATTGGCGAAAGAATGTATTTAAGTTTAAAGAAGTGATAAATGAAAGCTTCTCAAAATGCTATTAACCTTATTAAACAATTTGAAGGTTGTCGTTATAGCCCCTATCGTGATAGTGTTGGGCTTTGGACTGTTGGTTACGGTCATCTTATTGGGAACGGCAAATCGCTTCCATCTGGCGATAATAGAGTTTTTACACAAGATGAAATAGATGCTTTTTTGGTTAATGATTTAACTCGTACTGAATCGGGCATTAATATGCTTGTTAGAGTGCAAATTAACCAAAATCAATTTGATGCATTATGCTCATTTTGTTATAACTTAGGTATAGGTACTTTCCAAAAAAGCACATTACTTAAAGATATAAACGCATCTTTATGGGATGCAGCAGCAAATGATTTATTAAAGTTCCACTTTGCAGGTGGAGTTTCACAACCTGGTTTAGTCAAAAGAAGACAAGCCGAACATGACTTATTTATAAAAGTATAATATGCCATTACAAAAACTAACTTACAGACCAGGATTAAACCGTGAAGGAACTAACTACTCCAATGAAGGTGGTTTCTATGATGGCGATAAAATTCGTTTTCGTTCAGGCCAAGCTGAAAAAATTGGTGGATGGATTCAAGTAGCCTCTGCTACATTCTTAGGTATTTGCCGATCATTATGGAGCTGGCTAGACCTTACAGGACTCAATAGCTTTATTGGACTAGGTACAACATTAAAGTATTACATTTACTTTGGTGGTGCTTATTTTGATATTACACCTATCATTCAAACAGATACTTTATCTAATCCATTTAAAACAGCATTCTCTACTTTAAATGGTGGTATTTCAGCATCTGCTACATCTCTAACCTTAACTTCTGGCACATCTTTCCTAGCGCAAGGGTTAATTCAAATTGGCACAGAACAAATTCGTTATACATCTGTGGCTGGTAATGTATTAAGCGGATTGACTCGTGGTGTCAATGGCACGACAGCAGCATCTCATTTAACTGGTGCCAATGTAGGTTGTGCAACAATTACAGTTACCGATTCAAGCTACAATCCTGCAGCAGGTGATTATATTATTATGGGCGGAACTTATACTGTAGGAGGAGTTACATTAAGTGGAGAATATGTAGTCACATTTAATCCATCACTTACAACTTATACATTTGATGCTACTGTATTTTCAACATCAGCAACTACAGGGGGTGGAACAGTTGTTATTAAATATGAATATCCATCTGGCTCTAATAATCAAATTGCTGGTTCTGGTTGGGGTGCTGGTACTTATGGTGGTGCAACTGCACTTACAAATACAACTTTAACTAATCCGTTTTCAACAATCAATGGTAGTTCTACTATAACAGTTACACAAACAGCACATGGATTAACAACTGGTCAATGGGTTAATTTCTCATTAGTCAGTTCAGCAGTATCTGGTATTCAAGCAGTTGTTTTACAACAAGACTTTCAAGTCACTGTAATAGGAGCTAATACTTATACTATTTCTACAATATTTGGTAGCCAAACATATACAGCAAATGCTACAGCATCAGGCTTAGGTGGTATTTGTACAGTCAATATTCCAGTAAATCCTAATCGTGCATGGAACACAGCTTACACATCTAGCACATCAAATCAAATTAGACTTTGGACTAACGATAACTATGGTTCAGATCTAGTGATTGCACCTCGTGGTGGACCAATATTTTATTGGCAAGATTCTTTAGGCCTTACTGTAAGAGCATCATTATTATCATCATTAGCTAACTCATCTCAATTGCAAGCTACAACAGCATCTTTTGGGTCTGGTGTTACAACAATTACAGTGACAGATGCTACCAATATACTACCCTATGCTTATATAACTGGAACAAATATAGCAGCAGGTACATATGTCACAAATGCATATATACAAGGATCAACCTCAGTACCTATTTCAGCAGCAACTACGGGCATAAATGATGCTAATCCTTATTCATTTTCATACGCTGGATCTTTTGTACCTACAGAAACTAATCAAGTATTTACATCATCTATTCAACAATTTATTATTGCTTTAGGTGCCAACCCATATAATCCAACCAATCCAGCTACAGCATTTGATCCTATGTTAGTGAGATGGTCAGATCAAGCTAATCCATATCAATGGGTTCCACAAGTGACAAACCAATCAGGTGAGTTTGCTTTAACCAATGGTTCATTTATTATGTGTGGTCAAGCAACCCGTCAAGAAAACTTAATATGGACTAATTCATGCCTATATTCAATGCAATATGTAGGCTATCCGTATGTTTGGTCATTCCAAGTGTTAATGGATAATATATCTATCATGAGTCCTAATTCAGCAGTGACAGTCAATAATGTGACTTACTGGATGGGTAATGATAAGTTCTATATGTATACTGGTGTGGTTCAAACTTTACCTTGCTCATTAAGACAATACATATTTGATGACTTAAATAGAAGCCAAGCATTCCAAGTGTTTGCAGGTGCTAATGAAGCTTACAATGAAGTATGGTGGTTCTATTGCTCACAAAACTCTAATACAGTAGATAAATATGTCATTTACAATTACCTAGATAAAGTATGGTCATATGGCACTATGGCTCGTACAGCATGGTTACAATATGGTATTAATTCATACCCTATTGCAGCAGATTATAATTCAAGACTTTTATATCATGAGGTAGGCAATGATGATGTTTCTACAGCAAATCCACAACCTATTACAGCGTATGTACAATCTTCTGATTTTGGTATTGATGCTGGCGACCATCTTGGTTTTGTATGGCGTGTGTTGCCTGATGTCAATTTTAATGGTTCAACCGTTAATAATCCAAGCGTTACAATGACGCTTTATAGTAAAGCTAATTCAGGTGCATCTCCCATTCAAGGCGATATAGATACAGTGACAAGTGGTCAAAACTATACCTCAATATCTGAATATACAGTTCAGACATTTGATGGACAAGTCTATACTAGAGTGCGTGGAAGACAATTAAGCTTTAAAATTCAATCTACAGGATTAGGTGTTGCTTGGCAATTAGGTATACCAAGAATAGATGTTAAGCCAGCAGGAAGAAGATAATGGCTTTTAATAATACACTTATTCCACCAAAATCACCTAATCTTCCTATTGCTGCATCTCAATACAGCCAACAATATACGGATGAATTTACTAATACTTTAAGGCTTTATTTTAATCAAATAGACAGCTTTAATAGAGCTATACTTATTCCAAATTATGGAACTACATCCCATAGACCTAATACTGGATTAGTGATTGGTCAAACTTATTTTGATACAACATTAAATATTCCTATTTGGTACAATGGAAGTCACTGGGTAAATGCTAGTGGCACAACAGTTTGAGACAAATATATGGTAAAATACATGAAAATAACCCTATCTAAAGCGAGTCCGTTATGAGCCTTCATCACATAGCTAAACACCTAGAATCTCAAGGTCGTGGTCCAGATACCATGTTGGTTCATATGGCTCCGAATGAAGTTCATGCTTTAAATGAATTTGCCAAAGCTAACGGTACACATCTTACAATTAATCCAAAAACAGGTCTTCCAGAAGCTGGTTTATTATCTACACTTTTAGGTGCTGGTTTAGCAGCATTTACTGGCTGGGATCCAATGATGATTGCGGCTGGTGTTGGTGTAGCCGATGCAGCGCTAACTGGATCTTTAGGTCAAGGCTTAATGGCTGGTTTAGGTGCATGGGGTGGTGCTGGTATGGCTGGTAATATTAGTAGATTAGCAGGTGCTGATGCCATTAAAAATGCAAGTGATGTTACAAACATTTCAGATTTAACTACAAATGCTGCTGCAAATGTACCCAATCCTACTATTAGCACAAATATTGGTATGGGTGGCGCTGGTAATATGGTTGATACTACAGGTGGTTTATCAAATATTGGTCAAGTGGGAACTCAAGCTGCTGGCCCAGTGATGCCTGGAGCTGTAAATCCAACTGGCACCATTAGCGCACAAGATATGTACAATGCAAATAATGCAAACCAAGCAAATCAAATTGCAAGTAAAATAACTCCACAAAGTACATCTAATATGGGTCAAAACTTTAATAATTTTACAAGCGGTGTAGACCAGTTTGTAAGTCATCCATTTGATTCTGTAAAACAAATGTGGAATATGCCAGCTACAGATAATTTACCAAGTGGTAAAACATCATTAATTTCTACTGGATTAACAGCTGCACCATATATTATAAAAGCTTTGCAACCATCCCCATATGTTCCACCCACAGCACAACCTAATCCATTTGGCTTAAAAACATTAGCATCTCAATTTCAAGGATATAATCCACAAGGTGGCAGTCCTTATTTCCAAGCTCAATATCGCAATTATCAAACTAATCCATATACTACTTATGCAGCAAAAGGTGGGTTGCAAAATGTACCTAAATATGCTGCAGGAGATTTTATTAAGCTTGGCAACACTTTATTAAATCAAAAATATAAAGAAGCTCCTATTACACCTACTGATCCAGGTTATGGTTATAGCCTACAAGCAAATGCAATGGGTATTATGCCTTATCCAAAAGATACAGATAGCATTCCAGCGGATAAGATGGCAGCTCAAATTTTAAACTCAGCTAAATCTTTAGGTAAGGTTGCTTCAACAGCAATGAAGTCTCCATTACAATCACAAGACCCAGCTGCTTCATCTATCGCATCTATTCAATCTGAAACGCCAGCTACAACAGTTAAAGAAGGCGGCTTATTAGGATATGCTGGAGGTGGATTAGGTACATTAGGAGGCTATTCAGATGGTGGTAGATTACTTAAAGGACCTGGAGATGGTGTTAGTGATTCTATCCCTGCTTCTATTGGCCATAGACAACCCGCAAGATTAGCTGAAGGTGAGTTTGTAATTCCAGCAAGAATTGTATCTGAATTAGGTAACGGTTCAACAGATGCTGGGGCTAAACGACTTTACGCTATGATGGATCGCATTAAAGCTAAACGTGCTAAAACAAAAGATATTGCAGCTGATTCTAAGACATATAATTATTTACCAGCATGATCATATACGAAGATATAGACATGCGTGATATATTTGACGAATTAAAACTCGTCATACCGCAACATTATGAAGAACTTTGTGTTACAAAAGAATTTGAATTAGATCCAGACTGGGATATGTTTGCACGTTGTGCTGAAGCTGGAACGCTAAGAACTATAACAGTTAGAAATGATGGTGAGTTAATTGGTTATATGATATTTTTTATTAACCCTCATCCCCATTATAGACAATGTAAAACTGCATTTGAAGATTTATACTATGTAAAACCAGAATATCGTAAAGGTCGTATCGGTATTAAGATGTTTCAATATGCAGAACAAGCATTGAAAAGAATAGGTGTGAATAGAATTATATTTGGTACTAAAGTGCATTTAGATAATTCAAAATTGTTTGAGTATTTAGGATATAAGCACACAGATAAAGTGTTTTCAAAAATTATACAAAAATAAGGCTACATATGTTTAATCATAAATTTAATAGTATTTTAAAGCATCCTGGTTATAACTTTGGTGGCGGATCTCCACCAGCTCCAGCGCCTACATCAAATACTTCTTATACTACTAACATACCAGATTATGCTCAACCATATGTTGAGAATATGCTTAATGCAGCACAAACTCAAATCTATACACCTGGCATGACTGGATTCCAGCCTTATGTTCCATATAGTTCTAACCCATTAGATTACATTGCAGCACCATCTCCTATGCAACAACAAGCATATACTACAGCAGCTAATATGCAAGTGCCAGGTCAATATGGTATGGCTACTTTAGGTACGTTAGGTGGTATGGCTGGTTTAGGCAATGTTCAAACTGGCATGGGTAATCTTGGTGCTAACTATGCAGCTCAAGCTACAAACCCATATGCTACACAAGCATATATGAATCCTTATATTCAAGCCTCATTAGCACCACAATTAGCATTAGCTAATCAACAATATGGTATTGCGGGTCAACAAGAACAAAGTCAAGCAGCACAACAAGGTGCGTTTGGTGGTTCTCGTGAAGCATTAATGAATGCACAAAATAGACAAAATCAAATGCTTGCTCAAAATCAATTAATTGGTCAAGGTTATAACAATGCATTTAATCAAGCACAACAAGCTCAACAATTTGGTGCTAATTTAGGGCTTCAAGGTCTTCAAGGTCAACTTGCAGCAAGCCAAGCATACATGGGCGGTGCAAATCAATTAGGTGCATTAGGTGGCGCACAACTTGCAGCTCAACAAGGTATTGCAAACCAACAAAATACATTTGGTCAGCAACAACAAACACAACAACAAAATGCAATCAACCAAGCTGTTCAAAACTATGCAACAGCTCAACAATACCCATTTATGCAACTTGGTTTACTCAATTCTATGTTACGTGGTTTACCAATGCAACAATCTTCTACACAAATGTACCAAGCACCTCCAAACCCACTTACACAATTGGCTGGTCTTGGTGCTACAGCATATGGCTTAAGCAAAAAAGATGGTGGTGTGATTAAAGCTGCTGGTGGTCTTCCTATGAGTATGATGAGTGATCAACAACTTGATGGTATTAAAAAAAGCCCTTCTTCATCTACTATAGCTAAAATTATTGCAGATGGTGATATTAGAAATCATGCATATCTTGAATCTAATCCACAAGCAAAACAAGTATTTGCTCAGCCATTACCAATGCCACAAACTCCAATGCCTAATCCACAACAAATGGCTATGGCCCCACAAAACAGAACTGGTTTAGGTGCAGTCGGTACAGGCAATATGGTTCCACCAGTCGGTGCAGCAGGTGGTGGCTTATTAGCATTCGTAGGTGGTGGCGATACTGCAACTGATGGAACATTAGTGCCTCCTCCAGGTTCTGATCAATCAACAACAGATCAATTCTCAATGGCTAACATTCCTAGAGATAAAAAAGGTGATAC
>Ga0208386_1000228_pt1 | contig 17404 bp, 18 predicted proteins | sample CryBogCBH16Oct07_FD_185510 | JGI IMG/M metagenome (GOLD analysis project Ga0208386, IMG submission 185510) | Freshwater microbial communities from Crystal Bog, Wisconsin, USA - CBH16Oct07 (SPAdes) | ecosystem: Environmental > Aquatic > Freshwater > Lake | place: Crystal Bog, Wisconsin, USA...
CTGGCGCCAGCCAAATATAGTCAAGACCTGAGGAGGCAGCAGAGCCAAATATCCATGAAGCGTGCGCGAACGCCTTGCGGCGCACTACCGCTGTATCTGTATCAGATACATAACGGACAATCCAACCCTTAGAGAATATATATTCTGCAACCGATTCCGCCCATTCGCGCGTACAGACGGCATCATGGTCGTCATCAACGCAAAACACCGCGACAGGTAACTCAGGCACCTCTTCTACCGGCTCAATTAGTTCACGGAGTAGCATAATATCTTCTGCGGATACAAGTGAATGGTCGGATGATGGTGGTAGAGCCCATACATCCTCGGAATAATAGTTCATATCATCCATCATTGGCACAAGTGTAATATTTCCCTTTTCGGCAGACGACCAGACACAGTCGCGCAAAAATGGTGTAATATCACGTAATTGTGGAACTAGAAATTCGGGCACAGCAAGATTACACGACTTGAGTAATCGCCGAATTGTTAGAACCTTAGGCAAGTAATGTAAAATCCACTGACTGAGTGTTGTTTTACACGCATCGGAAATAGGAATAGAAATAATGGACGGCACGTGAATCGACGGCATCATATGACTTACGCGCGCAGATTCCCACGCACTAGTCCATTCCTTGTGCGCACCAACAAAAATATCATTAAAGGAACTAATGAGTCCTTGGCAATTGATAAATGTACCCCCCTTAAAATGATACAATGGTAAAGAATTCGCAGTTGGAGTATACATATTTTGTTCGCCCGCCTGAAAATTAAAAAGGTCGTCAGAATCGGGGTCGGCAGTATGCTTCAACATAGTACAAATTACTTTAGCAGATTCATCGTGGACCGCAAGGATTGAACGTGGAAATGATTTGCGAAACGCGGTACGATTCCACATAGAATTCATATCTACCGGTAACTTTCCTACCTCAGATAAATCCTTACACACTTTCATAGATTGAATAGGAGTAGGGTCAATATATAGAAACGCAGGACGGTAAAGTATATCTTTTGGCTCGTAATCACGAATGTTTGAGTTATGCAGATGCATTGTTTTAATCGAATAGGCAGGATTGACTACAAGAAATTTATGTTTTAGCATGACAATCGTAATTGTATTATCGCAACCAGATTGACCGAATGGAAAGCCGAATTCTTCTTGCGTCGGTGTAAAATCCATGGAATCACGTGCCAAAATCCACGTATCTTGTGAATCCGCACGCGGTCCAAAGATATAAGGCTCTTTACCCGCGCCCACCCCCTTGTCCTCCCACCGCAGAAGCGCTAAAAAGAGCCTTTTCTCGGCAAGAGAAATCTTCCATAAATACGATAGCGTCTCATTGAACCAAATATCAGAGTTTGCGAAAATAACAAATGCGCCTGCCGGCACCTTTTCCTGAATCGCCTTAAACACATCGTAGTACGTTAATCGTGCGCCGATCACAACCGATGTAAGTTTGGGCGAAACCGGTAGATCGCTATACTCTTCCTCGTTGAGAAGTAATATATTATCAATCCAAGGACACTCAATATTCTTTTTGAGACATAGGCGAATCTCGCGCGCACGACGTTGTGTTGGATGATGAAAATATTGTTGAATGAGCCAGGTTTGCGGAATCACACTATCGGCTGCATCAACAGGAACCTGTGATAACCGCGCCCCATTGAGTGCCCGCGCCCAGGCATCATACATAATACGTGTGCCAAGGTCAAGTGCATCCCGTTCAACCGCCGATGACCATACAACAACGTTCATACGTAGTAAGTGCGCAAGAGCTATAATAATTTTTTCGGATGACGAATCCGCAACTCGAATCGGCTCGCCTAGGTAAGGATAATTGTCGTGTAGCTCTTCAATTGGCAATGTGTGGACCCAACGGAATCCACGCGCATCAAGGGCGTCAATAACACTATTTGGAGCAAGTAGCAGACACTCTGATTTGTTCGAAAGCACAGACGGCAAAACATCCATCCACGCATCCAAATTCGCATCGGTATTTAATAGAATCGCCACAAGCGCATCGGCACCCACAATCTCTACTGCTTCAGGCTCAGTAACAACGCAGTGCCATCGCCTCCAGCGCTCACTTTTCGCAAACGACGATCGTGCCCATAGAAGGGTCTTACGATCCGAACCAATCTGTGATTCGAAGCGTAGAATACGAATAGGTTTTCCATTCAGGGGGTGACGCGCCTCCATATGTCAACTTAATTTATTTACAATGCGACGTCTTTAACCCTCCTCAAACATGTATAAGGTAAACAACGCCTACTTTCGCAATCACATCCATCAGCGCATAGGCAATGGTTGTATACTTCTTTTCCACCAACGCATTCTCCTGTAACCAATAGACAATAGGATATAATGACCATACCGCCAATGTCAAATAAACTGCACTCTTATTTTTTGTTTGCTGTAATAGGATTCCTATAATAGGTAGGAACGCAAGCATACCAAGGGCAAAATATCCTTTCGATTCCAATGGGTTCTTTGTCTTTGTACCAAGATAACCGGCAAGAATCATCAAAATATCACAGGCGACCATCGGTAAAATAACCTCAGCAGACACATCATTTGCGTAAAGAAGTGCTGCAAGTATTAGAGGGGTTGTTAGAAGCCAGTCACTATGCCGCCAACGGTCGGACTCTTCGGGGTGAGCCATCATTTGTGAATAAGCAATACAGGCAATAGTAGGAATAATAGAAAGGGCAGGAGATGCTGAAAATGCGGTAATGACAGATACAATAAAAAAGATTGTAAAAGCCGAGGACACCGCAATAGTATCCCATGCACCCCCTTGGTGAATTTTTTGACCGATAAAAAATCCAGGAATGATGATGCGGGGAGCAATAGCAGAGATTGCCGAACCCATTTACAACTACGTGTTATTTTTATCTAATAATATGCGTTACCATAGGCATAAGAAGCATTTGTAGGTTCTCCTACAACATACGTCGCAAAGACGGATGATACAGTACCGGTTCCAACTGGATATCCTCCATCTGGCATAATAATTACGGCATTGCTTTGGGTGTATGGATAAGGACCGAACGTTTGGACCAGAACACTGCTTATATAGACATTAATATTAATAAACGAATTAAATCCGTTGACAAATGTACTAAATAAATAGTATTGCCAACTGATGTTGAGGGGTGTTAATGTTGAATATATATGTTCATTTAATGGGTCAAGTCCTGAATTATCGTCAACCGAAGCGACTTGGGCGTTATATGTATTTTGGTAAGGCCATATATTGGTCAAACTTGTATAGACACTGCTATTATAAATACTATAGATATATTCCATCTTATATGCACTATCTGCGAGCATAGGAAAATTTGAAAACTGTGGATTGTTAATAATTCCCCATTGGTTGAAATCGAATGCGAGCAAATTATTATTTTGGGTATATGCTTGCGTATTAGTACTAACGTCAATCAAAATGACTCCTTGCTGTAAAGCCACACTGTTAAGAGAATTTGGATTAAATGTTACACGGAAGGTACTACCTGGCAAATCTATAATATTATTGATTTGAACTACAAAATTATAATTTTGTGAAAAATTTAAATAGGCGGTGAAATTATTGGAATTTAATTGTATAACCTGTACCGAATTTATAGTCGACACAATGGCACTCGCATTTGCGCTAATTGTTGATATTTCACCCGATAAAGTGTATAATCCAGATGATACCTGACCTGATAAGGTTGATAATGACGTTGATATTTCACCAGATAATGTATATAAGGCATTATAAATACTAGATGTAACAACTGCGTCGACGACCGCCGTTTGGGTTGATAAGGCACTTGATAGATAATATACGTACGCAGTATTTGTACTGTTTATTAAATTGACAGTATACTGTTCTAATTCTACAAATGACGAATAGATACCTTCAAGAATACTACTTGTCGTTACAACCGCCAACTGTGTACTAAGGCTAATAATATTAAGTGTATTTGCATTTGTTGACGCAACAAGGCAACTTATATCGTACTCATAAATTGTAGAAAAATTCGATAAATATAATTGTGTAGAGGTCAACTCACCTGATAAAGATATAATGGTACTATTGACTGAATAAATATTTGTTGAAAAAATAGTACTGGCTATAATTGCTGTACCCGTTGTCGATAATAATCTAAAATCATTTTCGAGTGTAGTTAAGCGACCATCGTCCGCATATAAGACATAATTAATTGTACTTATTGAGGCTAAAAAGCTATCTGATGTGCTTAATAAATTACTATTGATTGACATGCTAAATGTATTAAATGTATCAACAGATACCATATTTGTTGAAATAGTGGAGAGCTGTACTGCCGTCCATTGTACTGTAGAATATAATCCATAATTTAGAAGATCTATAATATAATTATTTGTAGAATTAATTCCAATACCGATGCCTGTACTCATTGTTGAAAGCCATAACTGTGTAGATGAATAGAGTTGACTGACGGCACTATTATAAGAAGATACATTTGCTAAACTATTGACTGTACTTACACATACATTGAGCGTACTTTGATAATACGAGTTAAGTTGGACTTGAAACGAATTTGCGGTCGACAAAAACGCGGCATTTAAGCCAGTCGATTGTGTCAATAAGAAATCTTGATAGTAAAATACAGTGCTAAATGATGAATAGGTATAATACTCTAAAGTACTAAGTTCTTGTACTACACCATTACCATAGGTATCACTCACTAATGTACTTAAATCAACATATGTACTAACAATAGCATCGCCTACTGATGTACTCAATGCTGCGAGTGCTGTAGGATTTACACTATTGGACCAATACGTCTGACCTTGACCGTTGGCATAGAGTGTGTATAATGACGAAATGGGTACATTTCCACCGGCTCGAAAACTGAGTTGCTGGAGCAGCAACGAATTTAAATTTGCTCCCGTAGCATAAGCCATCCTACCGTTATAAGGCATTTTTCCCTGCCGTATGAATACGCAGCATCTAAAAACAAGTTATAAAGTAAGAGTACAATGTCAAATTCAGGAGGACTTCTCCAATTGGTTGCCACCGGACGTCAAGACATCTATCTTTCCGGTAATCCGCAGACTACATTTTTTAAACAAGTATATCGGCGCTATACAAATTTCAGCATAGAGACTCAGCGTATCCCATTTGATTCGGCGGTCGATTTTGGTAAACTTATTACGGTGACGGTTCCACGAACGGGAGACCTCCTATCGCAGGTGTATTTACAGATTAATCTACCACAAATCACGCCGGCGGGACCGCAACCGTACCCTCAAGGTGTTGTGACCGAACAGCCTACGGATTATTCGCAGATTGTAAACTCAGTCAGTTGGGTCAATGGTGTCGGTTACGCAATGATTGATTACATTAGTATTTGGATAGGTCAGCAGGAGGTGGATCGTCATTATGGTGAATGGATGTATCTCTGGACGCAGTTAACTACACCGGGGTCAAAGAAAGATGGTATTTACTTTATGACAGGAACACAGGAAGTCTATAACGACCAGTCGCAATCGGGTCCATTAAATCTTATAGTTCCACTCGACTTCTGGTTTTGTAAGAATCCAGGTCTCGCATTACCACTTATTGCACTCCAGGCGACACCGGTACGCTTTTACTTAAAACTCAAAAATGGTAACGATATGGTCTTCAGTAACAGCTTAGAAAACGCAGTTCTGACAAATAATCCCAATTGCCCTTCTACATTAACATCTACGCCGGTTGTTATTACGGATATGGTAATGTGGGGCGATTATATCTATTTAGATACGGAAGAGCGTCGTCGCTTTGTTAGCTCACGCCACGAGTATCTAATAGAACAGGTACAACAACAAAAGCGTTATAGTATTCCGCTGAATACAACTCGTATTTCGGTCCCCCTGGTCTTTAACAATCCGATTAAAGAAATGGTATGGGTTGTGAATGAGGATCGTATGCTCCAGGCACACGAGTGGTTTAATTACGGTAGCCGTATGTTGAACGAGATTGGTATTCCTAACTTAGATATTATTGCTAAGGCACTTCTACAGTTTGACGGCTATGACCGATTTGAGGAGCAAGCCGCGCAGTATTTCCGTCTAATGCAGCCTTGGCAACGTCATACAGCCATTCCCAATGATTTCATTTATGTATATTCTTTCAGTTTAGCCCCGGAGGCAGAGCAACCTATGGGTACTTGTAACGGCAGTCGCCTTGATTCTATTGTATTACAGCTAACAATGAACCCACAAGTCAAATCGTATCCAGCAGGCGTTACTACCTATGCGACGAATTACAATGTGCTGCGTATTGTTGCCGGTTTGGGCGGCGTTCTATTCACTGTATAAATTATGATAAAAACCTTTAGAGATGTCGTCCACTGGTCTGCCGGCACCACCGTTCCCACCGGCGCCACCGGTCCCACCAGCGCCACCGGTCCCACCAGCACCACCTACGCCACCGGATCCTACATTCTCGCCGTCAGGCAACGGTACAACGTATAGTGGAGGAAAAACGCCGCACCATATATCCGATATTGATACATGGAAACACGCGGATAGAAATTATTTTGTCTTTGTGATTCTTTCCGTGTTATTTGGATTACTTGGCATGGACCATTTTTATTTACGTAGTTTTCATACTGGTATGATGAAAATACTTCTTAATGCGTGTACGTTTGGACTATGGCATTATTGGGATTTAATACAGATTGTGTACGATGGTAGAAAGATACGAGAAGAAGGTCTCACCACGCCGTTTGATTGGATGTGCGGTATTGGTAGAGGTGTATTTACATCTGCGAAAACCGATGAAGATCCTAAAAAATATGTAGCAGAAAAGTCATATCTTCTCTATGCATTCCTGGCGGTCTTTTTCGGATTTTTGGGAGCGGACAAATTTTATATGGGTGAGACCTGGCAAGGTATAGCAAAACTCCTCAGCGTTTTTAATATTTTTCTATTCCTCTTTGGATTTATATGGGTTGTTTGGGATTCCGTACACGCATTATTTATGACAAAGAGCATATTAGAAAATGGTATTTCTGCTCCTTTGCCGTATAATTTATTCTTCAAGACGCCAATTGATGGCAAACAGTTTTTAGTGAATCGGTTAGTTGACCCTGACCATCCATTGCCAGGATTCTTTGATAATCTACCAGTCATATCTATACCGCAGATATCATATAGTGGAATGTATAAAGACATTATAGCGCCTTTGATGTCACCGGCGGTGGTGGCAGCGCTCCATATGAAGACCCCTGAATTACCTGATCCTCCTACGATGCCTGGAATGGCGAAGTACGGACTTCCTAAAGAAGTAACAGGGGTCCCGAGTGTTGGTTTAGGTATTCCAGTCTCACAAACACAACCAGCAGCACCAACACCGGCACCAGCAGCACCAACACCGGCACCAGCAGCACCAACACCGGCACCAGCACCAGCGCAAACCGGCGGCGGCGGCGGCGGCATCCGCCAAGATTACGGTCCAGGTCCCGCCATTGCCGGCGTTCTTACCGCCGTCGTGCTTGCAGGAGGTCTAAAAGGATTTTATGACATTATTAGTAAACAATACGGATGAAGATGTTAGATAAGCAGGACGATTTTGAGACACTGTGGCAGGCGACTACCGCTGTGGACGGTATGCGTAAGTCTGATAAGATGTTTCTTATATATTTTACCGCTAAGTGGTGCGGGCATTGCCGAAATATTAATCTAGCAGAGGTGGATAAGGTCGCCACCGCAAAGGGGCTTACGCTCTGGAAGTGCGAGCATACCGTTAACGATTACACTGCCGGTTTCTGTGGTGTCCGAGGTTTCCCCACCTTTATGGCGTTCAAGCCGAAGAAGGTGTTTGACCAACTCCAAAGTAGCAATACCGAGGATATTTGCCGCTGGATTGAATCTCTCGAATAAGTAAGTGAATGGATGTGGGGCGGACTATCATTATTGGGGGTGGTCTGGCTGGGTTATCTATTGCCGAGTTTCTTGCCAACAAGAAATCCGACAATGTGCTCGTGTTGGAACAATATACTGCTTGGGGTGGTCGAGCACTTACTTATCGAGACAAATCAAAAAACATACAGTATGAAATCGGAGCCGGTCGCATATTTCACACACATAAACACGTTGGTGCCCTTGTCAAACGTTTCGGACTTCACACCTATCCTATCTCTACCGAAAGCACCTTTAACGGGCACCCAAACCCCTTTCTCGACCTTTTCGGACCCATCCGACACCTTCTACAATCCTTACCCCATAACGTACTTGCTACACATACCGTAAAAGAACTTGTTCCAAAAGAACTATACCCTACTCTCGAGTATTATCCGTATTGGTCCGAATTTAATCTTCTGCGTGCCGACCTTGCCCTGCCACTTTTCGCCCCGAAAGATACAATGGGTACAACCAGCCCAGACGAGTATTACGGAATCGTAGAAGGCATTGATACATTGACAACCCGACTCCACGACGCCGCCGAACGCGCCGGCGCGACCCTCAAAAACCGCCACAAAGTCACCAACATCCAGCGACTCGCACCTGATTTGTTCGAAATTACAGGATTCCGTGGCAAACGTAAATTACCGTTTATTTACAAAGCATCAAGAGTAATTATTGCCACCTGCCGCTGTGGATATAGTGGTTTAAGTATTCTCAAAACTATGCCACTGATGAAACAACTAGCAACCGGCTCCCTTATGCGTATTTATGCGATTTATCAACCACCACTGGATATTACGGAGAAAGTTGTTACAACGGGTCCCTTGCGTTATATTATTCCTATTAATCCGAAAACGGGACTTATTATGATTTCGTATACAGATGGAGATGATACAAAATATTGGAGAAATCTTGAAGGAGATGAATTAGAGACGACGATTCAACAAGAACTTATGAAACTCTTTCCCGATAAAACAATACCTAAGACAACCTACTTAAAAAAACACGATTGGACGAATGGTTGTACGTATTGGCTACCTGGAGATTACGACCCAAAAGAAGCATCAAAACATGCCCATAATCCTGAGCCAAATCTATATCTAACTGGGGAATCTGTAAGTTTAACACAGACCTGGATGGAAGGGGCGTTAGAATCAGTAGACTATCTTAAGACCCTGCTAAAATAATCCTAATCCAATATAAGAATGGCGAAAAATAAGTCTATGAAAGTCATAGGATTATTTTTGATTGCGCTTGTACTATCAGTCACAAGTATAGTAGTATGTATGAACTGGTCTACATTGATGGCGCCTAAAATTTACGATATTTGGGTGATTAATCTAGATAAAGATACAGAACGATGGCAAAATATACAGTCAAAAACTCAGCATCTAAAAAATATAGTACATCGGTGGTCGGCGACGTATGGCAAAGATCTTACGCGCGACCAAGCCCAGAAGTACGGAGTAGGATACGTTGTGAGTTTGTCGCGTGATTTTGATAAAGATGGTAAGACTGATAAAATTACGTCGGCAAATGTAGGCGCCATTGGTTGTTGGATTTCGCATAAGCGGCTTCTTACATATTTAGCAGACCAACCACACCACACAAATACAGCACACCTTATTTGCGAGGACGACGCAGAGTTTCCTACTGATTTTATGACAGGAAATGATAATTGGTCGAAAGTATCCAAACATATTCCCGCTGATTGGGATATGGTCTTTTTAGGAATTAAAAAGCCAATTATAGGCAAAGATGTTGCCCCAGGTATTAAGAAGATGAGAACAACATATAATAAGGGCAATTGGGGAGCGCACGCGTATCTTGTGCGCCACGGCGCCTTGAAAACGAAGATTTTACCGAGTATCGAACGTATGACGGATGAAATTGATGTTCATTATGATATGATGTCAGACAATTGGAATATTTATATATGTGACCCTCCAACAGTGCGATATAACGACGAACTTGCTGCAAAATCAAACATTAATGTATAGCCAATATAGTGGATTTTGCGCTGACTTCTTCATCGGGCACAATAATATTTGGATTCACACAATATACATTCATATCATGAAACAATGAGTTATACTGATTATCGATTGCGTCGGTCATAAAACGTAAAGCAGGTAGAAGTTTGGTTTTAATAGAGCCATGCTTCACTAGATATGCGTGGGTGCCATATTGATTTCTGCCGGGCACTAGTCGTACAAGACCATCCGCAACTGGAACACTTTCAATCTCTCCGCCCATTCCTAAATAGACCATATCCCAATCGGCGGGAATATATTTTGATATTTTCGACCAGGTATCATTTCCAGATAAAAAGTCTTTAGGAACGTGCGCGTCGTCTTCTAATATAAGATGACCGTAGCCATTTGCCCTCTCTTGCGCTGCTAAATGTTGTAGAAGCCGTTTGTGAGACAGCCAGCATCCTACGACCCCCTTATTGACAAGTTCCTTATCTTTGCCGGCTACCCGTGTAAAATAGAGACCGACGCCTTCATCACGAACCTGCTCGCGATCGGTAATTGTCTTTCCATCCATTGCAGGAAAACGGTGGACCATATCTCCAAACTGTGCGGTGCTCTTTCGCATATGCTCCCATCGGTCAGGCGCACGGTCTAGATTAATCACCCAAATATCATCAATACGTGCAGGACCATTCAGGCTAAACATACGATAAAAAAAGAATCCAATCAATCCTATAACCAATAACCATAACCATAGCACCTGGGATTTCATCCTATATTGTAAACTTAAATTATGTGGTCGCTGCCGTAGCAAGTCGGTCTGCTTCCGCATTTCCTCGTGAAGCAAAGTCAACCCCACTGGTATGAGCCGGCACATGGACCATAGAGGTCACTAAACGAATACTTTTCCATACAATCCACATCGGTTGAATAATATCCTGGTGTAGTACGGGCTTTCCGTCCGCCTTTCGCCATCCTTTCCGTTCCCACCCTTCGCACCATTTCAAAAGCACATCAATGCTATACTTAGAATCAGTATAAATTGTTGCCCCAATATGCTTCCCATCCGCAATATACCGAACTACATACTCAAGTGCCCGCAGCTCAGCGCGCTGATTTGTTTGCGGCTCGTGTCCCGGAACTACTGCAGAGTGTTGATAAATAATAGAACTACCATCACAAATATGAACGCCAAAGCCCGCTTTCGCCCCAATCCTACCATTGTTTCGCGCAGAGCCATCGCAGAATAAAGAGAGTCCCATTTATCTTCTTCAATAGAAAAGAAATCCCTATCACTTTTTAGAGTCATGTCGTCCGCCCTACCAGATTTACCGCGACACCTATTTCACCTTCTTGCCGTTGGACCCCTTTTTCTCTATGTTGGACTTCAGCGTGAAAATACTCCAGATAGCGTATTTACCGCTCTAGGTCTCTTAGGTCTTGTTGTCCTATTTTATCATTCCTACAAAGCGTATCTCAAACTCAAGGACGGTCAGAGCGCGTGGGTTAACTGGATTCATATCCTACTTGTAGCCCCATTGCTATTAATCTTAGGATACTTGAAAAAAGATGCTAGCCGCCGGTATTTTGAGATGGTATTACTATTAGGATTTGCTGCTATTGGTTACCACGGGCTTTACCTAATTCGCGAGATGATCTTTAATTGATCGGCAGGTGCTACTTCGCGAAAGCACGTGATGGTATGATATAGATAAGCGGACGACGATGCGTATGGCTGATGGCACCGCTTACATGCCTCTCCACGAATATATGGGGGAATCCACTCTTTTGCGTGGGTTCGCGCATAATGAATTAACATATTTGATTTTACATGGGACGTTTGTGTACAGCCCGCTGAAGGGCACTTAAAGGAAACCGCTGCCGCAGGATTTTCGCTAGTACCTAGTAGCTCCTTTTCCTTGTCGGTAAGTTTAGGGTCATCGGCGTGGCGTGTTGCTAAATGATTCATATAACCAGAACGTTGTAGGAACTGTGGAGTATTTGCGCATCGATTACACTGAAATGGTAGATTTGTACTATGATTTTTCATAATATGATAATACATAGTATTTTGTTTTGTGGTGATTTTTCCACAACCATTATGCGGACACACGTAGTTACCGGCTTCATTCTTTACGTATTTACTATTGGCTACAGACGGAACACTTACGACAGACTGATTTAAGGACATGGCGTGTGACATGTTTAGAGTCGTACGTGACGTTTCAATTTTTTGCGAAATGACGACACAACAAACCAAAGAAACCATACCAAAGATCGCAATTCTGACAATGGTTATCGGTGCTGATTATACGAAGGCAATGGAGCCAGGTCTCCAAACCAAACGTGAGTATGCCGCAAAGCACGGATACGATCTTCATATTGGCGGCAAGGAGTTTTGGGACCGCACACGACCGATTCCGTGGTCCAAACTTCGCTATATATTAAAATATATTGACGAGTATGATTACATATTTTGGTCCGACGCGGATGTAATTATTACAAATCCCGATTTTTCTATCACACACAATATTGTGCCTCTTCTTCCGTCAAACAAAGACTTGCTATGGACGAAGGACGTCGTAGGCAATCTTAACTCAGGAAATATGCTTCTACGCGGTCGGTCGCCCTGGCTCAAGGATTTTATCGAGCGCACCTACCAACAGATCCAATTTACGTATCATATCTGGTGGGAAAATGCGGGAATGGTCCATCTATATTTGACAAATCAGCAGGATAAAGAGAAGATTGAGACAATTGAGAACCACGCTCTTTTCAACGCATACCTGTTCGGTCCTAAAAACATCTCGAGCGACCCAACGGTCAGGCTGTTTCAGCCAGGCGATTTTCTACTACATTTTGCTGGCGTGGCGGACCAGTGGAATATCTATCGAATGATGCGCTATATTCTTCATTGTTTGAAAACCAAGACCCCCTACAATACTCAACTTCTTGATAGCTGGTATGTAACACCCATGAAGTCGCTACAAGATGCGGATGCAAGTATGCAAAATATAATACCCAATTAAGGAATGTCGGCTGACATCTGGATGTATATTTTTGCGCTTTTCATTGTGCTTCTGCTCTTTGGAGATGCCCGTTCAAAACATATGTTAACAATATCACCCGAAAAGGCTGCGTCAATTGAGTATGAGAATTGGCCGACGTGGGATACCATTGAACCTCCTGGCACCCGCATTCGTATCTTATGGATTCTACACGATTATGTACCGTTTGTCAACGCGGGATCTGAGATTTGCGCTCATACGATGAATAAGCATCTTCTCAAAAAGCCGTATTTATACGATATTTGGGTCGGCACTCCTGGCTATCCAAATAAGACATATGAGGGAGTACGCTGCTTTGATTTATATAATACAAACACTCTATTTGAACTTCTCAAGGACACACACGTATTAATGAGTCATTCGTATTTTTACCGTAAGCAGTCGATATGGTTAGCCCATAAGTTTGGTATACCTTTTCTAGAATGGGTCCATACTGACAATTACGTGCGAGCTATTGGACCCCATTGGTTCGACGAGCGCCTCAAAGGGCGTCAGTGGGCTATTTTTAATTCGAATAGTTTACAATCGTCCCGAAAGGATTTGCCGAACGATTATTTACGTATTGTGCGACCCCCGGTCGACTATCGCAAATACGGTATTTATCAAAGCCATTTAGACGAGCCGAAAAAGGAGGCAAAGTATGTAACGTTGAGTAATGTCAATGAAAATAAGGGTGGACCTCTTCTTATACAGTTGGCAAAAGCAATGCCCGAGCAAGAGTTTCTTGGTATTATTGGCGGATATCGTAAACAAATAACAGATAAAACTCTTCCGAATCTCAAATACATCGAGCATACTACACAGATTAAGGATGTGTACGCTCAAACGTGGGTGATGATTATGCCGTCGAAGGAGGAGACCTGGGGGCGTACAGCGGTAGAAGCAATGTCTTCCGGTATTCCTGTAGTCGTTTCACCGACTCCTGGATTAACAGAGTGCTGTGGTGACGCTGCGTTGTATTGTGAGCGTACAAATTTAGCCGAGTGGGTAAAAACTCTGCGTAAACTCAGGCAGGATCGCGAATTCTATAATCAACGGTCGTCTATTTCTCTACAACACGCGCGGTCTCTTGACCCTACAGACGAACTTGCGGACTTGGAAACATGGATAGAGAAGACGGTCCTCAAGGCAAACATCCATAAAGATAAGACCTGTTCCACCTTGGAGAAAAATCTTCTATTTAGATAGAAAACAGAATGGTGAATCGTACACGCAAGAATAAGCGTAACAACAACGTCCAGGCGGGCGGCAAGATGCCCCGCGTTGGCACCCGCGCGCAGGTCTGGCACGGCACGGCGCACCACACATCCGGCGGTCTGACCCGCAACGACCTGAAGCAGAACAAGCATGGTCGCATTGTGAGCCGCCGTGCGTCAGCGGCGGGCAAGAAGGCGCTCAAGCACCTTGTCAAGGCGGGATACAAGGCGAAGAAGGGTACGTTCAAGCTCTTCCATTAGACTATAAACCAAGCCCCGAACGCTCCATAATATGCGTTCCAAGGCGTAGAAGACGCATACCTTTACGAAAGCGGATACTATCCGTTTCGGTATCGGAATCAGTAATTTTATGCCAGAACAACGACCAACGTGATTCCCCAATATCACTTACAACAAGCCCAAGCCCCTGCTCTCCCGTTGCTTTCACAATAAGGGACCAATCCCCCGTCATTGTAAATCCCTCATGTCCTCCCCGCCCAGGTAGCCGATGAATCATATCGTACATCACGCGCGGCTCAACACCCACAGGGAAAAAGATAGCATCCGGAACCGTAGGGATTTCAATATGCTCGCCAAGCCAAATACGCGTCATCAGAATCCGTCCCTCACCAAGCACTCCATCCATAAATGTTAGAAATCCAGGGGGTGCCTTAGGCGCACCGACACCAAAGGCAATTAATACAGAGCCAGTTGCTCCAAGACCACTACTCATACCTTTTATTATCGTTGCTATACACGACCATTCCTTCCCCGTAGTGCTAGGACGAATGACAAACGTCCAATCGTGTTCGAGTTCAAGTGTATCAACTCCACTTCCGCATACTAATATACGGCAGATATAGGGTGAGCCGGATATAAACTCCCAGGGAATCCAACTATTTTGTTCGTTACAAAAGCAATAGAGCGCGCGTCCGACCAAAGAGCATCCTAGACCCTCGAGTTCCATTCTTATAAAAACAGCATACCTTTACAAGGAACGATGAACGCACTCGAAGCAATTGTTGGAGCCGCGTTAGCAGTAGGTGTCTTGGATGCCGGCTGGCTCACTCTACACTATAACTACCATCGAGACCTGTTCTATAAGATTCAGAAGTCAGAATTAAATCCACGATTCATCCCAGCCGTTCTTATATATATTCTTATCCCAGTCGCCATTTTCTTATACGCTATTAAGGATGCCCTTTCCACAAAGGAGGCGGCACTTAAGGGAGCACTTGTGGGCTTCATTCTTTATGCGTTTTATGACTTGACGAATTTCGCCACACTCACAAATTATACTTTAGATATGACACTGACTGATATTGCCTGGGGTACTGCGGTGTGTACGGCAGGCGCGGTTGTTGGCTACAAATTTTACACCCGTTAGTCCCCGTTCTATTTAAACAAACCGCACGTATCAATAACTACATTTGTAGTTCAATGGTAGAATACAACTCTTCCAAAGTTGTGACTCGGGTTCGATTCCCGACAAATGTAGACACTAAATAAACGGATTATACGCCCACTGAAGTAACGCCTGGCGTTCCCTCACCGAGCACCCAACCGCCCCACGAGAGCAGCGCGCCTTAATCGCGCCAGCGTGACGTGCAAACGACCGCCAACGACCAATTTGGACCGCATCCAGCGCCGGAATACGACGACCTAGCCAGTAGCGACAATACCATTGAAACCAGCCGCGCTCGTCAGGATTCTGCGTCGCATCTGCTAAAATCGCCCGTCCCGTTGTCGCCGCTACGTGCCGCCCACGCTTAGGCGCCCACCCATTGTCCCGCCAGACCGACAAGGGCTGCCGAGAGCCCACCCCAAAGTAGTTCACCGAAACATCCGCCACCGGCGACAAACTACCAGCCGCCGCCGCATACAGAAACCACTCGCGCGGAAACTCGTCCGTACAATCATTCAGGTACCGTCCTTCAAACGCCCCCATAAAAAGTATCTCCGCCGGCGTCAACGCGGGCGCAAATCCTTCGGCAAACCCCTCCCCTGGATTCGCCTCCAAAACATATTCATACCGCCGAAGCAGTGACATTCCGCCGCCACCCCGCACCCGCATACCGCGTTTAAACGACGACAAGGGGGGACCCTTACGCGCCGCCGCAATAATAGCATCAACGGCGGGCATGTTATCCTACTATTCACCAATAAAAAAATGAAGCCGTCCAGTAAGTCAGTGTTCGACAGCAAGATGCCACCGAAAACCACGAAAACCACAAAAAAAATTACGATTGCTACAGACCAGGGCTCTATTCATGCGTTCTTTCATAAGCCGGCGGCACAGACACAACAAACACCTACATCTACTTTGTTAGAAACCCAGGCATCTACAGATTCTAATGACCCGAAAGTAGCGGCATTTATGGCAAGTCTTACACCAAATGAGCGTATCGCCCATACAATTGCGGTTGAAAAACTAGGGACAAGTTACGACATTACTCGTACTCACGGATTCGTACGCTGGTCGAATCGACCGTAATTTCTTAAAAATATGGACCGATTTTTTCGACACATCATCTTTTAAATCAGCAATCCAGTTTCGTAGATATTTATTACCGTCGTAGATTTGATTTGCGCCTATAAGGTCTACAATAGGAACCCAACGGCATTCACTAATTTCATTGGGTGGCGATGGATGAATTTTTACTTTTGCCATATCAGTTTTGAGAATAGCATACCGGAATAGATAAGACTGAGAGCCTTTGGAAACACGAAATACTTCGGAATGGACTTTATAATCTGAGGCAACAAGACCGGTTTCTTCTTGGCATTCACGAACTGCTGTTGCTAGGTCGTCTTCGTCTACTTTCTCTCGGTGACCTTTGGGGAATCCCCATTTTTTAGAGCGAGAGTCATTGACAAGAAGTGTGTGGGTATATTCGGGCGAAAGCATAATGAACCCGGCGCCAACATAGGACATTGAGGGTATGCTACCTATATGGATAGAGACATTTATTTTTAGACCCTTACTTCTTTTTAATAAAAAAAAGAAATGATTAGATAGATGACTTCCCGAAATCGGGATTACCTGACGTTTACGGCTCACCAGAAGCCGACAGTGGGTGACTCTAAGTTTTCTGCCGTCCAATACGATCATTTAGGTTGGATGAAGTGCGACGGTCGTACACTCAATGTAACTGACTTTCAGTTTCTATTCTATGTGATTGGATACAGTTTTGGCGGTAGTGGTAATCAGTTTAACTTACCAAATCCGTTTGGACGTGTGCC
>Ga0208386_1000239_pt1 | contig 16592 bp, 10 predicted proteins | sample CryBogCBH16Oct07_FD_185510 | JGI IMG/M metagenome (GOLD analysis project Ga0208386, IMG submission 185510) | Freshwater microbial communities from Crystal Bog, Wisconsin, USA - CBH16Oct07 (SPAdes) | ecosystem: Environmental > Aquatic > Freshwater > Lake | place: Crystal Bog, Wisconsin, USA...
ACTCTAGAGTGTTTTCGGAGGATTACATTTCCGCGCTCGGTGGTGCTCGCGTGCTCGGCACTGAGGTTGGGTTCGATGTGCTCGATGGGTTCGTGTCGGGTTCAGGTTCTAAGTGCGTGATTCTCAGTGCTGAAGATGACCATGAGCCCGTGACGATTCTCGGTGAATCGCTCGGACATTGGCGCGGCGATGTGTGGTTCTCGAATCGCTCTTACACTCAGCCGGCCTCTTATCGAATCATGGGTGCTTACTCAACGTTTGGTGCACTCGATGACTACGAAACATTTGAGCCGGTCGATGTGTCGATGATGCGTGCATGTGTCGATGCTGACTGCGATGCGCTGGTTAGTGATGAGTGGTGCGATGCGTGCGGCACGTGCCAAGAGTGCTGGCTCGGTTCATGGGATTGCCAGTGCGACTACTCAGGCGCGGAGGTGATGCAATGAGGGCGAACGATGGCTACTCAGTGCGCACGTGGTGCGGCTTGGTGCTGAGTGTGGTCACGGGCTACGTGGTCGCGTTAAAGGTTCACTACGCGGTCACGGTGCATTGGTCGATGCCTCACCAGTCCGACCCGTTCGCGTGCATCGTGTGGCTCGTGGTCACGGTGGCACTGGCTCTCGTAGTGGTGGCATGTGATGAGTGAACTCGACCGTGTAAATAAGGTTTTACGTGCTCAGCATTGTCAGTTGCTCATGGTTCAGATTGACTCCGAGGGCTCGTTCGTTATTCATTTTGACGCTGAGGCTTCAGGCTGCGGCTATCTATGCATGACCAAGGATGGGGAGGTGCACTACATCCTGCCCGATTAATTCACTACCCATTAGACACGCTAAAGAGCCGGCCTTCGGGCCGGTTTTTTAGTGCTCGTAGTTCAGTCCGGATGGCTGGTGCGGCGGCTCTAGGTGCCTTGTAGCGCGGCTGGTGACAGTGGCCCGATGATTGCTCGGTGCTCGATGTGTGGTGCTGGTGGTCATGTGGTGGTGCTGCTGGTGCGGCCTCAGTGGTGCCTAGATTTTGATCTTCGGCATGCTGGTTCAGTGGTGACGTGAGAGATAAGCCCATCCCTCAGCATCCCTTATTCGTGCGTATAGGTACCAATACTGACGAGTAAGTAGGCGAACAAGTGTTCGTATTTGACCGGATGTGTGCCGAGGGGGGTGCCTCTGCGTAAAAGTGTATCTCAAAAACGGTGAACTGTCATTCTCATCACCAGTGTTTATAAGGGTTTTGGTACATATGCTGTAAAAAAGCACGTTAGATTTCGCGGAGAGAAATCGAACAAAAAACTTTTCAAACCGATCAGGTGAGAACCCTCATTATTCTTTCTTAATCCCCCTTAAAAGCACTATCTTTAATACTCAGGCTTTGCTTACAGGTATCCCCGCATCACCAAACCAAAAAAGAAAGACTTAAGTATCTTAAATGGGACATCCACCCGTCATGAACACGAGGCTTGTCCGATGCGTTTAGAAGTACTTGGACATTTCACCAATGGCTTATGGTGCGTGTTCGACCGAATACCGCTCTAACCGGCTAACTCCGGCGAGTATCTTACGTACAGGGCATTTACATGCATGGCAGTAAGACTCACACTCCGGGGGGACTTGCACCCACGACTACTCTCATCGGTAGTACATACAGGATACCACACTTTGCGCAACATGTTACGCACCCTGGTGTCTACTATGTGTATGCTTGGTGTATGTGTTCTACCTGTGGCTGCGGCCAACCATTTAACAAGCATGAGTCAAAAGACATACAAGCGGCCAACCGTAAGTATGCCAACCCCAAGATCAAGTTTGAAGCCATCAAGGCTAAACTCAAATCTAAGCGGACTTGAATTTCCTACGCCGCCGCCGCCAAGACAACACCGACCCCTCTACTTGGCTTTTTAATCCCAAGTACAGACGCAGGGTACGCCGCCGACGAAGGGGTATAACAATCACCGTTAACGGCCAGGACTGGCAAGCATGGGTAGAGTCCCAGCGCTAGTCCAGGCTTTGCACCTTGGTGCGAATTTTAAAATTTTTTTTGACTTGCGCCATAGATGTATGCTAAGATAAAAGAGTAGTTCGGACAGGCTACTTTTTCACCCTCCTTCCGAGAATCCCCCTGGTTGCATAACTGGGGGGATTTCTCATGCTATGATTAAAGCATGAAGAAAACATACGCACCACACATCACCTCACTCCTTACAGGAGCAGGAGCAGTACTAGCAGTTGTTCACCCAGGATTTAAGATCCCTGTAGGAGTTGAAGGACTTGTAGCATCGCTGTGCATTTTGGCATCTACATTTGTTCAGGCCCTCCACTTTGTACGCAAGAACAATCTTGAAGGCAACTTGTTGCTTGCAAGTCACCTTGCTACACAGGCAGCGGAATCAATCAAGGCTGACACAACAACACCAACAGCCTAATGTCACATGGGGAGATTATTGAAAAGTCACTTAAAGAGTGGCTCGATGAAAACCTCCCCAAGTTTCTCAACCGCATAAACGAGGAACTACCAAGTGATGCACCATGGGAGATGCCCGTCGTAGAAGATTACGTTTTAGTAGTTGCAGTTAAAGACTACAACGATGGACTCGGCGGCATCTTTACCATTGGTGATTCAAACGTACCTGGATACAGAGTGCGTGGTTTGATTGCTGACGCATTGAACTCATAAATGGCAGTAACACCAGTACAACGTAAGAAGTACTTTGAGGCACGCACGGCGGGGTTCTCTATTGCCGAAAGTGCTCGCAAGGCTAAGTTCTCAGAGGCTACTGCCTACCGTGTAGAAAAGGCTGCTCAAAATCTACGTGCCGATGAAGGCATTGATAGTTCTGCCAGCAACTACCGAGAATTAAAGAAAGAAGCCAAACTCTCTGGGCCGATACCGTATGACAGATTGTCAGACGAAGCCAAGTTAGCACTAGAAGATTTTGGTTATTTTCGTGAACGTTACTTTGGCCGTGTGTCTACGCCATGGCAAGAAGAAGCCGGTATTGCTTTAGTAGAATTACTTGAGTCGCCAGACAAAGAATACGTGGTTATGAACATGCCACCTGGTTCTGGTAAAACCACATTGCTACATGACATTACGTGTTGGGTCATTTGCCGTAATCGTTCTACTCGTCTTTTGACTGGTAGTGCGACTATGAGCCTAGCCAAACGAAACTTGATGCGTGTGCGTAGATCACTAGAACGTGTTATTCCAGAACAAGCAGATGAGATGCTTAAAGCACGTGGACAAGCACTTGATGCTATTACGACAATGGCTCACGACTTTGGTCGCTTTAAGCCGTTGGAAAAAGAACTGTGGACTAACGAAGCGTTTATTGTTATGCAGCCAGAGGAGTCTGGTGCCATTAGTGAAAAGGAGCCAACTCTAAGTGCCTACGGTATGGATAGTGGTTTCATCGGAGGACGCTTCGATGGCTGTTTCTGGGACGACCTTGTGGACCCTCGCAAAGTTCGTTCTTCAGAAATGCGAGAAGCAATGGAAGACTGGTACCAAGACGTTGCAGAGACTCGACTTGAACCAGCAGGTATGCTTGCTCTTATTGGTCAGCGCCTGGCTCCTGATGATCTTTACCGCTTCGCTTTAGAAATGGTGCAGCCTCTTGATGAGGAAGCCGAAGAATCCATAGATGAATTAACAGAAGAAGAAGCAGCATTGCTTCGACGTGACAAAAAATACAAACACCTAAAATACAAGGCTCATTATGAAGAAAAGTGTTCAAAGGATAATCATAAGCGTTCGGCTGCTGCTTACCCCGAAGGGTGTCTCTTGGACCCGCGCCGTCTTGGATGGCGAGACATTTCTAACCTTATGTCCAACCGAGGAGAACGCTTTGCTGTTGTATACCAGCAGGAAGACCTGGCGTTAGATGAAGTATTGGTCAGAAACGAATGGGTGTTTGGGCATGGAAACAGCCCAGGGTGCATTGACAAAGACCGTGACAGGTGGGAGATTCCACCAGGGCTTAATCCCTCAGATTGCATCGTGGTGGCTACAGCCGACCCATCTCCAACAAACTACTGGTCTATCCAGTGCTGGCTTTACCACAAAGATTCAGAGCAACGTTTCTTGCTCGACCTCATTAGAGCCAAGATGGAAGCCCCGCAGTTCTTAGAGTATAACTACAACCAAGGGGAATTTACTGGGGTTATGGAAGACTGGCAACGATTGTCAGTTTCTTTAGGATTTCCAATCCAGGTATGGGTTGTGGAACAAAATGCAGCCCAGCGGTTTATGTTGCAGTATGACCATTTCAAACGATGGAGGCAACTGCGAGGGGTTGAGATTATTCCTCACAACACCACCAGCAATAAATCTGATGCTGAATACGGTGTTACGACAATTTCTCAACATTGGAAGTTTGGTCGTGTAAGATTGATGGGTAAGGGTGAAGGTAAAATTCGGTCAATGAAATTAATTGATGAAGTGACCAGATACCCTCATGGACGTACGGATGACTGTGTAATGGCGGAATGGTTCTTTGAATGGAACCTTCCAAACATTTACGTGCCTCAAACGAAGTCCGTACAAGCCTGGCGACCCAAATGGGTACGAAGTACTCAATTAGCGAATTTGAGGTAATTAATGCCTGTTTCTTTGGATAACGATAAGGCCGCAGGTCAGATTGTTCAAATGTACCAAGAGCGACGCTCTCACCGCAGTGGACAATTTAGACGCATGCAGGAGATACGTGACCACTACAACGGTGACGTAATTGTTCCATTGCCTGAGTTAGACGAAGCAGAGAAGCCAGCAATTCCTAACTTGATTGCTCAAGGTATTGATGCGTTCGCTATGCGAGTGGCATCAGTGCTACCAGACATTCAGTACCCTGCACTTCGCCCAGGAATTCAATCTTCAGAAAACCGTTCTCGTGACCGTCGCCTAGCCAACATTGGTTGGTGGGATATGAACCGTATGGGAACCAAGTTGCGCCGCCGCGCACGTCACCTTACTGCTTACGGTATGAGTGCTGTATCTCTTTCTCCAGTTTCTCTTGATCCATCAGACAACCGCAAGATTCCACACTGGCGCGTACGCAACCCATTGGCCACTTACTCATCGCCAATGATTGACCCAGACAACATGGAACCACAGGATTGCATTTTTGCAGACCGTCGTCCTCTTGGCTGGATGAAAATGCATTACCCACAACAGACTTCTGTCTTGTACAAGGGTGACAAAACTGACACAGACATGTTTGAGATTCTTGAGTACCTAGATGCTGCTGAGACTGTTCTTGTAGCCGTTGGTGCTGAAAAACAAAAGAACCAAGGTTTTACACAGGAAACAGGAAAGGGTGTTGCTACACACATTATCCTTGAGCGTATCCCTAACCGTGCAGAAGTTTGTCCAGTAGTTATCGCTGGACGTATTACGCTTGACCGTCTACAAGGTCAATTTGACCAAATGCTTGGTATGTACCAGCGCGAAGCAAAACTAGACGCACTAAACACAATTGCAGTATTCCGCAACGTATTCCCAGACGAATGGGTTGTATCTCCTGCTAACGCTCCGACCAGCCCACGTATTGTTCAAGAGGCTGACGGCAAGATGGGTATCCGAGGTATTTTGGACAAAGGACAGATTCAGATTGTCCACCCACAGCAAACACAAGATACACCGATGGCGCTGGACCGCCTTGAGCGAGCACAGCGACTTACGGCTGGTATTCCTGCCGAATTTGGGGGCGAGTCTGGCTCTAACATTCGCACCGCCCGACGTGGGGCTTCAGTCCTGTCTAGTGCAGTTGACATGCCACTCCAGGAATACCAGGAAATCTTCTCACAGTCAATGGAACTGGAGAACATGCGTGCAGTTCAGATCATGAAGTCATACTACGGAAACAAGCCAAGTATGTTCTTTATGGGTGGCGATGGCAAAGTTGTTAGCGAAGACTACACACCAAACGAAACATTTGAAACACACTTTAGTTACGTTAAGTACCCGATGCCTGGCTCAGACATTAATGCCATGATTGTTTCAATTGGTCAACGTGTTGGTATGGGAATCATGTCTAACGAAACTGCTCGTACTATGGACCCTGCAATTGAAGACCCTACATTAGAAGCAGACCGTGTTGAGATTGAAGGATTACGCAAAGCACTCCTAACCGGTCTTGAACAACAAGCCGCTCAGGGTTCACTTGACCCATCTATCATTGCTAGAATTGCAAAGATGAAAGCACAACGTCACGTATCGCTCGAAGATGCAGTTGCAAAGATTCACGAAGAAATGCAAGCCGAGCAAGCACAAAAGGCTCAAGCAATGCAGCAACAGCAGCAAGGCCAAGCACCAGGACCAGAGGCACAACCAGGAATGGGTTTGTCCCCAGAAAACCCAATGCAAGGCGGAGCACCAGCACCACAGGGTAAGCCAGACCTATCAGCACTTCTTGGTGCATTAGGTGGGGGCGGAGCACCAGGTGGGGCACCAGGCGGACCAGTAGCACAAGCACCAGCACCAGCACCAGCAGGAGTGTAATACATGCCAAGAACAGGTAAGGGCGGTTCACGCCAAGGTACACCAGGTCAAGCATACGGAAACCGTACAGATCTGAACATGCCAATGAGTACAGTACCAAATCAAGAGTATGGCAAAGCCGCAGCGCAAAAGGCTGCACAAGCCGCAGTGCCAATGGGTGCTTCACCAGTTGCACAGCCAGCACCAAGCATGCCAATCCCAAGTGGCAATGTTCCAACACCAGGTTCTATGAACTTTCTTGGTGCAACAGAACGACCAATGGAACCAGTACAAGCAGGTCTACCTTCAGGCCCAGGCGCAGGTCCAGAAGCCATAGGTATGCCACGTAATACAATTTCAAACGCATTACAAAATCTTTTGCGTGACCCTAACGCAAATTCAGGTACATACGAATTGGCCGCCACTGCTAGAGCCTTTGGACTCTAATGCCTTCGATTAATACTACAGAAATACTTGGCAAGCCTAATACACAAGGCATTGCTGGTTTAATTGAAACTAACCTCCAAGGAGCCATCAAAGGCTACTCTGGTGAAAACGCTGACCAGCAAGCAAGAATTTTAGCGTATTACAAGAATAACCCTAATGCAATGAACAACCCTGCTCAGGTGTATGGTCTTGCTACTTCGTTGAGACAAGATCCTCACACTATTACTCAGGCGTTAAAATACCTTTCGTTATACAACGAAGGAACAAAGCACATTTACGAACAAGCCAATGGCAGCAACCTAGGCCATCAAATTTGGCACGGCATTACTTCTGTTGGTAACACTATTTGGGATTCACTTACAAGTGGAGAAAACTGGAAAAACGCTTTTGCTCGTCCAGTAATGAAATACGTTAATTTTTGGACACAAGGTGACGTTGGACAAAAAATAATTAATGCAGACGTAAGCGGCGCTAAAGGTGCTGCCGATGCCGTTGTCGGACTTGGAAAAGTAAGTAGCAATGTTCTTAATAGGGTTGATACAACTCTTGCAGAACTTGCTGGTGCACAAGGTATTAACGGATACAAAGATGCTTGGCGAACAGTTAACAATTTTGCACAAGCGCCTATTAATTTAATTAACCCATTTAGTGACCAAAATGGCTATCAACTGATGGCTCACACTATGGCATACTACGAATCTCTTGCCAATCAAAAAGGATGGGCATACGCTCTGGGTCACATGCTTCCAAGCATCGCCGCTATGTACGCAAGTGATGGATTCTTAGCACCTGGTATTGCTGGCGAAACAGGAACAAGCGAGTACTTGTCTGCAATGTCCGAAGCGGAACAAGCATTAGCCAAGGGTGAAAAACTAACTGTTGAACAGAAAAAGTTAATTGACGCATCTCCAAAAGTTAAAGAATTAGAACGACAAGCAAAAATGGAAGGGCCACGAGGTCCTGTTGCAAACATAGCGGACAAAGTTTCTACTCCTTTGGGCGGTATTGCAAGACTTGCAAAGATGGCTGGCAAGCCAATGACAGATGTCAAGTTAAATGCTCTTTACTTGCTTAACCAAGAAACAGCAAAAATAGAACACCATCAATTGTGGGAAGACACCAAGGGTGGTGTAGTAATTGGTTCGGATGGCAAACCTAAAGATTTAGGTCGCCAGACACTTGAATACTTTGGCATGAATCCAACAGGTGCTTTCTTTGACACCACATCAGGTCTTTTTGACATTTACACAAAGTACCTTGGAGCGGACCCACTAGGTGCTGCTGGTAAAGTATTTGCCGCTGCACGTTCATTTGAAGGTCTATCACCACGTCTTGCTGACTTCTTAGAGACAACACGCAAATCATTGTTTGACATGAAGGGCAACAGAATTACTGGTGCACAATTTAAAAACGATGCACTACTTGGCCAATCGTACGGACGTGCCGCTGGAAAACTGAATCAAATGATGGGTGGCCTAAGTATTTGGTTCCGTGGTCTTGGTATCCACAACGCGGGCGATATCTATGCAACATCAAGATTAGCCAACGTTGCTACTTCGTATCAATATATGGCAACGCACACTGGTTCTGAAATTGCTCGTGCCTACCGTGGTGTGTATTCAGATAAGGCTATTAAATTGCTTGACAAAGCCAAAACGTTTAACGATGTGGTTGACGTTCACGCAATGCTTGCTGATGGCTACGGTATGGTGCACGACGTTGCTCCAACGCTAGGCATGTATGGCAAGATTAAGACTGTTCTTGTTGATGCAAACAAAGTCATGGACGACATGGCTATTTCTGCAATTCTCAATGAAGACATGCCTGTACTTAAGCGTTGGACCAAAGCGTTCAAGGAACGTGGCTATGATGCAACTCCGGACAGCGCAATGTTTATTGCCTCTGCAAAGGCTGACCTTCGTTGGCGCACAATCTTTAGACGTTGGTGTTTTACTCAGTTAAGTAAATCGCCAATGTACTACAGCGAAGTTTTGCAACGCATGGAAACCCATTCTATTGTTCCTGGTGACTACAACGCTATTGCCGCTATTCAAGACATGGCACGCGGTGCGTTTGTACCAGAACGAGAAGTAGTTGCAATGGGCGACACTTTGTACGCAACCTCTACACCAGAAGATTACGTTACCGCTTACCGCAATTGTCTTTACAACATTGTAATGCGTAATGCTACTGCCGGTATGAGACAGACAGAACTTGACTCAGTATCAAAGATGGTAGAAAACCACATTTGGGATGAAGTTGTACGCATGACTGGTCTTGATGGTGGTGGTGCGTTAAAGCGTGTTTATACTGCCGGTCCTAACGGTTATGAACTATCTAAACTTGTAGATGCAGAAGGTAAAGAGTTTACCGCTGCAAACGGTACTCAGCAACTTGGTCACTTAAAGATGCCTCTTGCTAAAGACATTAGAAACCTGTCTCGCACAATTCGTAATGAGATTACCAAGGTAACCCCAGACACTCGAAACATTCACGACTTCACTGCTTGGGATAACGAGATTCGTTCTATTGCCACAGAACGCGGTTTGTTAAAAAATGAAGTTAGCAAATATGGTAAAGAAATTGCTAAGTACCGTTCAAAAGGTTTTAAGGACTCTAAGGGTTACGAAGTACTTAGTGAGCGTGGTATTAAATCTTACGATAAAACAGTTGAAGAAATTGACAAACTTGCTAACGCTACCTATGCAACTCCAGATTTAGGTCAAGAATTTACTAATTTCTACAACACCCTTCACACTAAATACAAAGATGTTGCACAGCAAATTGAAGACCACAAAGCCGCCATGGAAGAACTTGCTCATCGTAGGGCAAACCCTGCAATGGAGTTTGATACTCCTGCACCCAAGCCATTGTCGCCACAACACGTTGAATCTCTAAAGGGTCAACTGCACGCATACAACGATCACCTGATGTCTGCCAACCTTCTTCTTAACCCAGAACAAATTGTCAAAGAAGAACAAGCAATGCTATGGGCAAGAGAACAAGCAGGCATGTTTGGTCCTGGCGATGTTGCTAAAACAAAGATTGCGGAACGTTTTAAGAACAACCTTGACGAAATTAAAAAAGACCGCCCTAACTACAGAAGCAATTTTCAAGTTGTAGTTGACGGACTTAACAGAACACTAAGCCTTGTATTCGTACCATTGGCGCTTCTTTCTGGCCGTTGGGCAATGCACGTAAGTTTGTCAGAAGGTGCCCTTAACGCTTTCCGCCAAGGCCCATTTAAGTTGTTTGAACAATCACTGGCTAAATCTATTGCTAAGCACGAACTTAACGGTATTCCACTTGCCGAGGGTGGGCTTCGCGACAAGCAAGTAAGCCTTCTTCGTGACGTAGTTGCTGGAACAATTATGGGCATGGAAAGCAGTGTCCTTAGAGCAATGAATCCTGAAAAGGCTGACCGTCTTATTGGTGATGCTGTATCACTACACCTTCGCCACGATGGATGGAAGGGTGGGGTTCACGGTAACGACACCGTTATGCCCGACATGCCTGGAAAGACGGAAGACATATTTACCATTAATGGTGAAGGAACAGTATCTCAAGGAAAAGCAGTTCGCACTGACGACATGAGAGTTTTAAACCCAAACACAAGTGGGTACTCAACTGCTTTGTCTGAGTGGGCAAACATGATTACTAACGACAAGATTTTTGCTCCTGTTGCAAAAGAACTACACGAAAAAATTGTTGTTGAAGGACATGAATTCTGGGGTACGCGAGGCAGCGACACTTGGCGCAAAGACATTGCAGATAATCTTTTGCCAGCAGCGCGTAAGGCTATTAATGATTTAACACCAGAAGAAGCCGCTCGCATGCGTCAATTTGATGGCATCAACGCCAACCCAAACCTTTCTTCAATGAGTATGGAAGACCGTGAATTGCTTAAGGTGCAACGTGAGGCTGAAACCGGACGTGCAGAAGCACTTCAGTCAATGTCACCAGACCTTCGTTACATTCAAGATTCAATTGACAAGTTCCATGGATCAGGTGGTAAAATTGAATCGTTCTCAAGCGGTAAAACATCACCAGCAGATTTGGCTAAATTAGAAAAAGATTTTGCTCCTCTTAAGCAATTTGAACAAGAATGGCGAGCAAGTAAAAAAACATGGGACCCTGAAAGTGGTACGTCTGAAGGACGTAGAGCAGGTGTTATTAACGCTGCCTTTGAACTTCATCGTGATAAAGGTCTTAATCTTTTAGTAGCAAGAGATTCAGAAGGTAAAATCACTGGTGCTTTGTCTTGGTACGAGACTGGTTCAATTCATGTTCAAACCGTTGGTTCTTTAGGTGGCGGTGCTGGTGCAGCATTAGAGCACGAACTTGCAACACAAATTGTTGAAAAGTATGGTTATGGTGTCAAGCATAGGTATGACATTGAATTTGGATCATGGCCTTACCACGAAAAAACAGGCAAAATACCAACTGCTAATTGGAAAGGCGAAACATCAGAAGCGATGTTTAGCGCTGAGCAAATTGAAAAGATTGCTGCTCTTAAGCCAATGCCATCAGCACTTGGTATGTCTGCTGACGAAAAGTTCCGTCTTGCTTCTAAAGAAGATGCCGCACGTCGTGCTGTAGAAAACATCATGGGTACATTTTTTGGAACTGCTGGTTCTGAAGGACACGTACTTCACACAGAACTTCTTGACCACGTTGTTTCAGGTACAGTTCCAGGGCCAAAAGAAATGACTGAATTGATTGCTCGCATGGGTGATTCAGCACCTCGTGACATTCCTGCACGTGGACTAGAGGGCATTAGTAGTTTGGGTGGATTTGCCAAGACTGTTATTAGCCGAGTTTCTGAACAAGGTCACGATAAGATTCTTGGACCAATGGTTAACTGGTTGGTTCGTAAGCCAGTGTACCTTGGTGATTACCACAGGGAAATGGAAATATTGCGTCCATTGATTAACAACGGAACGCTTCACGAAGCACAAGCAGAAATTATTGCAGAAAACAAGGCTCTTATGCGTATGAGTCGTTTTGTCCACAACCCTAAAGATAAGACGATGTTTGAAACAAACATGCGTGTTGTTGCTCCGTTCTACTTCGCTAAAAACCAAGCATGGCGACGTGCTTTCCGTTTGGCCAAAACAGATCCAGGTGCAGTTGAAAAGTACATGAAGTTATGCCTTGCTGTTACTGACTACATCTCGACAACATCTGATAAGAGTGCAATCCCAGGTACTCACATTCCTGGTACAGAATTTATAGGTAATATTGCTGGGCTTAACCCGTTGTTCAACACTGCTGCTGGTTTTGGAAAAATGGCATTTGGTCTGACAGGTAGTGCCGGTTCAGTTACATCTATTGTTCCAACAGGTGACCAGATGGGATTTGGAAACATGCTTGGTGAATTTATTCGCCCACCATGGGGACCGCTTATTACTGTCCCTGCCAAATGGATTCGTGACTACACAGCCGCTAACCACTCACCAGTTGCACAAAAATGGATTAATGGATTCCTTGGTAAAGCATCTTCACACTCTTCTTGGACACGAGATGTATTGCCGTCTGGAACATTACAAGACGTATTGGAATTAGGAGCAGGTATGTTTAACATGCCTAACTCAACCATTCAGTCAACTGAAAATCAAATGCTTAACAATGCCGTAGACAACCTATTTGCTCAACAACGCAAGATTGTAGAAAAAGAATATGACTACACTGGCATGACTCAAGCACAGCGTGACATGATGGTTCGTGGTCTTACCGACCAGGCCGTAAGTAACATTCTTAACAACCCTGAACAACGCCAAGCGTTCCTTGACCGTGCTAAGCAAGGCGCAATGATGATGTCGTTTGTTAAAACAGTACTTAACTTCTTCAGTCCTTTGGCGCTTAGTCTTAATGCAACGTTCTCAAAGCAGCCTGAGTTTGACAAAATTCTTGCTGAAAAGAATCCAGATGGAACACCTAAGTACACAACAATTGAAGCGGCTGACATCTTTGCTCAAAAGTTTCCAGACAACATTACTGACCTTATTTCTCACACAAAGTCAACGTACTCTAATTTCCCTGAAACCCAAAGTGCTGTTGACTTGTTAACAAATAACCCTGGAACAGTGCGAGACTACCCGTATGGTTCTGCAATGCTTGTGAATCGTAGTTCAAACTATTCACCACAGGCATACCAGTTAGAATTGTCTATGAATCTTCGTAGTCGTGAAGCACCTAGTGAATATCTAAGTTCTGCACTATACGGAATTGGTAATGATTATTACTACAATTTCCTAAAGCCTGAAATTATGGCCATACCTGGTGCTACTAAGCAAGTAATAATGCGTCTTGCCGATGGTTCTTCCAAAGCAACAACAGAACTTAATTACAATGGTTTTAAGCAATTGGCTGCAATGGCTAAGTCATACGGTGATACCACTAACCCAATTTGGTACGACCAATTTACAGGTGCGGCAAAAAAGAATGTTGCCAACAAAGCCCTTGAAGAAATGACCAAAATGGTTGATGACCCCAACGTTACTGCTATTTCTAAAGACGACAAAGAAAAGTTTCAAGGTCTTATAGATCAGTACAATGGTTTCCTAAAGGCTTACCGTAATCTAACTGGTGGCGGTGCATCGGCCTTGTCTAATTCATGGTATGCCTTCTGTGAGGATGCAGCGGCATCTGAATATTACGCAAATCAATCATATTTTATTAAATCAGTTCTACAGGCAATGCCTAACAAGTAAGGAATAAAATGCCAGAAAAAACCCCCCAAGTAGAAAAAGTACCGACAATGAATGACATGGCTAACATGGCGCAACTATACGCCGTGCCAATGTCAGAAGGAGCACTTCAGGCAATAGCCAAAGATGCTACACCTGAAAAGGCTAAGGCTTTCGAGGAGCACGTAAAGACCACTGCACAGGGCCTATATCCCTCTCTAGCGCCACAGATTGCTGCTGGTATACCTACGGCCCACCTTCTTGATCCGTACCGCCAGGTGGCTAAGCAAATGCTTGGAGAAAGTTTTGAGCCTGACTTTATTGCTGACCCTAAATCGGCTGCTGCTTTGGCTGGCAGGATAGATGAAAAAACAGGACGGCCTACTCTTATGAGCCTAGACCAATGGAAACAACACATTAAGTCCCACCCTGGATTTGGATGGGATACTACGCCTGCTGCCCACGAACAAATTGGTCAGGTTATTAAAGCACTACATGAATCATTTACTCAACCACCACAGCAAGGAGCGATGCAATAATGGGAACAACACCTCCACCAATTAGTTTTAATACATATTCAGCAGCAGGTTCAGCATTGCCTATGTTCATCCCAAATGCGGATGTTCTTATTAACCAATTTGGTTTTACCAAAGCAGAATTAAACACCAAGGCAGGTAAAGCGTTTGTTAACAGTCAAATTGTTACAGGCGCAAAAGGTGGTTCCCCAGACAGTTCTACATGGAAAACAGCCATGGATTACATGTCAACAAAATACCCTGGTCTTTGGTCTAAATTAACGTCTTGGGCAAATGTTCCTAGTGCAGTTGGTGCGCCACATTACACCACTGCGGCAATGGACTTGTACACTGCTTTGCAATCACAAGGTGGAGACTTTAGTGGTCTTACCAAAGACATTGTTTATGGCGGTAAAAGTTCTTCTTCGGCTGTTGTTGTAGCGGGGCCTAACGGTCTTGCTACTAGCAATGCTTCAGCAGGTTCCCAGGCTAGTGCTTACGGAACAATGCTTAACTATCTTGACTCATGGGGCATGGGCAATTTAATGCCTACCATTCAAAAAATGATTACGGCTCAGGGCGATCATTTGACTAACACACAAGATTTATTAAATTATGTTCGCGGTACTGCTGAATACAAGCAAAACTTTCCTGGTCTTACCGAGCGCAACGCAAGCCTTGGGCCAGGTGCAGAGCACATGACAGAAGCCCAGTACCAACAGTATGTAACTACCGTGCAAGGCCTTACAGGTCTTTATGGCCTCCCTGAAGGAACAATAACTAAGGCAGCAATTGGTAACTTGATTCAGAACAATGTATCCACTACAGAACTTGAGTCCAGGATTAACAAGGGATACGTTGCCTACAACAACGCTGACCAGAACGTTAAAAACCTTTTGGCTAAAGAATACGGGCTTACTCCAGGACAAGGCGTTGCTTATTTTCTTGACCCAAAGGTGGCACAGGCTACCATTGAAAAGAACATTGCTGCTGCAACTATCCAGGGTTATGCCCAAGGCATAGGTCTTAAGGGCATGAATCAAGCTGGAGCAGAACAGTTGGCTGGAATGGTTAAGATGGCAGGTACAGCAGCCAGCACAGGTGGAGCCGCTGACCCGTACGCCGCCTACAGCATGTCTCAACTCCGTTCAGACCTAGCCACAGCAGCAAGAGATGTTCAACTTACGGTTGCCGCACCAGGTTCAGGCCGCTCTACAGTAACCACTAATCAACTTATAGGTTCTCAAATTGCCGGATATGCAGGGACTAATCAATTAGCAGAACAAGTCCAGGTAGCCCGTGCTGAGCAAACCGCAGCCGCTCCCTTTGAAAAAGGTGGTGGATTTGTGGAAACTGCCAAGGGAGTTACAGGTTTAGGAAGTGCAAGAACGTAACATTAGGGTCAAAAATGATACAATGGACGTAGATGGTTGGCCCTATGTGGCCGTAGGTGCGCTAACTATCTAACCCGCTTTGGAGGGCATGACCAAAGTGCGTACACAAATGCTGAAAATATTATCCGCTTTATTAACCTCTGGTAAAGTGCGTACCCGCAAGGAGCGATTAGCATGGCAGAATTTGAAGATTACGAAGACGAGATTGAAGTTGAGCGTCAACCGCTAGACCCGAACATTCGGAAGCAGTTGCGTGAAGCAGAAAAGGCTCGTAAGGAATTAGACGGTCTTAAGGCAGAACTAGAAACGCAGAAGCGTGAAGTTCAGTTCTCAAAGGCAGGGATTCCAGATTCAGGTATTGGTTCGTTATTCCGCAAGGCGTATGACGGAGACACTTCTCAGGAAGCAATCCGAGCAGCCGCTATGGAATATGGAATTCTACAATCTGAATCTACTGAAGATTTTTCAAATGAAGCAGAATTAGATGCTCTACGCAGGACGCAAGGTGCGACTGTTGGGAACTCTGGCGCTATGCCAGACCCCCAGCAGATGTACCTAGAAGCACTTGCCTCAGCGTCAACTCCTGAAGAAGTCATGCGAATCGTAGAAGGAGACTCAGGTAAGAAACTGGGTGTCTATTCTTCTCGTGGGTCGTTCTAAGCCTAAAAACTTAAACACCTAAAGAAAAGGAGTTAACCACAATGGTTGACGCATATACAGGTCAGAGCACCCTTGATTTCTCAAAGGCCGCTTATGACCGCATGGCATACTTTGCACTACGCCCAGAACTATACTTTGACGCTGCAGCTGACGTTCAGCCTACGCACCAGAGCATGCCTGGAGCATCAGTTGCATTTACAATTGTTAACGACCTAGCAATTCAGGCTTCTGCACTGACTGAGACAAGCGACGTATCTACTGTTGCTCTTTCAGACAGCCAGGTTACCCTGACACTTGCTGAGTACGGTAACGCAGTACTTACCACAGCCAAGTTGCGTGGTACTTCATTCGTAGACATTGACCCAATCGTTGCCAACGTAGTTGGATACAACGCTGGAGTTTCAATTGACACGATT
>Ga0208386_1000244_pt1 | contig 16437 bp, 13 predicted proteins | sample CryBogCBH16Oct07_FD_185510 | JGI IMG/M metagenome (GOLD analysis project Ga0208386, IMG submission 185510) | Freshwater microbial communities from Crystal Bog, Wisconsin, USA - CBH16Oct07 (SPAdes) | ecosystem: Environmental > Aquatic > Freshwater > Lake | place: Crystal Bog, Wisconsin, USA...
ACATCATAGAGTATAAAAATGGCCACCAAGAAACCCGCTAAACCGCGCACACCACCTGACTACAACTCAAAGTTGTATATCGGAAACGAAATGGCTGCATTTGATCGCAAGGATCGTGGCTACTACGACAGTATGACTGCAGAAGAACAAAAAGCATTTAGTCCTTTCTTGATGATACGTTGGGGCAGTAGCGTGACCGGTGATCCTGATCTAGAACGCTACTACTTGACCAATTTAAATGACAACTTGAATCGTAACTTTTTTGACATCAGCACAACCAAGCATAAAAAACTACAGTGGCTGCTGGCCACAACAGTGAGTCCAGACTTGGGCAAACAACATCATCAATGGATCAGTGCAAAGAAAAAAGATAGTGACAACAAAAGTTTGAAGTTCTTGCGTTTGATGTATCCCGAAGCCAAAGAGGACGAGATACGTTTAATGGAACGAATTAATACCAAAGAAGATTTAAAAGAACTGGCACGTAAACATGGTTGGGACGATAGAAGAATCAAAGCCGAGCTATAAATGTCGCTACTGCGAAAAGCCATTTCGCAAAGAAACCACATTAATGGCTCACTTGTGTGAAAACAAACGCCGATGGCAACAGGAAAAAGAAGTAGGAGTACAACTTGGGTTAAAAGCATATCTGCGATTTTATGAAACCACGCAGGGTAGTGCCCGGTTAAAAAATTATGAAACTTTTGTGGCTAGCCCTTATTATAATGCTTTCGTCAAATTTGGACGATACTGCCAATCTATACGGTGTATTAATTTTACTGCTTTCCTTGATTGGCTACTACGCAATAATAAAAAAATAGATTTTTGGTGCCGGGACACAGTTTACGGCGAGTGGCTGGCCGAATATGTGCGACGTGAAGCCACGCAAGACGCACTGGAACGTGCCTTAAAGGAAATGACCGACTATGCAGAAGAACACTCAGATCTTAAAAACGGGTTTAGTGACTATTTTCGATATGCTAACCCTAATCGTGTTTGCTTTCATATCACTACCGGTCGTATTAGTCCTTGGATTATCTATAATTGCACAAGTGGGCTTGAATTCCTTGAATCGCTCAATGGAGAGCAAATGGAAATCATAATTCCCTGGATCAATCCCGACTACTGGGATCAGAAATTTCGTGACTATGTTGCTGATACCGAATGGTGCAAACATGTTTTACAGAAGGCCGGCTTGTGATATAGAACCAATTAAGAACTGAAGAAGAAAAACAAAAAATGAGAGAAGGTTGGGCAAGACGAAAAGCAGAAAGAATAAATGAATCTAAAAATTAAATTCTCTAGTGATATTGACATAGACTTTGCCAATCGTGATGCAGCCTTGAAACTGTTGCCGCATACTGCCGCCAGTATACTACGAGACGGTCGGTTGACCAGACACAACACCGGAATTTATGTTACCGAGATACCACAAGATCCTTTTACAGGACAAGCATCCCTGGATTACAACATTGCCGAGGACTTGGGCTATACAAAATTGGATCTGCTAAATGTATCATTATATACACAGATAAAGAGCGAATCGCATTTGGTTGAACTGATGGCACAGGAGCCGGCCTGGGATAGATTATATGATCAAGAGTTCTGTAGTCAGTTGATTCATATTGGCAATCACTATGATACCTTGATACGTATGCCCGAAGCAGTAAACTCGATACCGCGTATGGCCATGTTTTTGGCAATTATACGTCCAGCTAAACGACATCTAATAGGTCGACCTTGGGCAGAAGTTGCTGAAACTATCTGGGACAAGCCCACAGATGGTAGTTATGGATTCAAAAAAAGTCACGGTGTGGCCTACGCACATCTTGTGTGCGTAAACATGAACTTGTTAAGCAACCTTTCTAACCAAGGTAATTGACTTTCGCTTGCTACGCTTGGTAGCCATTTCTTTTAGGCTCACATAGGGCCCCATCTTGATCTCTACGTCCTTACTGTTCATGGTGCGTAGATAGGGCCTAAACTGCGCCCAATCCTGCTTCAAAAACACATTGATAGGTATCAACCTATTGCTTTCCCACCACCAAGTTTCTCCCAGTTCCAAATAGCTTTTTTTAAGCCCGGGATCTTTGAGTAATCCAAAATCATAAATGGTGGTGATTAGTTCATCAAAATTTTGTATAATACCTATGTACTCGTTGTTCCCGTAGGTCAAAAAAGTAATAAAGGGGTATTCGCCTAGTAGTTGCTTGTAGTGTTCTTCCACAGTATCCGATAAATATGTTAAAGACAATAAAATGATCACTGTCAAAGCATATTTATATCCAAATACAGCCGAGGTTCAAGTTTTTGATCCCAGCATATTTACTACAAGGAACCGAGTTGTGTATAGTCGTCCTATCAAAGTCTATCAAGGCATAGACAATCCCATACAAGTTATCATCCGTAATCAGGATCAAAAAAGTGTTGATCTCAGTGCTTACACTGTAGAGGCAATGGTACAAGATCCCACCAATCAAGTCACTGTGAATGCCTACGCAGTCAGCTTTGCTCAGGGAAATATACAACTGGGACAAGGCAATTTCACACTTGATAACGCCACAATCAGCAGTTTAGAAAATAGATTCTACAAGTTAACTTTTAAACTAACAAAAACCAGCACCAACATATCTAGCCCCTTGTATATCGATGACAACTACGGAGTTCCATTAGATCTAGAAGTGTTGCCAGCATACTATTCTGAGAGTGCACCACCTCCAGAATCTACCACATACACATTTGACGGCGGAACTATCTAATGGCAAACATAAACATTGAAACAATATTACTTAAAAGAGGCAATACTGCCCACTCAAGCACCTATACCGGTCCCTTGGGCGAACTGGTAATAGACACAGATTTACATAACATTAGAGTACAAGATGGAAACATAGCTGGCGGACACTTGCTGACCACAGCTAGTGATTTTGGCAACTTGTCAAGTAATGTGGCCAATTTGACTGCTGTAGTTACATCAATGGAACTGTACGGCAATGCCAACGTGGCTGACTATCTAGCACAGTTTCCAGTCACTGCCATAATTCCTGATGTGATAACCACATCCAACATCTACGGCATTACTGGTAATGGATATAGTGGTGATGTGGGCATGTATAATCATGCCAACACCGGCGGCATCAAGGTTGAAACCACAGGAGCAATTACTGTGCACACACCGGGCGGACTGCTACATCTAAATCAGTACGGAGAATTGGTGCTGGCCGACGTGGCCAATCCCATAGTATATGCCAACGGTCAAAGCATTCTGGCCGGTATCAGCGGTGGAGGTGGGGGCACCGGCAGTACATTAGTTAATGGTAGTTATACTGTATCATTGGGTTCCAATGGTACTTTATCTTTAGCCGGTAACGTCGACTATAAAGTACCGGGACTGGGCGGTAGCGGTCAATTGGGTATTAATAGTTGGTATCCGGTTCACCTAACAGTAAATGATGGCGCCGACCTTCCATTTCAAACTTGGACATTTGGCACCAACGGTGAGATAACAACACCACAAGGTGGAGTTATTGGTGATACCTACGGTGACGGGCGCGGTACAAGTATTGGCGCTGGTGCTGGCTCTAGTGATTATGCCGGCATTAATAGCCACACCGGCGATCAATGGATCGAGGCCGACAACTACGCGGCCTATATTGGTACAAATTTTCTTACCGGTGGTGGAAATGTATGGACGTTTGACAAACTTGGTGGCATAACATTCCCGGACAGCACAAGACAAACCACTGCCTGGAGCGGGCAATCGGCCAACGTTGGCAATGTTGCGCCCACAACTGGCACAGGATCATTATGGTATGACACCACAGACGGTAGAATGTATGCCAACATTGGCACTGTGTGGGTAGATGCCAATCCCACTGTGGCTCCGGCACCCAGTTTCTATCTTGGCAACATCACAATTGATGATGGTAATGTGATCACATTTCCGGGCGGTACACTCACAGTTGACAGTACCGGTAACTTGTTGGTCAATGGTAGTCGAGTGAGTGGCAGTGGTGGCGGTAGTAATTATACTGATGCCAACGTAATATCGTTATTGAGTGCATTTGGCAGTCATGGTATTACAACAACCGGCACCGTGGCAGTTGGTGCCATGAACATATCAGGCGGCATCACATGGACTCCAGGCAACGGATCCACAATCTATGAAGATTCGGGTCTTATCGTACAAGGGGCAGTATCAGTAGCTATTACCTCGCCAGGGTCTACTGAAGTAACAGCCGGATCTTATAATTACTATTTTGATAACGCTGGCATACTAACATTACCTAATTCGATATCATTTAGTTCAACCACAGTTGGTGCTCCTGGCACCGCCGGCGGCAATCGTATAAACTTATACCCCGGGCAATATCAGTATGCTATTGGTATAGATAGTTCGACAACTTGGATGTCAAGTGCAAACAGTATCAAGTTGTATGCCGGCAGTGACACATGGACATTTAACACCACTGGTCAATTGATAACCCCGGGCAGCTTAATTGTGAATTCGGCAGATGGTACACAGGCCATCGTATTCAGTCCTGATAGTGGCAGTACAATCAATGGGGCTTTAAATGTTGATAGTGGTGCTAACATGCTGGCCACAGTGGGATCTGGCTTTATTGTTAAAGTGGCCGGCAATGATAGATTAAATGTTTATTTAAATGATACTACTGTGTCTGCTGGTAATAATTTATATCTAAAGTCAAACAAAAATACCAGCGATTTGACGTGGGAATTTGGTCAGAACGGTAATATAACTTTACCAACAAACTCTGCCTCAATCAACTATGCCAATGGCATGAGTATCTTGAACGGTATCTCGGGTGGAACTGTCAATACCGGTGATATCACATTCATGGGCAATGACATAATTGGTCTTGGCACCAATGTAACCATCACTGCTGACACCACCAATTGGGGATTTTACAGCAATGCCAATTTGGTACTACCCAGTCTCAGTACCATCAGCGAAGGCGCCAGTCCTAGCGGAGTAGGACAGGCCATGTTGTTCACACCAGCTGGCGGTACCGATCCCAATCAATTGCTAAAGGTTTATCCTACCATAGTAGAGGGCAATCACCTGCATCTGACGTCGGGCAATTTGAGTCAAACCAGTTTGTTCCTTGGCGACGATGCACAGTATGTGCGAACAAATAACGGCAACATAGTTATTGGTACTGGTGATTCTATTCCAGATCAACCTGGCTACGGCCACAGATGGCAGTTTGATAACACAGGTGCCCTGACCTTCCCAGACAACTCAACACAAACCACAGCCTATACCGGTTACGGTAATTCCAATGTGACTGCTTATTTGTCTTCTAGTACAGTTAATGTAGGTAACTTGACTATCACAGGAGGTGCACCTGTAGCGTTAACTGGCAGTGCCGGTGATACTGCTGGTATGATTCGAGTTGACTCCGACTATCTGTACCACTGTACCGCAACTTATGCGGATCAACACTATTCAGCAACGTCACAAACACAATATGTTAATGGCATATGGTACATTGACAAAGGCAGCTATCCTGAACCACAAATTGGTTGGACCATAACCGGAGACACATATCCTCATGCACCTGATGGTATGGGCGGATATAATAGCACAACAACTATCACTGGTGTTGTTGATAATGGATCAACGTGGGGCATAGAATCTGCATATATAGGAAACAATGGTGTAATTACAGGACAAGCAGTTACATTCTATAATCCGGTCTATCCCACAATTTGGGAATCAATTCCGTTCAGTTCGTTCAAGACTCCACTCGGCTCGTTTGCCAACCTGGTGGTAACTGGGTCGGCTCCCAGTTCCTCAGTTGGTGCTTTGGGTGATGTTGCCGGTGCAATACGTGTAGACAACAACTACCTGTACTATTGTACAAGTACCTTTGTACCAAACTACTATACCGTGGGCTGGGAGGGCGCTAGCGGTAACACAATTTTTATTGCTAAAGGGTCGTACCCAACTCCACAAGTGGGCTGGATTGTTAGCAACAATAGTGGATATGGTCCATGGACTATTGCCACTGTGACAGATAGTGGAAGTAATTGGCAACTTACATTCGTTGGCACCGGATACGGGCAAGCTGGTGGTGGTACAGCCACATTGACCAACCCAAGTCAACCCACAATTTGGGAAACAGTTCCGCTCGGCACATTTAAGACTCCGTTTAATACATCAGTATCTAACTACTTGACCACATACTTGCCGTCTTATTCGGGCAACTTGACTGCAGGGAACTTGACTATTTCGGGTAATATAAACTATGTGGGCAATGCCATAGTGCAAAATATACAAACCGGTAATTTTACTGGTAACATAGCCGGCTTTGGCGCAATTTACGCTGGTATTGTTTCTGGGTATTCGTATCAGCCGCAAACAGTTATACAGGCCAGCACAAACTTTAATGATTATGCACAGATAAATCATCAAAATATCAACTCGGGTACTCGAGCAAGTACCGACTTTGTTGCAACTGCCGATATTGGTAATAGCAATGCTGGCTTTATTGACATGGGTATCAATAGCAGCGGGTTTGTTGGTGGTACCGGAAACGAACTCAACTATCCACTAGATGGCTATTTGTTGGTGACTGGAACTGCCAGCAACAACGGTAATTTATTAATTACAACAGATACTGCAGCCGACGTGGTGATCAGTACCAACGGTCAAGGCTTGGTCAATCAACAGGCACGTTTCAAGAGCAATGTGGGCTTGATACTGTATCGAACAACACCAAGTACCAGTACCACAACCGGTGCACTACAGGTAGCAGGCGGCGCCGGCATACAGGGCAACTTATTTGTTGGTAACGTGTTGGCCACCGGATTCTTCTATGCCAACGGTACCGCGTTTGTGGGAGGCGGCGGAACAACATACAGCAATGCCAACGTTGTTTCAATGTTGAGTGCTAATAGTATTGTTGCATTGGGCAACGTTAACACATATCCTACACAGGCTAACATAACACAATTATTTGTTGGTAACAATACAACAATTGGTACAGGCACGGGTACAAACTTATCAGCCACACAGATTCTAAACAACGCTTACTTTGGTAGCAACGGCGCTATGTATATTCGCAACACCTACTCTAATGGTGCTGGACAGTTTTACATAGACGGAGGTAGCTTCTATTGGAACGGACAGGGTAGCGGTACTGCTAACGCAGTAGCTGGCATGGGCACTAGAATGGCTTTAACCAGTACCGCATTGACTACATATAACTCAGTTGGTATCACTAGTGCTGGGGCTGTCACTGGTGTTGGCCTAACGTCCACCAATGGCCTAGCACTTAATACCTCAGCCAGTATCACAACCAATCAAACTTCTGCTTCAATATTCACCAATGCGACTACAATTACCGTAGGTTCTGCCGCAGGCTCAGCAGTATTCAACGGCAACCTTTACAGTTATGGCAACATTGGAAACAACACTGGCAATATATCAGTACGTGCTCAAGGTACCTGGAATCTTCTAAGTACCTATAGTGGTGCAGGCGGATATAACAGTCCTCCGTATCTTAACCAATCACTAACAGGTGGTTCAGGTACAGGCATGACAGCCAATTATGGTGCCACAGGTGGTTATCCCAACTCCTACGTTATAGTCAATCCCGGCACGGGATACAAGAACGGCGATGTGTTGACCTTACCGGGTGGCGCTGGTTCTACAGTTATCCTAAGCAATTACAATCCCAACTATAGTGGTCAGGGTGTGGCTAACTGGTTGTTCAGCATGGATGGCAACATTGCAATCCCTGCCTATGCCAACATAGTTTCCAATGGCACAACTATACTGTCGACCCTAAACGGTACATCAAGCATTACTGTAACCGGCAATGCAACCGCTGCATACTTTGTGGGCAATGGATCAGCATTGACTGGTATTACAGCCAATGGATATGCCAACATTTACGGAACAACCAGCAATGTGACACTAGTGGCTGGCAATTACTCATATACATTTGATACCACCGGCAATTTGGTAATTCCTGGTGGTGGCGACATTGTGATGGCAAATGCTTCGTCTACTATTGCAATGACTGGTAACATCTATGCTGGTAATATCGTTGGTACTCAATACGGAAACAGTATTGGTACTAGTGCTACATATACTGGTAACGTGACTGCCGGCAACGTAATAGTCACTGGCACAAGCGGACCCAAGACACGTTTCTTGTGGGACACTTGGCAAGCAAATAGTAACGTGGCACTAAGTTCATTTACCCCAATTGGTACTATTGGTGGCAATGCCAATTGGGATACCGCACAGGCATACGGATTAAAACTTACTACAACAACTACTACACAGTCTGGCTACATTAACTGGAACAGTTCTACTATAAACTATAACTATGATATGGTTATAACTGCTAGTATTGCTGCTAGTGGAGGCACTGGTGCAGATGGACAATGGATCTACTTTGGATCTAATGCTGCTATAACAGGTAATCCCGGCAATACTAACACTTATGGTGGTATCGCAGTAATGAACCATTATTATAGTAGTGCAAGTCAGTTTGAGGTTTATGTTAATAGTACACAAACTAATATTCCCTATATTGGTAACGGTAACTATGTAACCTCTGGAGTTACATTATGGAACGCCAGTTACACCAGTTTCTACAACTTGACCCTAAAGATTCGCAAGATACAAAACGGCAACCGTATGTTAGAAGTATATTTAAATGAGATATATCAAGGATCGGTTAACATTGGTAGTTGGACTCCAGTTGGGAATTACTTTGGTGTAGCGGCATACACTGGAGGTAGTACTGCTCAAAACTGGGTACGTCAACTAAGAATAGATTGGTAATATGATCATACGTGGTGTAAAATTAACAGGACTTACAGTGGCCGATGCTTACATCACCACACAGAATTTGTCCATCTGGCTTGATGCCAACAACTCCTCAAGTTACTCAGGTACAGGAACTACCTTGAACGATTTGTCGGGCAATGGCTATACTCATACTCTTAGCAATAGTAATCTTTACACTACGTTGAGTGGTGTGAAATGTTTCAACTGTAGCAACACTGGACAGGTTATACTAGCCAATTCAACCACAATACCAATAGCCACCAATTTTACCTATATCAGTTGGGCCCGTGTAAAATCCTCAACCGCGGCTTATAGAACTCTATTTAGAGCATACAATACTGGTGGACACGCTATGATTATCAACACAGGAACCAATACTTTGGGCATGTGGGACAATCTTCCTGGCAACACTGGATTTAATAGTTCGGGTTATGATATGTCAGCCTATGGTAATGTTTGGGCGCAGTTTGTCACCGTAGGTGATGCTAGTGGACAAACATTTTACATTAATGGACAACAGGTTGGATCAAGTGTAGCTAAATCAGTTGCCGGACAATATCACTATGCCTGGGGCAATATACAAAGTGCCAATGATCAACCATGGGGTTACGTGGCCAACTTGTTCTTGTACAACACCAAGCTGACTCCGACACAAATTGGCCAAAACTACGGAGCATTACGAACACAGTTCGGGGTATAACATGCAAATCAAAAACGCCACGCTCAAAAATTTACAAGCAAGTTCGGTGTCGCCAGGAATAACCGAAACTGGCCTACAACTGTATCTTGATGCTGGCAATACCGCCAGCTATCCCGGTTCAGGCACAACCTGGACCGACACCATTGGCTCAAGAACTTTTACCTTGTACGGAAGCCCCACCTACAGTAGCAACAACGGCGGATACATAGACTTCAATCCTGGTACCAGTGACTATGCCCAGTGTTCATCTAGTCTATCTACCATGACCACATGGACCATAGAAGCATGGCACTATTATGATTATGGTACAACCGGGCCGGCGCCGGCAATCATAACTGAAATTTACACCGGAGGATCGTTAAACTATGCCTTGGGAGTAGACGTTGGCCAACCTGGACTGTCGGTAGGATACTATGATGGCAATGGCGGTACCAGTACCGGATGGCATGCTACTCCGGCATACGCATTTCCACTTGGACATTGGTATCATATTGTGGGCACCTACGATGGTGCCACAATTAGACTTTATATAAATGGACGACTAGTTGAATCGGTCAGTGCATCAAGTCTTGACAACAGCAGCAATGCTGGCATAAGACTAATGGCTCGTTGGGACGAACTGGATTTTTGGGGAGGTAGATTGGCTGTGGTTCGCATGTACAATCGAGATATTGGGCAATTTGGTGTTACTAAAAACTACAAAACCGAATTGGCAAGATTTACCAAACCCACTGGCTTGACCAGTAGTGATCCCAGCACCAGTGCTTGGGCAATCAAACAGGCCTACCCCAACTCACCAGATGGCTTATACTGGATACGCAACGCCAACATCAACGGTGGTGCACCATTCCAGATCTATGCTGACATGACTACAGACGGTGGTGGCTGGACCTTGATCATGCAGAATATGAATCCAGACTGGACGTACCAAACTTCCTTACTACGCAACTCTACATCGCCGCCTAGCTCACTGGGTAGTATCAACTACAGTATTATTGGTTGGGCAGATTATATCAAGCGCAGTGCCAGCGGATTTGACTATATGTTAGAAGCAGTATCTCGTAATAGCAATGGCGGCATTTTTACAACTAATGAAGCCTATAGCTTTACAGGTCAAGTTGATCTAACCGCTTACGCCGCACAAGGATCGGGCCCGTATTTTGGTGGCACACAGTATAGTACTGATGGGTTCAATGCTGTGATTTCTACAGGTAATGGCTTCCGTCAAAACATCACAGTAAAAACCAAGTTTGGCAGTTGGGACTATAACAACAACGGATTAGAAAAGCGTATGCCTTGGTTTACTACCAACAGCCCAGGTCTAGCAGGCGAAGCAATTTTAACCACAACACACGATGATCCCGGAGCATGGTGGGGATCATTAATGGACTATGATGCCAGCTTTAGCCCAGCACCATGGCAAAATGATACCGGAGTAAGTAGCCCTGGTATCATCTGGTACTGGGTTAGATAATGATACTGTCTGGACTCACAATCACTCCCGGTGTCACAATATCTAATCCGGCGCCGGCATCGGGACTGGTGACCTCGGGTCTAGTGATGAATTTGGCCACTGCTCCAAGTTCGGGCACCACCTGGACTGATGCCACTGGTAATGGAAATAATGCCACCTTGGTAACAACCGGTAGCGGAACTTTAACTTACACCGCAACCAATGGTGGTGGTATTGTGATGGGATCAGCAGTAAGTTCTCAAGTTATTGCTACTTCTTACAATTTGGGAACTGCATTTACTGTTGAAATGTGGTGTCAGCCGGCTGCAGTTACTTATTGGTCCACTCTGTGGGGCAATGACATTTACAGTACAAAAGGTTATTGGGCATACTGGAACAGTAGTACAATCATGGTAGCCGGCGGAGTACCTGGTGGCTATGCTTATACAATATCTTCAAATCCCGGCGTGGTCAAACAATACACATTTACGCTAACTGGTACAACTTTTACATTTTATCTAAACGGAGTTGTCCAAACTCCGTCATCTGGATCATTTAGTTCGCCCAGTGGCGGTGCGGGTACTACTGGATTGAATTTTGGATCTCGACACCCTAATAGTACAGGAACTGCAAGTACTCCCACCGATAACCTTACTGGTACATATTACCAAATGCGTGTGTATAATCGAGCTTTAACCAGTGCAGAAGTAAACCAAAACTTCACAACATTCCATTCCACCTACGGGATATAAATACAAGATAGGACACAAAAATGATATATTTTCCACCAAGCCCTGCAACCGGACAAGAATATGTAGGCGTCAACGGCGTGACTTATACTTGGACTGGTGATCGCTGGAGCGGGGCGGCAGCATTTGAGCAAAATACAACCACCTACTATATAGATGGTGGAGATGCCAGTTTCAACTACAATTCAGCTCGTGACGGACTATTGGATGGCGGCTTGGCCTATACTGGAACTCCTGGTATAGAATTTGTCAGCATCGACGAAAGTTCAATGTCGGGCACTGGTGAGATAACTGTCAATTACCATATTGACAATTTTTATGCCACTGAGGCCGGCGTGATCCTAATAGGACAAACAACCAATCATACGCAAACTGCAACGGCAGGTCCTTACTCACAAGGTGCCAACTCGTACACCATTGGGGTTGATTATCAACTGTGGTGGCAAGTGGTCAACATAGTGGTTTTTGTGGTTGACAGTGCCGGTTACACCCACTATGCTGCCCCATACACACAAGAGCTAGGGGGAGGTCCTTGTCTAGTAGAAGGCACCATGATCACCATGGCCGATGGCACACATCGCGCAATCGAAACTATTCAGCATGGCGAATTGATACGCACCTGGAACTTTGATCTAGGCGAATTCAGCGAAGCACACCCAATTTGGATCAAACAGGCCGAAGAAACCAATGGACGTAACATTTTTACATTCAGTGACGGCACAGTGCTACAAACAGTGGGACACCATGTGTTTAACAAACAAGCAGGCCGATTTACCTATCTGGTCAAGGATGAAACTCCAGTGGGAACTGTGACCTTTAACGAACACGGCAAAGAGATTACACTGGTCAGTAAAGAAATTGTGGTCGACACACCCACACGTTACTACAACGTATGGACACAGTATCACTTGAACCTGTTTGCTAACGGTATATTGACCAGCAACAGATTCAACAACATGTATCCGATTGAGAACATGAAGTTTGTGAAACACAATGAGACACCAAGAGCAATTGAGGAATTTGCGGGAATTGATCCGAAGTACATTCAAGGCTTGAGATTACAAGAACAACCATATTCAGTAGAATACATGCGAGATTACGTAGAGAAACGTATAGAACGATTAGACATAGCTAACGCACCAATAGAGGAACAAATATGACAACAAGAATCAAAGTAAGACACGACACGGCTGCAAATTGGTCAGCAGTTAATCCGGTACTGGCCCTGGGCGAGCCCGGTTTTGAAAGTGATACCAACCGTGTCAAATACGGTGACGGAACCACTGCCTGGAACAGTTTGGCCTATACCGGTGCTGGTGCAAACGCCAACGGTGATATCAATATCGGTACTGCTGCAGGTGCAGTTGGTCAAAGTTCCAATAGTATAGCAATTGGCGGTTATGCTGGTAATGAATGCCAAGGATCGCAGTCGATTGCAATCGGTAACTACGCTGGCGAATGCTTTCAAAGTCATCATGCAATAGCAATAGGTCAATGTGCCGGACTTTGCCATCAACAGTATCTTGGAGTGGCTATTGGTCGTAGTGCCGGTGTATGTCATCAAGCAGTCAGTGCAGTGGCAATTGGACATCTTACCGGAGGTTGTCATCAAGGAACTGCTGCAGTTGCAATCGGTGCTCGTGCCGGACAGGTTTATCAAGGAGCATATACAGTTGCTGCTGGCAATTATGCTGGATACTGTAACCAAGCTGAATATGGGGTGGCAATTGGTGCCTATACTGCATATCTTAATCAAGGTTGCGCTGCAGTTGCAGTCGGTTACTATGCCGGGTACACACATCAAGGTTGCGCTGCAGTTGCCATTGGCGACGAAGCTGGAGAATGTTACCAAGGGGCTGGATCTGTTGCTGTTGGGTGCTATGCTGGCGGATGCCACCAAGCCGAACATTCAGTTGCAATCGGTGCATCAGCCGGCAGTTGCCAACAGAGTTATGTATCTGTGGCAATTGGTCGTTCGGCTGGTGCTTACCACCAAGGACCTAGTGCAGTTGCAATTGGGCACTTGGCTGCCGGAAATACCCAAGGTGATGGAGCAGTTGCAGTTGGCTCATATTCGGGACGTTATTGTCAAAGTGCCAAATCAGTTGCAGTCGGATACAGTGCAGCAACTGAACATCAAGGTGAGTACGCAGTTGCGGCAGGTGCTTGTGCAGCAAGAAATTGCCAACAAAATGGTGCAGTGGCCGTTGGCTACGGAACTGCATCAGGAACTCCAAGCACGGTCACAGTCACCTATGTCAGCGGTGATGGATCAAACACCATCACAGTAGACAACGCTGGTGGTATATATCCTGGTATGTTTATGACTGGCGGAAATTTTGCCAATACCAGTATATTTGTAAATAGTGTTGATCATAATGCTAACACAATCACATTTAGTGGAAGCATGGCCAATTCCGATCCCTTGAGTGGCACATATAGCTTTAAGGGTCAACAAAATACCGGCGCAGTTGCAATTGGTCCATATGCTGCTCATTATGCACAACATCCATTCAGTATTGTAATTAATGCAACACCAGGGTCGGCCAACAGTGCCGGTGTTGGTACAACAGTCATACAAACATTAAGAACAGTAACAGGCGGCACCGCTCCCAGCGGGTTTAGTCCAGTTTACTACAACAACGTAACTGGCGAACTAATAGTAGTAACTCCATAATAAAGGAAAAAGAAATGTCACAATTTACAATCACAGCACACAGTGCAAAAGCAAACGTAACAGTCAGCAACACTGATACCAAGAGATTTCCGAGTCCAGCAGAATTTGGCAATATAGAATTGGCTCAACAACAAGCCACAATCTATGCTAAAAACCTAAACTGGGAAGATCATCAACAGGTGTGGGACTGGGTCGGTAACGCCGCACCGGTATAATTTATACCACTGTGGGCCCATCAGCTTTGGGAGCAGGGCCCACGGTAAGATTGAAATGTATCAATCTTGTTGGCGCGGTAGTGACGTTTCGAGTAATGCTGTGAGGCAACCAACTGTTAATAAAAAATATCTGCCCGGGACGGGGTACAAAAATTGCAGAAGCACTGGCCAAAGTTACTTTGGCCTTATCAGTTTCTTCTAGATTGATTTGTAATTTACCGGGACGTGGATCATGTATGGCCACAGTACAGGCACCTTCCGGAGCATCAACAAAGTAAAATCCCGATATTTGATCACCATGAGCATGTACATGCTCGTCATGTCCTTGATACTGAAGATGTTCTTGCGCCCACATTTCTCTAATGTATGTGCCCATGTTGTTGACAACAAATCCCTGATCACGCAAAATATCCCAGGCAGTTTGTGCTATGTACTGATTGAATTGGGCCAGGACCGGTTCGCCCGATATGCCGTTGGTTTGTAACGGATACAACGGATCGGGATCTTTTTTGTTGGCTCGACTCTCTTTTAAGTATTCACCCACAACCACCGTAGCGGCTGTTAAAAATTCGGGTTTTTCGTCAATGTAGACCGGACTTGGGAAAAAATGATGTGCAGTTAATGTCATAGTACAGTACTTATTAAGAGCATATCGGCACTCTAAAAATTTGTACAATTCCAAATATTCCTGTATACTATAAAGATGTTTAATGTAATCCAAGACACAACAACACAATTGCTTCCCGGCAAACGCAAGACCAGTGCCAGTGGTTGGATCAGTTTTCACGCACCCTGTTGTCATCACAGAGGCGAAACTGCAGATACTCGCAGTCGTGGCGGCCTAATTGCCAATCCAAACGGCAGTGTGAGCTATCACTGTTTCAATTGCAACTTCAAGGCCAGTTATGTGCCTGGACGGCATCTCAGCTACAAGTTTAGGAAATTGTTGTCTTGGCTGGGTGCTGACGAAAATACCATCAAGCGCCTGGTAATAGAAGCTATCCGTATACAAGAAGTAACGGCACCCGAAACAATACAAGAGCCTGCTGAAGAAATTATCTTTAAGCCAAGATCATTACCTGAACAAGCCATGGAGCTGACACAATGGGAAGCGTTTTATAAATTGCGATCCGAAAGCGAAAACTATCCGGTTGATGCCAACTATCATGAAGCAGTGATGTATTCGGCTGAACGTGTTAACCTAAACAAGTACGACATATACTGGACTCCGGAAACACAATACAATTTAAACCAACGTGTTATTGTTCCTTTTACTTGGAAAAACAAAACGATTGGATATACCGCCAGAACATTCAATGACACAGTCAAACCCAAATACTACAGTCACTATGAACCCAACTATGTGTTCAATGTGGATCGGCAGTTGCCGGGCAGTAGATTTGTGTTGGTAACCGAAGGGCCGTTTGATGCCATGGCGGTAGATGGTGTGGCCATATTGAGTAACGAGTGTAGTGAAACACAAGCCGACATAATTGACAGTCTCGGTAGAGAAGTGGTTGTGGTACCAGATGCAGATCGGGCAGGAGCAAAGCTAATCAACAACGCAATTGAATATGGATGGACTGTGAGCTTTCCCACCTGGCTCGAAGACTGTAAAGATGCCAGTGAAGCAGTTCACAAGTATGGCAAATTGTTTACACTCAAGTGCATTATTGATGCACGTGAAACGAGTCGTTTAAAAATTGAACTAAAGAAAAGAAAACTATATAGTTAGTATGACAAAAGAATATTCACCCGATTTACAAAAATTATTTTTAGAATTTATGTAGTTTTTTGAAATACTGTGTTAACC